>Ga0208300_101387_pt1 | contig 9914 bp, 11 predicted proteins | sample 23_taG_FD_184096 | JGI IMG/M metagenome (GOLD analysis project Ga0208300, IMG submission 184096) | Marine viral communities from Cariaco Basin, Caribbean Sea - 23_WHOI_OMZ (SPAdes) (version 2) | ecosystem: Environmental > Aquatic > Marine > Oceanic | place: Caribbean Sea: Cariaco Basin | collected... | reverse complement strand
TATATTTATTTTTCCTTCTAGTTTGACCCATTATGTGTGTCCATTTAAGTCAAATTGTGAAAGAGTATCGGTTTCTGGCAATATTTTAGTTGATTTACCATTACATGCAGCACCACCAGATATGAGCATAAGTGTGGTTGATGGGTATGGGGAGAAGCCTAGTAAAATTAAAACTTGATCAGTTTCACGTGGCACAAAAAAGAGAATCAAAACTCTGGCAACGAATAAAAAAATTAAAGCTGGATGCACAAATTTTCCGCATAGAATCTAATACAATTAATGGAATACCGGATGTTTATATTTTGTATAAAGGTCGTACTATTTGGATAGAACTGAAATCAAATGATCTCAAGAATTATGGTTTGAGTAAGTGGCAAATCAATTGGCATTTAACGCACTTGAGAAATGGTGGCACAGCGTATATCTTGGGCTCGGGGGTCAAGCACCGAGCCCTTAAACTTCTAGAGATTAAGGGAAGGGGATCCGTGGGCCTCGTCTCGGTTGCCTCGGATGATGAAGTTGGATTACGTAAACTAATTCTCCGGGCCCTGGGACCAGCTGCCTCCTGAACCTGAACCTGAACTGGTTCTGGTTTGCTCGTCCTCGTTCTCGCCTCGTTTCCCTCGCGCCCTCGTTAACTAAACAGCACTGGTCCGGGATCCAGCAGCTCAGGATGCAGGTGGAAGCTCACGCTTCTCGTCTCGCCTCGCCTCGTTTGAAAGGCGCGTGGGAAATAAATTCTTGTGCTCATCAGGAGCTGGATGCGTACCGTGCTTCAGGAAAATTTAGGGCTTGACATTATCCCACGATATCTTATATATAAGATATCCCATTCGCAAAAATACGTGTTGTGGGATTAGATCGTTCGGCTATTGGTTTGATCTCGATGTTACGGACGATTTAGTTGAGCCACTAGGTTAAACGAAGGTGCAACGAAATTCGCGCGAAGCGACGGAGTTATTCGGATCAGTCTTCGCGCGTGGGACTGCGCGATAAAGGAAACTTGGATAAGTAGCGTAAGAGAAACACCGGTTATTAATTTGCTCTTTCGAACCGCGCCAAGCTGGTCTCGTCTCGTCTCGCCTCGTCCCGCTCGCCTCGTTTCTTTAAACTAAATAGCATCTGCAGCTCACCTGTGCTTCGCACGGGGGTAGACACAGCTCATACCCTGAAGTAAGGTTTGTGTGAGGCGTGGGAATTTTATTTTGTTAACTTTTTCCTTTCGTTCTCGCGCCTCGCCTCGCACCAAGCTGGTGCTTGGGCTTCCAACTAAACTACAGGACTCTGGATCCAGGCAGCTCCTGCTGTGAAAAATAAATTCATTTAGGGCTTGACTTCCCAGAAAGATGGGATATATATACCTGAAGCTCACGGGGGCATGCATATGCGTTACGGATGGATTAACTTTCATAATGCCACCATCACAGCCGAGCCGAAGGGAGACTGGAGGTCAGGCTGGTGAGCCCAACAAAAGGAGAAACAAATGAAAATACAAGAATGGCTCTTAGCCAAAGAAAAAGAAGAAGGTGTCGGTTCAACCCTGATCAAGGACATCGCGCACCACGGATGCCAGGGCGGAGTCCCCGGTATAATTTACTACAACGAAACGGTAGCATTCTATGCAGCGCATGAGGAAGAGATTTTTGAGCAGCTGGAGGATTACGCAGAGAACGAAGGTCTGAAGCTTGGTCAAAAGGTACAACAGGTAGCACGGGATGCCGGTTCGCTACGTCAGTTCAAGAACAACCTCGTTTGGTGGGCCGTCGAGGTCCGGGCACAGCAGCTCCTGGATCAACGGGAAGCAGCGTGATGCTGCTCATTTCCCTGTTGCTACTGTTTGCCTTCTTTTACCCATACCACGCAATGTGGCTGTGCGCCATCGGCATGTGTCTACTCTAGAATCATTCTAATCTGCCTTCTCGCCTCGCTCGCCTCGCTCGCTTCGCGCGCGTTTGGTAAATAGCATCAGCTCCCTCCGGAGCTGCTGGCAGCAGCTTCCAGACAGGTTTAATTAGCAAAATTGTTTCTTTATTTTCTTGTTGCAAATGATTTGGGATATGATAAGACAATAGAAAAGGAGAAAATATATGTTTGATGACTTTAAAGAAGAACTACTAAAGAACATGCCTATTAAATATAGTAAGATTGTTCCATTGAAAACACCATTAGAAAGCATACACGATATGCACTCTCTCGGTTGCTGGACTGCGATAGATTTATTTCAGTTTAGTAAAGAAAACAAGCACGACACGCCAGCACTATTCCTACTGCCGTTTGATAGACAACTTATCAACGATAGATTTAAACTATTTCTTACGCACGGGGAGAAAGCTGATTTGGTAATTGATGAAGATAAATCTTCTCGCTACGGTGCGTTGCATATCATTTGTGAGTTCACAACAACATTCTCGAAAGATATTATGGTGCCTATCATTACGGGTATGTTGAAAGATATGTCCTCGCCCTACTATTCGTTTGTCTCGGAAACTTGGGTGGTTAAACAAAAAAAGCCCTACGACCGTGAGCAAGACGGCATGCCGTCCGAACACCCTGATAGAATGGAAAAGCTAATCATCTGCACATCTGACCCTACGCAAAATATTATGACTATGAAAGATATAGAAGATAATAAGTTGACAGGGGACGGAGATTATCAAACCACAAAAGCTGATGTGTCGGTTGGTCGATTCTCGAATTTGTTCAAAGACGATAAAGAACATACAAGACACTAATGGGGATAGTGTGCCTTGCCTCGCCTCGCCTCGTGCGTGGTGGGGTTGGGTGTTTATTAAATAAACTATGGTACACATGCACCCACAGTGGTAGCTGGGGTATTGATACAACTATAGGTTGTGTGAATAAAAAAGTTAAAATAATTGTTGTATCCTATCTTGATAAGATATAGATTTGTCATTGTCTAAATAAAAAACAAAAGGAGTGTTTATGACAAAGACAAAAACTAAACCTAGTTTAAGAATAGACAAAAAAGTTAAGACAACTATTCTTAATTATGGTTTAATAAAACAACAGATTAAATCTTTAACTAAACAAAAAGATTTAATTAAAAGTGAGATACTTCCATACTTTGAAAAAACTAATGCCATTATGTTAGTTGGTTTAGATAAGTATGAGGGTTATGCTCAAAGAGTTCAAAGAAATAGTAAGAGATTTAATCTTGCTAAATTCAAAGAGCAAAACCCTAAACTATATGCTAGTTATTTAGTAGATAGTGAGAGTGTTGAAATAAAAGTAGATGTTAAACCTATTGAGGTAGTTAATGCCCAATAATAGTTTAATAACTTTGTTAGGTACTGACCTAACAACTAATAATGTTGGGCGTGAAGTTGAACGCCCAACACACGCACAAACACCGATAGAAAAAAAAATAAACTATCAACTTTTATATAAAATGGTTGAAAGTTCAGTTGAGGAAATTCTTTTAGAATATCCAGATGACCCTATCGTTGTTAAGTTAAAAGAAAAACTTTTAACTAATCTTAAGCCTGTAATTAAACAGATACTACCTACTGAATAATTACTAATAGCCACGCGTTTAACCACGCGTGGCTACCATCTCCACCACCATCTCCAGTACCAGTTCCACCTGCCTGAAGGTAGATGATCCACGCCCTTCAGTTGAAGGAAGGCTCAATATGTAGTACAAATAAGAATGATGACCCACAATATCTGGTATCGCTTACAACCACGAGTTGAACAACAACGCGTGAACTTTAAGCGAGTTAGAAACACGTACGGGGCCCCAAATACTTATGGGACTCCTGAAAAAAAAATTTTAAAATTTTTAAAAGTCTAGGAAAATGAATACTGATTTACTATCAACAGAACAATTAAGAGACCGTGTAGAAAAGACCTGGTTACAACATATCAAGCTTTGCCAAGATAATTTTCTATATTTTGTTAAAGAAGTATGGCCAGACTTTATATTTAGAAAAACTAATGATTCCTCTCGATGGGGCCATCATCAAATCATTGCCAATGAATTTACAAAAATATCGAATGATAATAAAGGAAGATTAATTGTTAATATGCCTCCTAGACATACAAAATCGGAATTTGCTTCTGTTTATTTTCCTGCGTGGATGATGGGAAGAAATCCTAAAATGAAACTTATGCAAGTTTCCCACAATACAGAATTAGCTACTAGGTTTGGTAGTAAGGTTAGAAATTTATTAGCTTCTCCAGAGTATTCACAGATCTTTGGAGATGTTAGACTCAGAGAAGACGCAAAGGCCAAAGGTAAGTGGGAAACCAATCACGGTGGCGAATATTTCGCAGCTGGAGTAGGAGGAGCAATTACTGGACGTGGTGCGGATCTGTTGATAATTGACGACCCACACACAGAGCAGGATTCTTTGTCCGAGGGGGCCATGGAGCGTGCATATGACTGGTATACATCTGGACCCAGACAGCGTTTGCAACCTGGTGGTTCGATTGTATTAGTTATGACTCGATGGGCAGAAGATGATTTGACTGGTCGTTTAATCAAAGCTCAAAAAGAACCTAAAGCAGATAGGTGGAAACAAATTTCCTTTCCTGCAATTATGCCGAGTGGTGATCCAGTCTGGCCAGAGTATTGGTCGTTTGAAGAATTAGAAAAAGTAAAAGCTTCCTTAACAATTAGAAATTGGTCGGCTCAATATATGCAAGAGCCTACATCAGAAGAAGGAGCAATCATTAAAAGAGATTGGTGGCAAGTATGGAAAGGGGGATTGCCCACTTTAAAACATGTTATCCAATCTTATGACACTGCATTCTCTAAACAGGAAACAGCTGACTATTCAGCTATTACCACATGGGGAATATTTAAACCTTTCGAGGATGAACCCGAAGCTATTATTTTATTAGACGCGGTCCGTGGTAAGTGGGACTTTCCTGAATTAAAAGTAGTCGCGTTAGATCAATATAAATACTGGGAACCTGAATCTGTGGTGATCGAACAAAAAGCCACGGGCCAACCACTCACTCAAGAGTTTAGGAGAATGGGTATTCCTGTTATAGATTTTGTCCCCTCTAAAGGAAAAGACAAGCATACCAGGGTTAATGCGTGTGCTCCTATGTTTGAATCAGGACAAGTCTTCTATCCAGAAGGAGAGCGATTTGCTTATGAAGTAATCGAGGAATGTGCTGCTTTCCCTCACGGCGCAAATGACGACTATGTAGATAGCACCACCCAAGCTATGTTAAGATATCGACAAGGTTCTTTTGTTTCTACTTACTCAGACTGGGAAGAGGAAGAGAAGAAAAACAAAGGATTAAGAATAGTGTATTATTAATTATGGCTGTATTTAGTAGATTTGGGACTCCTTTATTAAACCTTGCCTTTAAAAAAGCAAGAGTAGGAAAGCGTGCCCAAAAGATATTTGAAAAGATTTATGGAGAGAACCAAGCGGCAGGCTTAAGTCGATATTCAGCTTATGATGCTTCGAAAAAAGAACTCATTAAGAAATTTAAACTTAAAGTTAATAATAGAGGAGAAGTTCTTAATAGAGTTGAAGGTGGAGAAATTGTCATTGGTAAGAATGTAGATAAGGATTTGTTATGAAAAGAAAACTTCTGACAAGAGCTATGAAATTAGCTAGAAGAAAAGCGTCACAAAAAAAATATAATCAAATATATAAATCTTTATCTAGACGTAATATTTATGTAAAAGGTAAAAAAACAGAAGCTAAATATAATTTCAAACAAAAACCTACCACTCATTCAGGAATAGAAATTAAAACTCAAAAAGGAACTCATTATGGCAGAAGAGGTTTGACACTAAAAGTTAATCCTGGAGGTTTTGGTGCTATTATAAAAAGAATGCCTTATGTTGGTTCTAGAGAAACCTGGGGCGAAGAAATGTCTAGAATGTATGGTGGAGTTCATATGAGCCAAAACCCAGCAGACGTTAAAAAAAGCGTTAGAATTTTACTAGGAAAAAAGAAAAGAAAAATTAAAAAGAAATTAAAAGGAGGCTTATTAACTAAAGCGATTAAAACAGGATTTAAACAATTTAAAAAAGCAACAGCTGGGCATAAAATGCACACGCGGGCTAGATTAAAATTAAAACAAGATCCTAAGTATATTAAAACTCCCGAACTAGCTCCTTTAGGAGTTCATAAAATTAAACCTGATGATTTAAGAAAATTAACTATTGCTCAGGGTTTAAAAATAAAAATTCAAAATCAAGCAAAGATAGCTTTAAAGCATAATAAAAAAGCTATGCCCTTATTGTGGGGCAAAGCTAAAAATTTAAGACAAGTTTATAAATTAGATAAATATAACAAACCAAGAACAGAAAGAAAATTAGATAAGTTTTTTAAAGATTATACTAAATTAGAAACTTACATAAATAAAATTAAATCTAAGAGTGCAACCAAACATAGTACTGGTGGGGAAATAGTAATTGGAAAGAATGTGGATAGGAGTTTATTGTAATGTCTAGATTTAAAAAAAGAATAAAAAAATTAGGTAAATTTGCTCTTACAGGAGCTGCACTATATGGGGCAAGTCGTTTAGGTACTCCTAAAACTCTTACGGGTGCTACCGTAAAAACTATACCAGTTTCTGTTAAACATATAGGCGTTCCCGATATTGAAAACCTATGGAGTATTAAGTATGAATTCCCTCAAACACTTAATGATGGGGGTGAAGTAGTTATAGGTAAAAATGTTGATAAGGATTTATTGTAATGGCTGGATTACCAATACATAAACCTGAAGCGTGGAAAGAACAAAAACTAAAAGAATTGGAAAAAAAGAAAGCGCTCAGAGAACGTATAAAGAAAAAAGAAAAAGAACTTTTAACAAAGCAGTCAAAAGAAACAGGAATAATTCACCCTAAAGTAATAGGAGATCCTAAAAGTAAGATGCCTCGTATTGGCAGTAAAGATCATCCGTGGGATTCAAAAACAGGAACAGTATTAGCCCCTGATGGATTACCTAGAGGAGAGTCCATTTTCAAAGATGGTAAAGCAATTCCTATTATAGAAGTACATGATGGGGGTGAAGTAGTTATAGGTAAAAATGTGGATAGGAGTTTATTGTAATGGCTAAAAAAGAATACGAAGAATTCAAACCCTATAAACCATCGGGGGTTCCGGGAGCCTTGGGCATTGGTGCGTTAGCCGCGGGTGCTGCATACTTAGGTAGAAGACGAATTCCTTTCTTAAGAGAATTATTTAAAATTTCTAAATCAACTGCACCTAAACCGCCACTTCAATCACAGGTGCCTAAACCATTAGATAAGGTTAATCAAACAATAGCCACGGCCCAAACACCCACGGCTCAATCAATGGAACTTATTTCTAAAACACCACCGGCGGTTACACACGCAAACGATTATCGGGCTACTTTAGATTTAATTCAAGCGAACTCTATGAAACTACCTTTATCCCAAGGTTCAGGAAAAGGAAGATTTGGTTCTTCGCTTTATGACTGGATTGCACAACACCCAGCAAAGAAACCATTACCCGCTAAAGTTTGGGCTGATCAATTAAAAAAAAGTCAGCCTTTATCTCAATTCAAAAGTAATCAACCAGGGTTTCAAAATATTAAAATGAACGTTTCAAGACGAGAATTAGAAGATGCCAACATCGCGGTCTTTGGACCTAAAGATGAATTAATAGGTGGCTTTTTAAAAACAGCTGAACAAGCCAATATGAATGTAGCTAAAACCGATTTACTTAAAATGGTTATTAATTCACCTTCGGTTAATTTAAGAGTTAAAAGATTTGAATATGTAAATGATGCACCCCAATTAGTGGAACCAATAGTTATTGATGCCCAAAGATTATTAAGAAGATTTTATGATAAAATATCAATTCAACAACCGCCTCCAGGTGGAACAGTAGGCGCAGGTAATAAATTCTTTACAGATAAAAACGAGATTTTAAATAAACTTCAATCTCGTATGGATGATCTTCAACTTAATATGGCTCAAATAAATACGAGTGCAAGACAAAATTTTTCGCAGGCGGATTATATAAAGTCTAATGTGGATGATGTAGCAACACAGATAGGTAAAGTAAAAGAATTAATTCCTAAAATTCAAGATGAAATAAGTGCAGCAGGATTAGCTCCTATTAAAGGAGCGGAAGAAGCAATGGACTTACAGCGTAAGATATTAAGTGTGCAAAGAAAATTAGCTGCTGAAGTTAAATTAGGTCAATCTCCAAAATATGGAGTAGGAGAGAATAAAACTTATGCAATGCATGGTGATGAAAAATATATTGAAGATGTAATTTATTATCCTAAAAAAATTCCTTATGGAAGAAATGTTTCCCCTCAACATTATGAAGATTTAGTTAATGGTAAAAAATTAGAAAATCAAATTTATCACGCGCGTTATGGTTTAAGAACTGTTTCGGGTCCGGAACGAAATAAAGTCTATGTTTTACATGAGGCCCAATCCGATGTGCACCAGAAAGCATATGATGCAATGAAAAAATATCCGGATAAAAAAAGAATTAATCCTTTTAATACGGAAGCAGAATTTGGTCAGGCAAGTGCAGCTCTAGATAATATTTGGAATAAAATGAAAGTTATTTACAATAAGCCAATGCCAACCTATGCCGATAGAATGGAACTTAGAAGACTAAGAGAACTGGGAGATGAGTTAAGAAAGAATACTGTTAATGCATCTAACATTGCCCAAAAAGTTTCTAACCGATCGGATAATACTATTCCCTTTTTACCGATGATCGAAAGAGATGTGTGGGGGGATCATTTAATTAAACACTTAGCAAAAAGTGCAGCGGATGATGGAGTGAAATGGATTGCTATTCATCCTGTTGAAAGATTACACGCTTTTAAAAGAGCCGACAAACAAGCAGGAGCCATTGGTAAACTGGGAGACTTTGAATTTTATGGAACAGCTACAGGGAAAGCGGGTCTTCAAGGAGTAAAAGCTTTTTCTAAAAAACAAAACAAAGCTATTCCAACTCCTTATCAGAAAACAGCAGTTCTACCAGAGAGAATGATTAAGCTTGCTAAACAATATAATTCTGAGGCAAGACCTATTATGATTTCTAAATCAGATCCTGACCTCCCTTGGAAAATTGTAGTATCCCATAGTGCGAGAACAGGTACTGATGCAAGAATGTTAGGTTTTAGAAAACCTATAGACGAACATTTGATTGCTTTTAAAACCGAGGTAGAAGCTAAATATTATCTAAAGGAAATTAGTGGTGTGAGTAATGCTAAAATACTTAAATTAGAAGCTAATGATCCAAGATTATATTCTGAAGCTTTTGGTTTGAAAATTACCCCAGATATGTTAGAAAAGCCTTTCAAGCTCTACAAGAAAGAAGGTGGGCTAGTAGTCGACATATTTAAATGGTAATATAGTAGCAGTTTATAAACTATAAGGAGATATATATCATGGCAAAAAAGCTATTAAAAAAAATCGCTAAAGCTGCAGTTGCAGCAGGCGCTGCCTATGGCATGTCAAAAGCCATGGCAGGAAAAAAAGGTTGGCGTTCTCATTTGAAGCATACATTTGGAAAAGCACCAATTAAACAAGTTGGTGGAGATGCAAGTATTGCGGAAGGAGTGTATGGCGCAAGATTTCATAAACCTGATCCAGGCTTTTTACATAAGCAGAAAATAAACATCCTAAGACCTAAAAAACAAGGATGGAAAGAGAAAATTCAGGACTGGTGGAGTAATACGCCTTGGCCTAAAATGTATCAAGGTGACTTAGTTAAATCACAAACTAGAGGAACAGGTGCAGCTGTGAAAGGTACGACTCACGAAATCATGCCTGGAATGGATGCAGCTAAATCTGGAAAAATGATTCACGCAAAACAAGGTTATTATGCTAGAGAAGATGAATCTATTGGAATGAGACTTGGCAAGAAAAAAAGTAAACATGCTAAGAAAGTTGCAAGAGATGAGTCTTATGGCGACTGGGGT
>Ga0208300_101383_pt1 | contig 9959 bp, 7 predicted proteins | sample 23_taG_FD_184096 | JGI IMG/M metagenome (GOLD analysis project Ga0208300, IMG submission 184096) | Marine viral communities from Cariaco Basin, Caribbean Sea - 23_WHOI_OMZ (SPAdes) (version 2) | ecosystem: Environmental > Aquatic > Marine > Oceanic | place: Caribbean Sea: Cariaco Basin | collected... | reverse complement strand
GGCGGCTCTACGAGGAAGTCCAGGCCGGCTATCGTCGCGGGCGCTACAGCGTCCTTGACCTGATTGACGCCGCTCATTCCCGTCTGGCCCTGGAGCGTCGAGTTACCGACCTGGCTGAGGGCTTTCACCAGCAACGCAATGAACTGGAGCGCCTGACCGGCACTTCCCTGGCCGCCGAAGCGCGTGCACAAGGAGATTCACAATGAACCGATTTATTTTGAATGTGTTCTACGCTGGCCTGCTTTGCGCCGTCACCACCGGCGTGTGGGCCGCCGGAGGCGACGAAAACAGCGGTGACGATCATGCCGAGAGCAAGGAGCTCGAAGGTCCCCACGGCGGGCGCCTGATGGAGAAAAATGGCTTCGGTCTGGAACTGACGATATTTGAAGACGGCGTTCCGCCTGAATACCGAGTCTATGCCTATCGGGACGGAAAACCCCTGGACCCGGATCAAGTCGATCTGACCATCAGGCTGGATCGTCTGGGCGGACAGCGGGACCGGATCACCTTTGAGCCAGAGCGCGATTATCTGCTTGGTCAACAGACAGTAACGGAACCGCACTCCTTCGACGTCACCGTGGACGCCAGCCTGGATGGCGAGGCATACCAGTGGGGTTTCGAAAACCACGAAGGCCGTACCCGTATCCCAGAACGTCTGGCGAAAGCCTCAGGTTTGGAGACGGAGATCGCTGGTGAGCGAACCCTGGAACGCACCCGTCAGGTCACCGGTCGGGTGGAGGCTGATCCAGACAATCTTTACCGCGTCACCGCGCGCTATCCGGGCACTGTAGATCGGGTACTGGTGTCGGTGGGTGACCGGGTGAAAAAAGGTCAACCGCTGGCGCAGGTGGAAGCCCGTGACAGCCTGGCCCTGCAAACGGTGACCTCGCCCGCGGATGGCGTGATCATCGAACGCTTTTTGAACGCCGGCGCTGCCACCAACGGTGAGCCGATTGTGGAAATCGGTGATTTCTCCACCTTGTGGTTGGAGTTGCACCTGTTCCGTCGAGATCTGGACGTGGTGTCTCCGGGACAGACCGTGCGACGCGGGGACGACGGTACGGTGTTGGGCGAAGTGGATTACCTGTATCCCCGTGCTGACCAGAACAGCCAGGTCACCCGGGCGCGGGTGGTGGTTGACGATCCACCCGCCGACCTGCGCCCTGGCATGTTGATCGGCGCCCGGGTGGTGACGGAAAAGAAAACAGTACCGTTGGCGGTGCGCCAGGACGCGATCCAGAGCTTCCGCGACATGCCGGTGGTATTCGCTCGCTTCGGTGAGGACTACGAGGTGCGGATGATCAAACAGGGCATGGAAGGCGAGGATTACGTGGAGGTCACCGATGGTTTGGAGCCGGGCACCGAGTACGTAATTGAAAACAGCTTCCTACTCAAGGCGGATGTCCTCAAGGATGGCGCCACCCACGGCCACTAAGTGCTTTTGCACTAAGGAGATCTCATGATCGATGTATTCGTGGGCCTGGTGGTCCGACGGCGCTGGCTGGTGATGGCGCTGACCGCGTTGCTGGTGTTGGTAGGCGTGCGCAGCGCCGTGCAACTGCCGATCGACGCGGTGCCCGACATCACCAATGTCCAAGTGCAAATCAATACCGGTGCGCCGGGGTACTCGCCGCTGGAATCAGAGCAGCGCATCACCTATCCAGTGGAAACGGCGATGGCCGGCTTGCCCAATCTGGATTACACGCGTTCGGTGTCCCGCTACGGCTTGTCCCAGGTCACGGTGGTGTTCGAGGAGGGCACCGACCTGTACTTCGCCCGTCAGCGGGTGGCGGAAAAGCTGCAAAGCGTGCGCGGGCAATTGCCCCAAGGGGTGGAGCCAGAGCTCGGCCCGATCGCCACCGGGCTGGGCGAGATTTTTATGTACACGGTGGAAGCCGAACCGGACGCCCGCAACGAGGACGGCGAGCCCTACGACGCGGAAGACCTGCGTACCCTGCAGGACTGGGTGGTGCGCCCGCAGCTGATGCTGGTGGACGGCGTCACCGAGGTGAACACCATCGGCGGCTTCCAGCGCCAGTACGAGGTGGCACCGGATCCGTCACGGTTGATCGCCCATCAACTGAGCCTGCAGGATTTGTCGCTCGCCCTGCGCGACAACAACCTGAACCTGGGCGCCGGTTATCTGGAACGCAACGGCGAGCAGTGGCTGGTGCGTTCACCGGCTCAGGTGGCCAGCCTCGATGAGATCGGTGCGATCGTGGTGGCGCGGCGTGGTGGCACCGTCATTCGGGTGGCGGACGTGGCTGAAGTTCGCTTTGGTAAGGAGCAGCGCACCGGCGCGGCCACCCGCAACGGTGAGGAAGTGGTGCTCGGCACCACCTTCATGCTAATCGGCGAAAACAGCCGGGAAGTGGCCCGGTCGGTGGCGGAGCGTCTGCGGGAGGTGAACCGGTCCCTGCCCGACGGCGTGCGGGCCGAGCCCATGTATAACCGTACCTCCCTGGTGGAAAAAACCATCGCCACGGTGGAAAAAAATCTGTTTGAAGGCGCGCTGCTGGTGATCGTGGTGCTGTTCGCTCTGCTGGGCAATTTCCGCGCCGCCCTGATCACCGCCGCGGTGATTCCCTTGAGCATGTTGTTCGCGCTCACCGGCATGGCGGCCAACCGCGTCAGCGGCAACCTGATGAGCCTGGGCGCCATCGACTTCGGGTTGATCGTCGACGGCGCCGTGATCGTGGTGGAGAACTGCCTGACCGGTCTGGCGGCCGCCCAGAAGCGCGAAGGACGTTTGCTCAATTTGCAGGAGCGCCTGGACACCGTGATCCGGGCGACCCGGGAAGTGTTCAAGCCCAGCGCGTTCGGGGTGTTCATCATCATGGTGGTGTACCTGCCGATTTTCGCGCTCACCGGCGTCGAGGGGAAAATGTTCCACCCCATGGCGTTCACCGTGGTGGCGGCCCTTACCGGGGCGCTGATTTTTTCGGTCACCTTCGTGCCGGCCGCCGTTGCCTTGCTGGTGCGCGGCCGGGTCGGCCATCAGGACAACCTGGTGATGCGGGTGGCGCGGCGGCTCTACCAGCCGGTGCTGGATGTCGCGTTGCGCGCGGCCGGGCCGGTGCTGCTGGTGGCGGCGGTTCTGGTGGTCGCCAGCGGGGCCCTGGCCACCCGGTTGGGCACCGAGTTCATACCGCAACTGGACGAGGGCGATATGGCGGTGCACGCGCTGCGCATTCCCGGTACCAGCCTGAGCCAGGCTCTGGAAATGCAGGAGCAGGTAGGCCGCCGGTTCCTGGCGTTCGACGAAGTCGACAAAGTGTTCGCCAAACTGGGCACCGCCGAGGTGGCCACCGACCCGATGCCGCCCAATGTGGCGGACACCTTCGTGATCCTGAAGCCCCGTGATCAGTGGCCGGATCCGAGTCGGCCGAAGCCGGACCTGGTGGCGGCCATGGCCGAGGCTGCGGAATCGCTGCCGGGCAACAAGTACGAATTTACTCAGCCCATCCAGATGCGCTTCAATGAGCTGATCGCCGGGGTCCGTGCCGATCTGGCGGTGCGTTTTTACGGTGACGATCTGGATCAGCTGGAAGCCCTGGGTGAGCAGGCGGTGGCGGTGATCAACCGGGTGCCCGGCGCCGCCGACGCCCGTCTTCAGCCGCTCTCCGGCTTGCCGGTGCTCACCGTGACACCGGACCGGGAAGCGCTGGGCCGTTACGGCCTGAATGCCGCCACGGTACAGCGGACGGTGCGTGTGGCGGTGGGCGGCGAGACCCTGGGGACCGTCTACCAGGGTGACAAACGCTTCCCGCTGCGTCTGCGCCTGCCGGCGGAGAACGTGGCGGATTTGGACACCCTGAAGCGGCTTCCGGTGGCTGTGCCTGGCGGCCGGGATCCCGGCTATGTGCCGCTGGAAGAGGTGGCGGACGTGACGTTAATACCGGGCCCCAACCAGATTGATCGGGAAAACGGCAAGCGTAACGCCATTGTATCCGCCAACGTGCGCGGCCGGGACCTGGGCTCTTTCGTCGAGGATGTACGCACGGCGGTGCGCGAAGAGATCGACCTGCCCACCGGTTACTGGGTGGACTACGGCGGCACCTTCGAGCAGTTGCAGTCCGCCTCCCGGCGTCTGGCCATTGTGGTACCGCTCTCGCTGCTGCTGATTTTCGGCTTGCTGTATGGGGCGTTCGGCAGTGCCCGTGACGCGTTGATCATCTTCACCGCCATTCCGCTGTCATTGACCGGTGGCGTGCTGGCGCTCTGGGCGCGGGACATCTCCCTGTCGATCTCCGCCGGGGTGGGTTTCATTGCGCTGTCCGGCATCGCCGTGCTCAACGGCGTGGTGATGCTCTCGCACATCAAGGATCTGATCGCGCAGGGCATGCCGCTAAGGGATGCGGTACGTGAAGGCGCGCTGCGCCGCCTGCGACCGGTGCTGATGACCGCACTGGTCGCGGGGCTGGGCTTCGTGCCGATGGCCTTCAACACCGGCATCGGCTCGGAGGTGCAACGGCCTCTCGCCACCGTAGTTGTCGGCGGGATCGTCACCGCCACCCTGCTGACTTTGGTGGTGTTGCCGGCGCTGTACAGCCGGTTTGGCCGTAAAAGATCTGAGCGGGGTTAACCTGAACCTGAAACGGGGCGTCGCCGTTCGGGGCGCCCTGTCAGAATGAGATCAATAGGAGCCGGCATGCCTTTGTTCGTTAAGTATTTGATCACTGCCTTGGTGGTGGTGGTTGTCTCGGAAATCGCCCGTCATAGTGGACGCTTGGGGGCCTTGGTCGCGGCCTTGCCATTGGTGACGGTTTTGACGCTGATTTGGTTGCAGGTGGAAGGCGCGCCACGGGACAAGATTGTCGACCATGCGTGGTACACATTCTGGTACGTGCTGCCAACCCTGCCCATGTTTCTGCTGTTTCCCGCCATGATGACGCGCTGGGGTTTTTGGCTGTCCTTGTTCTGCAGCGCGCTTTTAACGCTTGTGTGTTTCCTGGTACTGGCGGTAACCATGAAGCGTTTTGGTATTGAGTTGCTGTAAATATTGCGTGAATGCAGCGCCCAGACCAGACCGAGAACCTATTTCTGATCGGCCTTGACCCTGTAGTGGCTACAGGTATTGGAATGTGCCGAAACGGATCGAAGGAGCCGCCCAGTGCACACCCATCACCACCATGATCATGGTCACTCGCACGGCGCGCCGAAGGATTTCGGCCGCGCCTTCGTGATCGCCATCACCCTGAACCTGGGGTTCACGGCGGTGGAATTCGTTTACGGCTTTCTGGCGCAGTCCTCGGCACTGATGGCCGACGCCGGCCACAACCTGTCCGATGTGCTGGGCCTGGTGCTCGCCTGGGTCGGCGCTCTGCTGGCGCGCAAGGTGCCGGACAGCCGCTTCACCTTCGGCCTGCGTGGCAGCTCGATCCTGGCGGCGTTGGCCAACGCCATGTTCCTGATGATCGCCTGCGGCGCGATCGGCTGGGACGCCATCCGGCGGCTGGCCGATCCGCCGGAGGTGGCGTCGGTGACCGTCATGGTGGTGGCCGGCATCGGTGTGCTGGTCAACGCGGCGTCGGCCTGGTTGTTCGTTAAGGGCAGCCAGGGAGACCTGAATATTCGTGGCGCCTTCCTGCATCTGGTCGCCGACGCGGCGGTATCGGTGGGCGTGGTGCTGGCCGGCCTGGCGATACTCTATACCGGCTGGAACTGGCTTGATCCGGTCACCAGCCTGCTGATCACCGTGGTGATCGTTATTGGCACCTGGGGCTTGCTGCGCGAATCCCTGAAGCTGATCCTCAACGCGGTACCCGCGAACATCGACCTTGCCGAGGTGGACGCCTGGCTTCGCGACCAGCCCGGCGTCACCGACATCCACGACCTGCACATCTGGGGTATGAGCACCACTGAGAGCGCGTTGACCGTCCATCTGGTGATGCCGGACGGTTTTCCCGGCGACGCCTGGCTGGACCGGGTGGCGGCGGGTCTGCATGACCATTTCAGCATCGCCCATAGCACTTTGCAGGTGGAGCGCGGCGACAGTCCCCACGTTTGTGTGCTGCACGCTTCCCATTGACCCCCGCAGCGGACGGAGACCGACATGGCATGTTGCGAACCGGAATTGAACCACCAGGCGCCAGCCGCCTATCGAAACGTACTGATCGCGGTGCTCGCGATCAACCTGATCATGTTCGCCGTGGAGGCGGCGGTGGGCCTGTTCTCTGGCTCGCGGGCACTGCGCGCCGACGCCCTGGATTTCCTGGGTGACGCCGCGACCTACGGTCTCACCCTGTGGGCGCTGGGGCAGTCCCTGACCTGGCGGTTCCGCGCCGCCCGTATCAAGGGCTTGTCGCTGCTGCTGCTGGGGTTGCTGGTGCTGGCGGACAGCCTGGTGAGCCTGATAACCGGTGCCGCGCCCCCCGGGGTGATGATGTCCGGCATCGGCGCCTTGGCGCTGGTGGCCAACCTCACCAGCCTGATGCTGCTGGTACGCTACCGCCAGGGCGACGCCAATATTCGATCCGCCTGGCTGTGCACGCGCAATGATGTGCTCGCCAACCTGGCGGTGATTGTCGCCGGCCTGCTGGTACTGGCGACCGGCAGTCACTGGCCGGACGTGCTGGTGGCAATGGCGATTGCCGCTTTGTTCTGCCATAGCGCGGTATCGATCCTGCGTCAGGCCGCCGCGGAGCAGCGGGCCGGGGAGGCGTTGGGTGGTGACTGCCACGACCCGGCGCGTTAGTCTGCCCGGCATCCCCGCGCCAACGGCACCGCCATGAGTTTCAAGAACGAAGATCTGATTGCTGTCTGCCAGCGCACCATGCCTTTTGGGAAGTACCAGGGCAGGCCGCTGATCGACCTGCCGGAACCCTACCTGCTGTGGTTCGCGGATCGCGGCTTCCCCAGGGGTGAACTGGGCCGCCTGATGGCCCTCGCGATGATCCTCAGCGTGGAAAACCTCAAGCATCTGGTGGCGCCGTTTCGCGACTGAGCGGTGACGGTGCACCGTGCTTGCCGGTTTGGCGCATATTCTTTGCATCTTTTTCCGGTACCGTCGAGGTCGATGCATTTTTCTTGAACAGGCTATTCGGGCAGGGTCATGGCAGGTTGGATCAAACGTCATTTGCTCATCGTTTCGCTGGTGCTTCTGGCTATTCTGGCCGTGTCCTGGTGGTGGCTGTCCGGTAACGGCGCCACGGCGGGGCAATGGCAGACCGCCCGGGCCCAGCCCGCCGACATCGAGGACCTGGTGACCGCCCTCGGCACTCTGGAACCCTACGACTACGTGGACGTGGGCGCCCAGGTGTCCGGCCAGCTGGAAAAGCTGCACGTGGACCTGGGCGACCGGGTGAAAAAGGGCCAGCTGCTCGCCGAGATCGATGCGTCGGTGCAGGAGTCGCGGGTGCAGGCGGGCCTCGCGGAGCTGGACGCCCTGCGCGCGCAACTGGAACAGCAGCGCGCCGAACTGGAGCTGGCGCAGTTGCAGTTCAACCGCCAGGAACGGCTGCGCCAGGCCGACGCCACCAGTGACGACGCCTGGCAAACCGCCAAGGCCACCCTGGCCACCACCCGCGCGCAGATCAAAGTACTGCAGGCGCAGATCGACCAGACCCAGTCCGGTCTGGAAGGCGATCAGGCCACCCTCGGCTACGCCAAAATCTACGCCCCCCGCGACGGCACCGTGGTGACTTTGGACGCCCGCGAAGGGCAAACGCTCAACGCCAATCAGACCGCGCCGATTCTGATGCGCATCGCCGACCTCGCCACCATGACGGTCTCCACGGAAGTCTCCGAGGCGGATGTCGACCGGCTCGAAATCGGCATGCCGGTGTACTTTTCCACCCTCGGCAACAGCGGCGTGCGTTACGACAGCACGCTGCGCCAGGTGCTGCCGACGCCGGAAGTGGTCAACAACGTGGTGCTCTACACCGCCGAGTTCGATGTGGCCAACCCGGGTAACGCCCTGATGTCCGGCATGACCGCCCAGGTATTTTTCGTGGTCGAATCCGCCGAAGGGGCGCTCAGCGTGCCCGCCTCGGCGGTGAAGAGCGGCGCCGACGGTCAGTACGTGGAGGTGCCCGCCGGCAAGGGCCGTCTCGAGAAGCGGCCGGTGAAAACCGGCGTCACTGACCGGGTGCGCGTGCAGATCACCGACGGGCTCGCCGAAGGCGACACCGTGGTGATCGGCAAGGTGCAGGCGCAAACCGAGGACGAGCCGCGCCGCCGGGGCCTGTTCTGATGCAGCATCACGAGCAGCAGGCGCCTTTGATCGAACTGCGCGACATCCGCAAACGCTTTCCCGGCGGTGACCAGGACGTGGAGGTGCTGCACGGCATTTCGCTGACCATCGAAGCCGGCGAATGCGTGGCCATCATGGGCAGCTCGGGTTCCGGCAAATCCACCCTGATGCACCTGCTCGGCTGCCTGGACCGGGCCAGCGACGGTGAATATCGCTTCGCCGGCCAGGACGTGAACGCCATGGACCACCAGGAACTGGCCTGGCTGCGCCGGGAAATGTTCGGCTTCGTGTTCCAGAGCTATCACCTGATCGGCACCGCCAGCGCCTGGGAAAACGTGGCGTTGCCGGCGATCTACGCGGGCATGCACCGCGATGAGCGCAAGGCCCGCGCCCGCGCGTTGCTCACCGACCTGGGGCTGGGCGAGCGCCTCGACCATCGGCCCAACCAGTTGTCCGGCGGTCAGCAGCAACGGGTGTCCATCGCCCGGGCATTGATGAACGGCGGCCGCGTGATCCTCGCCGACGAGCCCACCGGCGCCCTCGACAGCCAGAGCGGCGAGGCGGTGATGGCCCACCTCACCGGGCTCGCCGACCGGGGCCACACGGTGATCCTGATCACCCACGATCCGGAAGTGGCCGCCCACGCGGACCGCATCATCGAGCTGCACGACGGCAACATCGTTGCCGACACCCGCCATCGGCCGGCCCGCGCCACCGCCGAGACCCCCACCGCCCTGGCGCCGCCGGCGGAGTCCGGCCTGCCGGAGCCCGGTGAGATTCCCGAGGCGGTGACCATGGCGCTGCGCTCGCTGCGCGCCAACTGGCTGCGCACCCTGCTGACGCTGCTCGGCATCGTGATCGGCGTGGGCGCCGTGGTGGTGATGCTGGCCATCGGCCAGGGCGCCAAACAGGATGTGGTGGCGCGCATCGGCGATATGGGCACCAACCTGCTGGTGATCCGCCCGGACCGGGGCCAGCAGCGTAGCGCCGACGGCGTGGTGGCGACCCTGGTGCCCGAGGACGCCAAAGCGCTGGAAAGCCTGCCCAATGTGCGCGTGGCGGTGCCGGAGATTTCCGGGTCCGCCACCGCCCGCGCCCTGGGCCGGGACGTCACCACCTCGGTGAAGGCGGTGTCTTCCGCGTACCCGACCCTGCGCGACTGGGAGCGCTCCGCGGGCATCTTCTTCAACGCCGACGACGAAGCCCGCTACGCGCCGGTGGCGGTGATCGGCGAAACCGTGCGGGCGAATCTGTTCCCGGACACCGACCCGTTGGGGCAGTTCGTGTTGCTCAACAGTATTCCGTTCCAGGTGATCGGTGTGATGAGCGAGCAGGGCGCCACTAATTGGGGCGACGACCAGGACGACGTGGTGTTCGTGCCGCTCTCCACCGGCACGCTGCGCCTGTTCGGCCAGAACTATCTGCGCTCGATTACCCTGGCGGTGGAAGACATGGCCGCCATCGACGCCACCGAGCAGGCGGCGGTGGACCTGCTGGTGGAGCGCCACGGCACCAAGGACGTGCGGGTGTTCAACATGGCGTCCCTGCTGGACATGATTTCCGACACCCAGAACACCCTCACCATGCTGCTCGGCTCGATCGCCGCGATCTCGCTGTTGGTGGGCGGCATCGGCGTGATGAACATCATGCTGGTGAGCGTCACCGAACGTATCCATGAAATCGGCATCCGCATGGCCACGGGCGCCCGCCAGCGCAATATTCTCCAGCAGTTCCTCACCGAGGCGGTGGTGGTGTCCGCGCTGGG
>Ga0208300_101382_pt1 | contig 9960 bp, 7 predicted proteins | sample 23_taG_FD_184096 | JGI IMG/M metagenome (GOLD analysis project Ga0208300, IMG submission 184096) | Marine viral communities from Cariaco Basin, Caribbean Sea - 23_WHOI_OMZ (SPAdes) (version 2) | ecosystem: Environmental > Aquatic > Marine > Oceanic | place: Caribbean Sea: Cariaco Basin | collected... | reverse complement strand
AGTGAGTATCCGTGGCCAATAACGAACGCTTGCCACGGACGCTCACGGAGTCCACGGATAAAAACCAAAGATTTTTGTTTTTATGTTTTTCCCTAATCCGTGTTTTTCAGTGAGTATCCGTGGCCAAAATGGATTACCCCATGAACATCTTCATCACTGGCGGTAACGGCCAAGTAGGCTTTGAATTACAGCGCCAATTTGACCCTTTCGGCACTATCTTGGCCCCGACACGCCAAGAGCTCGACCTAACCAACGCCGAAGCCGTCAATGTTTATCTTGAAAAACACCAGCCTGGGCTGATCCTCAATGCTGCGGCCTACACAGCCGTTGATAAAGCCGAGAGTGAACCAGAGCAGGCAAAGCGTCTAAACGCTAAACTGCCAGCGCAGTTGGCTGATTACGCCGCGATGCAGGGCATTCCCCTGGTGCATTACTCAACGGATTACGTCTACCCAGGCAATGGCGAAAAGCCTTGGCAGGAAGACAGCCTCACTGGCCCGCTAAGTATTTACGGACAAACCAAGCTGGAAGGTGATGACGCCGTCGTTAGTAGCGGCGCCAAGCACCTGATTTTTCGCACGAGTTGGGTATATGCCGCGCGTGGCAATAACTTTATGAAAACCATGCTACGCCTTGGTCGCGAGCGGGAAGCACTGAACATTGTCAGCGATCAAATTGGTGCGCCTACCCCCGCGCGTCTAATCGCCCAAATCACTGCCTTGGCTTGCACCAATCACCACTCGCCATCCACCACTCACCATTCTCTATTCACTATTAACATCCCCCAAGGCATCTACCACTTAGCGCCCAGGGGAGAGACAAGTTGGCATGGCTTCGCTAGTGAGATTTTTAAAACAGCCCGTGGGCTAGGGGAAGAGCTTGCTATTGCACCCGAAGGCGTCGCGGGTATTTCCACTGCCGAGTATCCAACACCCGCCAAGCGTCCGTTAAATTCGCGAATGGCGCTAAGCAAGCTTGAAAACTCACTAGGCATCACCATGCCCACCTGGCAAAGCCAGCTGGGGCTGACACTACGTGAGTATCTGGATCAATAGCCCGGTTGTGCCATGCACAAACAGCCTTACGTATACATAATGGCCAGCAGAAAACGCGGCACACTTTATATCGGTGTGACCAGTAACTTGGCCCAGCGAGCATGGCAGCACAAGCAGCAGTCGTACGACGGTTTCACAGCAAGGTATGCAATCAATCAACTCGTATACTTTGAACAAGCAAGTGATATAGAGACGGCTATAAAGCGCGAGAAGCAACTAAAGAAATGGAACAGAGCTTGGAAAATCCAGTTAATCGAGAATCACAACCCACATTGGAAAGACCTCTACCCTGACATACTTTAGCTTGGCTACCAGAACCAAACTGGATTCCCGCTAAGGACATGCGGGAATGACAGAACGTCGGGCACGCAGGAATGACAGTCAGTAGGCGCCATTCCCGACAAACCACGTACCCGTCATTCCAGAGTGGGGTTATCGGGAATCCACCTTGACCTTACTCGCCGAGGCCGGAGTACTAACATCAAACTGGATTCCCGCTAAGGACATGCGGGAATGACAGAATGTCGGACATGCGGGAATGACAGAACGTGGGGCACGCAGGAATGACAGTCAGTAGGCGCCATTCCCGACAAACCACACCCCCGTCATTCCCGAGTGGGGTTATCGGGAATCCACCTTGACCTTACCCGCCGAGGCCGGAGTACTAACATCAAACTGGATTCCCGCTAAGGGCATGCGGGAATGACAGAACGTCGGACATGCGGGAATGACAGAATGTCGGGCATGCGGGAGTGACAGAACGTCGGGCACGCAGGAATGACAGTCAGTAGGCGCCATTCTCGACAAACCACGTACCCGTCATTCCCGAGTGGGTTTATCGGGAATCCACCTTGACCTTACTCGCCGAGGCCGGAGTACTAACATCAAACTGGATTCCCGCTAAGGGCATGCGGGAATGACAGAACGTCGGACATGCGGGAATGACAGAATGTCGGGCATGCGGGAATGACAGAACGTCGGGCACGCAGGAATGACAGTCAGTAGGCGCCATTCCCGACAAACCACACCCCCGTCATTCCAGAGTGGGTTTATCGGGAATCCACCTTGACCTTACTCGCCGAGGCCGGAGTACTAACATCAAACTGGATTCCCGCTAAGGACATGCGGGAATGACAGAATGTCGGACATGCGGGAATGACAGAACGTGGGGCACGCAGGAATGACAGTCAGTAGGCGCCATTCCCGACAAACCACGTACCCGTCATTCCCGAGTGGGGTTATCGGGAATCCACCTTGACCTTACCCGCCGAGGCCGGAGTACTAACATCAAACTGGATTCCCGCTAAGGACATGCGGGAATGACAGAATGTCGGGCATGCGGGAGTGACAGAACGTCGGGCACGCAGGAATGACAGTCAGTAGGCGCCATTCTCGACAAACCACGTACCCGTCATTCCCGAGTGGGGTTATCGGGAATCCACCTTGCCTTACCCGCTGAGGCTGGGGTACTAACATCAAACTGGATTCCCGCTAAGGGCATGCGGGAATGACAGAACGTCGGGCTCGCGAGCATGGCAGAACGCCGGGCATGCAGGAATGACAGAGCGTCGGGCCACGTTAATGACGAAACGTCTAGTGCGTGGGAACGGCAGAACAAAAGGTTAATGAATGACTATGAGTCAAAGTGCACCAAGGAAAGGCATTATTCTTGCCGGTGGCTCCGGTACGCGGTTGCATCCCATTACCCGCGGTGTATCCAAGCAGCTACTGCCTATTTATGATAAGCCGATGATCTACTACCCGATCTCGGTACTCATGCTGGCAGGTATTCGAGAAATCTTAATTATCTCAACACCGGAAGACTTACCGCAGTATCAAAACTTGCTAGGTACCGGTGAAGACTTCGGTATAAGCCTAAAATACGCAGAGCAGCCAAGCCCGGATGGCCTAGCGCAAGCGTTTATTATTGGCGAAGAATTTATTGGTGATAGCCCGGTATGCCTAGTGTTAGGTGATAACATCTTCCATGGGCAACACTTCTCCGATCAGCTAAAGCGCGCCAGCTCATATACCTCCGGTGCGACGGTATTTGGTTATCTAGTCAAAGATCCCGAGCGGTTTGGTGTTGTAGAGTTTGATGAAAATAGCAACGCTATTTCCATTGAAGAAAAGCCCCGCAAGCCAAAGTCTGCCTACGCGGTGACCGGCCTGTATTTTTACGACAATGATGTGGTGGAAATCGCCAAAAACGTCACTCCTTCCGAGCGTGGCGAGCTAGAAATTACCAGTGTGAATAACGCCTATCTAAAGCGTGGCGATTTACGCGTAGAACGCCTTGGGCGCGGCTTTGCCTGGCTAGACACCGGTACCCACGACAGCTTGCTAGAAGCCAGCCAATACGTACAAACCATAGAGCATCGCCAAGGTCTTAAAATTGCCTGTCTAGAAGAGATCGCCTGGCAGCAGCAGTGGATCAGCGATGAACGTCTAGCCGAACTCGCCAAACCACTTGCCAAAACGCAATACGGCCAATACCTGCAGCGCCTACTCAAAACGAAAGGTAATAAGTAAGGGGTGAGTCGTGAGGAGAAAGTAATCTTACCCCTCACGCCTTACATCGAGCTCTTCATCCTTCACCTCTCATGGTTTAGATATGCAATACGAAAAACTCGCCATTCCTGATGTTGTGCTTATTACCCCTCAAGTGTTCGGCGATGAGCGCGGTTTCTTTATGGAGACCTTCCGCCAAAGTGAATTCGAACACCACTGTGGCCGCTACACGTTTGTGCAAGATAACCACAGTAAATCCACTCATGGCATTCTGCGAGGGCTGCACTACCAACACCAGCAACCACAGGGTAAGTTAGTGCGGGTAACCCAAGGAGAGGTCTTCGATGTAGCGGTGGACATGCGCCAAAGCTCACCCACCTATGGCCAGTGGGTAGGCGCAACACTTAGTGAACAAAACAAGCAAATGCTTTGGGTTCCCCCCGGTTTCGCCCACGGTTTTTATGTCACCAGCGAAACGGCTGAGTTTCAGTACAAATGTACCGATTACTACGCCCCGGGGGATGAAGTGTCTATTTTATGGAACGACCCGCAACTGGCTATTCAATGGCCTACCCAAGGCCAGAAGCCCCGGCTTTCGGCAAAAGATGAGCAAGGGCTTGCTTTTAAAGCCGCGCCAGCTTTTGACTAAAAGCGGTGAGCTAACGAACACACTCAAACTGAAGTGAACGAATGAACATAACGGTTTTTGGTACAGGTTACGTAGGGCTCGTTACAGGCACATGCTTAGCAGAAGCTGGTCATCACGTTATATGTGTCGATGTGGACGAGCAAAAAATAGCTCGGTTAAACCAAGGCATCATCCCCATTTATGAACCTGGCCTAGAAGCCATGGTAAGGCATAACGGCGAGGACGGCAGGCTTAAGTTCACCACCGATGCAGCGCAAGCGGTACAATTTGGTACCCTGCAATTTATAGCGGTAGGAACGCCTGCTGATGAAGATGGCAGTGCCGATTTACAGTACGTGCTGAATGTAGCCGAAACGATCGCTCAGCATATGAACGGCTACAAAGTTGTTATTGATAAATCGACTGTGCCAGTTGGTACCGCTGAAAAAGTACGCGATACCATTGCAGCAACGCTCAGCAGTTTAGGTAAAGATTACGCCTTTGATGTATGTTCTAACCCTGAATTTCTCAAGGAAGGGGCTGCGATAGAAGACTTTACCCGGGGCGCTCGGATTGTGGTGGGTACTGACAGCCCCCACGTAGAAAAGCTAATGCGCGAATGCTATGCCCCTTACAACCGCAATCATGAAAAAATGCTGTTTATGGATGTGCGCAGTGCCGAGCTGACCAAGTATGCCGCTAACGCCATGCTAGCCACTAAAATCAGCTTTATGAACGAAATAGCGAATCTCGCTGAACGCTTGGGCGCCGACATTGAGCAAGTGCGCCAAGGCATAGGTTCCGACCCGCGCATTGGCTACCATTTCATTTACCCCGGCTGCGGTTATGGCGGCTCCTGCTTTCCTAAAGATGTTCAAGCGCTTGCCCGCACCGCTGGGCTGGCAGGCTACTCTGCTGAACTGTTAAAAGCCGTCGAAAGTGTCAATGAACGGCAAAAACAGACGCTGTTCATCAAGCTAAGCAATGCCCTTGATGGGCAGCTGCGCGGCAAAACAATCGCTGTATGGGGACTTGCCTTCAAGCCGAATACTGATGATATGCGAGAAGCACCCAGCCGCGTACTAATGGAATCATTATGGGAAGCTGGTGCCCAGGTACGAGCATTCGACCCTAAAGCGATGGAAGAAGCAGCGCGTATCTACGGCAGTCGTGAAGACTTAACGTTATGTAAGCGAATGGAAGATACCGTCATCGACGCAGATGCACTGGTGATTTGTACCGAGTGGCAGCAATTCCGAGCAGTAGACTTAACGTGGTTGGCTAATCAATTAAAAGGCGGTGTAGTCATTGACGGGCGTAATCTTTACAACCCCAAAGAAGCCAAAGCCGTTAATTTACGCTACATATCGGTAGGTCGAGCATAACGCGGCTAAAGAGAGCTGTGATATTGCGCTGTTAATTGTGTTCAAGCACTCAGGACTCACTGCCTATTGTAGGAGGCCGCTTCAGCGGGCGATGGCGGCGCAGCCGCCCTTACTATAACTGGGCGCACTAGTTTAAATTATCGTCGAAGTGTCGAACCAAAGTTACAGCTAAAGTTCTCTCCCTCAACACCAGGGCAGCTAAGTGGCTTTAGCTAACTAGCTTATCTGTTCAATTTTGAAAAATATGATCAACATTCAAGCAAGGAGCTTTCAACCTATGCCGCGGGTAATTTATCTGGGCTTGCAAGCCTTCGCGCACGAGCCGCACCAGTTATTGCCAGCTGCGGAAAATCCGTTGGCATGCGAGTCACTAGTAGATATCAGCGAAGCAGATGCGCAAGCTCCAAGCAGTATATATCTGTTATCCACGTTGAATGATGAAGACGTCGTTAAGCTACGCGCTTGGTGTAAGCACGATGCAGAGCGCCAGGTAATGATCGCTTGGCCACAGCCAGATGCTTGGGTAGCAGCAAACCTTGCAAGCGGCGCCGTTGCCGAAGAGGCACTTAATGATTGGTTAGCGCAAGCTAAACGGCTACTTGCACTGTTTCGCTCAGCGCGCCGCCAGATTACCTTAGTAGGCTACTCGCCAGGTCGCACATCCAAGCTCATTGATGCACCGCTCGACTTACCAACTACGGCGGCGGATAAAACAATTTATCAGCTAGCCGCGGCTTACCTTTGTGGGCAAACCCAACCGTTACAAGACACCTATGCCTACCTGTTGGCTAGCAGCCAGGAGAGCCCAGTTGAGGAAGGCCAAGAGGCGACCATCGCCCAAGCCGCGCTTAACGAATACCACGCCTTGCAAGCAGCCAGCGAAAAAGGGCAGCGGGATGGCCGAGCGTTACAACAGGCAGAGAGTCTTCAAGAACAACAGCAGCAGAATATCGCGCGTTTGAAGGGTGAACTAACAGCCGCGCGTGAAGAGTACGCTGTTGTTTTTCAAAAACTTCAAAGCGTTCAGTCGTCGCTGGCTGAAAGTGTTGACAAGCAAAAGGCAAATGTTGAACAGCGTGAGCAAGAGAGTTCAAAACGCCTTGAAGAACTTCAGCAGCAAACTAACACGTTGCAAAAGAAAAATGCTCAGCTGGAGCAAGATAACGCGACCATTAAAAAGGCCCAGCTAGCACTTCAGCAAGAAAAAGAGTCCCTTAAAAAGGCGTTGGCGGCGCAACTCAATACTCAAAAAGAGGGGCAGGAAACTCTTGCTACGGCGCAAAAAGAGAATGCGCAGCTGCTGAATACCCTGCAGCAGGCCCAACAGGCCTATGAAGCACTAAGCCAAGAATACCAAGCTTTAGCCGCGCGTAAAGATGATGAAATTTTCCAGCAACAGCGCCTAGTAAACGCCCAGCAGCAAAACATAGACAGCGTAGTCACCAAGCTAGAACGGCGCGCCGCTGAAGTGCAAAAAATCCAGCAACAACTAGAGAAAAGTACCCAAGATACCGCACACTTCCGCCAACAGTTGGAAAAACGCCAGAAAGAGCTCAATATATTACGTGCTGATACGCAACGGCATATTAGCCACTTGGAAAGCTTAGTGCAGTGGCTGCGTGTGCATGCACAGCGTCATGCCGCGGTGGCTTACCGCGATAGCCGAAGCTACAAAAAAGAGCTACCAAAGCAGCTAGCCATGCTGGAAGCTACGCCGTTTTTTGATGCCGACTGGTACCTTGCCCAATACCCCGATGTTGCTAAGTCAGGTATTAAACCCGCCGAACACTTTATTAAGTTTGGCGCGATTGATGGCCGCCATCCAAGTTCTCAATTCAGTACCGACTTTTATCTTACTCACTACAAAGATGTCGCGGCATCGGGTCAGCATCCACTGCTGCACTACCTGCGGCATGGCATCGCCGAACAGCGAAAAACCCAGCCACCACAGCACCATTTGCCCGCGCCAAAAACACCGACAGAGGGGAGTGATGCATGAGTCAAACTGCCGACCTGCTAGTGCATATTGGCCCGCTACGCGAAGAGAGTGAGGCACTCGTTAAACAGGCCAACTTAGCGGTATTGTTGGCATCACTTTCGCCCGTTACAGCGCACCACAAAGCGTTATCTCAAGTGTTACCTGCATTGCATATTGCAGACCAGCCGATAACTCCCCCCGGCGGTGAAGCAGTGTGTTATGCCTACACACTGAAAGACTTCAACAGCTTGGCTCCTGCCAGTGAACTAACGACCCTCTATCCTGGCCTTGGCAAGGCTCGTCACCAATCAGTAGACACTCAAACACTACCGCAGGCGCTAGAGCAGGCTGGCCTGAGCCAAGCAACGTTTAGCCATTTGATTATCGAACAGCCGGAAATTTCCCTAAGCCTGCTGCAAGCGTTCAATCATTCCGGTTTACTTGATCAGTTAACCCATCTATGGGTACGCACTAGCCCACTGCGTTTATACGAAGGCATGGCGACAGACGCCGAGCTAACCCAATGGTGCGAACAGCAAGGCTTTGAATTGGTGGCTCAAAATACCACGGACCCGGATTTCTTTCTTCTCGGTTTTACCCGTAGCCCGTTGTATCACAAGCTAAAAGAGACCCATGCTCAATTGGCCGAGCGCGATACACAGCTCAACCAGGTAAAAGAAGAGCGCGAAAAGCTGGAAAAAGAACTGGCGGATAGCGAGCGAAACAGTAAGCAAAGTGCCCAAAAGGCCAAGCAGCAGCTGGCAGAGAAATTGGCAGAGAAAGACGCTCAGTTGGCCGAGCGTGACACACAGCTCAGCCAGCTAACCGAAGAGCGCGAAAAGCTGGAAAAAGAACTGGCAGATAACGAGCGAAACAGTAAGCAGAGTGCCCAAAAGGCCAAGCAACAGCTGGCAGAGAAATTGGCAGAGAAAGACGCTCAGTTGGCCGAGCGTGACACACAGCTCAGCCAGTTAACCGAAGAGCGCGATACGCTAAAAAAGCAGCTAAATCAGGCGCTCAAAGTTAATCAGCAGCAGCAAAAAGAGCACCAGGAAACCGAGCAAGCACTCAAAAAGGCCGAACAGCAGTACCAAGACGCTGTGCAAGCAGAGCAAAAAGCGCAGGAAAAACTGCAAGAAACGCACACTTGGTTTACTCACCGCAAGCAGCAGGCAGAAGAGGGCGTCGAGAAAATCGCTAGCCTTCAAGAAAAATTAACGCACAGCGAAGAAGAGCGTGAAAATTATCAGCGCTACTTTGCTAATCGAAAAAAACAGCATGAAGAAGCTGAAGCTGAATTAGCGAAAGCCCAGCAGCAGCTAACTGAAAAAGACGCTACGATCAGCCAGCTCAGCGAACAGCTCGCCACGTTACAACAAAGTAACGAACGCTTTGGGCAGTTAGAAAGCAAGCTGGAATCGCTGTTCGGCGAACAGCGCAGCTATATACAGCAAACCACCAACGCCCTTGGTCAGCACGTTACCCGTAGCGCCCGCCAACAGCGTGATGAACAGGCGCTAATGAACTACCTGCAACATGGTCAGCGCCCAATTAGCACAACGTTAGCACCTGGCTATGCCATGGCCTTGCTAGAACATTACAATGCAAATAACCATGATGTAATAGTGATTTTTGGCAGTAATGGCACAACGGAATTGCTGGCGCAAAGTGTAATTAACGCCCGGGCAGAGCAGCCCAAACTAACCCGGCAGAAAGGTCAGCACCACGGGCAGGAGCACGAGGTAACGTTATCTCACGCTGACCTGCCACAAACCATTATTAGCATTACGCATCAGAAAATAGCTAGCGATGAGCTGAAACAGTGCTTGAATAACAAGCGCCTTAGCCACGCGGTCAATGTGGTGCATGCCCCTTGGATAGAGTGCCAAGCCAACGGCCAAACGGCGCTGTTCTACGCGGCAAATACTGCTCTGCAACGCCTGAGTCAGTGGCTGCCGGAGGGTGCCCGTGTACTAGCTATTGTAGGTGAAGCGCTAACCGAAGCAGGGCACAGCCGAGAAGTGGCGTTAGCGCTACTGCTCCAGCAACTGCCCACGCAACGGCTTGATGTTGTGCTGGAAGGTAATAGCTATCCGCAGGAAAACGGCCTAAAGGAAAGCTGGAATACGCTACTCGAAACCCGCCAACGCCCCGCCCAATGGCTAACGCTCCCCAACACAATCAGCCTCAGAGTAGAAGGGTAGATAACGCATACCACGGAACTGTCATTCCCGCATGCCCTTAGAGGGTGTTTACATAAAGTGCCATAATGATCGTTGTTACTAACTCTGAATCTGGAACAGCTATCATGGTACGCCGCAAGAAGGTTCAGCCTGAGCACTATCCGATCCTGTGTGAGATTGTCACCGACAAACCGATGGCAACGCTCGTTGAAATTCGCGA
>Ga0208300_101377_pt1 | contig 10002 bp, 11 predicted proteins | sample 23_taG_FD_184096 | JGI IMG/M metagenome (GOLD analysis project Ga0208300, IMG submission 184096) | Marine viral communities from Cariaco Basin, Caribbean Sea - 23_WHOI_OMZ (SPAdes) (version 2) | ecosystem: Environmental > Aquatic > Marine > Oceanic | place: Caribbean Sea: Cariaco Basin... | reverse complement strand
AGGCAGCTCGGTCACGCGCACGTGGCTATCGGAACGAGGCTAACTTCATCGCCATGATCTACCTGATTGGCAGCCCGGTGGGCCGCCTGTTCGATCAGGCTAAATCCACATGAAGTGACGAAGAACCATTATTATGTTAGGTAAGCAAGGTGTTAATAAACAACTAAGAGGTTCATAACGGTGACAACGACCCACTCCAGCGCTCGCGCTTATGGTTGCAAACAGGAGAGTACATATGTCCGTTTGGCTTGTAGATCGTTGACCTGCTCGTGCACATGGGCCTTAGGTGAACGTAAACCTGCTGACTTCGCGATAAGAGATTGACGCGTTTACAGAGCAGGAACATGTCATGTCGATACGATTTCCCAGGGATATCTGGGCTATGAACGTATTGGCGGCTATGAAGAGCTTCATGAGCACCTGGGAGTTAGCGTTTCAGACCCTAATGCGACCACCTATCGCCCTGTGCTGGCAATTTTTGCCACTGCGTTACTCATCGATTTTTCTGCCAGTTGGGAGGTTCAGTGCATAATATTCACTGCACGCGTGCTAGAGTATGCCGTAGCCACAGCGATCATACCCCCGGGTCTGCAAAAGCTGCAGGGCGTAGCGAGCTTTAGCGCCATGTTTCTCAACTATGACCTGCACGCCCTGCGCCAAGTCCCCTTCAGTTACGTTTACCTTCACGCCTAGATACTTCCGAAGCTACTAATTGCTGGCCGATACGCTTATCTGGCTGGCTGCGCCACTGGCGCTATTCGTTGGCACCGTGTGACAGGTTCTGTCTTTAAAGCGATATACCTCGATAAACGTGAGCTCAAGTGCGCCTGTGTCGGCAACAGTAATACCCATTAAGCTTTGTATCGCTCACCGAAAACCTAATGATGATGGGAATGAGGCTATGGATACCGCTTGGGTAATTATCGCCTACTTTTTGCGAGGCGCTTGATCAGGATCATATTTCCCTCCGATGCTGTTCAGGTTGCGTTCAGACAAATCATCCATGCTGTTATTGGGGTTATTTATTTGATTTTTCCCAAACCAACGGCCTTAACTGCTATTGGCTCTTTGGGCGAGTTACTGAGGTGATTATGAGTAACAGTACAAGTAGTCGTTTGCTGATGTTGTGGGTGCCACTTGCTGGGTTTGTCATTTGGGCGGGATACCTGATTGGAACCGAGCACCGTCTCCACCTATTTCAGTTCTTACCTTTCCTCTTTTTGGCAGCATGCCCACTGATGCATATTTTCATGCATAAACACCACGGCGGTCATAAGGACAAAATAGACAAGGACTGAACCACTCTATATATACATGTACGCGCCTGGGAGAAAGACCATGAAAACGACACAACAAGAGCACCGCTTGGGTGTTTCCAAAAACACACTGGTGACTCGGAATTTAAAAATCAAGCCTAGTAAATCCAAACGCATTGAAGAAGCGCTGTCAGATATCGACCGACTCTATGGAATGGATAAGGTGGTCTACAACGAGAAAAACCGAAATATCAGCCTTGCTTACGATGCGCTGAGGCTCTGCATCGATGACGTTGAAAAAATTCTCAAGCTCCATGACATACAGGTCAGCGCTGATCGGTGGAACCGCTTTAAGAAGGAGTATTACCGTTTCGTCGATCAGAACGTTAAAGACAACGCTAAACAGGAACCTTGGAGCTGTCATTAATAGTCATAACGGTTACAATGACACAACCAGGAGCAAGACTAGCTAGTTTAGGGTAAGAGCTGCTTGCCTGTGGCCTCGCAAAATCAGACCTTCCGTTAGTCATTTGCCATGTGGCTGCACATAGGTTCTATTTTTAATTTATATAGCATCAAAAAACACCGCACAGGAGTCCTCGGCAGTTATTGCTGCTGTGGTTGCCGTTAATACAAGGAGTCGCTTTCATGGTTGGGCAGGATAGAACGCCACAATATAAAGAAAACAGTCTTTCGTTGGTCGGTGTCGTTGCATTAGGCACCGGCGTGATGATTGGGGCCGGTATTTTTGCGCTAACCGGCCAAATGGCCGAAATGACTGGTCGGCTATTTCCTCTAGCCTTTCTGGCCGCTGCCGTCATTGTCTCTTTCAGCGCTTATTCTTACGTTAAAATGTCCAATACCTTCCCATCAGCAGGTGGGATTGGCATGTATTTACAGAAAGCGTATGGCCCGACGCTTCCCACCGCCTTTCATGCCCTCCTGATGTATTTTTCCATGGTGATCGCACAGAGTTTTTTGGCGAGAACGTTTGGTTCCTACACGCTTGAGTTGTTTGACCTGGGGGATCGTTCACTATTTGTGCCCCTACTCGGGGTTGGTTTACTGCTAATAGCCTTTTTGATCAATTTATCCGCCAACCGCTTGATCGAGACCGTCGCCTCGGTGCTCGGATTTATCAAAATAGGTGGCATTATAGTGTTTGGTATTGTCGGCGTGTTTATTGCCGACTCCATCGAAATGGGTGCTGGCAACGATGCACCTACGCCTACGATAACGGGCTTTTTAGGTGCTACGGCGCTCGGCATACTGGCATTTAAAGGCTTCACGACGATTACCAATAGTGGTTCGGAGCTTAAAGATCCTAAGCGGAATCTTGGCAAAGCTATCACGATCTCGATTGCGCTATGCGTGGTGATCTATGCCCTTGTCGGTTTTGCCGTTGCCAGCAACCTATCTTTGCCTGAAATTATCGAAACCCAAGACTACTCCCTGGCCGCCGCTGCCCGTCCCGCACTGGGTGAAGCGGCAGTTGCGTTTACCGTCATTCTCGCCATGTTGGCAACGGCGGGCGGTATCATCGCCAGCGTCTTTGCCGTTTCACGCATGCTCGCCATGCTGACAGAAATGAAGCTGGTTCCTCACCGCCATTTCCACATGCCCGGCAGTGTACAAAAGCATACACTGGTGTACACTATCGTATTTGGCTTAGTGCTCACCGCTTTTTTTGACCTGAGCCGCATCGCAGCATTAGGCATCATTTTCTACCTGATCATGGATATGGCCATCCACTGGGGTGTGCTTCGTCATCTCAAGGACAGAGTGGGGGCTAATCCTGTTATTCCTAGCATTGCCATACTACTAGATGCTGTCGTGTTAATCGGCTTTTTATGGGTAAAAGCCATCTCGGACCCCATGGTGCTCATCGTTGCTGGCGTAGTAATGGCTACTCTTTTACTCGGCGAATGGATTTTCCTATCCAAACGCGACGCTTCAAACGATAGCGAGCACTCTCACACTCATTAACGTTAATAGCGTTATAGGAGGTACCAAATGGACGTTAGAACCTTTGGTGAATTGATCGATTGGACCCGTCAGTTACACGAGCATCTTGCAGCTTGCCTTGCTCATTGCGCCGATATACACGAAGAAGAGCGCGCTCGCATGTTGCTCAATTACTTAGCTGCACAGGAAGCGGAAATGCAGCGCGTTGTGGCGCGCTTTGAACAGACTGCTGACGCGAAAGCATTAAAAACCTACGTTTATGACTATTTGGAGCATAAACCTATCCGTACGCATCGTACCTGCGATGCGCCCTATTCCACGCTAAGTGTTGACGACATTTGCCGAGAGGTTTTTGATTTCCATGAACAAACGATAAACCTTTATCGAACCCTCGTTGGCAAAGCGGAAATTTCTGAGGCTAAAGAGCTCTTAGATTCCCTTTTAGCACTTGAAGAGCACGAAGCCATGCGCCTTGTTCGCCAAACGGGGAGAATGAACGATGTCTGAAGACCATAACGAGACAAAGGTGAAAGACCCTGTTTGTGGCATGGACGTTGATCCCCATACCTCCCGCCACCGTGCCGATCACGCGGGTAAGACTTGGTACTTCTGCTCAGAAAAGTGTCAGGAAAAGTTTATTGCCAAGCCTGATGCGTATCTTGAGCCAAGCAAACAGTCACAAGCGTCAGTACCCTCGGGGTCTATTTATACTTGCCCGATGCACCCAGAAGTTCGACGAGAAGGCCCAGGCGACTGTCCAATCTGTGGCATGGCGCTGGAACCTGAAACCGTCTCTGCTGACACCGGCCCTTCGGACGAACTCAAGGACATGACCAGGCGTTTCTGGATCGGCCTAGTACTGACCCTCCCCGTGTTTGCCCTAGAAATGGGTGGCCACGTGTTTGGCCTTATGCATTTTATTTCCCAGCAAACCTCTAACTGGATTCAACTGCTGCTGGCAACGCCGGTAGTCGTCTGGGCAGGTTGGCCATTCTTTGTACGCGGATGGCGTTCGCTAGTGCATCGCAGCCTTAATATGTTCACGCTAATCGCGATCGGTACCGGCACCGCGTTGCTCTACAGTTTGCTGGCCACCCTCACACCGGGCATCTTTCCCGACGCCTTCCGTCAAGCCGATGGTTCGGTGGCCGTTTATTTCGAAGCAGCGGCAGTGATTGTCGTTTTAGTTTTACTGGGACAAGTATTAGAGCTACGCGCTCGTGAAAAAACCTCTGGCGCTATTCGTGCTCTGCTCGACTTGGCGCCTGCTACCGCTCGACGCCTTGATGATCAGGGCAATGAGGAAGATATCTCTCTTGACCAGGTTCAGGTAGGGGATCGTCTCCGGGTGCGCCCCGGCGATAAGGTGCCATTAGATGGCGAAGTGATGGAAGGTCGCTCCAACGTTGACGAATCCATGGTTACCGGTGAACCACTAGCGGTGAAAAAGGAAGTCGGCGATGGCGTCATTGGCGGCAGCATCAATGGTCAAGGATCCTTTGTCATGCGCGCTGACAAGGTGGGCCAGGACACGATGCTGTCGCAGATTGTGCAAATGGTCGCCAGCGCCCAGCGCAGCCGCGCACCCATTCAAGGGCTTGCCGACAAAGTCGCCAGCATCTTTGTACCCGTCGTTATTCTCATTGCTGTTGTGGCTTTCATCGCCTGGTCATTGTGGGGCCCTACCCCGCCGATGGCGTTTGGCCTTATTGCGGCGGTTAGTGTTCTGATCATTGCCTGCCCGTGCGCGCTAGGTCTTGCTACCCCCATGTCAATTATGGTCGGTGTAGGGCGCGGTGCCCAGTTAGGCGTGTTGATTCGCGATGCCGAAGCTCTTGAACGTCTAGAGAAGGTCGACACCGTCGTCGTCGACAAAACCGGCACGCTTACCGAAGGCAAACCACGAGTGACCGAGTTGATTCTCACTGAAGGCATTGCTGAATCGGAGCTTTTGCGCTTGGCAGCTAGTCTTGAGCGAGGCAGCGAGCACCCCTTGGCCCATGCAATAGTCGAAAAGGCTAAAGAGGCAGAGGTAAAATTAACAGAAGCGTTGGACTTCGAGGCTCCCAATGGCATGGGCGTTATAGGCCAGATAGATGGCAAGCGTATTGCCCTGGGCAACCGGCTATTGATGGAAAGCGAGGGCGTTAACACCCAGTCTCAAGACACACATGCCGATCAATTGCGCAGCGACGGTGCTACTGTCATCTTTGCGAGCATCGACGGGAATTTAGCTGGGCTGCTCGCCATTGCCGATCCGGTCAAGGAAACCACCGAAGAAGCCATTCGTTCACTCCAGGCTGACGGCATTCGAGTGGTGATGCTGACAGGCGATAATCGCACCTCCGCCAACGCTGTGGCACGTCGGCTAGGCATTGATGAGGTCGAAGCTGAAGTGCTTCCAGAGGATAAAGGCCGAGTGATTCAGCGTCTCCGTGATGAAGGGCGCATTGTTGTCATGGCCGGCGACGGCGTGAACGATGCACCTGCGCTGGCTACAGCGGATGTCGGCATTGCCATGGGAACCGGCACCGATGTGGCGATAGAAAGCGCTGGGGTTACTCTACTGCGAGGAGATCTTACCGGTATTGCCACGGCGCATAAGCTCTCAAAAGCCACCATGCGTAATATTCGCCAAAATCTCTTTTTTGCCTTTGCTTACAACGCGGCAGGCATCCCCATTGCCGCAGGGATTTTGTACCCCTTCACAGGTATGCTGTTATCACCGATTATCGCGGCGGCGGCGATGTCACTCTCTTCAGTGAGCGTGATTGGCAATGCTTTACGACTTAGGATGATTACTATTAAGTAAGGTTCTTCGTCACTTCACGTGGATTTGGCCTGATCGAATAGGCGGCCCACCGGGCTGCCAATCAGGTAGATCATGGCGATAAAGTTGGCCTCGTTCCGGTAGCCACGTGCCCGTGACCGAGCCGCTTGGAACAGACCATTCATTCCTTCCAGTCTTGCGTTCGTCAGTCCCGAGAGCCAGCGTCTGACCACCGCGTCGGCGTGCCGCTCAAGCGTCGCCAGGGCTTTCCCCATCGGCTTCAGCAGTGGCTTTTCAGACACCGCCGCCTGCATGACCTTGAGGTAGTTCGTGATCCGTGATGCGCCACCGAGCCGCTCTGGGCGTTGGAGCCTTCTGGATCCAGCGTAGCTTCTCCTTGATCACCCAGGCATCGGCCGTGGCGCTCTGATCGGCCACCAACTCCTGGAGCGCCGAAAGCTGTTTGGGTGTCAGGTTCTTGTTATCCAGGTTCTTCAGCAGGGCCCAGCGCAGCGACTTGGGGTGCCCCTGCTCCCGGCGCTCTTTCTTGCGTACCTCGTCCAGCCGCTTGGTGAAGGTCTGTACGATATGGAACCAGTCGACCGTTACCTCGGCCTTGGGAAGGTGCTCGGTCACGCCGCTAAGGAAGGCTGGCGACATATCGCAGACGACCTCGACCACATTATTCGGGTCGCCGCCATGGGCCGCCAGGAAGGCGCTGAAAGCCTGGATGGCATCCTTGCCGCAGCCTGGGACGGCAAAGATAACCGGTTCCCGCTTGCGCTGCATGTCGAGGAACACCGGAATGCTTCCGCTAAGTTTCAGAAAGCGGGGATGCGGGACGATTGTGAGAAAGTGGTCGGTTACTCGTTACCGGAAACCCGGACTTGGCCCTGGTTGTTGGCACTCGGCAGCCGAAATCGAACCCGCCATGGAGGACAACAGGTATGCACGTTGTGCTTGGCAGAGGACTCAACCCCCTACTTGCGCCGGCACTGGCGATTCGCTTGGCACACTGGGTGCCGCTTTCATGGGGTGCAGCTGGTAGATGAGTGCCCAGCATGCAAGGCCCCTATAGAGCCCCATCGCCTGACAGCGGAAGATCAACATTTAGCTCAATGCAGTCGGTGTCATGAGGATTTTAGAAAAGCAGTATGCACGTCCCCTTTACCTGAAGCGCTCAGTTTCCAAGTGATGGCTGATCGTGTTTTAGAACAGAATAAGGTGGCGTTTAGGCAGGCCTCTATCACACCCGCCGATTGGTTTTCTATGGTGACTTTCTTTATTGGCGTTGTACGGCGTGCAAGTCGGCGGCCTGCCTCACCCCTCGGCGATGCGCTTCTGTCATTGGGCGTTTCGGTTACGAATAGCCAGATGCCTTTGTCTGGGTTAGCGTTTGAGCTTTTGCCTGTCAGCGAGCGTCGTGCTTTATTGGCGGCGGTTGAGCGGTTAATGAGCATAGGGGTTGAGGAAACGTTCAGTGCGTTGGTCGCGTTCAAAGTGAAAACGAGCACGCTTCATGATCCCCGAAAGTCACCCCCCATTGTGTTGTTACCACTGTTATCGCGGTTGTCTCACCACCCTCATGGGCCGCATCGCCGCCGCGTTTCACTAGCTCATCGCCCCATGTCGGAGCGCGCAGTTAGAGCCTCATGGGCGCGTTTAAAACGGAGAATGAAAGCGGAGCCATCCTTTTGAAGCAACATCAAACGGTAGACTGCGATGAGTGTGGTCGAGATGTCTCCAAATTGTGGCGACGCCATAAGGGTCATGGTTACTGCTCAACTTGCTATGCTCGTGTGTTTAAGCGGCGGATGTGCCCACGATGTGGCGAGTTAGCCCGTCTGCCTAAAAATGACCCAGACGCCGTCTGTCGTCAGTGCGATGTTGACAAACCGTGTGCACGATGTGGAAAAGCCAGTTCAGACTACAACATCGGCAAGGTCACTCCCTACGGCCCTGTCTGTAGCGCCTGCGCTCCCTATTTCAAAGAACCAGAACCCTGTGAGGCGTGTGGGAAGGCGTCTCACCGTCTTACCCGAGTGACTCGCATGGGGCATGATCATCGCTTATGTCCAAGTTGTGCGACGGCAGACCACGGCACTTGCGCTGCGTGTCGTCGACATCGCTTATTGGTCATGACATCCAGCGGTGACGCATTGTGCAACGCCTGTTATGAGCAAGGTGAGATTGCCTGCCCATCGTGTGGCCATCCTATGCCGGCGGGTCGAGGCGATGCCTGTGAGCCCTGTTACTGGACGCGAACATGCCGTAAACGCATCACTATTGGCCAAGCCGGTATCACTACCAAAGCGTTAAGTGAGGCCTTTGGGGAATTTGGTGAATGGCTGATTCGTACCACGGGTCCGCATAAGTCTGCCCTCAAGATCAATCATTTCTTCTCGTTCTTCCTTGAGATCGACCAGGCATGGTCACGGATACCGAGCTATTCGGAGCTGCTCCATCACTTTGGGGCGGAGGGGTTGCGGCGTGTAAGACTTCCCATGCGATGGTTGCATGAAGAGCAAGGGGTAGAGCCGGATCACCAAGCAAAGAAGATCGATTCTGAGAAACGACGTATCCAAACGTGCCTCAGTTCTATGCCGTCCGCTTCGCTATCAGAGCAAGTGCTGCAAGCCTATTGGCTGCAATTGGACAGCCGTATAGAGGCGGGCAAAACGTCCCACACCTCCGTTCGACTTGCACTAAGAGCGGCAGCCGCATTGCTACTCGCTACTGACCGGGAGGGGCAGCGACTGCCTCAGCAGGGAGATGTGGACAACTATTTGCAGGCGGTGCCCGGACAAGCAGCCTCGGTGACGGGGTTTACCAATTTTTTAAATCGCCAACATGCCACCACACTAGCCCCTAGAGTGGATGAGAAGCGAGTAAGAAAACGGCGGAAAGAAAAGTTGGCTCGCTCCATGATGAAAATGGCGAAGTGTGCTGATCAAGGAGAGGGCTGGAGGGAGCAATGGATCGTCACAGCCATGGAATATTTTCATGACAAGAAATTGTCCAAAAAAGCACTACGTCGTCAGACCATAGAGCTTTCAGGAGACGGGGTACAGGTGACCATGAACGGTGTGAGCTACTGGCTGCCTGCTTTATAAAACCATCATCGACTCCCACTAGCCGTCTTAAGTGGCTTTTAGTGTCAAATACATGAGGAGCTTAGCCAGCACCTCATGCAGGACAAGGGAGCCTAGTAATGACATCAAAAAATCTACTACAGAGTCATAAACGAATCGTCTTTGTGGTCAGTGAACATATAGATTTCGTAAGGCTCACCCTGAGGCCCTGGCATGCCTGGTGTACCAATGGGCATCCCTGCTAGGCCGATCCCACCTATGTCAGGTTGTTCTTCAAATAATGCCTCGACCGCTTCCATCGGCACGTGCCCTTCAATCCAGTAGTCACCTATTTCGATGGTGTGGCACGACCCCAAACCATAAGGGACGCCAGCCTTCTGTTTGATATCGCCGAGCTCAACGTTATCGACAATGGTTACATCGACTCCCAGCATTTCCAAGTGGCGAGCATATTCATCACAGCATCCGCACTGAGGATTTTTGTACAGTGTAGCTTCGTCCGGCAGTGCAGCCTGAGCCGATGTAGCCCCGAGAGCCAAAGCAATTGATAGAATAGTAGCGTTAAGATGTTTCATGAACGGCCTGCCCTCGTTGTGTGGCTAAACAAGTATTTTGCGAGCGACGCGATACCTAAGCCTACGAGCAGAAGAAAAAACAGCGGCATCAGCCAGCCGTACCAGCCCATTGAGCTCATAAAAGCTAAGCAATCGGCATTCATCATGGTAAGCCTCCGATCAAGTCAGTTAGAAATTACGTCCTAAGTTTACGACTCTAGGGCTACCTCAAGGTCAAGCCTTGTAACCTTGTGAACAATGAAAAGTTGCTATGGATCATATTCTGCCCGCTGGGTTCAGGCTCGTTTCAGGTTAACACCGTATAAATAAGCAGTGACAACAACCCTTTTGAGGTAAATGACCAT
>Ga0208300_101374_pt1 | contig 10022 bp, 8 predicted proteins | sample 23_taG_FD_184096 | JGI IMG/M metagenome (GOLD analysis project Ga0208300, IMG submission 184096) | Marine viral communities from Cariaco Basin, Caribbean Sea - 23_WHOI_OMZ (SPAdes) (version 2) | ecosystem: Environmental > Aquatic > Marine > Oceanic | place: Caribbean Sea: Cariaco Basin | collected... | reverse complement strand
TATCTTTTTAACAGCTTCAGCTTTAAATTCGTCACTGTAGGTTCTTAATTTCTTGGTCATGGTAAACTCCGATTAATACGCTTAGTTTACCAAGTTTATCTCTACGGTTTCTTCAGCATAGCTCAGGCTTAAGCTCTGCTGCTGTTGGTAAATCTACTAATACAGGCTTTGAGCGTTTAGGACAGACTTGGAGTAGACCAACCGCTGCCAAAATACGCATAGAGAAAGATGATGCAAATCCTACTGATGTACTAATCTTTGGTGGTGGCTATGATATGGCTTATGAAGATGATGAATATGTGGCGACATCTGATGCCCCAGCTAAAGGCAATGCCATCTATATGATCGATGCCAAAACAGGCGAGCTAATATGGTCGACCAGTGGTTTAACTAAGGAAGGCAAAGATGTAAGTATGTTTCATAGCATTACTGGTGAGATCACCGTCCTCGATAGAGATAATGATGGATTGACAGACCATATCTATGCCGCTGACTTGGGTGGACAAGTGTTTCGTATCGACTTACAAAATGCTCGGACTGATAAGTTTGGCTTTGAAGAAATTACAAAGTTCTCAGCTAAGCCGCCTATCCGTATATTAGATGCTAGTGCTAAAGTTAGTGAAGCCAAGTACGCTTATCGTTTCTATGAGCGTCCAGTTGTGAGCTTTTATCGTAGAGAGAGTGGCCCTGATAATGGGAAGCTTTTTGCATTAGTAAATGTTACTTCTGGTAACCGTAGTTCACCACTATCTGAGCTACGTACGGATAATAAGTATGCTAATCGTGTCTACGGTATTATTGATAATGATGTAACTAGGAGTGATCTTTACACGACTACTATGCGTAAAGTAGAGAATTTAACAGAAGATAATTTGGCTAACTTAGCAACCACGCTTGGCACTGAACCTAATAAAGAGAAAAAAGATACTACTAAAAATCTTATGATTACAGGTAGTCATCAGGGTTGGTTCTATCCGCTGGTGCGTTTCGATGGCAAAAATGGGGTAAAGTACATTAAGGGTATGGGCGATAGTGCTGTGATTAATAGTTTGCTGTATACAACAGTCTATAATCCTCTCAAAAAGTATGGAACTCCTAATAGTTGCTCAGCTAGGATCGCAGGTGGATCAGAGCGTCAGATTTATTGTTTACCTTATGGCATCTGTTCGGAAGAAACGTCGATAAATGGGACGGGTGGCTTTATACCGGCAGGTCAAGGCATACAGGAACTAGCCCTAGGGGCGTTTAATAAAGACAATACTAATTTAAAAGTGTTGATTGGTACCACTACTTTAGCAGAACGTATAAAAGCAGATAATAGAGTCGATTTTAATGGTGGTGGAGATGGTAGTGGCTCTGAATATATATTCAATGAGCGTTATACTTTCCAACCAAAAGCTTGGTATGAACGTTCTCAATAAAGAGCTCGATAATAGGAGGACGCCATCTATGACACCGATAAAATCAGAAATAATGAGTGTGGGTAATAATAATCAGCCTGGCAGCTCCAATAGACTCAAAGTTTGTGGTGTCCATGGTTTTACTCTAATAGAGCTAATGGTTGTCGTCGCAATCATTGCGATACTCGCTGCGATTGCGCTTCCTAGTTATCGACAATATGTCATCAAAAATGCAGAACGTGAGGCACAGGCAAAGATGTTGCAGCTACAAATACAGCTAGAGCAATGGCGTGCCAAGTCTTTGACTTATCAAGGTTTTGTTCCCCCAAGGGGCGATGGAGTTTGTGTCAGTGGTAACCATTGCTACGACTTAAGTTCTAAAATTATTTATGTACCAGATGGTAGTACGTCTGCCAATCACCGCTACAAGATCACCCTCGTTGATGGTAAGGATACAGGAAACTCGCTGGTACATACCAACGATCCTGATAAGCCTGCAGTCAACACTGCTACTGGCCGCTCATGGAAGATGGTGGCAACACCCAATAAAACAGGAACCTTTAATCGTGCGAAAAGCATGCTAATGACCAGTACAGGTGTGCGCTGTCAAAGTAGCAGCACTATCGCTCTGGATGCAACTAATTGCGGCAAAGATCAGGAGGATTGGTGATGGCTGTAATGAATAACAAACAAAATCAAATCTCTGTACTTCAGCGTGGCTTTACATTAATAGAAATGATGATAGTCGTTGCTATCATCGGTGTACTGGCTGCTATCGCTTATCCCAGCTATCAGCAATACGTCATTAAGACCAAACGTACCGATATGATGAGCGAGATGCAAAACATTGCCAGTCAGATTGAAAGCCGTAAGCTGGCACAAGGCAGCTATAGTGCTATCAGTGATCAGGTAAAAGCTGACTTTGCGACTGCTTATCCAAGGCAAGGTACGGCACTATATGATGTCACCATAAACGATCCTCTCGTCGCTACATGGACAATCACCGCCACACCAAAGTCTGGTACGCAGATGGAGGGTGATGAGGCCTTGAGTCTGAATTATCAAAATATCAAGTGTCGAGCCAGCGTTTGCGGTACAGGTAATGAATGGAATGATTAAAATAGTCCAATCAACTGACAATTATTGTCAATTATAAGCATGTATGCGTACATAAATGAGAAAAACTGACAGTTCTTGCTATCTTAAACGTAACATTTAATGTCAGTAGATATCATCAAAGTAAATGGCTATCTAAAAATATTGATAATAATCGCACACTTAGCAGAAACGCCTATTGTGAATGATGAGTTTGGCACGTTATATGCAATATTTATAATAAGAAAAAATCACATTTATAACAGTCAGTCAGATATCCACTCTACTGTCGTATTATCCCAAAGGACGAGTTTATGAACACTCAAAAAGGTTTTACCCTAATCGAACTAATGATTGTTATCGCTATTATCGGTATTCTAGCTGCGATTGCTATTCCTGCTTATCAGGGTTACACAGCTAAATCACAAGTAGCAGCAGGCTTAGCAGAGATTACGCCAGCTAAAACCAATGCTGAAGCAAAATTAGCAGAAGGCGTTTCTGCTACTATTAACACTGCAAGTGCTCTTGGGGTTCAAGGTTCTACTAGCCGTTGTTCTACAATCGCAGCTAGCGTAGCAGCGACTGGTACATCTAAAATTTCATGTACGTTAATAGGTACATCTTCTATTAATGACGATATCATTCAATGGACTCGTGATGGAGATACGGATACTGCAATTGGTGCATGGAAATGTTCAACTAATGTGCCTGCAGAATCTGCACCTAAAACCTGTAAAGTTGGACTTGTTAATCCGAGCTAAATAAATAGTTAGTATTACCAAATGCTATAAATAATAATAGTTTTTTAAAGGAGGGGAATAGCACTGCTATTTCCCTCTTTTTAATATATTGGATTACTATGTTAGTTAAATTGAGTCTGATTTTAAGTGTGACATCTTTTATTTTAGGTATACTTAACCCAGCATTTTATTTGCCATGGAGTGGGTTTATTTCAGAGTACCTTGTCTTTTGGTCTCTACTATTCCTACTGCCTTTGTTTTTTAAAAACTCTATCTCTATACCTACAGTATCTATATTATTTATAATCATTAGTCTTATTCCTCTATTTCAATATAGTTTTGGTCAGATTATCTATTTTGACAAAGCGGTACTGTCTTTTATTTATCTCATCTCATTTTGGTTTGCTATCATCATCGGTTTTAATAGTGCTGATAGATATCAGTCAAGTTTGGATTATTTTTTTCTAACCTTTATAGGTTGTGGTATCGTATCCAGCCTTATCGCTATCGCTCAATGGCTCAGTATAGACATGAGTGTTGACTGGGTCATGAGTGCATCTTCGCGTCCAAGTGCAAATATGGCACAGCCCAATCATCTTGCGACTTTTTTACTCATTGGTTTAATTTCGTGCTTTTATTTTTATGAACATAAAAAATTAAAACAAATAACTTTATTAATACCTGTTTTATTATTCTTAAGCGCCATTGCTTTGACCCAGTCTCGCACTGCCTGGCTTTCTCTGATATTTATATATCTATATTGGATGATCGCTTATAAAAGACATATATTGACGATCAATATTAAAAAGATGAGCATGCTACTTGGATATTTTATTGCCTCAGCTATTTTGTTACCAATATTTAAAGAAAAAGTGCTAAAGATTGAAACAATAACGATGGCTGAGAGGGCATCATCTGGGTATGAGCGTATTCAAATTTGGCTACAAGCAATTGAAGCAATAAAACTGCAGCCGTTACGGGGTTACGGTTGGAATCAAGGTTCTTTTGCGCAATATGAAACTATAGAACAGCATTACTTTAGCCATTATTTATCAAGCTTTCATAATATATTTTTAGATATCATCATATGGTGCGGTATTCCTCTTGGTATCTCGATCATAGTTACTTGTATATGGATCGTGTTAAAAATCCTGATAAAGTCATTTAATGCGACTCAAATTATTCTGATTAGTGCTATTTGCGTGATTCTAATCCATGGTCTATTAGAATATCCTCTATCTTATTCTTATTTTCTACTCCCGCTCGGCTTTATGTTAGGCTACTTATTTTTTACTTTTGACCAAAAACATATAAAGCTAAGCAAAAATTATTTAGTCTTGGTCTTTATATGTGGCGCAGTATTAAATGTTTATGTCTTTAGAGAGTATAGTTATATTCCCGATAATATAGTAGCTGCCGAGACACATGAGATGAATGAGCGTAAAGATGACGTTGAGCTACCTTATAAGTTCTATCTTTTTGAAACTTTTGAGCAGCGCTCGAAGTGGATTAGCTTATATCCATGCACTACATTGAGTAAGCGACAAATCGATGAGATTCGATATATGGTGAAAACTTATATCATACCTTATGACTTATATAAGTTTTCTCAGATTCTTTATTTTAATGGATATGAAGAAGGTGCTCAGAGAAACTTAGATATATTGAGTTATATGTACAACAAAGACTTTCAGCTCAAAGATTTAGTTTGTATGAATAACGAGTTAACTCAAGGTATTTAAAACTATCAAATAATTAAGACTATGCTGGAAGCAATTACAGATGTCCTTATGAAAAATGATGGTGGCATAATGTGTGCATAGTAGATATGTTACTTACTGCAAGCATCTTACTATGTATGATATAAAAAACGATATTTCGCCTCGACACTTTCTGCCCCGACTTTCTTTATCCAATAATGAAGTTGGTTATACTCTTATCGAGATAATGATTGTTGTCTTGATAATTGGCATAGTATCGGCTATAGCTATCACTAGTTACCAAACGCAAGTCAGGCGGACTCAACTAACAGCAATTTATCAAGAGATTAATCTCTTTCCTTTACCGTATCAGATCATGATAGATGGTGGGGAAGGAGTAACAGGATTTAGTCCAAGTGGACTTAATATTCCGACTCAGACCGATTATTGTCAGTTTAGTGTCACCGCACCTGCTGTGAATGGAGTGACCACTGACGCAGTTAAATGTACTATTCAAAACTTAGCCTATATACAAGGGCAGTCACTCAGCCTTGATCGCACTGCTGATGGTAGTTGGGAGTGTCGGGCGTCGGTAGGAATTTCAACCGCTTATTTACCAAATGGATGTCGGTAAAATACAATGTTATCTGTAAATAGTAACTGATAAAAAACCACCTAACCGCATATTGCCGTTAGGTGGTTTTCTTTATTTTAATACTTTAAGCAGTTTTAAAGAGCTAACTACTTCTCTAAATACTGAATTTTACCTTCCACCCCATCCCACTTTTCCGCTTCTGGCAGCTGTTCTTTCATCTCAGTGATGTTGGGCCATTTTTGTGCCAGCTCTTCATTTAGCTGGGTGAACATCTCTTGCCCTTTTGGCACTTCATCTTCTGAGAAGATGGCGTTGGCGGGACATTCAGGCTCGCATAGCGCGCAGTCGATGCACTCATCAGGATCGATGACGAGGAAGTTCGGTCCTTCATAAAAGCAGTCCACAGGACAGACTTCCACACAGTCGGTGTATTTGCAAAGAATGCAGTTATCTGTAACGACAAAGGTCATAGTGAGGTCTACCTGTTATTGATTTGGCTTATGGCTAAATATAGTGGGGGCACTTTAACACTGATATCGCGTGCTGGGATAAATTTTTTGAAGCCTCTTGAGTGACAACGTCAGTGATAACGTCGCCCAGCAAGCGAAGAAAACTTATCCCAGCGGCACAGCGCTATTAACGTATCAATGTTACTTTGTACTGACTATAGAATAGACTGAAAATAAAGCGTATTTTAGCGCCTTTACGGCTATTTGACAATTCCCTTTACTGACTGATGATTTTCTTTAGATGATACAGTAAGTCATGCGCTTGCTTAGGTGTTAAGCTATCAGGATCAATTGCGGCAAGCTCATCTTGTAAGCTAAACAGCTGATTTTGCTGTGGAATGTCAGTCATGTTTTGTGTTTCATTAATATGGTGGACAGTGGCTTCTGCTGACTCATGGTGCTTTGCTTGTTGGCGTTTATCGTTTACTGACTTAGCTAAGTCATTTTTGTCATCAAGGGGTGCTGGTGTCTCTGTATGTAGCGTATTCGCTGTTAGACTGTCTTGCTTTAAGTTATCTACCTCTAAGTGAGTATCTAAGTAACGCTTGGCATCATCTAAAACCTGAGTCGGAATACCGGCCATCTTGGCCACATGCAGTCCAAAGCTGGAGCTGGCCGCGCCCTCTTTAATTTGATGCAGGAGTAGCAGCTGACCATCGACTTCACTGGCGGCGACATGCACGTTACGAATGTGGCTTTGGCTGTTTTCAGCACGCTCCGCCAATTGCGTCAGCTCAAAATAGTGAGTGGCAAATAATGTCAGGCAGCCAATCTCTAGCAATCGATTGACACAGGCATGTGCGATTGCCAAGCCATCAGTGGTGGCCGTACCGCGCCCAACTTCATCCATTAGTACCAGTGATTTATTAGTGGCTTGATTGAGAATATTAGCCGTCTCAATCATCTCCACCATAAAGGTAGACTTGCCGCCAGCCAAGTCGTCGGCTGAGCCAATACGGGTAAAAATGCGGTCGATATCACCGATATGAGCCTGCGCGGCTGGGACAAAACTGCCGCAATGGGCGAGCAAAACGATAAGCGCCGTTTGGCGCATATAGGTCGATTTGCCGCCCATATTAGGGCCAGTAATCATCAGCAGGCGCTCAGGATGCTCACTACTGCCCAGTGCGCAATCATTGGCAACGAAATGATTGGCTTGCCGCGTGTGACTGTGACTGTGATTGTCAGTGTTCGTTGGCTTTAACGCGGCTTCGACGACGACATGACGGCCTTGTTTGATATCGATACTGGTTTGACTGTCTTTCTTTAAATGACTACTGTTTTCTAAGTGATCGTTTTCTAAGTGATTGGTTTCTAAGTCACTATTGCCCTTTGCATCACTGCCCATCACTGGACGCTGCCAATGGTAATTTATAGCCAGCTGTGCCCAATTGCTTAGCACATCTATTTGGGCGATAGCCGCGCTTAGTTGTTGCAATTCTGCCAAATGGCTACTGAGGTCGGTTAGTAGCGCTTGATACAGCTCTTTCTCACGAGTCAAAGCTAAGGTTTGCGCGCTCAGATACTCTGTTTCAACGTCTTTTAGCTCATCGGTGATAAAGCGCTCGCTACTTTTAAGCGTTTGTCGGCGGATAAAATGAGCAGGCGCATTTTTTGCCTGCATCTTAGGCAGCTCAAAATAAAAACCGCTGACTTTATTAAAGCCAACTTTGAGACTCGGCAGTTGATTGTCTTGACGCGCACGCTCTACCATCTCATCTAGAGTGACTTGAATATTGTCATGCAAATGGGTCAGGCGATCAAATTCTTCGTCAAAACCGGCGGCTATCATGCCACCATCACGAATATGCGCGGGCGGCTCGATGACAGTGGCGCGCTCAATCAATTCGGCGACGGACTGTACGACCGGTAGCTGGGCAGGCAGTTGCTGCATTAGCATTGATAATAAACCTGCATCTTCATGGCTAATGCCTGCGTCCGTCAGTAGAGTAGCGAGATGGGCGCTACTTTTGATGCCGTCAGCAAGCTTACGCAAGTCACGAGGTTTGGCGCTCATCAGGCCGATACGACTACTGATACGCTCAATATCGCCAATGGTATTTAGCGTCTCTCGCAAACTTGTGACGAGTCGGTTATCTGTCATCTTTTGATCAGAGGGGCTGGACGGATTGGCGGTATTTAGTAAATTGGCTACCGCGTCTAAACGCATATTGATACGGTTATGCTGCCGCAGTGGGCGTTTCATTTGTTGCACGAGTAAGCGTCGTCCCATCGGAGTTTGACAGTGATTGAGCACAGATATTAATGAGGTGCCCGTGCTACTGACAGGTGTAAACAGCTCAAGATTCTGCTGACTACCCGCATCGATAACTAAGTAGTCATCGCTGTGCTCGACGATGAGCTGGTTGACTTGCGGCACATGACGCTGCTGGGTTTGCCGCGCATAATGTATCAGCGCTGCACAGCTAGATTGAGCCAGTGGGTTATCTGCCACACCCAAACCATCAAGGCGCTGCACCTCAAACTGCTGGCACAATGTCGTGGTCGCATGCTCACGATGAAAGTCGTTGGCGGCGACTTCGATAATTGGACAGTCAAGATTCTGCCGTAACCACAGCAGCCAATCTTCACCAACGCTCTCGTTGAGGGCTTCGCTAATGATACATTCACTAGGAGCAAAGCGTGCGAGCACCGTGAGCATTTGGGTTTGTAACCCTTCCACATCATCGTTATCGGCATGTAGCGTTTGTGTGGTGAGCGTGCCAGCGGCCAAATCCATCTGGCTAATAGCAGCTTGCAAAGGCTGTTTGCCAGTAGATTTTGTGGGAATGGAGATATCGATGGCGACCACGGTCGGGGTGTGGTTGGGCGCAATTAAGGCGTCATCGGTGATCGTTCCTGCCGTCAGGGTTTTGACCACTTCTCGGCGCATGATGGTAGGCTTGCTTTTATCCTTCTTTTGCTTGCTGCCCATATTAGGAAGGCTGGATGCGCTGGCAGCTGTGCCGTTAGTCGCTGACTCATCGATTTGCTCACACACCACCACCGTCTGCCCAGCCGCAATCAATCTTGCCATATAGCTGTCGGCTGCATGAAATGGCACACCTGCCATGGCAATCGTGTTGCCGGCTTTATCAGTGCCACGGCGGGTCAAGGTGATGTCTAATATCTGGGCTGCGCGCTTAGCATCATCAAAAAACAGCTCATAAAAATCGCCCATCCGGTACAGCAGTAGCGCTTGTGGATAGTTGGCTTTCATGGTTAGATATTGCACCATCATCGGCGTATGGTCGGCCAAGTGATAAACGGCATCGCCGATCACTAATCGGTCAGGTGTGTCTTGTTTTGATACCGCGTATTTTGCTGGCGCAGGTTTTGAGAGAGTAGGGGGTTTAGCAGCGGGCTTAACGGACATGCAGGATCTCTTATGATTAAATGGGTTTACTGGCGGCGCAATGGTTATTTTTATAAGAATAAATAGCGGGTGAGAATTGGTCACTTACTCCGCTTAAAGGGTCAATGAAAACGCTTGAAAGATTCAGCCTATAAACACTATTTTAACACGTCCGATTGCGTTTTTACGTCGGCAAATATCTGGCCTTTGCCCTTGTATCCATCAGCGTCATAACCATATATAATGACGGCACACTTAATTGGGCGATACTTCATTAGGCGACACTGTATAGTCGGTTCACTTGAAAAAGCTAAGAGTTCTGCTGGTATGAATTTTGAGGCATCTATCACACTTGCGAACAGCGAGCGAGACAGATTTATACCCATAGAACACCATTAACGGACGTACCATCTTTGTTCTGAGCTGACTATATTAGGCAGTACCTCACTAAATGGTACTGTGCTGGATGATGACAAGGCGGCGAGCTAAGCGTTGGCGAATGCGCACTAATTATCGAATATTTCCATAGGTCAAAAAATTATGTTATCAAAGATTGTAGGCAGTGTTGTTGGCACGAAAAATGACCGCGAACTAAAGCGCATGCGCAAAGTGGTCAGCAAGATCAACG
>Ga0208300_101372_pt1 | contig 10028 bp, 12 predicted proteins | sample 23_taG_FD_184096 | JGI IMG/M metagenome (GOLD analysis project Ga0208300, IMG submission 184096) | Marine viral communities from Cariaco Basin, Caribbean Sea - 23_WHOI_OMZ (SPAdes) (version 2) | ecosystem: Environmental > Aquatic > Marine > Oceanic | place: Caribbean Sea: Cariaco Basin... | reverse complement strand
GTCAGGATCTCGCTGGGCGTGTCAACCGTTAGTTTTGGCGGAAGTTTCATGAGGCGTTTTCCTCGTGTGTTTGTGAACCGTAATTATATGATATCTCTGGATAAACGTCACTAATTCAATGACGTTGGTGTGGAGAGGGCGCGCCCTAGCATATACATGACTGTATCCCCTGTTTGATATCATCACTGAAGTGGTAACAGATCTTTTTTGTTTTCAGATTGTCCGGTTAGACATTTTTATGTGCTTGCGATACTCATATACATACAGACGATGATTTGCGGTACAGACCAAAAGATGTTCTGTACCGCAAATCACACTTGGTAAAGGGTGAATGAACTGTTTTTTAGAAGTTGTATTGCGCGGAAAACATCAGGCGGTGCGCATCCGCTTTATCTCCATCCACTAATTTGGTGTTGTAGTAGGCGTATTCGACACCCATCATGGTGTTGGCGACCGGGGTCCACAGGTAATTCAGCGATGCTTTCTCGTTGGTTTCATGGCGGGCGTCTACGGCACCCGGCGTAAGATCGGCCTCGGCATCATCCCAATCTGACGTTATAAAACCATACGTCAGGTTTACGCTACGCCCATTCGGCAGCGCTATTGATGTACCTACCGAGCCGCCATATCCGGAAAGGGTTTTCAGGCTATTTCCCTTCATGTAGGCGTCTTGAACGAACTCGTTATCTCCAGAGCGGTACAAACCGGTGCCAACGCCATCGCTGTAGTTGACAATACCGTGCAGGGTTACGCTGTCGGTAAGCCCCAGGGATGCAGCAACATAGCCCGCAAAGCCAAAGGCTGAGTCGTCAATTTTGCTTGCATCCGTTTTACCGTTGTCCACAGACACCTGGTGCGCAAAACCGCCGACTGAATACCTGAGGCTATCCACTGCGTTCTCATATCGAGCAGAGAACGCTGGCAGGCCCTGGCGAACATTTGTTTCATCAACCACCGAAGTTTTGGGGTGCTCCAGCGCAACAGAAAGGCCGCCGGTGGTGTAGCGTACCTGAGCAATTCGATCCTGACGGCCGGCCAAGCCGGGGGTCCCATCCAGATCCAGCGTAGGCGTGACACCTACGAACGAGGTGTAGTTGGACCAGGTTTGCCCCACCAGCCACCCGTTGTACTCACCGAACGCGTGCCGCAAACGCAGCTGACCGCTTGGCCCACCGCGGAAGTCGGTCTCAATGGTCAGTTTGTAGCCTTCTTCAGCAGCCACTTTCAGACCGAGGCGGCTCTGGTAGGCATCGGCACCAAAATGCCCTTTGATGTTCTCATCGGCACCACCCAGGCGCGCAAAGTTGCCCGCTCGTGTCGGGGTAGAAATGTCCTCCTTGAAATCATAGGTCGCATTCAAACGAGCAAAACCGTAGAAGGTCAAGTCAACTTTCTCGGTAGAAAGTGTTAATGCAGTTGCATGGGAGGACGCGGCCAAAAGGGTCACGGCAATGGCGCTCTGGATAGAGGTTTGAAGCTTGTTCTTATGCATGTGACTTCACCAATTGTATATAAACGTGTATTTATCGAATTTTGAATGAGCGCCTTTGTTAAAGACCGTAATGCCCGGTATCAACCTTTGAATATATTTCGCTCCAGTAAAGATTTTTCAGATCTTCTTTTAATGTTTTGAAAAATATAGATAAGTCTTCCATTCAAGATTTGTGTTCAGTGGTTTGGTCTGGAGTTGGTCTGGCCAAGGAGTCAGTTTTGAGAGCGAAATCGTCCAAATAGACGATCGATCTGAAACAGGGGTTGGCTATTGTTATATCGACCTTATTTGGCTTATCAAAGACGACAACAAAAGCAACAGACAGGATATTCGAGATGATTTTGCATAATGAGACGCTGATTAAAGAATATACGGATAGTGGTTATTGGGATGCTTCAACCCTGATGGACATGTTTCACCAAAACTGCGAAGCGAATCCTGATAGGGAAGCCATCATTGATCCGCCGAATCGAATGGATCTTGTGGGAACGCCTGCTCGTCGGTTGACCTGGGGTGAGGTCAAAGTTGCAGTCGACTCAATCGCTTCCAGCCTTGTGGATAGAGGTTTTGGTAAAGACGAGGTTTTAGTGGCACAACTGCCGAATGTTTGGGAGTTGGCGATTCTGTACTTCGCCGTGTGTAAGGCGGGCGGGGTGTTATCAGCGCTACCTGTTCAATGGCGCAGAAAAGATGTGGGCCATGTTAAAGGGTTAACCGGTTCCCGGTTCTACATATCTGCCGGCAGTTTCCATGGCTTCGACTTCCATGGAATGGGTGAGGAGCTGGGGTTTGAGAATTGCATTGATCTTACGGAGCTTTCGGAGATGGCTGCGTCCTCTCAGATTCGCCAACCTGATCGTGAAATGTCCGGTAACGATGTGTTTACGCTCTGCTGGACCTCAGGTACCGAATCTGAGCCCAAGGGCTGCCCGATGACCCACAACAACTGGAAGTTCTTGATAGATCAGGTGTTCAGCCCGGAGGCATGTGGGCTGACAGAGGGTGATCGTGTTCTGTGCGTTGCCCCGCTGGTGAACATGACTGCGGTGGGGGTCAATTTTATTCCCTGGCTCAAATGCAGTGGCACCTTCATTCTTCACCACCCCATATCCATGGATATCCTTATTCAACAGCTCGTGACAGAGCAGATTCACTTTACCGTTCTGGTCCCGGCGATGCTTAACATGTTGTTGAAGCTGCCAAATGTTGATGAACTGGATCTGAGCAGCGTGCGCACTATCTGCACCGGTTCCGCCCCCCCTTCAGCATGGTCTCTCAATGAGTTCAAGCGCCGCTGGGGTATTGAAATCATCAACATCTGGGGTCAAAACGAAGGCACAGCGATTGTTTCAGGCCTGTTGGACGTGCCCAGCATGGACTTGCGAGTGGATCATTTCCCATGGTGGGGTAAACCCGGTGTTGAGTGGCCTTCTGGTGCTCATGGCATGAATGTAAAACTGTTGAATGAGAGCGGCGAAGAAGTGACTGAAGCGGGTGATATTGGCGAAATCTGTTACCGCAGCCCGGGCGTCTTTCCTGGATATTATGGCCGCCCCGACATCACCGAGAAATCCTTTACCAAGGATGGCTTTTTCAAGACAGGCGATCTGTTCATCATCCGCGATGATCGCCATATCAGCTTTTATGATCGCCAAAAAGATATGGTCATTCGCGGGGGCTTCAATATCTCCAGTGCCGAAGTCGAAAATGCGGTGCTTGGACATGGCAAGGTGAAAGAGGTTGCTGTTATTCCTGTGCCTGACGAGACGATGGGTGAGCGGGTATGCATTTGTGTGGTGCCTCTCGATGTCGATGCGCCTCCGACTCTGGAAGAGATCAATGAACTGCTAAAGGCCGATGGGATGAGTATGTATAAGCTTCCGGAGATAATGAAAGTTGTGGATGCGATCCCCAGAAATCCGGTTGGTAAAATTCTCAAACGGGATCTTCGTGATCTCTGATATCAGGGCTCTGTATTTTCCAACTCACGAATAGAATTTGATGAAAGGTGCTGCAATGGCAATGCTTATGAATGAAGATCAGGCGCTCGCAGTAGATGGCCTGAGAAAGTTTCTCGACAACGTGATTGAACCAAAACTCAAAGCCCACGGCGAGGGATTTATCCCCAAAGAGTTGATGGTCGAAATCGTTAGTTCATTGACGGATTATGGTTTAATAAGTGCCCCTCACCCTGAGCGGTGGGGTGGCATGGACCTGGATTGGGTAACCCATCTGCTTTTATGGGAGGAAGTGGGCTACAGCTCTATTGATATCGCGTTGCCGATACTGATTAACGTGTGCGGTGCCGACTTGCTCATTCGCCACGCACCGGAGCACATACAGGAAAAGTTCGTTCCCGGTCTATTGAAAGGCGAAATGTTCGCATCTCTGGGTATTTCAGAGCCGGATGTTGGCTCTGATGTGTCTGCCGCCAAAACACGGGCGGTGCGTGATGGTGATGACTGGATCATCAACGGTGAGAAAACCTGGATATCCAACGGTCAGCACATGGACGTTCTTATCTGCGCCTGTCAAACCGGCAATGGCGAGCTTACACACATCGCTATTGATGCAAACGCTGAAGGTCTAGAGGTTCGGGGCATTTCAAAGATGGCGTTGAATGGTCAATCAACCGCGCAGATTTTTCTGAGCGACGTCCGGGTGCCGGTGGCTGATACGGTAGGTGCCATTGGTAAAGGGTTGAAAAACACGCTGGTGACCTTCGAGCGTGCCCGTTGTCATATGGCTGCCTGGGGCTATTCGATTGCCCGTCGGTCAATGGAAGAGTCCATCAAATACAGCCAAATCAGAACTCAGCATGGCAAACAGATTGCTGGCCATCAATTAATCGCGGACAAAATTGCTCGCATGGCCACGGAAATCGACGCCGCCAGGCTGCTTACCCTTAGGGCGGCAACGATGATCGATCAAGGCATGCGCTGCGATAAGGAATGCGCCATGGCGAAGTGGTACAGCACTGAAATTGCCGTGCATGCTTGCCGCGATGCCGTGCAGATTCATGGTGGCAACGGTGTAACGAAAGAGTTCATCGTTGAACGTCTGGCGAGGGAGGCCATCATCGGGCCTATTCCTGATGGCACCACTGAAATCCAGAAACTGCTGATTGCCAGAGCCTTGACAGGAATTCAGGCTTTTAAATAAACCTTCGTGGTAAAACGGTTGAGATGACGAGGTGTTGGAGATGGAGAACAACCCATTAATGCTCGAGTGTGTTGGGCCGGTTGCCTGGCTGACCTTGAACCGGCCTGATGCAATGAACGCCATCAACATGGCGATGATTGAGAGCTTTGATCGTGCCTTGCTCGAAATACATAGCAACGCCGAGGTTAAAGTTGTGGTCGTCACCGGCGCTGGCCGGGCGTTCTGTGCGGGCGTGGATCTCAAGGAATTTCTCCACAGCAAGGAAGTGGCACCGGGGGAACCGGATCTTATAGACCGGCTCACCCGCGTGTTGGATAGCTTGCGGGGATTCTCGAAACCAGTGATTGCTGCTTTGAATGGCATCACCATGGCAGGGGGGCTGGAGACGGCCATGTGCGCTGATATCGTGATTGCCTCCAGAACGGCAAAAATCGGTGATGGTCATGCCAATTTCGGCGTATATCCGGGCGCTGGCGGTGCTGCTGTATTACCGAAAATCATCCCGCTGAATGTTGCAAAATACTTGCTGTTCACTGGCGAGACCCTCAGTGCCGACGAGATGAACACCTACGGTTTTGTAAACCGTGTCGTGGAGCCTGAAGAGCTGCGCGATGCGGTGCAGCGCCTCGGCGAGTCGATAGCAGAAAAAAGCCCGATTGCCCTGAGCCGAATGAAGACAGTTGCTAATGCTGCGAACGACAAATCAACGGCGGACTCCCTGGATAGTGAACAGGTTATGTTTCGGCGCCACATGCGTTCCTACGATGTGTTTGAGGGTTTGAGGGCTTTTAACGAGAAACGTAAGCCTGAGTTCAAGGGTCACTGAAACGTACAATTTTCACATGCGGATATCCGATGAATATCGAAAATAAAGTTGTAGTAATAACCGGCGGAGCGTCGGGATTAGGAAGGGCGACCGCCGAATATCTGGTAAAAGAAAAGGGCGCAAACGTGGCGCTTCTCGATCTGGACGAAAAGCTGGGCGCGGAGGTTGTTCAGGATCTTGGTGGCGATAAGGCTTTTTTTATCAAGACCGACGTTACCTCTGAGCCCATGGTCGATAATGCCCTGCAGGCTGTTATCGATAAGTTTGGTGCTGTGCATGCCAATATTAACGCGGCCGGTATTCCGTTACCGGCCAAGATGCTTGACCGCGAAGGACGCGCCAGTTGCTTTGATCGGTTTAAAACAGTCATAAATGTGAATCTGGTTGGCCTGTACCTGGTGATGAGCCGATGCGCTGAGAAAATGCTAGTGAATGAGCCGGATTTAAAAGGTGAGCGCGGCGTGATCGTTAACGTATCCTCGGGCGCAGCCTTTGAAGGCCAGATCGGGCAGATTGCCTACAGCGCCTCGAAAGCTGGTATTAATGGCATTAACATGCCTGCAGCGAGAGAGCTGGGGGTGCATGGTATTCGGGTGAATTCCATTGCGCCTGGCTTGTTCGCGACACCTTTGGTGAAAACCCTTGATGAAAATGTTCAGGAAGCCCTTGCGCAAATGTGCGAAGCGCCCAAGCGCATGGGAGACCCAAGTGAGTTTGCGTCAGCATGCGCCTTCCTGATTGAAAATAGCTACATGAACGCCCGCACTATCCGTTTGGATGCGGCAACCGTAATGCAGGCTAAATAGAGTCTACCGATGATGCCAGGGAGGGTGATCTGAAGACCACTGACCTGCCTTTTATGCGTTTAGAGTGCCGCAAAAGCTCTGTAACACATATGTGCCAAATGCGCTGATCGAGTTATTTGATGCGCAGGCCTCGCCATACACTGCTCCACTCTGGCAGAGCGGGTAGGCGCATACGCGTCGCAAGTTCTACGACCTGCATCAGGTTAGTGAGCATTAGCAAGATGTGATGGGCGGTGAGGCTTTGTCTTCGATGGTACGATTTGCGATGGCAGACTCTGGTAACGGGCTGATCTGCATTTTTGAACACGCCGTTCATTACCTGATTGAACACAAATTGGGTCTGTCGGCGTTTTACCCCAAGTATTGAAACGATGACACTGGTCGCACAGCCTATGATCTAGCCATTCTCGTGAAGGTCATTCTGTTTGCTTACTCCAAGATCATCACCTCCAGCTGCGAGATCCAGTGGTGCTGCGAGACCAACGTTATTTTTAAAGCGCTGTCCTGCGATACCTTGCCGCACTTCACCACCTTGGCCAAGTTCGTCAGCAGCCACGCCGACGAGATTGAGGATCTGTTCGAGCAGGTACTGTTGGTGTGCCACGAACAGGGCTTGCTGGGGAACGAACTTTTCGCCATCGATGGTTGCAAGATGCCCTCCAATGCTGCCAAAGAATGGTCCGGCACCTTCAAGGAACTGGAAGAGAAACGGAAGAAACTGCGACGCCTGATCCGCCATCACCTGAAGGAACACCGTGAACGGGACGAGGCGGAAACGGAGCAAGGAAGTGAAGAGCAATATAACGGATAACAAAAGCGCCAAGATGACCACCAGCAAGGGCACAATCCAGGGCTACAACGGCGTGGCCACGGTGGATAAGAAACACCAGATCATTATTGATGCGCAGGCCTTTGGTGAGAGCATCTATCAACAAGGCACCGTCATCACGGCCGACACCGGCTTCGCCAACGAAGCCAACATGAAGTACCTGCACGAACGGCGGATCAATGGCTACGTGCCGGACAATAAGTTCCGCAGCCGAGACCCCAAGTTCAACCACCAGAAAGACAAATACGGAAAGCGGCATCAGAACCTGCCAGACAAGGGCTGGAAAAACACCCTTCCCGCCAGTGACTTCCAGTTCGATCCGGTGAACCTGAGGTGCACCTGCCCGGCGGGTAACGCCATCAGTTACCAGGGCACACGCGAAGCCGAGAACGGCAAAATCCGGGTGCACTTCGAGGGTCGTTTACTGCAATGCCGGCATTGCCCGAAGAAGTACCAGTGCATGCAGAATCCCGCTTCCGCCGACCACCGAAAAGGCTCGGGAAGACAGGTGTCGTTCACCCTTGAGAATAAGCGCCTGCCGAATTACACGGACTGGATGAAACACGGGTGGACAGCCAGCAGGGCAGGAAATCTACAGTCACCGCATGTCCGTGGTGGAACCGGTGTTCGGCAGCATCGGCACGAACAAACGGCTGAACCGGTTCAGTCTGCGAGGCAAGAAAAAGGTCCAGGGCCAATGGCAGCTATACTGCCTGGTGCATAATATTGAGAAACTGGCGAATTACGGACGATTGGCGGCGTGATGCCGGTAGCAGAAGACGGGAAATGTGGCCGCTGGGCGCCAACAATACCGGCACTGACATCGTCAAAGGGCCGAAACTGACGGTTGAACACTGGAATCGCGATATTCGGCCAGCTGATGGCCTCGACAGAATTTATAGGAATCAGGTGGTGGGAACAGCTCAGAATTGGGTTTTCCTGCAGCCTCGTTATCGCATCATCTGAAGGTTCGCTTTGCGACCTCAGCCTGCGTTTCGCAGAAATGCAAGAATTGTGAGCGTCGAGACAATATTTTGCCTTGTACCTCGCCCAAGGCTGGTGTAATTTTCAAATAGTGCCTCACCGGGTCATTCGGCACACCGCCTCGTCGGGACCCATCTCTCCATATCGCGCAGCTCCGCGCACCTTTACCCAAAAGCAGATTAAACAGACCTCTTTGATAGTCCCCCCCCTTCCCTGAGGGTGTTTTGCCGTGCCTGTGAGTTTCTCAGGGCAGGGCAGACCGCCTTTTGGTTTCTCCGGATCTTGTTGCTGGTTGTTCTCTGAACAACGGCACCTGATAAGCATCCTCAATCTAGCCACGAAACGGATGCGATCGCTACGGCGATTTGGCTTAACACTAGACCGGAGAAAATTATGTTTACTGCAAAAGAAAAACTCTTCATTCGAAATTCTGAACTTCATGCACGATGGAGGGCAGCAATGTTAAGTGTCAACGCAAGTTCAATGGCACCAACATCTGTCGCTCTTTGGGAGTTGCTGATTAACGGCGACCTCCTTCGGCTGGCAATCTATCTCGTCCTCACGACAGTTATTGTGAGCCTGAATATCATCTGCGCTGGCAAAATTGCTCACTACAAGCAATCCGTAGAGCGAATCCGAATGCGACTGGATCACCCGCCCAACAGGTCTGAAAGACTTGAATAGCGGATAAAAATCCACCAACATTCACAAGGAGACGTTAACTATGGAGCCTTCCATGCTTATTTTTATGACGTGCTTTGCAGCTGTCGTAGTAAGCAGCGTTTTGATAGCGGCCCACATTGACTCGAAGAACGAGCAGCTATTGATTGCTGAAGTCGAACGCGAAGAGAAAAACCACTAGGCCCAAGGCCTTAACCCTGTTCGTTTCTACGAACACATCCCCGACAGACCGCATGATCCTCAGTTGATACTCAACTGCTTGGTTTCGTGCGTCTGTCTTTCCTTCCCAACCCCCTCGCGAGCATTGCGGCCTGGACCCGTATTGGATCCAGACTTGAATGCTTTTCCTGTGATTCCTCGAATCTTGTTGCTGCAGTTCAACTGAACTCGGCACTTGATCAGCGTCCTCACCTAGCCATGAGACGGACGCGGTTGCTACGGCAATTGGCTTAACACTCCAAAGGAATCACTCAAATGAATCGAAGTGAACACGATGCCAACAGGCACCTCTCTCAATTCGTCACCCACGTTGATGAAGTCATCCAACAGGCAATAGAAAAAGCGGACAAAGGGCGTTTTGTTGTTGCCACTTCTGATGCCGGCAATTTGCTGCTACTGCCGCACTTTAACGCCTCTCTGAGACAGGATCTGACTTGGGTTTATGACACCGAGTTCGGGTACGTCTTCTCACCTGAGAAAAGGAGTGCTTGATGGAACTCGTTTTGGGTCTATCTGCAATCCTGGTCCTGATGTTCGGTAGCAGGATTCTTCTTTTCCTGGTCGACCTCGGTTTCGAAACTGGAGACCGTTTTCTCGCAGCGTGTGAACGTCGTTTGACGCTGTATACGAAAGCTTTGCTTCGAGGAATGGTCTTCGCGATTCGTTGGGTTTTCCATCGATTCTACAAGCCTGAACCCGAGCAAATGACCATTCGGTCAATCATCGATTCTCCTGCAGAACTTCAGCACATGAGAAATCAGCACCTCCTTCAATCCGGCAAGCGTGCACCTGTCGAGATTGAATACTCTCAACCTAAGCTCAAGAGGGAATAATCATGCTCAACAAAGCACAGCTCATTGGCCGTCTCGGTCAAAAAGATGTTCGCTCCACCCCAAACGGCCTGCAGGTGGTTTCTTATTCAATCGCTACAACCAAGTCTCTCAAGGACAGGGAAACTGGCGAATGGAAAGAGAACACTGAATGGCACCGTTGCGTCAGTTTCAACAAGACTGCTGAGCACATCGGCAT
>Ga0208300_101370_pt1 | contig 10040 bp, 8 predicted proteins | sample 23_taG_FD_184096 | JGI IMG/M metagenome (GOLD analysis project Ga0208300, IMG submission 184096) | Marine viral communities from Cariaco Basin, Caribbean Sea - 23_WHOI_OMZ (SPAdes) (version 2) | ecosystem: Environmental > Aquatic > Marine > Oceanic | place: Caribbean Sea: Cariaco Basin | collected... | reverse complement strand
TGTTCAGCAGCGTGGTCTTACCGCAGCCGGAAGGACCGAGAAAGCTGAAGAACTCGCCCGACTCGATCTCCAGCGAAGTCGGCTGAATCGCCGTGAAATCGCCAAATCGCATGGCGACCTGGCGCAGGGATACGCGACCGTCCATGACGTCCTCTTGGAATGATATCGTTACCGTAATTCCATGGTATCTCGACGATTCCCCGTGTCGTCTCACACGGGGAATCGTGGCGAGAGAGGCTTACGCCGACAGATAACGATCCTGATACTCGTTACGCAACGCGACGTACCACGGGTCCTGCACCGGCCACCACCAGAGGTTGTCCAGGTCCTGCTGGGTGTAGGAATCCCTGAAGAACTGGCGGGTCGCCTCGGGCAGCAACTCCTCGGCGCCGACGGCAGTGGAGTTGTAGCCGGTCGACTTGACGAACATCGCTCCCGCTTCCGGGGTGTAGTACCAGTTGATCAACTCGTAGACCGCGTCGACATTCTGCGCATTCTGGGGAATCACGAAGCCTTCCATCCACGCCATGGCGCCTTCCTTCGGCGCGCCATACGCGATGGGTTCGCCTTCGCTCTGCAGCCGGAAGGCGGTGCTGTCCCACGTCTGGCCGATCAGCGCGCCGTTGGTACGGAAGGCACCCTGCGCTTCGTTCTCGGTCGACCAGAACTGGATGACCATGTCCTTGTGCTTGAGCGCTTCGCCCAGGATGACATCGAAATTGGCGCGCATCGCCTCTTCGGTCTTGAACGAATCGAGCAACGGCCGTGGCAGCTTGCCCTGCCCTTCCAGCCACAGGCCGATGCCGACCAGTGCGGAGTGCGCCCGCACGGTCACGCCGGGGCCGATTTCCGGGTTCCACAGATCGCCATAGCTCAATCGGGATCGGTCGATATCCGTGTATCGGGTGTTGTAGGCGATGGCCTCGGTGCCCCAGTCCGACGGCGCAAAATAGCGCTTTCCATCGACCACGCCGCCGACTTCCGAGCCCGTCATCGCGGTATCCAGGCAGCCATCCCAGCGAATACGCGACGTATCCAGAGGCTGGATCAACTGATAATCCAGGTAGCCAGGCACACGGTCCACGGTAGGCATGATCACATCGAACCCGGAACCATCGGTGGCCCGCAACGAATTCATCAGTTCGTCATTGGTGCCATAGGGCGTGAAGGTCGCCTTGATGCCGGTCTTGGCGGTGAAATCCGCGAGCATTTCGTCGGTGAAATAACCCGCCCAGGCGTAAATGCGCAGCGTCTGATTCTGGGCAAAAGCGCGATTGATATAGAAAGGTACCGAAGCGGCGGCACCGGCAGCCGCAGCCCCCTGCAAGAAACGACGACGGGAGAGGGTCATCGAAAGGTCTCCTGTTGTTTGTCGAACCGCCGCCCGGGTTCGCAAAAATACCGGCTAGCGGAAAACATTGTTATACGACAGACCTGTTACGACAGCGTGACGTTTCGTATTGGCATTTCGTGGTTATTGAACGTCCGCTCAAAAAGAGATTACCAGCCTGTCATGGAAAAGACATCTGAACGAAGGTCCAGAACGGAGAGGCAAGGGGCAAGGGGCAAGGGGCAAGGGGCAAGAACCGATTAAAAAGCGGCCGAGCCGCGACGGCAAGTGCCGAAACGTCAACGGACAATCTTTCACCCACGAAAAAGCCGGCCCTGAGGCCGGCTTCGTTCGATAGAGTGGCTCAAACAGCCACTCGAATCGGATTCAGCTTAGAAGCTGTAGACAGCACCGAAGGAAACGCCATCACCCTGGTCGTCTTCACGGTCACGAACCACACCCTCGACGAAGGTGTACATGGCCGGAGAGATGTTGTAGGTGACACCAGCCACGACTTCGTTGAAGGACTGGTCGCCGTCGCCATCGCCATACGTGGTGGCATAACCGGAGTCGCTTTCGGCATCAACATACTGGTAGGAGCCGTACAGATCGCCGTAGCCGTAGCCCCAGCGTGCACCCAGCGCGTAGAAGTCGACGTCGCTGTCGTCATCGTCGCCATCCAGACGCTCGGCCTTGGCGGCCAGGCGCAGCGTGTCGATGGTGTACTGCGCGGTCAGGCCATACGCATCGCCCGGATCGAAGCTGTCACCCACGCCGACGCCCGCGTCAGCATCCGCAGACTCGATGGTGCCTTCGTAGGTACCCAAGTTGTCGTAGACAGCTGCCACGGAGAAGGCGCCGACGGCATACTTCACACCGCCGAAGAAGGAGGCATTGTTGTCGCGATCGACTTCATATTCGGAATCATAGGCCGCGCCGTCGAAGGTGCTCTGCGCGTCACCCTTGAACTGGCTACCAACGGCGAACTGGAACCCGCCCAGCACCGGAGACATGTACTGCAGCTTGTCGCCTTCGCGGTCATCGTTGATGTCATTGCCGCCCATCAGAGCAGTAGTGGAATCAGATGTGTCGAAGGATTCGTTATTGGCGATCGGATCCTGGACCCAGTCGTCGATCAGCGTATCCCAGGAACCGACACGGAAGTCACCGAAGTTGCCTTTCAGACCCAGGTAAGCCTGGTCACCGGAGTTGATGCCGCCGTTGATTTTCTCTTCATCGGCATTGTGCTCGAACTCGGCCTTGAAGTAGCCGGTCAGACCCGGGTTGATGATGTGCTGGCCGGAGAAACCGACAGTGGAGCCGTTGTCGGTCAGCTCGTCTTCAGAATGGCCGTCACCGTCTTTGGTGCTGTAGTAGGCCATCTGGATATTGCCGTAGATGTCGAGCTGCGTGCCGTCCTGGTTGTAGACAGTCGCTGCCTGGGCAGCAGCGGAGGCGCCCAGGGCACCAGCAATAGCAGTCGCTAAGAGCGTCTTTAATTCGTTCGCGTGACGAAGCTGGTTGCAGATGCAGTCGGCTTCGGCACCTTCAACCAGCTTCGTCACGCGAACGAATGACGGCTGTGGAACTTGGAAGCCTTGTTATTGTCCAATGCTCGCCCGGAAACCATATACCGGGCTTTAAAGGAACGCAACAAGAAAAAAACACTGTTTTCGTTCCCTGCGTGAACTCCCGATTTCCATCCCATGCCAGGGGTCGGTCGGTAATACCGGGCGCTCGAAGCCTAGCCTCGGGCGATGACAATCCCATGACACCCCACGGCCAGGCAAGTAAAAACGGGAGGACATCGTACGACTCAACGTCGCATCAAGACTAAAGTTCAACGGCTCGTTACACGGTCTGTTTGCCGGACTCCACCCTTCTCCCGGTTCACTCCTGCGGGCGTTGCCCGTGCTTGGCCAGTAGCGCCCCGATCTTGCGATCCAGCTTTTCCGACCGCTGCTGCGTTTCACGCGCTTTCTGTTTCTTCTGCAAGGCTTCCAGCTGTCGCTTGGCGTGCTTGGCCTCGTCGACCGTGACGAGCTCGCAATCCTCCCCCGCCATGTCGACACGCCGCGCCCCCTCTCGCACCGATTTCAGATAGCGCGGCAGATGCACGTAGCAGGCCAGGGCGCGACGAACCAGCTTCTCGGGCCAAGGCTCCACCTCGCACAGATCGAGATGGATACCGGTTTTCAGCGGCCGCGTATGGCCCTTGAAGAACGTCTTGGGATAACGCTTGTACCACTGGGCAAGCAATGCATGTGGAGAAGGCGCTTCGTGTTCGGCACCAAACGCCAGCGAATCCTGCGGCTGCTCGGGACCTGCCCCGGCCAGCGCCGGGTCATCCGGTGAAGTGGGTAAATGCGTATCGGGCGAGAGCGAGGCGGCGTCGTCAACCGGAGGCTCAGCGCGAGTGGTCTCCACGGCTTCCGCGACCTGCCCCCCTTCTTGCTGCGCTGTCTCGGAAGGTGAACTATCAAGTGGCGGCGCCGAAGTCAGGCGCTGCAGCGGAGAGACCGGTTGCCCCGGATTCGGGCGGGTGGCGGCCTCGCCCTCTTTCGGCCGAGGTCGCCGGAATGCCAGGTTCCCCAGCCCACGCGTCCGGGTTCCGCCATCCGGTTCTTCGTTATGATCCCGTCCCTTGACCACCATGGGATCCAGTTCCGCCAGGGCAAGCAATCGCTCCTTGAGCGCCCGGTTTTCGGCCTCCAGGGCCCGGCACCGCTCTTTCTCGGCTTCCAAAGCAGCTTGACCCGCTTCGACCTGGTGCTCGATGGCAGCCAGGAGCGCCTGTGTTCGATCCGTCAACACGGCACAACTCCTCTCAAGTCCTCTCAGTCAACATCGGGACACGCCGTCGCTCATCCTGACGACAGGCACTCCATCCCGCTCGAGCGCATGATTTCTCTTGGGCGCATGGCTTCTTTGGCGACTCAGCCAGACCCAGGCGTGCGGCGATATTGGACGAAAGCATAATTCGGCCGATCCGGCTCCGACACCATGGGGATGCGCTCCACTTCCTCCCACTGGTCACGCTCGACGTCCGGGAAGAAGGCATCGCCCTCCACCTCGACATCCACCTCGGTGAGGTGGAGCCTGTCGGCAACCGCCAGCGCCTGCCGGTAGATCTCGCCTCCGCCCATCACCATGATTTCATCCGCGCCGTCGATCAACGCCTGATGATCGGCGAGTTGCAGCGCCTCGTCCAGCGAGTGACACACCCGAATGCCCTCGCGCTGGTAGTGAGAATCGCGCGTTATCACGATATTGAGCCGTCCCGGCAGCGCACGGCCGATCGACTCGAACGTCTTGCGCCCCATCACCAGCGGCTTGCCCAGCGTGAGGGACTTGAAGCGCTTCAGGTCTTCGGGCAAATACCAGGGCAGGCGGTTGTCCACGCCGATGACGCGATTGCGCGACATCGCCGCGATCATCGCCACCGGTGTTTCCAGCTTCAGTGATTTCACATCGTTCATACGGCGATCGGGGCCTTGATGGATGGGTGAGACTCGTAGCCCTCGATCGCGATGTCCTCGAAGCGGAAGTCGAACAGATCATCGACCGCCGGATTGAGCTTCAACCTCGGCAGCGGCAATGGCTCGCGGGAGAGCTGCAACCGGGCCTGATCGAGATGATTGAGATAGAGATGGGCATCCCCCAGCGTATGCACGAATTCGCCGGGCTTCAGCCCGCAGACCTGGGCGACCATGTGGGTCAGCAGCGCATAGCTGGCGATATTGAACGGCACGCCCAGGAAGATGTCCGCGCTGCGCTGATAGAGCTGGCACGATAGCTCGCCGTTGGCGACATAGAACTGGAACAGCGCGTGACAGGGCGGCAACGCCATCTCGTCGACCAGGGCAGGGTTCCAGGCCGAGACGATGTGGCGGCGAGAGTCCGGGTTACGGCGTATCTGCTCGACCACCTTGGCGATCTGATCGATATGCTCGCCATCGGGCGCGGGCCAGCTGCGCCACTGGTAACCGTAGACTGGCCCAAGATCGCCATCGGCATCCGCCCACTCGTCCCAGATGGTGACGTTGTGCTCGTGCAGGTAGGCGATATTGGTATCGCCCCGCAGGAACCAGAGCAGCTCATGGATGATCGAGCGCAAGTGGAGCTTCTTGGTGGTCACCAGCGGGAAGCCCTCGCGCAGATCGAAACGCATCTGGTGGCCGAACACGCTAAGCGTGCCGACACCGGTGCGATCGGCTTTTTCAACGCCGCTGTCGAGCACGCGCTGCATCAAGTCGAGATAGGGCCGCATGGGCACGCTCCTTTACGGTGACAGGCCCATCGCGGGAGATGAGCCTGTCGAAACACTTTATCAAATTCGAAACGGCTGGAGATCGGAGCATTCGCTCGCTCGGCGCGCCCCGCTCAGCGGGCAGTTCGATCCTCGCGCGCGTCGTCGACCCCATTGTGCCGCGACCAGACGATCAGCGCGATACCGGCAAGAATCATCGGCAGCGACAGCAACTGGCCCATGGTCAGCCAATCGAAGGCGATGAAGCCCAACTGCGGATCCGGACGACGAAAGAATTCGGACAGGAATCGAAACGCGCCGTAGCAGATCAGGAAGAGCCCCGAGACGAAGCCGCGCCGGCGCGGCGTCAGCGAGACGATCCAGAGCACCCCGAACAGCACGACACCTTCGAGGAAGAATTGGTACAACGAAGAGGGATGACGCCCCTGCCCGCCCATGCCCGGGAAGACCAGCGCCCAGGGAACGTCGGTCACGCGGCCTGGCAGTTCATGGTTGATGAAATTGCCGATGCGTCCGGCACCCAGTCCGATCGGCACCAGCGGCGCGATGAAATCCGTCAGCTGGAAAAACGCCAGGCCGTGCTTGCGCGCGAACAGCAGCGCCGCCACCAGCACCCCCAGCAGGCCGCCGTGGAAGCTCATGCCGCCGTCCCAGACCTGGAATATCCACAGCGGGTTTTCCAGCAAGCGGTCCAGGCCGTAGAACAAGGCATAGCCGATACGACCGCCGAGCACGACTCCCAGCGCCCCGTAGAACAGCATGTCGCCGATATCGTCCGGCTTGAGCCCCAGGCGGTCGGCGCGTCGGCGCCCAAGCCACCAAGCCCCCACGAAGCCGATGACGTACATCAGTCCGTACCAGTGCACCTTGAGCGGGCCCAACGAAATGGCCACCGGGTCGATCTCGGGGTAAGCCAGCATGCTTTCTCCTTGGCTACGAAAGAGTTAGGGGGAACGCTGAATAAATCGGCGAGCAGGATGAAGTGGGCGGCACTCCGTCGCAAGGCGCACGGAGCGCAGGAACCGGAGCATATGGGTTATATGTGAGGATTCCGACCGGGCTGGCGCTCCAGCACCGCGCAACGAAGCCGATTCACCTGCGCAGACATTTATGCAGTGTTTCCTTAGCCGATCATCAGCTTGATCCCTACCACGATCAGCAGGAGGGCAAAGATACGTCGCAGCGTCCTGGCAGGCAATGCATGAGCGACTTTGACCCCGACCCGGGCCATTGGCACGCTGGTCACCATCAGGCCGAGAAACGCCGGCCACATCACGTAGCCCGTCGCCCCCGCGGGTAGCGTCATCTCGCCCCAGCCCACGACGACGTTGGTCACGGTGCCGATCAGCGCGATCGGCAGGCCGATCGCCGAGGAGGTTCCCACCGCTTCCGTCATGCGGCTGGTGAAGCGCGACAGCCAAGGCACCGACATGACGCCGCCGCCGACGCCGAACAAGGTCGAGACGCCGCCGATCACCGTCCCGGCCAGCGTCATCGGCCAGCGGCGCGGCACCCGGCCCCGGGTTGCCGGCGGGCGCGTCAACAGCATCTTCAGTGCCATCAGCACCGCGAAAACGCCAAACAGGCGTGTCAACGCATGCCCGGGCAGGGCCGACGCCAGCAGTACGCCGACAATACCGCCGACGATGAGCCCCGGTATCATCAGCCGCAGCCAGTCCTGGCGCACGCTACCGCGGCGCCAGTGGCCCCAGGCCGAGGACGCCCCGGTCACCACGATCGTCGCCAGCGACGTTCCGACCGCCAGATGCGCGACCACGGCAGGATCGAAACCTTGCGCCAGAAAGGTGAAGACCAGCGCGGGAACGATGACGATGCCGCCGCCGATGCCGAACACGCCGGCCATCAGACCGGCAGCGGCGCCGACCAGCAGATAGATCGCGATGGCGGTCAGCATCGGACGCCCCTTGCAAAATCGGATGAAAACGACGAAACATCGCCCAGCGTCGGGACAACGTTCGGATTGAGGAAGACTGACATGAAGCGATCCTGTAGAGAGCGAGGCATCGGTTGGCTGGGGCGCGAGTGTCGCCGCCTCGGCGTCAAGCCACCGGCGGTGTTGGGCGCGAGTCGCTAGCGTGCTCATGTTACGCTGCCGTCGGGGTCGTGTCATGGCAGCGCCCTCTCACCGGCTCTTCTCTTGCCTGTCAGGAGGCAGCTCATGTGCCTGATCGTGTTCGATTGGCAACCCGAATCTGCAGTCAAGCTGCGCCTTGCCGCCAACCGCGACGAGTTCCATGCCAGACCGGCCGAGCCGCTGCACAGTTGGCCGGACGCCGAACTGATCGGCGGTCGCGACTTGCTGGGCGGCGGTACCTGGCTCGCGGCGACGCACTCCCGCGTGGCCGCACTGACCAACGTTCGGGACGGTCTGGCACCGGTGCTCCCCGACGCCCCCAGTCGCGGCCAGCTCGTTCGCCAGGCGCTGGAGACCGATGACCTGACGGAATGGCTGAGCAGCCTGGCCGAAGGCGGCGCCGAACCTTACGCCGGTTTCAACCTGCTGGTCATGGCGGAGGATCGGCTCTGGACGTTTCATCACAGCCGTCACGGGACCCGCTGGCAACGGGTGGTGCCCGGCCTGCACGGGCTCTCCAACGCCACGCTGGATACGCCCTGGCCCAAGCTCGTCCGTGCCCGCGACGCCTTGCGGCGGTCGCTGGGCGCGTCGGACTGGCGAATCGGGATGTGGTCGGCCATGCGTGACGTTTGCCCGGCACCGGACGACGAACTGCCGGATACCGGTATCGACCGGGACCGGGAGCGCTTTCTGTCGCCGCCGTTCATCGAGGGGCAGGCGTACGGGACGCGGGCGACGACCCTGGTCACGGTCAGCGCCGGGAACACGACGCTGGAAGAGCAGCGATTCGGCCCCGGCGGCGAGCCGATGGGCAAGGTGACACGCTTATCGGCGAGCGCGCCGGATCAATCCTGAGGCGGCAGCAGGTGCCCTATCTGCCAGTCCGTCATCCGCTGGCGCAGGTGCGCTCTGACCACCGCCGTGGTGGGCAGGGAGAGCGTCTCCGCCACCAGCGATCGGGCATCCTCGATGCTGACGCGGCGAATCGCCGCCCGCACTCGGGGCAGGCTGGGCGCGTTCATCGACAGCGCATCGAAGCCCATGCCCATCAGCAGCAGCGCGCCGGAGGGATCGCCCGCCAGCTCGCCGCAGACCGAAGCCGGAACCCCGAGCCGCTGGCTCTCCTCCGCGAGCCGTGCCAGCGCGTTGAGCACCGCCGGATGACAGGCATCGTAGAGACTGGCGACACGCGCATTGTTGCGATCGACCGCCAGCAGGTACTGGGTCAGGTCGTTGCTTCCCACCGAGAAGAAGTCGACGCGCTCGGCCAGCGCCGAAAGCTGGTAGAGCGTCGCCGGCACCTCGATCATCACGCCCACCTTGGGCGATGCCACCTCGATGCCGTCCTCGGCGAGCTCCTGCCGGGCACGCGCCAGCAACCGTAGCGCGGTATCGACCTCGTCCACGCTGGTGATCATCGGCAACAGGATGCGCAGGTTATCCAGCTCGCGGGAGGCCATCAGCATGGCGCGCATCTGGACCATCAGCACTTCGGGATGATCGAGGGTAACGCGAATCCCCCGCCAGCCGAGGAACGGGTTGGCTTCGTTGATGGGGAAGTAAGGCAGGTCCTTGTCACCACCGATGTCGAGCGTACGCATCACCACCGGCAGGGGCGCGAAGCTGGAAAGCTGCTCGTGATAGAGCCGCGTCTGCTCCTGCTCGCTGGGGAAGCGCTCGTTCATCATGAACGGCACTTCCGTGCGATAGAGGCCGACACCGCTGACACGCGGCTTGAGCTGCGCCACCATATCGACCGCCAACCCGGTATTGACCATCAGCGGCATCCGGTGACCATCGGAGGTTTCGCTAGGCAGATGCTGTTCGTGCTCCAGCACTTCCGCCAGCGCCCGTTCCTCCTTGATCAAGCGCTCGTAGCGCTTGGCCAGCTGAGGCTCGGGGCGCACGAACAAGCGCCCCCGGTGGCCGTCGAGAATCGCCTTGGCCCCGTTGATCCGAGGCAACGGCAGATCGACCATGCCCAGCACCGTCGGGATACCCATGGCCCGCGCCAGGATCGCGACATGCGAGTTGCTGGAACCCCGGATCGACACCAGCGCGGCCAGACGCCCCCTGGGCAGTTCGCCCAGCGTTGCCGCACTGATCTCGTCACCCACCAGGATGGTATTGTCCGGGTACGTAGAAGGCGTCATCTCGTTGCCTTCCTGGAGGTGCGCCAGCACTCGGCGGCCCAGATCGCGAATATCCGTTGCGCGCTCGCGGAGATAGCCGTCGTCGACGCGCTCCAGGTATTGGGTATGGCGGCGCACCACATCGGCAAGCGCCCCCGGTGCCCACTGCCCTTCGCGAATCCGCTTTTCGACCTCGTTGCCCAGCGCGGC
>Ga0208300_101366_pt1 | contig 10059 bp, 5 predicted proteins | sample 23_taG_FD_184096 | JGI IMG/M metagenome (GOLD analysis project Ga0208300, IMG submission 184096) | Marine viral communities from Cariaco Basin, Caribbean Sea - 23_WHOI_OMZ (SPAdes) (version 2) | ecosystem: Environmental > Aquatic > Marine > Oceanic | place: Caribbean Sea: Cariaco Basin | collected... | reverse complement strand
CCCCTGAAGGAAGTCGACGATACCGGTCTGGCCTTCGATGCCGTAGATCAGGGGCCGATCCAGAGCCTCCCTGGGCTGGGAGCTCGCCGAGTAGAGATTGGTGCCAAGCACGGACCGGTTGCCGCGTAGCGGATAGACGCGGATGACGGTGCCGTCGGGATCGATGAAGGCGATATTGCGGAAGTAGCCGAAATCGTCGTGATAGGGCTTGGCCTGCTGCTCCCACTCCGAGCGCGTGGGCACGTGTCCCAGCATGTTCCAGAAACTGGTGAAGCGTCGCATGGCCTCGAGATGTGATGCCGTTTCCGACGCCATCAAGGTCGCGATGTCGTTACCTTCGCCGGCAGTGGTCTCGTGGAGACGCAGATTGTCGGTCTGGCGCTGCTCCTGCCAGCTGATCATCGCCAGTAGCGCGATCGAGCCGCCAACCAGGAGCGGTGGCAGAATTCGCCGCCAGTAGCATCGTAGCGTCGGGAAAATCGCCAGGCATTGCGCGGCCCAGAATAGCCCCAGCGCGGCCAGCATCGGCAGCGGGATCCCGTTCAAGCTGGAGGCATATTCCGGCGGCGGTGTCAGCGAGCGATAGCCCAGCCAGGCGCCGCCCATGGCCACCAGCAGCAGAATGATCGGAGAGCCCAGTCCCAGCCGCGACAGCAGCAGCACGTTGAGGATCAATCCGAATGTCATGCACAGCGCGAGGATGGGCGGGCGGCTGTGGAAGAGCTCCCAGTGGCCCGGCAGGAGATCGAGCCAGCGTTGCCAGAGATCGACGCTGACCCAGTCCTCCGCGATCAGGAAGCTGGCGATGATCGCCAGGGTCAGGATGCCGGTAGGAATCAGCAGCCAGCGGCTGGTCCGGATCCAATGGCGATAGGCAACGAACTGACCCAGCCACAGCAAGCCAAGCAGCAGCAGAAGAATCCATCGTTGATCTGGCTCGCCACCTGGCCAGAGACCCAGCAGTAAAGCTGGAAGCGCCAGGTACAACGACAGACGGGACAACACCATCGACATAGACGTTAGAGTTCTCCACCACGGCTGCCGATGACAGCTCAACGATAATCCCATGGCAGCAGACTAGAACAACCGATCACAACAGAGGAGCGACGGTTTCCAGAGGCGTCGTTTCCCCCTCGAGTGCGCGTTCCCCTAGCAGGTTGAACTGCTGCTGGCTGCGATTGACGTACTTCAATATTTCGTAATAACGGCGAATGTTACGCACGTAAATTACCGGTTCCCCGCCACGAGCATAACCGTGGTGTACCCGAGAATACCATTCGCGATCCTGCAGCAGCGGCAGCGCTTCGCGAACGTCGGCCCAGCGGTTGGGATCGCCACCGCGCAGACGGGCGATATCCTGGGCATCGAACAGGTGTCCGAGCCCGACGTTGTAGGCGGCCAGGGCCATCCAGGTACGGTCCGGCTCGGGGATGTCTTCGCCGAGGCGCTGCTTGACCTGAAGCAGGTATCGCGCGCCACCGTCGACGCTCTGGCGAGGATCGAGTCGATCGTCGATGCCGATCTCCTTGGCGGTGGGGCGTGTCAGCATCATCAGACCGCGAACGCCGGTCGGTGACTCGGCGTCGGCTTCCCAGTGCGACTCCTGGAACCCCAGCGCCGCCAGCAGGCGCCAATCGAAACCGGTCTCGCGCGCGGCCTCCTTGAAGTAGGGGAGAAAACTCGGCAGGCGGGTGCCGATGTGATGGATGAAAAGCCGTGCGCCGACGTACTCGAGGTAATCGTCATGGCCGAAGTACCGTCCGATGAGCTCGTCCAGCCCGCCATTGCGCCGCTGTGTCTGGAGAAAGTCGTTGGCGGCGCTGAGAAGGTCGATCGGCTGATCTGCCGAAAAGGCCCAGGCCAGGCTCATGGGTTTGCCTAGCGCAAAGCCGCGCTCGACGTTGGGGAAGAACAGGCGATTGAGCTTGAACTGGTGGGTATAGACGACGGCGGCATCGAGGTCGTCGCGCTCGACCATCTCCATCAGGTCGGCGATGGTCAGCCCGTCCGCTTCGCGCCAGCCGAGCCCTGGCAGGTTCTGCTGCTGCGTGTGCAGCGCCTCGGCGTTGCCGGAGTTGGCGATGACGCCGATACGCAGCCCCACGAGATCGTCCAGCGTACGCACCGGCGGCAGGCCGCGGCGATAGACCACCAGCGGCTGCAACGTCAGGATCGGCTTGCTGTAGCGAATGCCCGGTCGGCTCAGATCCAGAGACAGGGCGGCGGCGCCCATGTCCGCCTTGCCGCTGCGCACGTCGTCGAGGACATCGTCGATACGGATATTGCTGTCGACCGCCAGACTGACGTCGAGCGATTGCGCGAAGCGTCTCACCAGTTCGTATTCGAATCCGGTCGGCCCATGTCCACCGTTATAGAAGGTGATGGGGCCGTTGCGAGTCGCGACCTGCAGGAAATCGCGCTTGCGAATCGGATCGAGACCGTCACTGTAGCGCAGCGCAAACTGAGCGGGGCAGAGAAGCGTCGCCAGCGTCAGCAGCACTGTCAGCGCGAGTCGCAGACGTGTGAGGAGCTTGGACATGCAAGGGGATCGGTGACAGCGTGACGGGACACCATAGCCGGCCGCCGTCTCTCTGTCATCTATTCGAGATTGCGCCACGCACCCCGAAACGCGGGCATCACGCGTCGATCGTGGCGGTATCTTCCCTGTCAGGTAGATGGCTCGCGATCGAGACCTGCGTGTTGACTTAGCGAGCGCCGCCGCTTTCCAGTATCATGTCGCCCTGATCCCGGCATCGCTGCCCCGTCTCGCTGAAGACCAACGCGATCCTCGACCGTCCTGGAGGCTTTCCACGCCATGCTCGAATTGCAAGGCGCTTCCGCGCTATCTGCATTCCGTCACGCCAAACTGCTCGCCGATCTTCGCGCTGTCGTTCCCGAAGTCGAGTCTCTCGACGCGCATTACGTCCACTTCGTCGATCACCATGACGAGCTCGATGACGAGGCTCGCCAAGTGCTGGATCGGCTGCTGGACTATGGAATCCAAAACCCTGAAAGTCGTGACGCCGACCAGAATACGCCCGCCGGTGGCCATCTGTTTCTGGTCGTCCCCCGCATCGGCACGATCTCGCCCTGGTCCTCCAAGGCCACGGATATCGCCCACAACTGCGGGCTGGATCAGGTCGCGCGCATCGAGCGGGGTATCGCCTACCGCGTGACGTTGAAGAGCGCGCCGAGCGCCGAGGCCTACGAGGCCATGGTCGCGCGCCTGCATGACCGCATGGTCGAAACCGTGCTGTTCGACTCGAGCGACGCGGCCAAGCTGTTCTCGCACCACCAGCCGACGCCGCTGGCGACGGTGGACGTGCTTGACGGTGGCCGGCCGGCGCTGGCCAGCGCCAACGCCGAGCTGGGACTGGCACTCGCCGACGACGAGATCGACTATCTGGTCGAGGCCTTCCGGGCGCTGGGGCGCAACCCGACCGACGTCGAGCTGATGATGTTTGCCCAGGCCAACTCCGAACACTGCCGCCACAAGATCTTCAACGCCGATTGGGTGATCGACGGCGAATCCCAGACCCACTCGCTGTTCAAGATGATCAAGAACACCTTCGAGCAGTCCAGCGACAAGGTGCTCTCGGCCTACAGCGACAACGCGGCGATCATCGAAGGGCCGACGGCCGGGCGGTTCTTCCCCGCGCCGGACAGCCAGGTCTATGGCGCAACCCGGGAACCGATCCACATCCTGATGAAGGTGGAAACCCACAACCATCCGACTGCGATCGCTCCGCATCCGGGCGCGGCCACCGGCGCTGGCGGCGAGATTCGCGACGAAGGTGCGACGGGGCGCGGTGGCAAGCCCAAGGCGGGACTCACCGGCTTCACCGTTTCCAACCTGCGCATCCCCGAGTTCGTCCAGCCGTGGGAAGCCTTCGACTACGGCAAGCCGGAGCGGATCCAGTCGGCGCTCGACATCATGCTCGAAGGGCCGATCGGCGGCGCGGCATTCAATAACGAATTCGGCCGGCCCAACCTCAACGGCTTCTTCCGCACCTTCGAACTCGACGCGGTCGGTGCCGGCGGCATCGAGCGCCGGGGTTACCACAAGCCGGTGATGCTGGCCGGCGGCTACGGCAACGTCCGTGACGGCCACGTGCTCAAGGGCGAGATTCCGGTCGGCGCCAAGCTGATCGTGATGGGCGGCCCGGCGATGTTGATCGGCCTGGGCGGCGGCGCCGCGTCGTCGATGGCCTCCGGTACCTCCAGCGAAGATCTCGATTTCGCCTCGGTGCAGCGCGATAACCCGGAAATCGAACGCCGGGCCCAGGAAGTGATCGACCGCTGCTGGGCCCTTGGTGACGATAACCCCATCGCCTTCATCCATGACGTGGGTGCCGGCGGCCTCTCCAATGCCTTGCCGGAGCTGGTCAAGGACGGCGGGCGCGGCGGCCTGTTCGATCTGCGCGCGGTGCCCAACGTCGAACCGGGCATGAGCCCGCTGGAAATCTGGTGCAACGAAGCGCAGGAGCGTTACGTGCTGGCGGTCACGCCGGAACAGCTCGACACCTTCGATGCGCTGTGTGCCCGCGAACGCTGCCCCTACGCCGTGGTCGGCGAAGCGACCGAAGCGCACCATCTCGCCGTGCGCGACGGCCATTTCGAGGCCGATCCCGTCGATCTGCCGATGAGCGTGCTGTTCGGCAAGCCGCCCAAGATGCAGCGCAGTTTCGAGCGCCACACGCTCAACCTGCCGGGTCTGGGGCTCGACAACCTCGACCTGCGCGAAGCGCTGGACCGCGTGCTGCGGCTGCCCACGGTGGCGTCCAAGAGCTTTTTGATCACCATCGGCGACCGTTCGATTACCGGCATGGTCGCTCGCGACCAGATGGTCGGCCCCTGGCAGGTGCCGGTGGCGGACTGCGCGGTGACCACCTCGAGCTACGACACTCACGTCGGCGAGGCGATGGCGATGGGCGAGCGCCCGCCGGTCGCGCTGATCGATCCGGCGGCCAGCGCGCGCCTGGCCGTGGCCGAGGCGATCACCAACCTGGCGGCGGCACCGATCGAAAAGCTCTCCGACATCAAACTCTCCGCCAACTGGATGAGCGCTGCCGATCATGTCGGCGAGAACCAGGCGCTGTTCGATGCCGTTCACGCCGTCGGCATGGAACTCTGTCCGGCGCTGGGCATTGCCGTGCCGGTGGGCAAGGATTCGATGTCCATGCGCACCGCGTGGCAGACGGAAGAGGGCGAGAAGAGCATCACCGCGCCGCTGACGCTGAACATCACCGGCTTCGCCCCGGTCACCGATGCCCTGCGCACGCTGACGCCGCAGCTGCGTCTCGACCAGGACGAGAGCGATCTGATCCTGATCGATCTCGGTCGCGGCCAGAACCGTCTCGGTGGCTCGGCGCTGGCTCAGGTCTATGGTCAGGTCGGCAACGTCTGCCCGGACCTGGACGAAGCCGAGGATCTGGCGGCGTTTTTCAGCGTCATTCAGGGACTCAACGCCGACGGCAAGCTGCTCGCCTATCACGACCGCAGTGACGGCGGCCTGATCGTGACGCTGCTGGAGATGGCCTTCGCCGGCCGTGGCGGGCTCGAGATTAAGCTCGACTGGCTGACCGACGACGCCGTCGGCGCGGTCGATGCGCTGTTCGCCGAGGAGCTGGGCGCGGTCATTCAGGTCAACCGTCAGGACACCGAATTCGTGCTGGCGCAGTTCGCCGCCGCCGGGCTCGAAACCTGTGGCGTCATCGCCCGGCCGCGTTACGACGATCAGGTCCGCGTGACGCTGTTCGAAGAGCCGCTGCTGGAAACCACCCGCGCCATGACCCAGCGTACCTGGTCCGAGACCAGCTACCGGATGCAGGCGCTGCGCGACAACCCCGAGGCCGCCAAGAGCGAGTTCGACGGCCTGCTCAACCTGCGCGATCCGGGGCTGTCGGCCAGTCCGACCTTCGATGTCGACGACGACATCGCTGCGCCTCTGATTCAGAAAAGCAGAGTCCAGACCGGTGTGCGCCCGCGCGTGGCTATCCTGCGCGAGCAGGGCGTCAATGGCCATATGGAAATGGCGGCGGCCTTCGACCATGCCGGCTTCGAGGCGGTTGACGTGCACATGAGCGACATCCTCGCCGGTCGTGTCACCCTCGACGACATGAAAGGCTTGGTCGGCTGCGGCGGCTTCTCCTACGGCGACGTGCTCGGTGCCGGCGGCGGCTGGGCCAAGTCGGCGCTCTTCAACGGTCGCGCTCGCGATCAGTTCGCGGCCTTCTTCGAACGTGAAGACACCTTCGGCCTCGGCGTCTGCAACGGCTGCCAGATGTTCTCTCAGCTCAAGGAACTGATCCCCGGCGCCGAGCGCTGGCCGCGTTTCGTGCGCAACGGCTCCGAACAGTTCGAGGCCCGCGTGTCGATGGTCCAGGTCGAGGAGAGCCCGTCGATTCTGCTCGCCGGCATGGCCGGATCGACCCTGCCGATCGCCGTCGCCCATGGCGAAGGTCAGGCGTTGTTCGAGGATAGCGGCCACCTGCGCAGCATGCAGACCAGCGGCCAGATCGCGATGCGCTACATCGACAACGAAGGCCAGGTCACCACGCGCTATCCGGCCAACCCCAACGGCTCGCCGGCAGGGATTACCGGACTGACCACGCCGAATGGTCGCGTCACCATCATGATGCCGCACCCGGAGCGCGTTGCCCGCGCGGTGACCAACTCCTGGCGTCCGCCGGAGTGGACGCAGGACGGCGCATGGATGCGGATGTTCCGCAATGCCCGCGTCTGGGTTGGTTGATGTAGGGGATTGACGCCAGCGCCACGTCGTGGTGTGACGACGAAAACCGGTTTGCCGTGGGTTCTATACCTTGAGCAAGCCGGTTTTTTTATGGGCGCCTGGCTGGGCGGTTGGCTCTATCTTGGCGAGGTTACGACTGATGGCGCTTTTACTGCCCTTATGCACGTTATTACGAGGGGCAAGCCCCTCGCGCTCCCCTTTTTGACGCCACAGAACGATGAAGTCCCGAACGTCTGAGCACCAAACTCGGGTCGGCGCCTAGGGACATCCGACCGCCATGGATGGCGGAAGTGCAGAAAATGCAGGAGCAATTTTCTGCCCTGTCCCAACGCGCCTCGCGCGACATCCATGTCGCGCGCCCCGGTTTGGATGCTCATCGTTCGGCATCGTCCTGAATAGGCGTCATTGGGGTGGAGACCTTCACCATCACCGATTCGCCCAGCCTCATCGCTATCATCAAGAAATGATGCTGAAACGCTTATCCATAAAGCGCCCAGTGCCGCGCCCGTATCTGCTCGAGACAGAGCCTGAGCTCGCCATCCAGCGCGCGATCTTCGACTACCGGGGCAAAATCCTCGCGCAGGACGTCGACCATCTCGGAAAGCGGGGCGGGCAGAGGATCGCCGCGCAGGTGAACGCCCTGCAGCCCGGCGAGCAGCGCGGCGGCGGTGACCTGTTCGGTGAGTTCGAGCACGCGCAGGGCGTCGCGGGCGGCGATGGTGCCCATGCTCACCTTGTCCTGGTTGTGGCACTCGGTGGAACGGGAGAAAACGCTGGCGGGCATGGTGCCCTTGAGCGCTTCGGCAGCCCAGGCGGAGGCGCCGATCTGGACCGCCTTGAAACCGTGATTGATCATCGTGCGTTCGGCCGGCGCACCGGAGAGGTTGCTCGGCAGGCCATGGTTGTAGCGGGTGTCGACCAGCAGCGCCAACTGGCGGTCGAGCAGGTCGGCGACGTTGGCGGTCAGCGTCTTCAGGCTATCCATGGCGAAGGCGATATGCCCGCCGTAGAAGTGACCGCCGTGCATGACGTCACCGGCCTCCGGGTCGATCAGGGGGTTGTCGTTGGCGCTGTTGAGCTCGGTCTCGATGAAGCCGCGCAGCCAGCCGAGGCTGTCCGCCAGCACGCCCAGCACGTGCGGGGCGCAACGCAGCGAATAGCGATCCTGCAGGCGCTGTCGTGGCGGCAGATTCTCCAGTTCCAGATCGGCTCTCAGCCAGGCGGCGACACGGGACTGACCAGGGTGCGGTTTGGCCGCGAACAGTCTCGCCTCGAAATGGTTGGGGTTGCCGCGCAGGGCGGCCACGTTGAGCGCGGTGATGCGGGTGGCGAGCTTCAGCAGATATTCGGCGCGGCCGAAGACCTGGCACGCCAGCGCGGTCATGACTGCAGTGCCGTTCATCAATGCCAGCGCTTCCTTGGGACGTAACGTCAGCGGTTCCCAGCCCAGCTCGGCATGCGCTTCGGCCGCCGTTCGCACTTCGCCGCGCCAGAGCACTTCGCGTTCGCCGCACAGCATGGCCGCCACGTAGGAGAGCGGCGTCAGGTCGCCGCTGGCGCCGACCGAGCCCTCTTCGGGAATGCGCGGCAGCAGATCTTCCTGCAGACAGGCGTGAAGACGCTCGAGCAACGTGAAGCGCACGCCGGAAACACCCTGGCACAGCGACTGCAGGCGAGCGACGAGTACTGCGCGTGCCGCCTCGGGTTCGAGAAACCGACCCAGCCCACAGCCATGGAACGTATACAGCTGGCGCGGCAGCGCCTCGACCTGGGAGAGCGGAATGGCGGTGACCCATGAATCGCCGTAACCGGTGGTGATGCCGTAGATCTGCCCCTCGCGGTCGAGCAGGCCATCGACGACCGCCGCGCCTCGATCGATCCTGGCGCGCCACTGCGGATCGGCATCGAGTGCCGACTCGGCGCGACGCTCGGCCAGAGCAATGACGGATTCGAGGGATAGCGGCGTGGGGCCGAAGACGACGGGGGAGACAGCGACTGACATGAAAACGGCATCCGGGGAAGAAGATCGCCGAGTCTAGCCCGGTGATCCGGTCGTGAACCAGCGGATGCCGTTGGACAAAGGTCGAATGCGGTGGGCTATCTCGACCTCAGGTTGGTCGGATTGCCGTGTAAAAGAAGCGAACCGAAGGCTCGCCATCGAGCAGCGGGGCGGTACCTTCCTTGAAGGGCGGGTAGTGCGGCATCTGCATGTGATGTTCGAAGGCGGCCCGATCGCGATAGACCTCGTGCAGAACGACGATGTCTTCGCTGCCTTCCGGTGTCAACACGTCGAACGCCAGGCAGCCTTCCTCGTTGCTCAAGGACTCGCTGGCATCGTTGTGGGCCAGTGCGAGGAAGGCCGGCACCTGGCCCGGCTTGATCCGGAATTCGGCAATGACCACGAAGTGGGTGGATTCGGCCATGGTGATCTCCTTATCGAAATTGAGCGGGGTAATGGCAAGCGCGCCGTCGCCGACACGCCGGCCGAAGCATCAGTGTACGCGCGGCGCCTCGCCCATGCCGAGACGTTCCTGGAATTCGGCCACGGCGCTCTTGAGGAGTTCCAGCAATCCGGGAATCAGCGCGACGCCCTGGTCGGGCCCTTCGACGAATTGTTCGACGCTGACGTGCACGGCCTCGTTGTGCACCACCAGTTTGGCCGCCTTCAATGTATTCATCACGTCGTTGGCGGTTTCCAGCAGTAGCGTGCGATTGGTGGCGGCGGCAGCCTGCCACACGCCGGGCAGCATCAACTGGAAAAACGCCGGCTCGTCGGTGGCGACGACCAGCACGAACTCGAGATTGTCCTGGCGAATGCGCGCCGCCTGGGCGTCCATGGCCTCGATGTCGATCTCCATGGCGCGCAGCTGTTCGACGTAGCGTTCGAGCGGGGTGGGAGCTTCGTGTGAGATGTCAGACTGCATGAAGGCGCTCCGAAGTCGAGTTGCGGCGACAAGGCGCCGGTGCCCTCTATTGTACCGTCAGTGGCCCTCGTTGTACGGCGGCAAGCCCGTTGCATGATACTGATGATGAATCAGGGGGCCGTCGCCATCTCCGGATTGAGGACGGCGGCGCCGAGCGCCCGAAAGGTGTCTAGGCGTTCGTCGGTGGCATCGGTGATCAACGTCCACTGATGAGGGAACGGCGTCCAGTGCTGCTGGCTCGCGTGGCCCAGCTTGGTGGCGTCGGCCATGACATAGACCGCCGCCGCCCGCGCGATCATCGCTTCCTTCAGCCACGCCTGTTCCGGGCTCGCTTCGCAGAGCCCCAGTTCGGTGACGCCGTCGGCGCTGAGAAAGAGCCGG
>Ga0208300_101364_pt1 | contig 10081 bp, 7 predicted proteins | sample 23_taG_FD_184096 | JGI IMG/M metagenome (GOLD analysis project Ga0208300, IMG submission 184096) | Marine viral communities from Cariaco Basin, Caribbean Sea - 23_WHOI_OMZ (SPAdes) (version 2) | ecosystem: Environmental > Aquatic > Marine > Oceanic | place: Caribbean Sea: Cariaco Basin | collected... | reverse complement strand
TCAAAATCCAAAACTCGGATAGACCTGTTAATACTACAGGCAGCATTTCAAAATGAAAACTGCTTATGATACCAGTCCGCACTGCTCAATGGATAAATTTACGTACTCCGTTTGATGGGTTATTATGCTACATTACCAAACGATATGAAGTGTTACTTGACCTTCTATAGCTCACAATATCTACAGTACATGAGAGAGCACTATGACCCCCTTAAAAATAAAATCCAGTCTTATATTCAATCGTTATCTGTCTAAGGGGTTGCGTAGTACGTTAGTATTACTTGCCGCCTCATCACTATTTGCTTGTAGCCAACCGAGTAGTGGCGTATCTGATGCAAGCACAACATCGGCATCAACTGAAGATGTTTTGGCTGTTCCAAAGACAGCTGAACCAAACGTTATAAATACTCCTATGATGACATCAGTAAGTAAACCAGACCTACTAAAAAACGTCTCAGCCACTGTCTATAAAGATGCCAATTGCGGCTGCTGTAAAGAATGGATAAGTCATGCAGAAGATAATGGTCTAAGTGCAACCGCGCAAGATGTTGCGGACTTAGCCGTATTTAAAGAGCGCTACAGCGTTCCAAATGAAATGCGTTCTTGCCATACTGTAGTCACTACTGATGGTTACGTCTTTGAAGGTCATGTACCCGCTAAATATATGGCGCAGTTTTTAGAAAATCCGCCAGTACAAGCTATGGGTCTTGCCGTACCTGGCATGCCTGTTGGTAGCCCAGGTATGGAGTATCAAAATAAATTCATGCCCTATCAGGTTATGCAGCTCAATAAAGACGGGACGACCCAAGTTTATGCTGATATTGAATCGGTAGAGCAGCAATTATAGTGTGTTAGCAGTTAAGAATACTTTGATTATAGTGTTAGCGTTAAAAGTAAATGAGGCAGGTATAAGACTGTTCTATTGCTTATAAAATGATTCTTCATCAAAAAAATCATTAGCTATTGCGACTTTAAAAGCAAAAATAACTTTGAATTTGTAACTTTTGATGACAATGTAAGCGGATTTATCGGTTATTAACCCTTAAAATAGATAAATAATTAAGGGTTAATACAAGAATATACAGGATGTATCGAAACAATTACGTAATATTACATAAGCCAGTAGGGAATTAACATCTATATTAATATTATAAATTATTATATTATCTTAATAATTAGTTAGACCCTATATAGGGTAATTACTTCATCCAATAGAAAAACGTCTGAGGGTTAAATCTAAATTATAGATTTAACCCTCAGACGTTTTTTTGCTTATAAAACAGTAGAAATTGTGGTCAATCTAGTCAGCTATATTCTGTACATGTTACACAAACTTACATTGTAAAATGTGGGATATTAGCAATTTTTTCGACATCAAAAAAGTATTTTTGGGGTTTTTAAGGGGAATGACAGGCTAAACAACCTATGCTAAAGTCGGCTTTGTGTTTTGGTCAGCAGCTTGATTTGTAACAGCTTCGTAAGACTTCAATGAGCTGTGATCGCCAATAATCATTTTTTATATGAATAATATGCAGCAGAAGTATCAGTCACTATGACATATATATACTTGAGTTATTGAGATTTAATTGACTGCGCTGTTGTTGATAACAGACGATTTTGAATTAACCGTAGGTATTAGATTTATGAAACAGGCTTTATTGATTTTGTCAGTACTGGGTATGGGCATAGCACAAACGAGTGGTGCTGCTATCACAATCTCTCAAACAAATAATACCATCACCAATACTTCTGTGGCATCAAACTACGGTTCATCAAAAAACATCTATAGCACCAAAAGTGGTGCTTATGTTTCTAATAATGATGAAATTAGTCAAGCAATTAGCAACCTAAGTGCGCAGGCCAAGCAAAAAGAGAATCAGCTTTCATCATTAAACAGCCGCTTATACGCTGAAAAACAACAGCAGCAAGTCAATAAGGTTCCTGACAGCAATTCAGCCCCCGCTATCGCTGCTGCTCGCGCCTCAAAAGTGGCTTTATCTAGCAGCTCTGGATACTGTGCCCGTTACGTACGTAAAGCACTACAATCAGCTGGTTATGAGTTCACTCCAAATCCTTCAGCCTATCAGTACGCTACTCGTGGCACACTTGAGAAAGCAGGTTTCAGCAAAATCAGCAATGATATGCCAACCCAAGTAGGTGATGTTATTGTCTATGATCGCTCATCAAAGCGTCCACATGGCCATATTCAAATTTTCGATGGTACAAATTGGATTTCTGACTTCCGTCAGAACAGTATCAGCCCATACAGTGGTGTCTATGCTTATACGACATGGCGCGATTCAAAATACGTGGATGACGCATCCGCATCAGATCGTAATATCTACCTTGCTATGAATGATAAATAAGACTTTCTAAGTCAGCACAACATAGTTGTTATTTCCTCCAACCCAGTAGTGATCTTAATATCATTGCTGGGTTTTTTTGTGCTTAACATCAGGGCGTATTTAACCTTTCATGATTTGATCCGTCAGAAATGAACACTACTGATATCATTACTCATGACAGGAGTTATCGACAAGCGCGTTTAAAATGCCACATGATGACGCTGGTGCACTACTTGCACATTTCTGGCGCAAAACGGTCAAGTGATGCTTTAAGTGCATCAGTTCTTCCATTCGTATTTCCACAGCATGAATGTGCTCATCTAGCAAGTTATTCACATCGCCGCAGTCCTTGTCAGGCGACTCCCAGTATTCAAGTAAGATTCGCACATCATCTAAAGCCATATCGAGCGTACGGCAATGTAGGATAAATTGTAGACGCTCAATGTGCTCTTCATTATATAAACGATAATTCCCTTCGCTACGAAAAGGCTCGGGTAATAAACGCTCTTTTTCATAATAGCGAATGGTTTCTACTGTGGCACCTGTGCGTTTAGCGAGCTCACCAATTTTGATTGTCATAACAACCTCTATGATTTAAATAATTAAAGTGGCTGTAAAGACTAGCGCTAGAGAAATTAAAATTACGAAACTGTAGATAAATAACCTTGACTCTAAAGCCACTATAGGGTTCATAATATCATTATTCAAAGGGTAAATTATTATGAAATATCATATTGAAGGTATGGACTGTGCCAGTTGCATCGGCAAGATTGAAACAGCTTTGAAACGTATGCCTGGGGTTTCTGATGTTCAGCTGAATTTCGCTACAGAAACGCTAGAGCTAAATTTAGCCCCTGGTGCGCCGACTCAGGCTAGTGATATCGAAAAAACAATCAAAAGCCTAGGGTTCGGCATCTCTGCCAATACTGGTCAACAAACTGTATCGGCTATTGATATTGACAGCGACAATCAGATGGCTCCGCAGGATAAGCAATGGTGGCAAACTCAAAAAGGCAAACAGGTTGTTGGCCTCGGTATTTTGATGGGCAGCGCTTATGCACTGTCACTACTGTTGCCCGCTTATGGGATATGGGTGTTTGCCATCGCTGTGATTGTAGGCGTTTTTCCATTTGCGCGCAAAGCCTTAGCACTGGCTAAAACAGGTTCATTCTTTTCAATTGAAACGCTGATGTCCGTCGCCGTGCTTGGCGCACTTATCATTGGTGAAGCTGAAGAGGCCGCAGCGGTTGTCTTTTTGTTCTCAATCGGTGAACTGTTTGAGAGTATCGCTGCTGATCGCGCTCGCGCTGGCATCAGAGCCTTATCATCGCTGGTTCCGAAAAGTGCAATTTTACTTGATGCTCAAGGTGGGCAGCGTAACGTTCCAGCGACTTCATTACAAGTGAATGACCTTGTGCTGGTGCGTCCTGGAGATAGGGTATCTGCTGATGGTTCCATTGTTCAAGGTGCGTCCAGCCTTGATGATTCGCCCGTGACGGGAGAGTCTGTTCCTGTTGCCAAGACGATGGGTGACAATGTATTTGCAGGGTCAATTAACATCGATGGTGTGCTCCAAGTGCGCGTAGAAAAGACAGCCGCCGATAACACCATTTCGCGCATTATTGAGCTGGTAGAGCAAGCCCAAGCCTCCAAAGCACCCACTGCCCGTTTTATTGAGAAATTCAGTCGCTATTACACACCGGCAGTGATGGCTATTGCCGCACTAATTATTATCATTCCACCGTTAGCCATGGGTGGAGATTGGTCGACTTGGTTGTATCGCGGTCTAGCACTGTTGCTGATTGCCTGTCCCTGTGCTCTTGTACTATCAACACCCGCTGCCATCGCCTCTGGTCTTGCTGTTGGTGCGCGCCGTGGCTTGCTGATCAAAGGCGGTAGTGCTTTAGAAACTATCGGCCAAGTGAAGACGGTCGCTTTTGACAAGACAGGCACTTTAACTGAAGGCAAACCACGCGTGACCGATGTTGTTGCCTTTACACAAGAGGACTCAAGTATTCAAGGTCAGGATTCTCAGGATCAGGGTTCTCAAGGTAAAGATAAGGTATTGGCGCTCTTTGCCAGTGTGGAGACTGGTTCTAGTCACCCGCTTGCTGAAGCCATTGTTAGTCATGCTGAAGCTGCTAAAGTGTTCATACCTGTGGCCTTCAATGCTTCTGCAACTGCCGGTAAAGCGGTACACGCAACTGTCGCGGAGCGCGCGCTAGCTATCGGTTCGCCTGTTTACGCAGCCGATGAGGCATTGATTTCATCCACACAACAGGCGCAAATTGAGGCGCTGCAAAATGAGGGTAAGACCGTCTCTGTTCTTTTCGATGAGCAAAACCGTGAAGTGCTTGGATTAATCGCGCTAAGAGACGAATTACGAGACGACGCTCATGAAGGTGTGGCTCAGCTCAAAGCGATGGGTGTGCGCTCCGTCATGCTAACAGGCGACAACCGCTTAACCGCTCAAGCACTTGCCAGTAATTTAGACGTGGAATGGGAAGCTGAGCTGTTGCCTGAGGACAAACTGCGCCTGCTTAACGAGATGAAGAACAACCGCAAAATAGCGATGGTTGGTGATGGTATTAACGATGCGCCAGCGCTAGCAACTGCCGATGTTGGCATCGCGATGGGTGGTGGTACCGATGTGGCCATTGAGACGGCCGATATCGCATTATTAAAAAGTCGTGTTACGGACATGGCTCATCTCATCGCACTTTCACGTGCCACCATGCGCAACATTCATCAGAACGTCATTTTCGCTTTAGGTCTCAAAGGCGTCTTTCTGATCACGACCATATTCGGCATTACTGGACTATGGATTGCGGTTCTAGCTGATGCTGGAGCAACAGTGATCGTTACTCTTAATGCGTTACGTTTACTGCGCTTTAAAGGCGCGCCTCCACTGGTAAATCCGCCTAAAGTAGTTAAATAAAACCCTTCGAAATCAATTAAAAACTAGAGATAGCAGCAGATTTCGGGGTGGGTTCTAATAATAAAAATTCCACCGCCACAGTAAACTGCAACCGCATTAGAGTAAATAAGGTTAGACCGTATGTTGATTACAGAATTGGGCTATTTTGCCTTGCTTACCGCTTTTGTACTGGCGTTATTGCAGGTAATTCTGCCAACTATTGGTGTTATTCGTAACCAAGTTGCTTGGCAACGACTAGCCCCTAGCCTAGCTTGGGCACAGTTTGCCGCCATGATAACGTCATTTGGCGCTTTGATAGCAGGTTTTTATTATAATGATTTTAGCCTCAGTTACGTCGCGCAGCATTCTAATACGCTGTTGCCTTGGTACTATAAGTTATCGGCGACATGGGGCGGACACGAGGGCTCTTTGCTGCTATGGATGACCATCATGGCCACATGGTGTGCACTGGTATCATACTTTAGTCGCGGCTTGCCGTTATCAATGCGTGCGCGGGTATTAGTTATTTTGGCCGGTGTACAGTTAATGATGCTAACGATGCTGATATTTACCTCGTCACCGTTTGAGCGTACCTTACCCAATCTAGCGGTCGATGGCGCTGATTTAAATCCTGTCCTACAAGATTTCGGTCTGATTATTCATCCGCCCATGTTATATATGGGCTATGTGGGTATGGTAGTACCTTTTGCATTTTGTATGGCGGCATTGTGGGAAGGGCGTTTAGATGCTGCTTGGACACGCTGGTCACGTCCATGGGCGCTCGCGGCTTGGGGATTTTTGACCATTGGTATTGCACTGGGCTCGTGGTGGGCCTACTACGAGCTTGGCTGGGGCGGTTGGTGGTTTTGGGATCCGGTAGAGAACGCCTCGTTTATGCCTTGGCTTGTCGGCTTAGCATTGCTGCATTCATTAGCAGTCACTGAAAAGCGCGGGGTGTTTAAAGCATGGACCATCATGCTGGCTATTTTCGCCTTTGCCTTAAGCTTGCTTGGCACGTTCCTGGTACGCTCTGGAGTCCTTACCTCAGTGCATTCGTTTGCCGCTGATCCGACGCGTGGTTTGGTCATCTTAGCTATTCTTGGCATTATCATCGGTAGTGGTCTATTAATGTTTGCCGTTCGCGGTTGGCGTTTAACCGTTGAAAGTCAATATCAGCTGATTTCACGTGAGTCCTTTTTAGTGATCAATAACGCCATCATTTTGATTGCAACCTTAGTGGTGCTGCTCGGCACCCTCTATCCTATTATCGCTGATGCCTTTAGTCTCGGTCAGGTATCTGTAGGGCCTCCATACTTCAATGCGCTGTTTGTGCCTTTGACATGGCTGTTGTTAATCGCTATGGGTATGGGCTCTAATATTCGCTGGAAACAAGATAAGCGTCCGTTACTAGGGGTGGGTATCGCCATTGCCGCTAGTAGTATCGTATTGGCTGCTATTATCGCCTACTTTACCAGTCCATCTGCTATGTTCAATATTGGCGTGACTTTAGCGGTGAGCTTTTGGGTACTGCTATGGATGATCGTTGACTTTAGAGACAAAACCAAGAACGCCCCTAATTTCTTTAAAGGTCTGCGTCAGCTGCGTCTTAGCTATTGGGGTCAACAGACTGCTCATATTGGCGTATTGGTTGCTGTCATTGGCATAGCCTTTACTAGTAGCCTGAGTATTGAGCGTGACGTAGCAATGGGTATTGGCGATACAGTCAATGTTCAAGGTTACGATTTTGAAGTAACTGAATTTTTTGAAATAAAGGGTAGTAACTTTGATGCAACGCAAGCGCAAGTGGTGGTATCCAAAGACGGTCGTGAAGTGGCGAAACTGACTCCAGAAAAGCGTACTTATATTATCAGCACGATGCCAACAACTGAAGCTGCTATTGACCCCAGTCTTATGCGCGATGTTTATGTCGCACTGGGCGAACCTATTGCCGATGGTAGTAACCAATGGGCATTAAGGATTTATGTAAAACCATTAATTCGCTGGATTTGGTTAGGGGCAATTATCATGGCTCTAGGTGGATTAATTAGTATGCTTGATAAACGATACCGCATCAAAAAAATTAAAGCTCCGTTGCTAGTTACTGGTAGTTTGGCTACTTATGGAGTCAATGAGGTAGCTATTGAGCAGGCAATCTCAGTATCGACGATGTCGACACTAAAGGAGAAATAAATGACTATGTCGAATAATACTCCTGAGCAAAAAGATAGCCAAAACAGTAAGCAGCGTAACCCAAAGACAATGAAAAAAAAGCAGACGAAGCTATGGTTCTTAATTCCGCTTATCCTCTTTTTTGGTTTGGTAGTTATATTGTACATGCGCTTAGGTAAACCAACAGACATTGTGACCAATACCGCTCTTGAGCGTCCGGTTCCTACCTTTGAGCTGCCGTTATTAGCAGATACTACCCGTACTATCACCAATGATAATTTGCCGGATAAGCCGTTTTTACTTAATGTTTGGGGCTCATGGTGCCCAACTTGCGTTATTGAGCATCCGTTTTTAATGCAACTAGAAGAGCGCGGCGTTGATATCGTTGGTGTGAATTATAAGGATGAGATTGGTAATGCGCTCAGTTACTTAAACCGAGGCGGTGATCCATTTTCTATGTCTATTCAGGATTCATTGGGTCAGTTTGCTCTAGACTTAGGCATAACTGGTGCGCCCGAAACCTTTGTTGTGGATGGAGATGGCATCATTCGTCAGCATATTGTTGGTGAGATTAATGAAGCCAATTGGCAACAGCGTGTTAAGCCGTGCCTGACAGTACTTAATAAGGCTAATAAGAACAACGATAGTCCTGATCTCATTCAGGTTGAGGAGATGTGCAAATGAACGTTACTCGAATAAGAGCTCCTCAACTAAAACCCAATATAGTTTTAAAACTAGCAAGCTTAATACTAGCGTGTCTGCTTAACATGACGGCAAACGCAGCTATTGACGTATACGATTTTGACTCACCACAGCAAGAAGCTCAGTATCGTGGATTAATAGAAGAGTTTCGCTGCCCAAAATGCCAAAATCAAAACCTTGCAGCCTCTGATGCACCGATTGCACAGGATCTAAAGCAAAAAGTCTATGATTTAATTAAAGATAGACGTAGTGATGCTGAAATACGCGTCTATATGCAAGAGCGCTACGGTGACTTTATTAGCTACAAGCCGCCTATGCGACCATCAACATGGATCCTATGGTTTTTTCCACCACTATTATTGCTCGTCTTAATTATTGGTTGGTTTTGGCAAAGTAAGCGTCGCCAAGTTGTTGCCCGTGGTCAAAGCGGCGTCACAGTGAACAGTACTGCTGCCTTGACCTCTACGGAAAAGGCTGAGCTTGATCGTCTATTATCGCAAGCTGAGAGTGTCGACCACGACATTACTAGCCTAGAGGACAAAAAATGACTCTATTTTCTACTTTTGGCTTATTTGTAACTCTAAGCTTGCTGATTGCTCTTATATTTGCGCTGATTGCTATTATGCCATGGCTACGAGCACCGCGTTTGCAGTCCAAACCAATAGACAATCAACTGCTAGATATTAATGTTGCAGTATTTCGCGAACGTTTAGCTGAGCTACAAACAGATAAAGACAGCGGTACTATTAATAATAGCCATTATCAAAATCAAAAGCTGGAACTGGAGCGTCAGCTATTAGATGTGCAGCGTCAGATAACACCTATGGTCACCCCTGATGTCAAAAGCCGTTTAATTGTCGCAGCTTGGATCCCAATATTGGCTGCAATGGCGTATTTACTAATAGGCAATCGTACGCCCGTGTTTGATTTGTGGACAGCTGAGGACAAAGTAGGACAAGTGGCTGACGACCTATTGACAGCTAAAATTGACAAGCCGCCATCATGGGCGTTTGAAGATGGTCGTCAACTGATTAGCGCCATGCAAACCAATGTTCATCGTAATGCTGATGATCCTAATCGCTGGATGCGCCTATCCGAGCTTTTCTTATCTATGGAGGCAACTGATTCTGCGCTGGAAGCCTTATCTCGTGCCTATCGTTTAGCTCCTGAAAATGAAGAAATCGCCACCACTTATGCTCAGACTAGCTTTTTCGTTAATGAAGGTCAGTTAGACGCCAATATTCGCCGTGTATTACAAGCTATATTAGCTAAGAATCCGCAGCATGAACGGGCTCAAATGCTCATGGCAATGGGTGAGACTCGTAGTAGTAACTTTGCCCAAGCGCAAGGTTGGATTAAACGCTTACAAGGCAGCATTGTGGCCAAACCAGGTGATCATACTAAAGCTTTAGCAAGCTTAGATGAGTTAAGCAACTACGTTAGCACGCAAGAAAAGCAAGCGCTAGAAGGTATTGACGTGACAGTGAAAATTAACGCTAATTTATTACCGTTAGTGAAAGCTGATGATGTGTTGTTTGTTGCGATACGTGACGTTAAAGGAGGTCCACCGTTTGCCGCCAAACGTTTACCCATTAGTATTATCAAGCAAGGTGAGGCTAGTATCCGCTTAAGCAATCTTGATGCGATGATGCCAGATCGCACGTTAAATTCAGCTCGTAGTGACAAAACTCAGTTAGCAGTCGTTGCTCGTATTAGTCATAGCGGTAATGCCATAGCAGAGTCAGGCGACTTATCGGGTAATCCTATAGTGATTAGCGCTGAACAGACTCAGGTTAATGTTGAAATCAATCAACAGATTCCCTAATAAAAAATTATTACCGTAAGTTTCATAACACCAGAGCGGTAAGTGGAGCCGTTTATAAAAGTGGCGCGATTAATAGTCGTATACCAAAAACATATACGTTTAACATTGTTCATTGTATAAACA
>Ga0208300_101361_pt1 | contig 10105 bp, 6 predicted proteins | sample 23_taG_FD_184096 | JGI IMG/M metagenome (GOLD analysis project Ga0208300, IMG submission 184096) | Marine viral communities from Cariaco Basin, Caribbean Sea - 23_WHOI_OMZ (SPAdes) (version 2) | ecosystem: Environmental > Aquatic > Marine > Oceanic | place: Caribbean Sea: Cariaco Basin | collected... | reverse complement strand
CAAAGCGCCGAGCTTCCCGGAATCCGTACAGGAAGGCACCGTCGCCAGCTGGAACAAGAAGGTAGGCGAAGCGGTCAAGCGTGACGAGGTGCTGGCCGAAATCGAGACCGACAAGGTCGTGCTGGAAGTGGTCGCTCCGGCTGACGGCGCGCTTTCCGAAATCAAGGTTCAGGAAGGCGAAGTCGTCGAGTCCGAGGCTCTGCTGGCGACCTTCTCCGAAGGTGCAGATGGCGCTGGTGATAGCGGCGCTTCCGCTGAGTCCGCCGGTAACCAGGACGAGGCGCCTGCCGCCGATGGTGAAGAAGATGCCAAGGTCGATGGCAAGATTCTGGCGCCGGCTGCACGCAAGCTCGTTGCGGAAAACGATCTCGACGTGAGCAAGATCGAAGGCACCGGCAAAGGCGGTCGCGTTCTGAAGGAAGACGTTCAGAAGGCACTCAAGGACGGTTCGGCGAAGAAATCCGCCAAGCCGGCCGGAGCGGCACCCAAGGCCGCTGCCGCTCCGGCGGTCGAGGGCGAGCGTCCCGAGCAGCGCGTGCCGATGAGCCGCCTGCGTCAGACCATCGCCAAGCGCCTGGTTCAGGCTCAGCAGACCGCGGCCATGCTGACCACCTACAACGAGGTGGACATGAGTGCGGTCATGGCGCTGCGCAGCCAGTACAAGGACACCTTCCTCAAGGCGCACGACGTCAAGCTCGGTTTCATGGGCTTCTTCGTCAAGGCAGCGACCGAAGCGCTCAAGCGCTTCCCGGACGTCAACGCCTCCATCGATGGTACCGACATCGTCTACCACGGTTATCAGGATATCGGCGTTGCCGTTTCCACGCCGCGTGGTCTGGTCGTGCCGGTGCTGCGTGATACCGACAGCATGAAGCTGGCCGACATCGAGAAGGCGATCGGTGACTTCGGCAAGCGGGGTCGTGAAGGCAAGCTCGGCATCGATGACATGCAGGGCGGCACCTTCACCATCACCAACGGCGGTATCTTCGGCTCGCTGATGTCCACTCCGATCCTGAACCCGCCGCAGACCGCGATCCTGGGTATGCACAAGATCCAGGAGCGTCCGATGGCGGTGAATGGCAAGGTCGAGATTCGCCCGATGATGTACCTCGCCGTTTCCTACGATCACCGCATGATCGATGGGAAGGATGCGGTCCAGTTCCTGGTGGCGATCAAGTCGCTGCTGGAAGATCCGGCGCGCCTGTTGCTGGACATCTGATCGTATCCGATCTCTAAACACCGGACTTTCGATTCGCCGGGTTCGCCCGGCGAATGGCAAACGAAGCGAACAGGAAATATCTCATGGCCGATAAATTCGATGTGATCGTCATTGGCGCGGGCCCTGGAGGCTACGTCGCCGCGATCCACGCCGCTCAGCTGGGTCTCAAGACGGCCTGCGTCGAGAAGTGGGTCAACAAGGAAGGCAAGACGGTCCACGGTGGTACCTGTTTGAACGTGGGTTGTATCCCCTCCAAGGCGTTGCTGGAGACCTCGCACAAGTTCGTCGAGACTCGCGACCATTACGCCGAGATCGGCATCAACGTCGGTGACATTTCTACCGACGTGAAGAAGATGCTGGAGTTCAAGAACAGCGTCATCGCCAAGAATACCGGCGGTATCAGCATGCTGTTCAAATCGAACGGCGTCACCGCGCTGGAAGGCACCGGCAAGCTGCTCGACGGCAAGAAGGTCGAGGTGACCGGTCACGATGGCAAGACCGAAACCTACGAGGCCGAGAATGTCATCATCGCCTCCGGTTCGGTGCCGGTGAACATTCCGCCTGCCCCGATGACCGACGATGTCATCGTCGACTCTGCCGGCGCGCTGGAATTCGCCGAAGCGCCCAAGCGTCTCGGGGTGATCGGGGCCGGTGTCATCGGCCTCGAGCTGGGCAGCGTGTGGAATCGCCTGGGTAGTGAAGTTACCGTGCTCGAAGCGCTGGATACGTTCCTGCCGATGGTCGACCAGGCGATTGCCAAGGATGCCCAGAAACTGTTCAAGAAGCAGGGTCTGGACATCAAGATGGGCGCGCGGGTGACCGGCTCCGAGATCAAGGGCAAGGGCAAGTCTCGCGAAGTCGTGGTCAAGTACACCGATAGCGAAGGCGAGCAGGAGCAGACCTTCGACAAGCTGATCGTCTGTGTCGGGCGCAAGCCTTACACCGAAAATCTGCTTGATGACGCTGCCGGTATCAAGCTCGATGAGCGTGGTTTCGTCTTCGTCGACGACCAGTGCCGTACCAATGTTTCCGGCGTCTACGCCATCGGTGACGTGGTCCGTGGCCCGATGCTGGCCCACAAGGCATCCGAAGAGGGTGTCATGGTGGCTGATATCATCGCCGGGCAGAAGCCGGAGATGAACTACGATGCCATCCCCAGCGTCATCTACACCGCCCCGGAAGTGGCATGGGTAGGTATCAACGAGCAGCAGGCCAAGGAGCAGGGTATCGAGGTCAAGACCGGTGCCTTCCCGTTCTCCGCCAGTGGCCGCGCGCTCGCCAACAACGCACCGGAAGGCATGGTCAAGGTGATCGCCGATGCCGAAACCGATCGCGTTCTCGGCGTCCATATCCTGGGACAGCACGCCGGTGAGTTGATCGCCCAGGGCGTGATCGCCATGGAATTCGGCTCCAGCGCCGAAGATCTGGCGCTGACCTGCTTCGCGCACCCGACCCTGTCGGAAGCCGTGCACGAGGCGGCGCTGGCCGTCGATGGACACGCCATTCACATGGCCAACCGCAAGAAGCGCAAGTAAGTCTTTCTTTCGCGTTTCCTGCACTAGGTGCCATTCCCTGTCGGAATGGCACGGGGGTGACGAGCCGAACTCTCGGCTCGTTGCCATTCGAGTCACATGCAACCTAATGGCATGAATCGATGAACCTTCACGAGTATCAGGGCAAACAGCTGTTTGCCGATTACGGTCTTCCAGTGTCCAAGGGTTTCGCCGTCGACACGCCGGATGAAGCCGCACAGGCCTGCAAGAAAATCGGTGGCGACAAGTGGGTCGTCAAGGCACAGGTTCACGCGGGCGGCCGCGGCAAGGCTGGTGGCGTCAAGCTGGTCGAGAGCCCGGAAGCCGCCAAGGCATTCGCCGAGCAGTGGCTGGGCAAGAACCTGGTGACCTATCAGACCGACGAGAAAGGTCAGCCGGTTGCCAAGATCCTGGTCGAGAACTGCACCGATATCGCCAGCGAGCTGTATCTGGGCGCTGTCGTCGATCGCGCCACGCGCCGTGTCGTCTTCATGGCTTCCACCGAAGGTGGCGTCGAGATCGAGAAAGTCGCCGAGGAGACTCCCGAGAAGATCCTCAAGGCCGAAATCGATCCGCTGGTCGGCGCACAGCCGTATCAGGCGCGTGAACTGGCGTTCCAGCTGGGCCTGAACAAGGACCAGATCAAGCAGTTCACCAAGATCTTCCTGGGTCTCTCCAAGCTGTTCCACGACAAGGATCTGGCGCTGCTGGAGATCAACCCGCTGGTGATCACCGACGAAGGCAACCTCCACTGCCTCGACGCCAAGATCAACCTCGACGCCAACGCCCTGTATCGTCACCCCGACCTGCAGGCGATGCGTGACCCGTCGCAGGAAGACGAGCGCGAAGCGCATGCCCAGGAGTGGGAACTCAACTACGTCGCGCTCGACGGTAACATCGGCTGCATGGTCAATGGCGCAGGCCTGGCCATGGGCACCATGGATATCGTCAACCTCAACGGCGGCAGCCCGGCCAACTTCCTCGACGTTGGCGGCGGCGCGACCAAGGAGCGTGTGGCGGAAGCGTTCAAGATCATCCTCTCCGATACCAACGTCAAGGCCGTGCTGGTCAACATCTTCGGCGGTATCGTGCGTTGCGACATGATCGCGGAAGGTATCATCGGTGCCGTCGAGCAGGTTGGCGTCAACGTGCCGGTCGTGGTGCGTCTGGAAGGTAACAACGCCGAGCTGGGTGCCGAGAAACTGGCGTCCAGCGGACTCAACATCATCGCTGCTACCAGCCTGACTGACGCGGCTCAGCAGGTCGTCAAAGCGGCGGAGGGCAAGTAATGAGTATCTTGATCGACAAGAACACCAAGGTCATCTGCCAGGGCTTCACTGGCGGCCAGGGGACCTTCCACTCCGAGCAGGCGATCGCCTACGGCACCAACATGGTGGGTGGCGTCACGCCGGGCAAGGGCGGCCAGGAGCATCTGGGCCTGCCGGTGTTCAACACCGTCAAGGAAGCGGTCGAGAAGACCGGTGCGGAAGCCTCCGTCATCTACGTGCCGGCCCCGTTCTGCAAGGATTCGATCCTCGAAGCCGCGAATGCCGGCATCAAGCTGATCGTCTGCATCACCGAAGGCATCCCGACGCTCGACATGCTGGACGTCAAGGTCAAGTGCGACGAGCTGGGCGTTCGCCTGATCGGCCCGAACTGCCCGGGCGTGATCACGCCGGGCGAGACCAAGATCGGCATCATGCCGGGTCACATCCACAAGCCGGGCCGCGTCGGTATCGTGTCGCGCTCCGGTACCCTGACCTATGAAGCGGTCAAGCAGACCACTGACCACGGCTTCGGTCAGTCCACCTGCGTGGGCATCGGCGGCGACCCGATCCCGGGTTCCAACTTCATCGATATCCTCGAGATGTTCGAGAAGGACCCGCAGACCGAAGCGATCGTCATGATCGGTGAGATCGGCGGCACCGCCGAAGAAGAAGCTGCGGCCTACATCAAGGCCAACGTTTCCAAGCCGGTGGTTTCCTATATCGCGGGCGTTACCGCGCCTCCGGGCAAGCGCATGGGTCACGCCGGTGCGATCATCTCCGGTGGTAAAGGCACTGCGGACGAAAAGTTCGCCGCGTTGGAAGACGCTGGCGTCAAGACCGTACGTTCGCTCGCCGAGATCGGTGATGCGCTGAAGGCGGCTACTGGCTGGTAAGCCGTTGAGCTGATCGCTCGAGACCATGCGTCTCTGTCATCGCCCCGCCAGGTCCGCCTGGCGGGGCGATTGCATTTTCGCGCTCCGTGAATACGTTATTCGTCGCTTCGGTATCAGCGCTTGGCGGCGGCTTTCCGTTTGCTCATCATTCGCAGGAACGCCTTGCCGGCGGTGGCGATGAATATCGGGAACCCGGCCAGCAGATAGAAATAGTAGGTGACGAAACGCCAGATCAGTACGGCGGCGGCTGCACTCTGCGCGCCGATCAGCGGCGTCAGCAACGCGGACGATGTCAGCTCGGCACCGCCCGCGCCACCCGGTAGGAAGCTCAGTTGACCCGCTGCCATCGATACCATCTGCACCAGAAAAGTCCACGCCCAGTCGATATGCTGCCCCAGGCCCTGGACGACCAGATAGAGAATGCTGTAACGGATCAGCCAGTGAGCGCAGCAGAGCAGGAATACGCTCAGCAGTAACCAACGCGGCAAACGCAATGTTTCCATCAGCGAGTTGCGGAAGTGCAACAGCCTGCGGGCGAAGCCAAAGCGTGAACGTCGCTTGACGTTGAGCTTGGCTAGCCAGCGGCCGGTGATGTGCATGACGCGGGCGTAGTTGCCGAGCGTGAGCCACAGCAGCGCCAGTGCCGTGACCAGCAGCAAGGTCGGCAGCCCCACCAGCCAGCCGAGTTTGAGATCGACCGCCTCGATCAGTACATAAATGGCGACACCTACCAGGCCGGACAGGAAGAACAGCAGGTCGGTCAGTTGATCGACGGCGAAAATGGCGGAGGCCTGGGCCGGCCGAATGCCTCGTCGGGCCAGCAGGCCGAGCAGAGTCAGTGGCCCTCCGGTACCACCTGGCGTGGCGCAGATCGCAAACTCGGTGGCCATGACGATCGAAAAGGCGCGGGTCTGGGACAGCTTCCCGGCGCGACCCGCCAGCAACAACCTCAGACGTAGGGCGTTGAGATTCCAGCAGACGAAGATCATGCCCAGCATCATCAGCAGTTGCGAGGTAGGAAAGCCCCGCAGTTCGGTGACGATGCCGCGCCCACCGATCAGGATCGGTATCGCCAGCGCCGCCACCAGACCCAGCGCCAGTAGCCACAGGATACGCTTCATGCCGCGGGGCGATCCTTGTTCGCCCGATTGGCGAGATTGCCGGGGGCGAGGTCAGGAGCTTCATGGGCCAGCCAGTCCTGCTTGGTCACCGGCTGTCGTCCCTGTCGGAGCAGGTGTTCGACGAAATGCAGCCAGTAGTCGTACGAAGGGCGATGGCGCATGTCCACCGGATGCAGCGCCAGGCGTAACAGTTGGGCGTGCTGAAAGCGGCGATACTGAATGGCGCTGACCACTCTCGACATGCCGCGCCGCCACGCACTGCGCGCGCTCCATACGATGCTAGGCGCTTCCAGCGCGGAAAAGGCTGGCAGGCGATAGAGTCGTTGCGGGTCGCTGGTGTAGGTGAATGGCCGTTCCTGCAGCGCCTCGCGGGTGCCCTGGCTCATCAGCCAGGCCGGGGCCACGAAGCCGCCGTGAGGCCAGCCGCAGGCGTCGAACTGCGCCATGCCTTCATCGAGCAGGGCACCAGCGCGAGCACGATCCAGGGTGTAGAACTCGCCTTCCCAGGTATAGATCCTGCGCATGTAGAAATCGCGCAGCGAGCGCGGCGCCGGGGCATCGTCCCGATGGAAGTAGCCATGCAACGTCAGCTCGTCGCCCAGTTCCAGACGGGTGTCGAGTACGCGGCGCAGGGTGTCGCTGTCGCGACATTCGCCACGGCCGTGGAAGTTGGGCACGACCAGCCATGTGATGGGAATGCGCCGGCCCAGGCGTTCGCCCAGACGATCGATCGCCTCGACGAATCCGCGATAGTCCGGCCAGGTCTCGGGGGCGATATCGTGGAGTACCAGCGAAAAATGGCGATCATCCATGCTGGGAACCCTGCTGGGCCTCTCCTGCGCCTTCGGTGGCACTGGTCAGTCGGCGATAGTGGGAAAGCAGACCGTCGATGACGATGTCCCAGTCGTGATTGTTTTCCACGTACCGTCGGGCGCGACGGCCGGCTTGCGCGGCATCGTGATTGGAAAACAGCTCTTTCACGGCGCGGGCCATGTCGGCCGGTGAATGCGGTTCGCTCAATAATCCACAGCCCAGCGGTACGTTCTCGGCCAGGGCCCCTGCACGTGCGGCGACGACGGGAATGCCGCTTGCCATCGCTTCCAGCGCGACCAGGCCGAACGTTTCCTGGGTGCCGGCATGGACCAGTGCATCGCTCGAAGCCAGCCAGCTCGCGACCTCCTCGGTCGGGGTGTAACGGTCGATCACGCTGACGTTATCGGGAACGCGGCCAGGCATGCTCGGGCCGACCAGCAGCAAGTGATAGCCTTTGCCGAGCAGGCGCGCGGTTTCCAGCAGGTCGTGAAGGTTCTTCTCGCGAGAACCACGGCCAACGAAGATCAGCAGTTTCGTATCGTCGTCGAGATCGAGCTGCTGGCGCAGCGCCGGATTGCGGCGACTGGGATGGAACGTCTCCAGGTCGACGCCCAGCGGCTGAATGGCGACCTGTTCGATGCCGAGACGGGTCAGTCGCTCCGCCATCACGCGGCTTGGCGCGAGTACCTGGTCGAACCGTCGATAGAGCTGGTAGACATAGCGCTCCACCAGCTTGTCGATACCGCTGCCCATGCGATTGCTGATCAACCGCGGCAGGTCGGAGTGATAGAACCCGACGACGGGGATATCCAGCTTGCGGCCGGCCCGCACTGCGGCCCAGCCGGTCACGTAGGGATCGCCAGCTTCAATGATATCCGGTGACAGACGAACGAGCTCACGCTCCCAGCCGCGACGGCGAAGCGGAAATCGATAACCCTGGCTGAACGGCAACGGCGGTGACGGAACTTCATGAATGCCGTTGTGGGTAAAGAGCTGGGATCCGGGTATCAGTAGACTGCAGGTAATGCCCGGTCGCTTGGCAAGGCGCCGATGCTTGGCATCGAGGTAAGTGCGAACCCCGCCGCTGGCGGGGGCATAGAACATCGTAACGTCGGCAATGTGCAACGAGCCGCTCCTCTAAAAGGCTTCCCTGTCAGAACGTTCCTGTCGATAAAGCACATTCCGGAGAATGGCGATGACTACATTGCAGTATATCGGGTTACTGCCACAGGGCGTTCACACCATAGTGGTAGCCTGATAGCCCCGTTACCGGCGCTATCAGGCCGTTACCACGCTCATTCGGTGGGAGTGGCCACCAGCGAGCGTGTTGCTTCACGCGCTTCGACCAGCTTGACGCGCAGGGTACCGCCGAGCGCATAGCGAGGCTCGCCAGCGACCTGGATGCGGCCTTCCTTGTCGTCGATCACGACCTGATTGCGGTCGCTGTGAATCAACGGTGCCGGCACGAAGGCGGTGGCACCGTTGGCGGTCAGGCGAACCCGCATGCCGCCTCGGCGGATGTCGATGATATCGGCATCGAATACATCGCCTTGCTCGATGGCGGTAGCCAGATAGCGCACGTAAAGCCAGTCTTTGACGTCGCGTTCGGCCATTCGGTTCAGTCGACGGCGCTCGGTCAATTGTTCGGTCAACTGCTGGCTGGCTTCCGCCGGGGCTGCCTCGGCCTTCAGTACCCGCTTGATCAAGCGGTGATTGACCATATCGCCGTACTTGCGGATCGGCGATGTCCAGGTCGCGTAGGCGGAAAGCCCCAGGCCAAAATGCGGTCCCGGTCGTGCCGACATGTTGGTGTAGCCCTGGAAGCGCCGCAGGCGCGCGTCCAGCCAGGCGTCTTCTCGCAGGTCCAGCGCCCGGCGCAACTCGCGATAGCGGGGGAGCTCGGCGAGCTGCTCGCGCTCTACCGGGATCTCCTGGGCGGTCAGGAACTCCAGCGCCTGATCGATCTTTTCCGGTTCGAAAGCGTGGTGCACGTTGAAGATGCCGTGTCCCACTTCCTTGGCCAGCAGATCGGCGCAGCAGGCATTGGCGACGATCATCGCCTCCTCGATCATGCGCTGGGCAATGCGGCGCTCCTCGACGCGGATGCCCAGCACGTTGCCGGCATCGTCGAGGTCGAACACGTAGTCGGGACGATCCTTGAACACCAGCGTGTTGGCTTCGCGCCAGGCGGCACGAGCGCGAGAGAGCTCGGCCAGTGCCTTGAGCTGCTCGGCGATCGCTGCTGCCGGCGCCTCGGTGCCTGCCTTGTCTTCCAGCCAGTCGGAGACGTTGTCGTAGACCAGGCGAGCCTGGGAGCGGATCGTCGCGGCGAAGAAGCGGTACTCGCCCAGGGTGCCATCGCGACCGACCTGTAGCCGGCAGGCCAGTACCGGCCGCTCTACGTCCGGCTTCAGCGAGCACAGGTCATCGGCCAGCGCTTCCGGCAGCATGGTGATGTTCTGACCCGGCAGGTAGACCGTGAAGGCGCGCGTGCGTGCTTCCTTGTCCGCGGCGTGAGACTCGTCCACGTAGGCCGTCGGGTCGGCGATCGCCACAGTCAGCGCCCAGCCGTCATCGGTGGTTTCGATACGCAGCGCATCGTCCATGTCGCGCGTCTTCTCGCCATCGATGGTGAAGAACGGCTCGGCGGTGAGGTCTTCGCGCGTCAACCCTTCGTCTTTCAGCGGCCAGGCATCGGCCGCCGGCGGGCACTCCTGCTCCAGGGCATGGCGTGCCAGAGTGACGCGCCACGGCACGGCCGGATCTTCGCTCTTGACCACCACCTCGTCGATCTGGGTGAAGAAGGCGCGATCGTCCGGGCGCAACGGATGACGAATCAGGCGCGCCACGACCCAGTCGCCATCGGCGATGTCGGACTCTTCCAGCGAACGCTTGAGACGGGCCTTGAGCGACAGATTGATCGAGGGGTGGTCCGGCACCACGGCCAGGCGGCCGTCGCGCTTCTGCACCCGTGCGACGAAGCGATCCAGCGATGCCTCGAGCAGCGTCTCGGGGTCGGCCTGCTTCTTGTCGCCGTTCTCCTTGACGATCGCTTCGATGCGGTCGCCGTGGAGAACCTGCTTCATGGCGGGTGGTGGAATGAAATAGGAGGTGCCGTCTTCGGCTTCGAGGAAACCGAAGCCTTTGTCTGTCGCCTTGATGGTGCCCTGAACGCGCGGCGTGTTGGCGCGAATATCTTGCTTCAGCTGGGCCAGAAGAGAGTTGTTCTGCAGCATCGGATCGGATCGGTCGGTGGACG
>Ga0208300_101360_pt1 | contig 10111 bp, 9 predicted proteins | sample 23_taG_FD_184096 | JGI IMG/M metagenome (GOLD analysis project Ga0208300, IMG submission 184096) | Marine viral communities from Cariaco Basin, Caribbean Sea - 23_WHOI_OMZ (SPAdes) (version 2) | ecosystem: Environmental > Aquatic > Marine > Oceanic | place: Caribbean Sea: Cariaco Basin | collected... | reverse complement strand
TGGCCCGGGACTTCTACAGCGCCGGGGCGCTGGTGTTCGGCGGCGGCCATGTGGTGTTGCCGCTGCTGGAAGGCTTTGTCGGCGACGCCATGAGCCAGGACCAGTTCCTCACCGGCTACGCCACCGCTCAGGCGGTGCCCGGGCCGATGTTCTCACTGGCCGCCTATCTGGGCGCGCAGCTGGCGCCGGCCAGCCCCTGGCTGGGCGCCGGCGTGGCCACCCTGGCCATCTTCCTGCCCGGCTTTCTGTTGGTGCTGGCGTTCAGCGACGCCTGGCGCGCCCTGGCGGCGCGGCCCGCCATGGCCGGAGCCATTGCGGGTATCAACGCGGCGGTGGTGGGGCTGCTGCTGGCGGCGCTCTATCAACCGGTGTTTCTGTCGGCAGTGGCCGGGCCTCGCGATCTGGCCCTGGTGGTGCTGGGGTTCCTGGCCCTACGGTCGGGGCGCATGCCGTTGCTGGCCCTGGTGGTGGCCATGGCCGCTCTCGGGCTGGTGATTGATTAGAGTAGAGCAAACCGCAACGCGGTGCGGTTAATTAGAGAATGGCCTGCAGGCCCTTGTCGGCGAGAAGGTTGAGCAACTTGAGGGCGGGGCCAGCCGGGTGGGTTTCACCTTGTTCCCATTTTCGTATGGTCGAGACACTGGTATGCAGATATCGCGCGAAGACCTGCTGGCTGAATCTGAGTTGCTCGCGGAGAAGCTTGATGTCCGCTGGCTCCAGTTCGCGTACGGGGGGCGGGCAAAGCGCGTCGAACTCGCGCATGGTGATCTTGTCAATGGCGCCGGCATCGTACAAAGCGGCGAGATCAGAACGAAGGAACTCAGTGAGCTTCGTCATTACAGCGGACCTCCAATAACACATCGGAATATCGTGCTTTCAAAAGATCTTCCTGGGACAAACCGAGAAAGACCTTGCCCACGTATCTAAGTGCGCGGGCTTCTTCGCGTGTAATGTTGGTTTTATCGCTCTTCGAGAACGCATGGAGAAAAACATAACGTTGCCCGGCACGCGCTGAGAGTAAGGTTCGATAACCACCACGCTTGCCTGCTCCGGGACGGGCAATCCGTTTCTTGTAAAGCCCGCCACCCAATTTTGCATCCACCAGGCCGCATTCCATCTCCTTGACGGCTTCGCATAAGGCGCTATCAGGCAGTCTCTCGCTAGTCTGCCAACGATGGAAGTCCTTGCGTTTGAAAACCTTCATTCCACTACAGCCTAAGTGTACCCGATACGGGTATGGTTGGCCAGAATACTCCACCACACGACCTGGATCGAAGGTTCAAGTCGAAGCTCTTTACCAGCGCCGCCAAAACAAGACTGACTTGGTCGCGGGGGAGTGTCTGTAAGCCCCGGCTGAAAAACGGGTAGGCGATAGCGGAAGTTAGGTGCAAACCGTGATAGGGGCAAAAGGCAAGACCTGACCTCGCGGTACGTGATATTTAGTATCCGTCCCATTTTATAATCGTGACTGTTTGGTCCTTTAAATTCCAAAATCCCTGTGGAAGTTGATATCAAGATAATGTAATTTTCAGGTATTTCGAGAATAAAAGAGATAATAATAATGAATAAAAATATTAAAGCCCGTACCGAAGAAAATTACCGCTATATATATCGCAATGAAACAGGACAATTTTGGTGGTGTGCCTTGCCTTACGTGGATGAAGGGGGCAAAAAGCGGCAACTTCGGAAATGCTTCCGGGATCGGCGTTATCGTAACCAGAGTATGGCTCTTAGGGCGGCTTTAGCCTGGCGCAACGAAGAAATGGATGTGATGCGCCTTCAGGGGACCATGATGCCATCTCCTCGGTTGCGGCGCGTTCCTGTTGGGTGTCTCGGCGATTTGAGCGCGAAAGAGAACGCGTTTGGTATTGTCGGAATCACGGTAAACCGGCGTAATCGGCCATGGGGTATTAATGTATCCGTGACGGCGCAGCGCGGGCGCAAGAAACTATTTTCCATGCGCCGTTACGGTGCTTACGAGGCATTTCGAATGGGGGTCCGGCAACGCTGTGAATGGATACGGGTGCCCGTCCCTCGAGAGGATGAGCTGCGCCGGCGCTTTGACCACTGGCTACAAGAAAATGCCGGGCTTCTTGATGAATACGACATCCGCACTTAGTAGAGCAAGCGCAAAACCTGACCCCATCAGCCCCATAAGTCAGTCGCCGAACACCTGCTCCAGCGAATCGGCATCAAGAATGCGGCCGGCCCAGGTGTCGATCTCCTCGGCGGTAGCCTGCTCCAGACGCTGGTGTACTTCGTCCGGCAAGGGGCCGAAGCGGTGGGTGAGTAAATCGATCAGCACCTTGACCTGGCCCTGCTGCATCCCTTGCTGCACGCCCTCTTCCTTGGCGAGGCGCTCGAAGCTGGTGACGTATTGCATGTGTTTCTCTCCTTCGATGGCGGTGAGGCGCTGCCCCAGGCGTTGTTCCAGGTGCGGGGGCAGCGCCATCAGCCAGTCGATGACGCGTAATAGTTGAATAATACGGTGTTTTTCTCGGCGTTGGCCATAGAGCAGCCGGATCAGGCGGTAGTCGAGCAGTTTCACGCTGGGGAACTCCAGCGTCCAGTGGCAGCCAAGCACCGATTGTCGATAATCCCCGGGCCGCCAGCCGGGCTGGTGGTCGGCCAACACCGCCAGGCTAGCCACCGGCCGGCGGAAGCGGTCGAAGATGCGGTAGTGGTAGATCATCATGCGCTCGGCGAAGTCGGATTCGCGGCTGCTTTGGATCTCGATGTGCAGATGAATCCACCACACGCCGTCCGGTGTCGGACTCCGGTACAATCTTTTGCAGCTCCTGATCCAGAAAGCGATGGGGTCTTTCCCAGTCGATGGCCTGCCAAGCGTCAGAGAAATAGAACGCCATAAAATCCGACAACATCATTTCAATGGCTTCTTTCCAGGGCGAATCGTAGTCGTCCTGCCGGGGCTTCGCCCCTTTCGCGGGCTAGGCCCGCCCCCACAGAAGACTCGCCTTTCGCGCAAAAAAGGACAACGCACAGTCCGCATAATGTGTGCGTGTCTTCGATAGGCTACGCGCTGGCCACGCCGGTGAAATCACCGTCGGATTATCGTTCAGCAGTGACACGGTGCTGATCCAGGTTTCCAAGGGCCGATTGGTCGCTGGGGAAATTCAGCGCCACGCTGTCCGGGTAACTGCCCACGCCGTCGATGGGGTCCGCCACCGGCACGGGCTGGGCTTAATATCGCGCACCAGCATAATGAGCTGCAAACCGTGATTGCGAAAGAGGGGCGCCGCTGTTGCATACCTGCACTCCGACGATAAATCGGCTTACCTTCATACGCATTTTTTTGTGCAAGGAAACGCGGTAGGCTCTGGGAATAATAATGCCAACATAAGCCATCGGAGGGCCTATGTCAGGGAAGGGGCGTTTGGCGATAACGGGTTACTCACACTACATACTGCAACTGGGCCACAACGACGAGCCGATATTTCGGGATAATCGGGACTACCTGCATTACCTGGCCGCGCTGCATGCGCTGAAACGACGCTACCGAATCCAGGTGCAAGCATGGTGCTTGCTGGAAAACGAAGTGCATTTACTGCTTTGTCCCGAAGAAGTCCCGGACCGGCTTGGTGGCTTCATAAAGAACGTCGCCGGACGCCACACCAGGGCCTTCAACGCCCGCCACGAACATCGCGGCACCCTATGGCAGGGCCGTTACTGCTGCAGTGTGGTGGAACCGGGCCAGGCACGGCTGGATTGCCTGCGTTATATTGAACTGCTCGCGGTGTTGCACGGCCACGTCACCTCCGCCCGGCTTTATCGGTGGAGCAGCTACAAAGCCCGCATGGGCAAAACCGGCAGCGACCAGCTCGACCCGGACCTGGACTATCTCGCCCTGGCCGAAGACGAAGCCCAACGCCGCGCCCATTACCGTGAATTTATGGCCATGGGCTGCGACACACGGCAGCGGACATTTATGGACACCACGGTGCGCAGATCCCAGCTTATCGGCGGGCCAGGCTTCGCCTTTGAGGTGCAGCGACTCACGGGCAAGCTGATAATAAATCGTGGTCCCGGCCGCCCCCGCAAAACCCCCAAAAAATAATATCCCCCACCGCGTAACGCCGACCGCCGGTCTTTGATCTTTGCCGGCGGTGGGTCGCTTACCATGCGGGCTGCGTGATGCGCTGTATCTGCAGGAAAACGGATGACGTTTTTGTGAGCAATATCTTCGGGTTGTAAGTGAATTCCTACAAAAAATAATAACGAGATATTTAATAATGCTAACTACCCGCAAAGCGATGACGGAAAATTATCGCGGACATATTTCTTTTAAGCCGCATTATGAGCGGGTTTCTTTCCTGTAACAAAGTTAAAGCCTTGAAAGAGCCGGTTTGGCTGTTGTCAACGCTTCGTGAATGTTTGTAGCTTTGACTTGTCGGCGGGGCATTCCGCTTCGCCGATGGGAACGGGCCAGGGAACGCAGTAGACCCGTTCTCAAACGACGAATCTGTAAATAGCGAAAATATGGAGAAAAGCTATGAACATTTCAATGAAGAAAAGCCTTCTGGGCATGGTTGGCGCTATCGCTCTGACTGGCTTTGGAGTCGCTCAAGCCGCTCCTGTGGTGTATGCTGGAACCACCGCTCTAACAACTGGAGGTGGCCTGATGGCGAATTGTACGCTAACACTCACCGGCGATATCGACAGCAGCGGGGTGGTTACGGTTACCGGTGCAGGTGCAACAGGCGCATCCCCTTGTGACTTAATCAAAAACGGTACCTATCCATGGACAGGTGATACGTCTACCAGCTCCATTTCTACTGGGGCATATAGTTCGGTGATATACGCAGGAACGGTTTTGGACACTTGTGGCGGCAATGTCACTGGAGTCGTGTACAACTATACCGCTGGCGACCCACTGCCCACGAGTGTTGACATTAATACCGCAGGAGCCTCGGGCAACTATGGTGGCGCCTGCACCATCAGCGGTTCATTGACTAGAGTCCTCCCTTAATATCATTTGATGACTCAAAGTCTTGACTATGAACTTACCCCCTAAAGTTGGACACGCAATCCAACTTTAGGGGTCTTTTTATGGAAAAATCTTTGACTACGTTTAAGCTTCATGTGGTGCGCTATGGCGGTGCTGACCGCATGGCTGTCCGCTTTAACCTGGATTGAAACACCGTACGCCGCTGGTTCACGGCCTATCAGCCCATGACCGCTCGCTCTATGGACAAGCGCCGTCGTACCTATTCTCCCTCCTTCAAGCTGGAAGTATTGCGGTTCCTAGAATAGTAAAGCGTAAGCGTCCGGCCATCACCTCTTGTCAGGCCGTGACCGGCTTCCAGTTGTGCGGCGGGAGTTTGTCGATAGCACCTTCTTCTGCATCGGCAGCGGACCAGCATGTCCTTCAGGTAGACATAGGGGTCGTGGCCATTCAGCTTGGCCGATTGGATCAGGCTCATGACGGTGGCGGCACGTTGGCCGCTGCGCAGTGAGTCCGCGCACAGCCAGTTGTTGCGCCCCAGCGCCCAGAGTCAGATCTGGTTTCCCATCCGGTTGTTGTCGATCGGCATCCTGCCGTTATCCAAATAGCGTGTCAGCGCTCCCACGGCATCGCTCGGCTGACGCGCACCAGCGGACGGCTCATATCAACCATTTCGTCCAGACGGGCGCGGAACAGATTCCGCTCCTGGTTCTCGGTGCCTTCGGCGGGCGAGCGTCGGTGCGTCATCGAAAACCCTCCTCGATATTGCAAGGAAACGAACCGCTAAAACACGCTTCTTGGCAATTCCCGATAGCCTATCAGGACCAAATCAGCAATGAAATCAGACGGTTGGGAATTGTTCAGGGCCCGACTAAAAAGGGCAACTGCTTGTATAACACCATCATGGAGAACTTCTTCTGGATCCTGAAGAGCGAGTCCTTCCGTGGGCTGCGACTCAAGAATACGGCGACCCCTGCCGACACCCCAAAGGTTACATCCGTTAATACAATCCCTATCGTATCGAGACAAAAATAAAAGGCCTGAGTCCGGTGGAGCAGCGAACTCAGGCCTAAAGTGCCACCTAGTGAACTGTTATTGGGGTCAGTTCAAATCGAGTCTCAGTATTATTAATAATAAAGAACGGTATTTCTAATTCTTTATTGGTGTGGATATATACTGTAGATGGCTGCCCTGAGCTGGTATTTTTAAATCGATATACGTCGCAGGCACATTTCCTCTAAGGCGGAAATGAACAGGTTCTTGATTAATCTGCTTTATTTTCATTCTCCCATCATCAAGAAACGTAATCGGACCCGTAAGATTAATCGAAACTGGGTAACTGAAGAAATTGTGGTCAGCCCCCTGTGTGGTCTTGGTAGCTTCCTGGATATTCCGCCATAAGTACGGCGCATCCAAATAAAGATCGACCGATGCACTAAGGAAAGCTTCACCTCCGTTGTCGTCAATTCTCGCTGTTATGGGTTCGCTTCTAACAGCATCGCTGTCTTCTTTCGTAAATCGCATCCGCATTACCTGGTAACCACTCTCGATGGGCACCGAGGAATTCTCTCCGACACCTCCGCGAGCAACGGTTAAAAAGGACGTCGTCACAATCTTCCCTGGATATATGTGAACAAGAAGGCTGCCTGAAGAGTCGGTCCTGTTGGTAACCTCAGCGAATAGAACGCCATTTAGGTAGGTAAACTTCTCTTCGGGACACTCATTCGGAATTCCTTGAAATCTGCTATAAACGCATATGCCGAAATAACAAGTCGGCTCGCCTACGCCCTCCCATGCTGTATAGCCGCATCCAACGTTAGCGCCGACATTTTGCGTACCGTTGATCGCGGAATAAGGCCAATCAGTGTCTGGGTCAGCGATTCCGAACCTTGTTGATAGTATTTTTGCGCTATTAGCAGATGGCTTTAGACCGTTTGGATCTAACGGCATACCAAAGCCAAGGTTGTCTAGATCGGTAAGCCCGTCTGTTGTTGTGTCCGGTACAGAAGTAGGGCCACTTTCTTCGGTATCAAAGAATCCGTCGATTGCTGCGGACGGGTTATATCGGGAGCTCGTGGGTTTGTTTAGCCCCCAGCCCACACCATTCAGTCTTGATTCGTATTCTTCTTCTATAACCCGTTTGTGGTCGTTCTTGAGATTAGCATTGATGTCCGCTATCGGTGAAGTCCGAAGCATTTGCAGCACATTGTCTGTTCTTTCTTCAGCGACAAAGTATTGCTTGATGATTGGGCCTCCGCCCTGATTGAAGTAGTCAATGTGATCTTGAGGGGAGGCTTTATAGGTTAGGGCCAATCCTGATTCCTGGGGGATCTGTGCATTATAGTTTGGCGCTTCGATTTTTATATTAGCCAGCAATTGTGTTTGCAAAGGAAGCCCATTTTCCCCACATATGGAGACGTTACAATCGACGGCGCTAGTATTAACGGATCCGTTTGAAAGTAACGTATACCGATACAGGCTGCCTTCTTCCCAAGGTACGTCAGGCCAAAAAATTATTTCTCTTGAGTTTACTTCCAAACTTCCAGTAACTTCACCTATTAAACCTCCTTGTTTGTTGATTTTTTCCACTTTGAAACTACCACCCAGACTAAAGCTGCTCCCCTTCATGTCCTTGGAAAAAGCGACAATTATAGGCCGGTTAGCAGGCATTTTGCTTACGGGTATTAAATCGTTAGGTTCTTTGCCATAAGGGTTTTCTTCGATGCCGCCGAGGCACATGCCAGCGATGCCATTTTCTAAGTCGGTAGTAGTATCATCCAGTACACATGGAAACCCAGGATAAAGCCCAAGAATGAAAGGTGAGCGCATTTCTACGTCTTGTTCTGCTCTCGCGACTTCTTCGCCCGTGGCTGAGTAATCAATCGGTTGCCAACGCCGAACTTTTTGAGCCAATTGAAACTCTTTATCAAATCCCTGAACGAAAACATTCCCCGCCAAATCGGTAATGCCGCTTCCCAGTTGCAGCTCATAACTTATTGGGTTCAGTTCCTCACTGTAGCGCAGCGGTTCCTCAGGCTTCACGACCAGAGCGGCGCCGTCCATGTAATATTCGATGTCCTGTTCCAGAACGCCGCTGTTATCGGTGCGGTAAAGGGTCACCTTCCCTTCAACACTCTCCCGATCCAGCGGCTCGCTGAAGTTAAGGATAATAGGGTCGCCCGGTTTGGCCATCCGGCTTTTATCCGGCCCGCCTTCGGCACTATTGTCCGCGAGCGTCCAGCTTTGCAGGGTCGGCGCGGTGGTGTCGGCGAACTCCGCCGGCGGGTTGGTCTGGTCTTTATAACTTTGCAGCTGGAAGCTGAGCAGGCCATAGGCGAATTCCTGGCCCAGCACGTCCGGCTCCACCATGCTCACGGCGTCCAGATTCAGCACGCCGGCTTCGGGGTCCACTTCGGCGGTGCCGATCAGCTCGATGTGCAGAATGTCCTGGGTGAAGCCGCCGTTGGCTTCGGCGTTTTCGGTGCTGATGGCCACGTCCATGAACAGCCGCACGATGCGTAGGGCGTCGTCCCGGTTGTCGGCGTAGGGGTTGGGCACCAGGTAACCGGTGGCGTCGGACAGGAAGTGCATTTTCACCGCACCGGAGCTGATGCCCGCCGGTACTTCACCGCCGATCATCACGTCGATGTTGGTGCCGGTAAGAATGGTGCTGCGCGGAATGCGCACCGGCGTCACCTCGGTGTATTGGGTCACGTCCGCCAGTTCCGCGCGCACGTCGCCGCTGGAGCGGGTGGCGCTGTCCTCACCCAGCAGGGTGGAGTTCACCGGCACTTCGTTTACCGGTGCGCCGGTCAGTTCGGAGCGGTTTGGCTCGCCGCTCGGCTTCACCGCCTCGGTGATGCGCTGCACCATGATGGTGGGCTCGCCGCGCGGCGAGGAGTCCTTGGGCGTGAAGGTGATAACGCCGTTGTCGCCGGTGAAGTCCTGCTCAAAGGTACTGCTCAGGCCTGAGCCCAGCGTCAGGGTGTACTCGGTTTTGGTATCCAGATGCTCGGGCTCCGGGTCCACCGTCATATAGGGGCCGTCCACCAGCAGCGCGGCGTCGATCAGGTTGCCTTCGCTGTCGGTGAGCGTGACGGTGGCGTCGCCGCCCTGGCCGTAGCGGGCGGTGGCCGGGTCGATGGGCTGGGTGAACTGGAAACGGAAGGTGGAGAAATCCATCACCGGTTCCTGCTCGGCGCCGCTTGGGAAGGTGCGGCTCAGTTCGAATTCACTGTCCGTGGTCACCAGGTTCTTGGGGCCGCGCTGCAGGGCACGGGTGCTGAACTCAATCTCCCGGTCGGCCGAGGGGCCGCGCGCCAGGTCCAGGCCCTGAACGTCGATTACATAGCGTGTGTGCGGGTCCAGCTCCTCGTCGGGCTGCAGCACCACGCCGCGCCGTTCGCCCGGCACTTCTTCGGCGCTGAAACCCAGCTCGGTGCCGTCGGCTTCGCGGCGCAGGATGATGTTCTGCTCGGCCGCATTGGTTGAAACACGGCTTGAAAAGCGCAGCACGATGGGGGCACGCGTGGCGATTTCGCTCTGGCCGTCGTCCGGGTAGCTGTAGAGCAGCGATTGGTTGCCGCTCTCACCGGGGTTGGCGCCGCCGTCGTCGATCGGTGAATCGCCGCCGTCGCCGCCGCAGGCGGCCAACAGCGTGGCGGAGGAAAGCAGTAGCAATGACTGCTTCAGGATTGTTGTCTTCATTATTGTCCCTCCCTCTTAAAACTGCATGCTGATGGAGCCGGCGAATACGTTGACGTCGCCTTTGGTTTCCACCACGTCGTTGTTCAGTGCGGTCGGCTGGCTGGATACGATCTGGAACTCACGCTCTTCCATCAGGTGGTACTGATAGCCGAAGTCGAGACGCAGCGGATGCTTGAGGCCGTAAACGTGGTCGAAGGTGGCGCTCATGCCCAGGCCGATCACGGTGCGGTCGGCGTCCAGGTAGTTCACTTCCGGGTTCACGTCGTTGGCCAGCGGCGATTCCTCGAACGCCACGCCACCGGTGAGGGTGAAGGTGTCGTTCAGGTAGTACTCGGCGCCGATGCGCGGGATGACGATGTCGTCGAACTCCAGACCCAGGTTGTTCTTGACGGTGTCGTTCTTGAGCTCGTCTTCCAGGGCGGACCACTCCTGCATTTCCAC
>Ga0208300_101359_pt1 | contig 10124 bp, 6 predicted proteins | sample 23_taG_FD_184096 | JGI IMG/M metagenome (GOLD analysis project Ga0208300, IMG submission 184096) | Marine viral communities from Cariaco Basin, Caribbean Sea - 23_WHOI_OMZ (SPAdes) (version 2) | ecosystem: Environmental > Aquatic > Marine > Oceanic | place: Caribbean Sea: Cariaco Basin | collected... | reverse complement strand
TCATGAGTACATGCACTATTACAATCATGAGCGTATTCAAGTGAAACTAAAAGGACTGAGTCCTGTGCAGTACAGAACTCAGTCCTTGATATAAACTTAAACCGTCCAACATTTGGGGGTCAGTTCAAAGCCCACCTTTTTTATATCTACGATAATACCCTAAACCAACTTAGCCTATCTAAACCAAGCGCGAGCGTTACGGAACATACGCATCCACGCGCCGTCCTCGTCCCACGCTTCTGGTTTCCAGCTATGGTTATACGCTTTTAGGTTACGCTCAGGATGCGGCATCATGATAGTGACGCGACCATCAGTGCTACATAGACCCGTGACACCGCCGAGCGAGCCGTTTGGATTGAGCGGATACGTCTCGGTTGGATGACCTTGGCTATCGACATAACGCATGGCGAGCTGACCGTGATTTGCCATACCGTCGATTTCTGTATTGTCTAGCGTGGCATAGCCTTCACCATGCGCCACAGCGATAGGCAAGATACTGTCTTGCATCCCTTTGAACAGGATCGACTTGGTACGCTCGATTTTGACATTGACCGTACGTCCTTCAAATCGAGCGGATTTGTTCGCGACGAAGCGTGGGAAGTTTTCCGCACCTGGGATGAGGTCTTTTAACTGTGCCATCATCTGACAACCGTTACAGACACCTAAGCTAAAGGTATCAGGACGAGCGAAGAAGCGCACAAACTGCATGCGTAGCTCGTCATGGAACAAGATAGAATTCGCCCAGCCAGAGCCTGCGCCGAGTACGTCACCATAACTAAAGCCACCACAAGCGACCAAACCGTCGAAGTCACGTAGATTGATGCGGCCACTGAGCAAGTCGCTCATGTGGACATCGACCGCTTCAAAGCCAGCTTGGGTGAAGCCTGCTGCCATTTCTGTCTGACCGTTTACACCTTGCTCGCGCAGGATGGCGACTCTTGGTTTATCTTCACGACTAGCCAAATATGGTTCTTCAACCTTTTGATTCAGATCAAAGTTTGGTGCCGCGATTAGGCCTTTATGGCTCGCGTCGCTAATCAAGTCATACTCTTGCTGTACACAGGCTGGATTATCACGGCGACGCGCGATTTGATAGCTGACCTGAGTCCACGCTTGCTGCAATTCGCTACGGCTAAAGCGTAAGGTGTCGTCACCCATGCGTGATGGCGTTTGAATAAGCAGACTGTCTTCTTCTGAGCTTTGACCCACAAGACTTAGCATATCACTGACGTTAAACTCTTCTGCCAACTGCATAAGCGCTGCGACGTTCTCTGGTAATACTTGGATGACCGCACCCAGCTCTTCGCTGAACAGCTGACCGAGTAAGTTGTCATCGGTCAATGCCAGCTTGATGCCTTGGCGGCTGGTGAATTGCATCTCAGCGATGGTGGCAAGCAGGCCACCGTCACCGATATCGTGATAGGCGCTGATGACGCCTTGTGCGTTACCCGCTTGGATAAAGTTAAAGAAGTCGATCAAATCACTTGGCTGCGCTAGATCTGGGCAGTCATTACCGAGTTGGCTTAACGTCTGCGCAAGGATGGAGCCGCCCAGACGCAGTTTGCCTTTGGACAAGTCAATACGGTAAAACGCGCTGTCACCATTGATCAGCTCAGGCGTTAGGGTTTTTGCCACATCAACGACAGGGGCAAACGCGGTCACCACCAAGCTCATTGGCGACACGACTGATTTGTCTTGGTTTTGATTATCAGCGTCTTCGTCACTCCAGTTGGCACGCATCGATAGCGAGTCTTTCCCAACTGGGATCGCAATACCGAGGGCTGGACATAACTCTTCACCGACAGCATGTACGGCATCAAACAATGCTGCGTCTTCTGTATCATCACCGCACGCTGCCATCCAGTTCGCTGACATGGTGATATCAGATAACTGAGCGATACGCGCACCTGCGATATTGGTAATCGCTTCGCCCACAGCCAGACGTGCAGAGGCTTTTGGACTGATCAAGGCAACAGGCGTACGCTCACCGATACTCATCGCCTCACCGCTCATGGGCTGACCGTCAATCGCCATCAAGCCAGAAGCGGTCACCGCACAGTCTGATACAGGCACTTGATAGCGACCCACGTACTGATCGCGCACGACCATACCCGTGATAGAACGGTCACCAATGCTAATCAAGAATGATTTGCTTGCTACTGTTGGGTGACGCAAGACATCGGTGATTGACTCGGCTAGATTAACATCACCCAATTCTAATGCTGGTAATGTATTGTCGCTACGCTCAAAGCTACGCTGCATTTTTGGTGTACCACCGAGCAGTACTTGCATTGGCATATCAACGGGCTGCTCAGGGAGCAATTCATCATTGACAACCAGCTGGCGAATATCAGTTGCCTCGCCCAAGACCGCATACGGGCAACGCTCACGAGCACAGATGGCATCGAACTGATCTTTGCTCTCTGGGCGAATCGCCAGCACATAACGCTCTTGCGCCTCATTAGACCAGATGGCCATTGGCGACATGCCCGCTTCTAATGATGGAATCTTACGCAAGTTCAGATGCGCGCCCATTTCATGGTCATTGACCAGCTCTGGCATCGCATTAGATAGACCGCCTGCTCCTACGTCATGTAGTGAGACGATTGGGTTGCCGTCTTTACTGTTATTACTGGCATCGACATCATTACCAGCTAACGCCCAGCAGCGATCGATAACTTCTTGGCAACGACGCTCCATCTCAGCATTATCGCGCTGCACTGAGGCAAAATCCAAGCCTTCATCAAGCTCGCCACTATCGACAGAAGAAGCCGCGCCGCCGCCCAGACCAATTTGCATCGCGGGGCCACCAAGGACGATTAATAAATCACCTTTTTGAATGGCATTTTTTTCAATGAGGTTGCGTTTGATATTGCCGTAGCCACCTGCCAGCATGATGGGCTTGTGATAGCCGCGCATCTCGCTGCCATCTTTTGCCGCAGAGGTATCCAGCTGGAAGCTGCGGAAGTAACCGCATAGGTTTGGACGACCAAACTCGTTTGAGAAGTTGGCTGAACCTAATGGCGCTTCGGTCATAATCTCAAGACTGGTGGCCATACGATCAGGCGTACCATACGCTTGCGTGCTCAATTGACCGGACTGCTCCCACTTCTCGGCCAGCTCTGGAATGTGCAAATGTGACACGTGAAAGCCTGTCAGACCCGCTTTTGGCTTACCGCCGCGGCCCGTTGCGCCTTCATCACGTATCTCACCGCCAGCACCTGTCGCCGCCCCTGAGTATGGAGCAATCGCGGTTGGGTGATTATGCGTCTCAACTTTCATCAAGATATCGATATTTTCTTGATGAAAGTTATACGGATGGATTGAATCAGCATCCACCCCGTCCGTCGGGATAGGATAAAAACGCATACCATCAGATCCAGCCATCACAGCGGCGTTGTCTTTATAAGCCGACAAAATACCTTGTGGGTTTGATTGATAGGTGTTTTTAATCATCTGAAACAGAGACTTTGGCGCCGCCGTGCCATCGATTGTCCACTGGGCATTGAATATCTTATGACGGCAATGCTCTGAGTTGGCCTGTGCAAACATCATCAGCTCAACGTCCGTTGGATTGCGGCCCAACTCATTGACGTAGGCATTCATCAGATAGTCGATGTCTTCACTTGATAGCGCAAAGCCAAATGCCGTGTTGGCTGACTCTAGCGCCGTACGACCTTGGCCGATGACATCGATATGATGGAGCGATGCTGGCGGCTCGTCATCAAACAGTTTATTCACGTCATTTAAGTCATAAACCAAGCTTTGGGTCATACGATCAAACAACAATTGCTCAGCAGCCGCGGGCAGTTTTTTGTCAACCATACTATCGGCCGCTGTATTATCAAGCGTTAGCGTATAAACAATGACGCGCTCAACGCGATTGATCTTAATTTCACAGTTGTTAAAGATATCGGTCGCTTTACTGGCCCATGGCGAAATTGTGCCAAAACGCGGACTCACGATGACTTGTCGTTGGTTGTCTTGCGGCGCTGCAAGCTCAATACGGTCACGAATCTCAAACAAGTTCAACGCTTTTTTATGTTCATCACCAGAGAGCGTGCGTGATAGCACATATACCTGCTGCGTATGGATTTGGCTAACATTTAACTCGGTTTTTTGCTGAAATTGACTGATGAGTTGCTGCGTCTGAAAATCGGTAAGTAACGGTTGTCCGGCGATGGTCATCATAAAGGCATAATCCGTAAGATCAAGGCATCACTGCCATGCTAAGTAAATGGTCTGCGTATTATAACAAGAAGCCATATAAGAAGCAGGTCTAAACCAAGATAAATTGTTGAAAGGATCGTCGTCTCGCCGCTATTTGATCCAAATAAAATACCTCAGTGCGCCTGCTTCATCTGACACTTGTTTTCGTCCATTTACACCAAAGCAGTTCAGTCTATAAAAGCGTTTTACTGCTATAAGTTCTCTCACCTTGCGACGCCGTTGCAGGCAGAGACATAGAAAACTTCAATCAGCCGCCCTCACTTCTTTATTCAGGTATATCGCCTGTAACCATGAAGGCCTTTAAAACTTAGGATGAAGGGGATGGCGTCACAATTTTTACTTAACCCTTATATTCCTTACAAACACTCACATCGCATTACTGGGCGCCTATATAAATAGCCCGCTACAAATCGGTATTCTAGAAGCCAGTTGCCGATGCGCTGTTTGTTTTTATTCCTTAAGTTTTTAACTTGTAAGCCATTGGCACTTTTTTCTGAACAAAAATTATTTTTCTAAAGCATTCAGAGTCAATGAACACCATCCAATCATTATAAAAAAGGAAGTTCCTATGAGTAGACAAGACCATATCGATAAAGTCCAAGAGTTGGTAAAAGACGTTAAGTTTGCCATGATGACCACTCGCACACACGAAGATCATTTACATGCTTGCCCGATGACGACGAGTGAGACCAGTCTTGGGGCAAAAGAGATTTGGTTCATCGGGGATAAAACGACTGAAACCGTCAAAGACATTAAGCAAAATCCGCAAGTGAATTTGGCGTATGTCAGTCAAGATGCCAAAGACTATGTCTCAATCAACGGTAAAGCAGAGCTGGTCGATGACCAAGACAAGCTTGATGAGCTATGGTCGCCAGTTTACAACGCTTTTTATGAGCAAGGTAAAGAAGACCCAAATGTCCAACTGATTAAAGTGGTGCCACACGGGGCAGAATACTGGCTCAGTGGCAGCTCGGTTGCCAATATGTTTAAAATGACCACGGCTGCGGTTATGGAAGGCAAAAAAGCGACCAATTTGGGTGAAAACAACTCAGTCACTCTTTAATCAGCTAAATAACTAAGTTGTAAATAAGTTAAGTAAGTTAGATAGCACTATTTTTTAGTCTAACGAAGTTACCTCTTATAAAAAAACGCCAGTGGCTCATGCGACTGGCGTTTTCTCTTTTTCTCATGTGATACTTTTTATTCTGCTTCCTTCACACTACGTCCCATCACCTTAGGGCTAGCCACTCTGCTTTAGATACGGCCATGCTGCTTTTAAGTAAATCAGCATTGACCACAAGGTGAGAATAACGGCAGCAACCATCAACACATAGCCAATCGTTTCAAGCGATTGCCAGTTGAGTAACAGTACGGTGATCGCTATCATTTGAAACGTCGTTTTGAGCTTGCCAACATAAGAGACGGCGACACTGGTACTTTTGCCCAACTCTGCCATCCATTCACGTAGTGCTGACACAGCAATCTCACGTGAAATAATCACAATGGCGGCTATCGCCATGATGATATTGGGATGCCATTGTACTAAGACAATCAGCGCCACCGCCACCATCAGCTTATCAGCGACCGGATCTAAGAAGCGGCCAAAGGCAGACACCACGTTTAGCTTACGGGCAAAATAGCCATCAAGCCAATCGGTAATGGCCGCAATGATAAAAACACCCGTCAATAGCAAATGGCGCAATAAGCTATCACTAAACTCACTCATGCCTACTCGAGCAATGACATTGTCTGAGATAGCAGGCATGCCAATCCCCATAGCAGGTGGCCAATAGGCAATCGCTACAAACAGCGGAATCATTAAGATACGCGCAATCGTGAGGTTATTAGGCAAATTAAAAATGCTTTTTGCACTTTGCCCTGGTAACGGTTTTTGCTCTGGCGTGTGCAGATGTGTACTCTCGGTCATGGCAAACCCAGTTTATAGTGGACGTAAGAATGTTGCTAGCTTAGCATTTTTCACAGATGCCGTCATGCCATCTCTGCATCTTCCTCAACACTAGCAATCCTGTGCGGCTTGTGTGGTTGCCGGATTTTTTCTTTAAAGCAGTCTTAACCGTCATTCTATTTTAACCGCCATTTTCATCACTGATATCCATGACCCCCAGATGACCTCAATACAGTTGTACACTAGAACTTGTAAGCAGATGTAAGAATTTCTTGAATTCCGAGCATTTGCCATTATCTTTACGGTAAGAATAATAAATTTTTATCTGCTTACTTGTGGTTTTATCACCTGTTAAGTTTTCCTCAGTCCACAGTTCCTCCTCTGTGGGCTTTTTTTTGACTAAATTATGACTGTCGATCCTTAAGATTTTTTTCCTCATTTCCCGTCTCCTGCAGTTTGTCGTCTTTCTTAAACGGTTCTGAAAATTGCAAGATTAAGAAGCCAACAACCGAGAGTATAATAGCAATCTCGTAACGATTGTATGCCACCGAAATACCGATAGCGCCTGTATTCCATAAACTGGCTGCCGTCGCTGTGCCCTTTGAGCCCTGTTCATTTTTAAAAATGGCCCCACCACCGATAAAGCCCATGCCCGTGATGATGGCATACATAATTCTCGCTTCACCTGCAGATTCATAAATATCCATACCCACCAGCATAAAGGCACATGAGGCGATGGTGACTAATGGAAATGTTCTGAGTCCTGCCCCATTGTCTTTCATCTCACGGTTCAGAGCGATCGGCAATGAGAGGATAAAGGCAACGCCCAGTTGAAAAAAGTGATAGCCCATCAGCTCTAAATCTATATCGAACCCAAACATGGTTTACCTCCCTCCCTTAACAGGCAGCACTCTCATTGTAGAAACCATGGCTTCTACCGTTTTTTGTGCCATCTGGTAGCCGCTTTCAATGTTACCTTGCCCGCACCAATCACCACTCACGATCCAATGATGCTCCTGATCCAGCAAAATACCTAGTACTTCATCATTGTCTCGGCTGTCAGTATCCAACATCGTTGCCGCATAACGCCAGCGATGACAATCAATTTGAGTGGGCGCACTGTCAGCACGCCAATTTAGTGCTTGCTGTGCGGCTTGTAGTAGGTGCGCTTTTACCGCTTCAATATCATCATCGACATGCGCTTCTGACCAATCATTACGGGCGTGAATAGTCATACTTGGTAGTAATTTATTATGCGCAGGCTTTTGGTGTTCGATAAACATTCTGTCTAGGGGCGAGTCACTCACGTAAGCCACATCCCAATTGGGCGTCTGATGGCTGATAGCCTGAGGCAATGGTTGCTCGTGATCCCAGCCTAACATCAAGGTATAGCACGCCAACATTTTCGGTTTAGAGATTTTTGTTTGCAGTCCAAAGCCACTATTTGCCATAAGCTCGGCAGCCTGTCCGTTGGGTACCGTACAAATGACCCAATCAAACCAGCCGAGACTGGCGCCACTGTCATCAAACAGTTCGGTTTTTTTATTCACACGGTCGTAGGCATCTTGATTCAATGGTGCAACACGCGTCTGAAATTTTATGGTGGTATGTCCCAATTCATCGGCTAACACCCGTCCCCAACTGGTCATTTTGGGCGTGCTGATATAGCGAGCTTGCGTGGTATTCCATTGCTCTTTATCTTGGATGTCAGGGGATTGAGTCTCGTCATTGAGGGGCGTTAAGCTGACCACTTGCGCACACCACGGCTGTAGCAACCCAGTCTCTAACCAAGGCGCAATGAATTGCTGAAAATCAGCCGTCTTGGCAGTAAAAAACTGCGCGCCAAATGCCCACTGCCAATTTTGCAGACTGTTAGTAGCTGTCTGGCTCTCGGTACGATAACGCGTCGCCAACCGCCCAACACTGCGTGACTTCTCAAAAATGGTAATTTGCGGAATGCGCGAGATAGCTGAGCTATCTTCTTCTCTCTGGTTTTGAGGTTGGTCTTGCTGGAACGCCCTCTCTAGTAAGGTGGCAGTAAATAGCCCCGTCAACCCCCCACCGATGATAGCGATTTTTGGTGAGTTGGTATCAGCAGGACGCGATGCATAATTGGACATAGTGACAGTGGACCTTATAGAGCATTGAGTAAAATTGAATGTATAGCCAATTCCCTATAAATCGGATACGGTGTCAGACTCGATTAATCTACTATTTGTAGTACCTTCACTCGTCTTTCTTGTATCCAACTTATATTGACACGACTATGTATAAAAATAGGTTTGCTTTACATAATATTGAACCTTGAAACCGCTGGTATAGCAATATCATCTACGTAAAAAAGCCATGCTATTACTAGTAACATGGCTTTTTTTAAGGTTAGCCGTGAGTCTTTAAGGCCAGCCTTTAATAGTCTTTAGCGACAGTCTTTAATAATAGCCTTTGATGAGGTATAACCAAACTGTCAGCGACTTAGCCTATTCCCCACGCTCAGCCTTAACCACCTCGACCAGTTTATTAATCACCGAGCTATCAGCCAAAGTAGATAAGTCGCCCAGCCCCACATATTGTCCCGCCGCCAGATTACGTAGGATACGGCGCATGATTTTCCCCGAGCGCGTTTTTGGGAGCGCATTGACAATGTGAATCGTGTCTAGATTGGCAATCGGACCGATCTCAGCACGCACATGTCGATTCAGCTCAGCCCTTAGTGACTCCGTCTCGTTTTCACCAGACTTTAGGATAATAAAAGCACAAATACCCGTACCGCGAATCTCATGTGGCATACCGACAATAGCGGCCTCAGCCGTCGCAGGATGAGCGACCACGGCGCTTTCTATTTCTGCGGTACCCAGACGATGGCCTGAGACATTGAGCACATCATCCACCCGCCCCGTAATCCAGTAATGGCCATCTTCATCACGCTGGGCGCCATCTCCCGTAAAATAAAAGCCTGGATACTCACTAAAGTAAGTCTGCAAAAAGCGCTCATGGTCATTATAAATCGTCCGCATCTGTCCCGGCCAGCTACTATTAATTGCCAAGTTACCTTCAGCAGCGCCATCTAATACCGTACCGTCGCGATCAATGATTTCTGGTTTGATACCATATAGTGGGTTCATCGCCGCGCCCGGTTTGAGAGCGACCGCACCTGGAATCGGTGCCATTAGGATACCGCCAGTTTCGGTCTGCCACCACGTATCGACGACAGGACAATGGCCGTCGCCGACGACATGATAATACCAGTCCCAAGCCTCTGGATTAATCGGCTCACCGACTGACCCAAGCAAGCGTAGGCTTGAGCGATCCGACTCACGAACGAACGCATCGCCCTCTTTCATCATCGCTCGTATCGCCGTCGGTGCCGTGTATAAAATCGTGATATTGTGCTTATCAATAATATGGCCAACACGTGCCCACGTTGGATACTCTGGCACTCCCTCGAACATCACGGTCGTCGTGCCATTGGCAAGCGGTGCGTAGGTTGAGTAAGTATGGCCTGTGATCCAGCCTACATCTGCTGTACACCAGTAGACGTCATCGTCTTTGACATCAAAGACATCTCGGAAGCTTGAGAGGGCGTAAGTGATATAGCCACCAGTTGTATGCACCACGCCTTTCGGTTTGCCCGTAGAACCCGAGGTGTATAATAAAAACAACGGGTCTTCGGCATTCATGACTTCAGGCTCGCAATGTACGGATTCCCCATCCACCAAACTATGATACCAAACGTCACGGCGGCCACTCATGGGGACAGAGTTACCCGTACGATGGACGACAATGACGTTGGTAACGCTGTCTGTACCATCCATATCTAATGCCCGATCGACATTGGCTTTGAGCGGCGTACGCTTGTTACCCCGTATGCCTTCATCAGCAGTGATGACGATTTTTGAGCGGCTGTCTATCAGACGATTGCCCAAGCTCTCAGCAGAAAAACCACCAAAGACCACGGAATGCACCGCGCCAATACGAGCACATGCCAGCA
>Ga0208300_101358_pt1 | contig 10125 bp, 15 predicted proteins | sample 23_taG_FD_184096 | JGI IMG/M metagenome (GOLD analysis project Ga0208300, IMG submission 184096) | Marine viral communities from Cariaco Basin, Caribbean Sea - 23_WHOI_OMZ (SPAdes) (version 2) | ecosystem: Environmental > Aquatic > Marine > Oceanic | place: Caribbean Sea: Cariaco Basin... | reverse complement strand
CCATCATGCCTTCGCCGCCCTGGCCAAAGTCGCCCTCGCCTTCCCAGGGGTTGGGCGGCTCATCCGGCAGGAGACGATGGGTACTGCCGCGGCAGCCTTCCATCAATTCGCGATGCGCCGTGACCAATGCGCCGGGCAGGTCGTCGAGATCGTCGATACGGGTCACGCGTTCCAGATGAGGCCAGGGTTCGCTGCGAAACCACAGCGTCGTGAAAGGGTATGGCAATTGGTCATGCACCCGACGCAGGGGCTCGAAGCGGTCGGCCGGAATCTCCCCCGCCACCAGCAAGACACTGGCATGACGTGGCGAGTCGACCAGCTCGATTCGCGGCGATAACGCAAGGTGCCGCACCGCGCTATCCCCCTGCTTGCCCAGCACGGGAAACACAGGAACGCTGCCACGCGAGGCGAGTTTGTGCAGCCAGTTCACTGCCACTTGAACACCCCCTCACGCCAGGCATAGACGATGCCCACCGACAGGATGGCGAGAAACATGCCCATCTCCATCATGGCCTTCTTGCCCGTCTCGACGAACACGACCGCCCACGGGTACATGAACATCATCTCCATCTCGAAGGCGATCAACAGCAGCGTCATGGAGTAGTAGCGAACGTGGTAGCGGCTCCAGGCGTGGCTGTCGGGCGTCCCCCCGCCCAGAAACGGCACGCGCTGGGACCATCTGGGCCGAGGCTGATGACGCATGGGCAGCCACTGCACCAGCAGCCCGGCGCCCAGTACCACGATCAGAATGATGAGAAGAGCGAACAGCTCCATGCGGATCCCTCGCGTCGCTGATTCAAACGAACCTGGGCCAGAGACAATGACCGCGGGTCCCAGTCCCTTCGCTGATAACCAGCCCTTTATCGAAGGGTAGGCGGCTGACCTGAACGCAAACTGAATAAGCGTCCTCATTTAGCTCCCTGGATAAAGTAGGTTAACAATAGCCAAGGTGCGAGGCAGAGTCGGCCGTCACGCAGCCAGCGGCATCGGGTCATGCGGAAGAACTCGCTGCGAAAGTAACCCAGGTGAGCGATGGGACCACCAAAGGAAGTCAAGCCCAGCAACAGAAAGGCCGCGAAGACCTCTCTAATAAGTCCGGCAGGGCGTGGTGTCTGATTCTCCATCCGGGCTCCTTGCCATGGCTCTCTTACAAGGGACTGTCGTCTTTTAAGGCCTCGCCGGTCAGCTCTCTCAGCTGGCGTTTGGCCGTTTCAAGCCCTTCTCGACCTAGATCGGTCGCGCGATAGAACTTACGGCGAACGCTACCCTGATGCGCTTCGCGGGAGATCAGGTATCCCCTGTTCTCCATCGAGTGCAGCATGGGATAAAGAGTGCCGGGGCTCAGTCGATAGCCGTGACGCGCCAGCTCATCGATCATCCATTGTCCGTTGATTTCATGCTCGGCGGCATGGTGAAGGACGTGTAGTCTGACCAGGCCCACGAGCAAGTGATGATGCTTCATTGTATTGACTTCCGGTCTACCGAAAACGAAGATCGATATCGACTTTCGTTTTAGCAAGTCTTGCTCCTGATCGCAAGCCAACCCCCTCCTCTCATGGATTAGACAGATGTTGATAGAGAATGCGGTCTTGCTGGTAGCGACCGGCTTTGGCCTGGGATGGATATCCTGGGCACCGGGGACAATCGGGTCGCTGATCGGTGTGCCGTTGGCCTGGTGGCTGACACATCACTCGCCGCAACGCCGGGTTGTCATTCTGTCGGTACTGCTGGTCACGGCAGTGCCAATTTGTCATTGGGCTTCAATCTGGCTCGGCGGCGGAGATCTCTCCCAGATCGTCGCCGATGAGTACCTGGCGTTTCCGATCGCCATGCTCGGAATCACGGTGGCGCGCCGTGCCTGGACGATGGAAGTGGCGTTCGTGTTATATCGGCTGTTCGATGTCACTAAGCTATTGCCCATTGGCTATAGCGAAGCCATCGGTGGCGGCTTGGGTATCGTGCTGGATGACGTTATGGCGGCATTCTTTGCATGTATTGTGCTCTTTGTGGGGCTTACCCTGTGGCACCGTGGCATTCCAGGTGAAGCGATGATCCTGCCACCGTCACGCAAAAAACGGTCGATCGAAATGCCTGAGATGTGGCTTCGGGGAGGCGTCAGTTGAATGAACACCGAATTGGGATAAATCACGATATCCGGCGCCTTCCGGATTTTCAGGAACCATTCAGGAACCGGCTGTATCTTCGGCAAACAGATTCAGTCTCTCGATGAGCCATGAGAATATTACTGGTAGAAGATGATGAGCTGTTGGCGGAAAGTTTGGCAGAGCTTCTGGATGATGCTGGCTACCGCACCGACATTTCACCTAGTAGCCGATCGGCGTCTGCGCTCTCGGCTAGCGAGGAGTACACGCTGGTCATTCTGGACCTTGGTTTGCCGGACGGCTCCGGGCTGAGTCTCCTCTCCGACTGGCGGGACGCTAAGTGGTCTGTGCCGATACTGATTCTGACCGCAAGAGATAGCTGGATGGATAAGGTCGAAGGGCTTCGCGCCGGCGCCGACGACTACCTCACCAAGCCTTATCATGAGGAAGAGTTGCTGGCGCGCCTGGAGGCCTTGTTGCGTCGTCGAGGTAGTCATTTTTCCTCCCTTCTGGAGATCAACAATCTTCGGCTCGATGAGGCACGCCAGCAGTTCAGTCTGGATCACCAGGAGTGGCAAACACTCACCTCCACCGAATTTCGGCTTCTGCGCTACCTGATGCGCCACCCTGATCGCGTTCACTCCAAGCGACACTTGCTCGAACAACTCTACGCGCTCGAGCAGGATGCTGCGACTCCCAATCTCGTCGAGGTCTATATCGGCAGACTACGTCATCGGCTCGGACGTGAGCGCATCGTGACGCGCCGTGGTGAGGGGTACATGCTTGTCTCGGTTTAGCCGGCGAAGCCTACGCCTCCGGTTGCTGGGTAGCCTGGGCATTGCGGCGCTGATCGTCGTCGGGAGTACCTGGGTACTGCACGGACTGCTGCTGGACCAGTTGGCACGGAATTTTCTCGCCGATCGCTTACAGCAGGAATCCGAACTGGTCGTGCGCCGATTGCGCCTCGAGGGCCCGAGTGCCCTGTCGCTGCCACCTGATTCCAGCCCCGCCGAAACCTTTCACCACTTCTATCAGTTGCGGACCAACGGCCGTGTCTACGCGACTCACGATGCGCTCGAGACATTGCCGACCGGGGATACAGAAGGCGCGCAACTCTTGCAGTGGCGCGATCATCGACTGCTGCTGTGGCGAACCGGATTGATGCTTGCCGGCGAACCCGCCACATTGACGGTCGGCGAAGACTTCGCCGGCATCGAGCGAGGACTGACACGCCTTCACTGGTGGATCGGTGCAGCGGCCATGGTGCTGCTGTTGCTGTTGATACTGCTCAACCTGTTCGCGGTCAATCATGCTTTACGCCCGTTCGGTCGGCTATCGCGCCAGCTCATCGAGCTGCAACGCGGCGAGCGCCGCCGCCTGGACATCAAAACCGTCTCCGAGCTGAAAGCCCCCATCGCTCAACTCAATACCCTTCTCGACGAACATGAACGTCGTCAGCAGCGCTCGCGGGAGTCACTGGCCAACCTTTCTCACGCGATCAGGACGCCACTAACGGCGGTCATGCAAGCCCTTCGCTCAAAACGAGCCCTGGATGATCAACGTCGTAAGCAGATTCTGGCTCGTCTCGACGACATCGATGAAAAACTGGAGAGCGAACTACGCCATTCGCGTATCGCCGGCCAGTCTACAGGACAGCAACATACCGGCATGGCAGAAGTCATTTCCATGCTGGAAATGTTTCGTACCCTCTACCCCGATCGCATCTTCGTTCTCGATGACACCGCCGTCGTCGATTTCCGGATACCGCTGGAGCGTCAGGACGGCATGGAGATGCTCGGTATCGTGCTCGACAATGCCGGTAAATGGGCGCGCCAACGCGTCGAGCTTACGCTACTTCCCAAGCCCTGTTGCCTAAGGCTCGAGGATGATGGCCCGGGGGTTCCGGATATCATGCTCGAGCGCCTGGGCCAGCGAGGCGTCAGGCTTGATGAACAACATCGTGGCCACGGCCTGGGGCTCTCCATTCTGTCACAGCTCACCGAACGCTACGGCGGTCGTGTGACCTATGGCCGTTCACGACTGGGCGGGCTGCGGGTCGAAATCACGTTACACCCTGGCTCGGCACCGTGAAGATACTTTTCTCGTTTTGGCGGATCCATTCAGCCTCTTTTCAGCTTACCCACGTTTACTGTTGGCGAAGGCTCATGAACGCTCCGGAGATTCGTCATGCCAAGCAGAAACATCGCATTGTTGTTATCCGCAACATTCATGCTGGGTGCCCAAGTGGCCCACGCTTCACTGCCCGACCAGGCGACACTCTATAAAAGCCCTTCCTGCGGTTGCTGTGCCGCTTACGGCGATTATCTGAAGGAACGTGGTGTCGATGTCAAAGTCGTGGAAACCACCAACCTCGGCGAAATCAAAGAACGCCTTGACCTTCCTCATGGACTCGGGAGCTGCCACACCCTCGAGATGGGGGGCTACGTTGTCGAGGGCCATGTCCCCGGCGCAGCGCTCGATCGGCTTTTTGCCGAACGTCCAAGCGTTCGCGGTATAGCCCTGCCCGGCATGCCGGCTGGCACACCGGGGATGCCCGGCGATCAGGCTCGGGCCTTGAACGTGCATCAGTTCGACGATAACGAAACTCAAGTGTTCATGACCCTGCCGATATCGGCAGGTTGATTCTGGCACCCGGCAATCTGGTTTTGGTATCCGCCGGCCTCGATCAGCGGGCGAAAACATCATTTTTAAATATCCTTTCTCATAACAGCGGAGCTTTTTGATGAAATTCCTGTTTTTGCTTTTCACCTTGACTGCCGTCAGCGCCTCAGCCTTGGCAGATACCGGCCACGGTCAGTCACACCAAAGTGAGCCCGCGCCCAGCCGAACTATCGATATTCAGGCCGGAAGCATGTGGTTCGACGCCGACAAACTGCAGATTGAACCCGGTAAGACGGTACGTTTTCGGATCGAAAACGTATCCATGATTCCCCACGAATTTTCTATCGGCAGCGGCCGCATGCAGCAGATGCATCGAGAAATGATGCAACAGGGCGGAGACCATCACGGCGCTGAAGGCAGCGATAAGATGATGGGCGATCATCACAACGGCATGATGGATCACGGTGAGACCCAAAGCGCAGCCGTCACCATAGCGCCGGGCGAGACCGAGACACTGATCTGGACCGCACCCGAGCAGGGCGACGTCATCGAGTACGCGTGCTTCCTTCCCGGTCATTACGAAGCCGGGATGAAAGGAACCGTCACCTTGAAGTGACCCCCTCCAGAGCTGCACAGGCTATAGTGCAGTCATCAGGAGGACAGAATGAGCGACGATACCCCCATCAAGCGGTGGACCGCGAAGCGCAAAGCGTCCGTCGTCATGGACATCTTCAAGGGCAAGACCACGGTCGCGGAGGTCGCGCGACAGCATGACCTCACCGTCTCCGAGGTCGAAGGCTGGATCGATGAAGCCCAGCGCAACATGGAAAACGGGTTCAAGGCCCGCCCCAAGGATATCCGCGAGCAATACGAGTCCGACCTGCGGGAAACCAAGGAGGCGCTGGGCGAGGCCCACTTGCAGATCTACGCACTAAAAAAGTGGCGTCGCCTGCTCGACGAGGACGAGAACTCGTAAGGTCGCTGCAGGCGGAAATGGCCCAGGAAGGCCAAGTGGTCTCACTGGCCAAACTTTGCCGCTGGCTGGGTTTTCCTCGGCGCAGTCTGTATTACCGGCCCAAGGCGCGGCAGCGTGTCGTTAATACGGATCTGACGGCCCGGGTGAAGCTGACGCTGGAACGCTTCCCGAGCTACGGCTATCGCCGGCTAGCGTGTGTACTGGGCGAGAACCGCAAGCCGATCCAGCGCATCCTGCAACTCAAAGGCTGGCAGGTGCGCAAGCGGCCGCAAGGCTTCCGACCTCGCGCCAGACGCTTGCCGTCGATCACCTCACGACCCGATGAGCGTTGGGCCACGGATCTCACTCACGTGTGGTGCGGTAAGGATCGGCGGGCCAGCCTGGCGGTCATCATCGACTGTTGCACGCGTGAGATCCTCGGTTGGCGATTATCGGACAATGGCAGCAGCAAGACAGCGGAGGCTGCCCTGGAAGAAGCATTGATTTATCGACTGGGGGCACTGGGGCGCGTTCAGCAGCCACTCGCACTTCGCTCCGATAACGGGCTCGTCTTTAGCAGTCGCCACTACACGGGCACGGTGAAAGCCTATGGCCTCACGCAGGAATTCACGACACCGTATACACCGGAACAGAACGGGCTTGTCGAGCGTTTTTTCCGATCCTTGAAGGAGGAGTGCATCTGGCTTCACCGTTTCGAATCGCTGGGCCAAGCCAGGGTCGTGATCAATCGCTGGATCCGGTACTACAACGAAGAGCGGCCACATCAGTCTCTGGACTACGTGGCACCCCGAGCACACCCCGCATTAACGGCGTAGGGTGTGCAGAAACCAGGGGGTCATTACACCGAAAGCAGCGATCTCCAGTTGCTCTATAGTCGCGCGATAAGCCCGTTCTGGAACTTGCAGACGGGCGTGCGTCAAAGCTTCAATCCGGACCCTGATCGACGCTTCGCGGTCGTTGGCTTTCAGGGGCTGGCACCTTTGATGATGGAAACCGACACTGCGTTATTCGTCAGTGACGAGGGTGATGTCAGCGCAAGCACCGAATTCGAATATGAAATGCTACTCACTCAGCGATTGATCCTGCAACCACGACTGGAGCTCTCAGCATCGTTCCAGGATGTTCCCGAGTACGACATTGACCGCGGTTTTAACAGTAGTGAGATCGGTCTTCGTCTGCGCTACGACCTGATGAGGGAGCTAAGCCCATACGTGGGGGTTAGCTACGAACGTAATTACGATGATGATGAGTCAACAACTGCCTTGGTAATGGGTCTGCGCGCCTGGTACTAAAAGTCCAAGTTTTACATTAAGGGAGGATCACGATGTCATCTTTTCCATGGAGGGATACACCTGCTTACTACGGTCGAATCAGCCGCTGGCTACACTGGGGTATTGGCGCTCTGTTGCTATGGCAACTTGGCGGGATGGCAGCAAAAATATTATGGGGACACCCACAGTGGGTACAAGCCTGGCTTTCGACCCATCAACCCCTGGGCACGCTGTTGATGGGCTTGATTGTACTTCGCGCACTTTGGGCACTATTCAACTTACGCCACCGCCCAGCTCACGTCGGCAAGTTAGCCAAAATCGCGACTTTGTCGCACTTATTGCTCTATCTGCTAATGCTGGGAATACCGGCTCTCGGGCTCTACATGACCTGGCTCGGTGGTCAGCCCTTCGCACCTTTCGGCATACCTTTATTCGACGGCGGAAGCACCCAAGGTCCTCGGATGATGCAGGCTCGCCAGTGGCATGTCTGGCTTGGCTGGACCCTGCTGGCGCTGATTGTCGGTCATGCCGGTATGGCACTGCTTTGGCACGGCCTGATACGCCGGGATGGTACTCTTAGCCGCATAGCCGGGCCCCGGCGCCGCTGATCTAGCGTCAGTTCGAAGCAAGATTTCGAAGATATTCGGATGAAATAATTGGTAAAGCTCCCTGTTTCCAATCTTTTGATCCTCTTGAAGAGTCGATGGATCGGACCGAAAATACTTGTCGGACTCAGGGAGACTCATGCAGGAAACCACGAATGCCGTCTCATCGTCATAGGTGTGACGTATCCATCATGGTTTGAGGGATTCTAGTCGGTGTCCTTTATAATTCGATAGTTTGCATATGGATCCCGTGCGATCGTGTTAGACAATGCGGCCTTTCCCGATCCTTATGTTCGTCAAAATGCAGGACAAATGCAGCTATCATTCGGAAATTGGAAGACTCACTCGCCAAATAAGCTAACCAGTGCCGCTCTGCTGGTCGGTTCTTCAAGATTTATTTGCTGGCAACACGGCATCCCCTTCCCTCTACCGGCTACCGGCTACCGGCTACCGGCTACCGGCTACCGGCTATAGAAATATCATTTCCTATGCACCAAACCTTTTCAGTCATTTTAAACACCGTTAGTGGTCTGAATCTTCGAGCAGATTCGAGAAACGTTCGAAATACAGAGAGGCTATAAAGAAACAGAGTTTAACATAAGTGGTGCTATCATAGGTCGGACGAGGTGTCGTGGCATGAACATCTGAAGATCTATCTAATTTGGTGAAAGGATTGCAATGTGATAGAACAAGCAGAACCGCAAAGAAAACATTCACTTAGTGCAATTGACTTACGCCATCCCATTACCGGATTCGCTTTTCAAGTTTATCCATCAATATTCGTATCGTTTTCAGCTCCAGTTCAGATTCGTCGCACATACTTAGGCTGTACCAACTTTTAGGAGATTGTCATGAACCGTGGAATTCAAGCATTGACCTTAGCGCTTGCCGTGGCTATCACTGCCCCCGCCTTTGCCGCTCCGGGACATCAAGATACAGCGAACAAGATATTACAAGAAGGTAAGTACCTGATCTAAAGTTTTCGTGTAATATCCATGCCAGGATTTCTGACACGGACAGAACCATGGAAAAACGCTTCGTTGCCCCTCTCACTGAACCTGAACAACAGACGCTGACCTCCGCCTATCACCATGGCGAGAAGCGCGCTCTCCGTCGTCGGGCGCATGCCATTCTACTGAGTGACCAAGGCCATACTATTAACCAAATCAGTGAGATACTTCAGGTTCGCCGCGATGCCGTATCACGATGGTTCAAGCAATGGGAAGTGTCCGGTTTTGATGGTCTCATCGACAAACCGCGTAGTGGACGAACACCCGCCCTCGATGAACACGATCACAAGCGACTGCAAGCGTTGGTAGCCGAGCATCCCCATCAGATTCGCGCCTTACAGGCTCGCTTTCAAGAAGAGACCGGCAAGTCTGTCGCCACGGTGACACTGCGCCGGGCGTTGAAAAAAAAATGGTCATAGCTTCAAGCGCATTCGGCATTCACTCAAGCCCCAGCGTGACGAAACGGACTTTCGCAAAACGCAAGGCCTGATGAAAGCGCTTCACGAGCAAGAGGACCAAGGCGAGCACGAGCTCTATTACTTTGATGAATCAGGTTTTTCACAAGCGTCGTCGGTGCCGTATGCGTGGAGCCCTATCGGCAAGCCCTGGGAAGTCACTGCCTACTCCCGCAGCCGAAGGCTAAACGTGCTGGGATTCTTAAGCCGAGCCGGAAAACTGGTCTATCACACGACAACCGAGACAGTGACCACGGAAACGGTCATAGAAGCGTTTGACCAGTTTGTGATCCAGAAGGATCCAGACACCTTCGCTGTTGTGGTGCTCGACAATGCCAGCATGCATCGCTCCAAGGCCTTTAGGCGCAAGAGGGTGGAGTGGATGTCGCAACGTGTGCATCTGATCTATCTGTCTGCCTACTCACCAGAGCTGAATCTGATAGAGATTCTGTGGCGGCAGATGAAGTACACCTGGCTGCCCTTGAGTGCCTATCTCTCGTTTGAACGTCTACGTGAAGAGGTACACCGCTTACTCGGTGGTTACGGAACTGATCACGCGATTAATTTTGAATAGGCACTTATCTCTTCTACCCAGCAGTTAGCGAGCACCTCCGTTCGCTACCAAGTCCCGGTTGATCGGGCTGGGAAGCTTTACTTAAGCAGCGAACACCTTGCCAGCGATTCAGGCCAATCAATGGTAATCGAAGCTGCATTATACAACTCTGCTGATCAGCTACTAGCTAGCGACACCGACAACAGTGGACACTTCATGATCACCGAGGACGTAACACCGGGGCAGTACTACCTTGAGATAAAAGGTTCTGCACTGGGCAGTGTCAACGAGTCAAACAGTCGTTACAACATACACATGGGATTTGAATAGCTGTCGGGTCCCGTGTGATTAACCACCCGCCTGGTAAATAAGTCAGGCCGTTTAGTCTGCCATTCTTTCATCATCCCGCCTCATTCACGAGGGTGCTGATTGAGCGGTCTGAAGGTACTGACTGGTGGCATCGCTTATCAGGATCGGCTTCTTCAGCGCGAATAGCTGTTGAGTAATGCCAAAACGCTGAAATTTCCCCGC
>Ga0208300_101355_pt1 | contig 10143 bp, 8 predicted proteins | sample 23_taG_FD_184096 | JGI IMG/M metagenome (GOLD analysis project Ga0208300, IMG submission 184096) | Marine viral communities from Cariaco Basin, Caribbean Sea - 23_WHOI_OMZ (SPAdes) (version 2) | ecosystem: Environmental > Aquatic > Marine > Oceanic | place: Caribbean Sea: Cariaco Basin | collected... | reverse complement strand
GCATCGCCATGGCTGGGCGCCCGCAAGAAATAGCGGGTGTTGGGCGTCAATGCAAACGGTGCTTCCTGCAGTCCGAAATGGGATTCGTACATGCTATCGAACGGCGTTCTCCGGTTCCGGGGTGACGGATTCAGAAGACTGCAACAGCTCCCGGAGCACGCTCATGCGTTCCCGACTGGCAGAGACATCAGCGCCCATCTCCCGCATGTCCGCCACGACCGGACGCAAAAGAATGACCAGCTCACTTTTCCGGGACTGGAACTTCCGCTGCTTGAACAACTCTCCCATCAGCGGAATTTCACTGAAGAAGGGAACTGCAGAATTCTTGTCCTCACTGGAGTTCTGGATCAGCCCCCCGATCACCACGATCTGGCCGCTCTCGGCGCGAATGACACTGTCGGTTTCCCGAACGGTACTGCTGGCCAGGGGCAGCGTCACGTCACGATCACCGATGGTGATCACTTTCTCCTGATCGGTCACTTCACTGACCGAAGGATGGACATGCAGAGTGATGACTCCATCCTCGGAGATCTGTGGGGTCACATCGAGCGAAATGCCCGAGAAAAACGGGGTCAGCTCGACAGAGGTGGACGTCTGATTGGTTGCGGTGAACGCAGAGCTGTTGCCGTTAAAATCAATGTCGGTGACAAAAAACTCATCGGTGCCCACCTTGATAACGGCTTTCTGGTTATTCACGGTTGAAATGCGCGGGCTGGAGAGAATCTGCACATTGCCCTGCTTGCCCAACAACTGGATCAGGCCGGTAAAATCACCCGCCCGCACACTGGCGGAAAACAACCCACCAATGTCGGAAGTCTGGATTGCCTGGCCGGCCAGCGACTGGGCCGTGAAATCTTCCGGCAAACCATCCGACGCGGTAATACCCGACGCACTCTGGATATCCGACCAGTTGATCCCCTGCTGGTAACCCTCATTCAGGGCAATTTCCAGGATCTTGGCCTCGAGAATCACCTGGCGCTGCATGATCAGTTCGGTACGGCGCAAATAGTCCTCCACCAGTTTGAGGTCTTTGGGACCGGCACGGACCATCACCAGGCCGGCTTCCGGGTTTACGACAACTTGTGCCTTGCCCCCTCCGACGATCATGGTCAGGGTATCGCGGATGCCTTTCCAGAAATCCGAAGCCGTTTCCGTCGAAATGGTGGTACCCACCAGACTGCGGGTTTCGCCCGAGTCGCCGGTATCCGCGATGCCGTTGTCGCTGACACCACCGGAACTGCTGTTGCCGGCGCTGCTGGCGCCGGCGCTGGAAACCTGGCCTGAACTGACCCGCGTTTCGGAGCCACCCCGGCGCTTGAAATGCAGGTAGTCTATCGGGAACAGACGAGTCTGGATCTGGTTGGTGTTGATGCGGAACAGCCGGCCCGTGCGGGTAATATCAAGACCATAGAGGTCAGCGGCAATATCCATGACTTCCGGTACGGTTACATCTCCCAGTCGCAGCTCGATGGTCGCGGTGACTTCCGGATGCACCACCGCATTGTAACGGGTGCCCGCCACCAGGGCCTGGAAAAAGCTGTCGGCCGGCACGCCATCGGCGTTGACGTCGAAGCGCTCATCCAGCTCCGCCGTTCCCGACAGGGGCGGCAACAACGCCTCACTGACTGCCGCCGGAACTGGCACGGTTCCCGGGCGGGCGCCGGCTTCCGCAGGTGTACTTTCCTGCGCCTCTTCCAGAACCTCATCGATCGCCTGGGCAGCGTCTGTCGAGGTGGCGGTTGCCGTGCGCATCAGGGGATTACTGCTACAGGCTGCAAGCATCAAACATAGGGCCAGCAAACCCGTGGTCTTCATCGTTGTCATGAGTATCCGTTTATCTGTCATTGAGTTCCCCGAACCTGCGGAAGTCTCTCCAGGTACAACACCCGTTCGCGGCCGCTATCCGTCACCAGAACCCGATCCTGGTAAATCCGGATAACCCGTATGCGGTCAATCCCCTGGCCTTCCCTGAGGGCCTCACCTTCAATAACGGCGATACGTCTGTCCTTGCTGTAAAGAATGGAATCCAGCGACACCTTGCGCTCAGGCGCTGGCGCAACGGCCCCGGATTCCAGACCTGGGGGCCGGGTCGGATCCTGCAGGGCAGAAGCCGCACCGGGAACCAGAGCCAGGGTTCCGGCAGTCAAAAGAATCCAGGAGCGGAGCCATTTGCGCACGCGTTGTTTCATATCAAACCCCCAGCCATGCCCGATCCAGACTCAGGGTTCGGACCCGTATAACGGCCTCACCGGAGGGCCAGTCACCGGCACTGTATTCCAGCATGATCCAGCCCAGGCGCTCGTCCAGTGCCTCCAGCCGTTCAAGGTAATTCAGAACGTTCAGGTAGCTGCCCGCGATGCGCATTTCCACATCGTGGGCATAAAGCAGAGGCTCCGGTGGTTCCTGTTTTTGCTGCGATGGGGACGAGCCGGTCTCCGGGGCAAACACCGGCGTTGGTGTTTTCAGCTCCATGCCCTGAAGCACCAGGGCATCCTGAGCGGCCAGGATATCACGCAAAAGAGCCACCATGGCCGGCGGCGCTATCAACTGCCCGGTCGTATCCGCGATCTGCCGGTTCAGTCTGTCCAGCCTTTCCTGCCGGGCATTGAGTTGATTGCGCAATACCCGGGAAGGATCGGTAGAAAGTTGCTTCTCTAGCGACTGCTGCTGCGCCACCAGATCATCCCGGCTGGCAGACAGGGTCTGTATACGGTTTTCCAGGCCCTGATGCCTCTGCTGCAAGGGGGTGACGACCAACTCCCACCCCAGCACAATCACCAGCACCAGGGATGTCAGCAGAATCAGTGCCCGCTCCCGGATCGGACGCTGGTTGTACCATTCCGCCGCCTGCGCATACCACTGCCCGAGAGGATTCGCCATCACCGGCCCTCCTCCTTCCGCTCGGTGGACACATGGAAATCAATCCAGTTTCCCTCTTCCGGCCGGGACAGGCGAAAGGCATCAAAGGTTCTGCCGCTGAAGGCCGCTTCCTCACCAAGATTCTCAAGGTACAGGGGCACCTGTGCGGCCGAGCGACTGCGCCCTTCGATGGTAACCTGGCCGGGTTCCGACTCCAGGATCACGCCGGTCAACCAGACATCGTCGGGAATCTGCCGGGCAAGGGCCGCCATCTGGGGCGAGAATCGGCCCTCATCGGAAAGCACAAGGCTCTCAACCTTTTCCAACAGACGCTGGCGCCGGGCCAGTGTCTCGGTGACCCGGGCCAGGGCCGCTTCCACTTCCTGATCCGGTTGCCGGGCACGAACGGCTTCAGCAAGTTCCGCCACGCTCTGCTCCAACCGGGCATTCTGCTGCTCCAGGCTGGCAACCTGCTTTGCCATCCCGGCATTCTGATAGCCAAAGACAGCCGCCACAGCCACCACCACAACAAGGCCAAGAGCCAGGATTCCAAGTGCCGTAGCGGCCTGCAGCCTTTGTTTTTGCGGCCTTAACTCCTGGACATAGAGGTTGACCTGCTGGCTCATGAGCGAGCGGCCTCCGGCAGCGGCAGGCCAGCACTCCAGGCCGGCAGGCAGCGGCTGTCCAGATCGGCGTTCAGGCCGACTGTATGCCAATCGAGGGTTTCGATACTTGCGGCAACATACGAGGAAAGCATTGAGGCCAGCGGCAGAACGCTGTCGCGGGCAACGAGGCGAATCCTGGCGGGGGGAACCTGCCCGAGCTGGCTCTCGTAATAATCCAGTGAACGCTGCATTTCCAGCGCCAGTGACTGAACCGCAGACTCCTGCCGGGCCGCATCCCGAAGGTCCGCGAATGTCACATCAAGGCGCCGGGACAGGTAGAGCGTGTTGTCTTTGCAGATCACCATCTGACCGTAGCTGTCTTTCAGATGAACCAGCGCGGCGCCCCGGCTGTTCTCATCCAGCCGGCATACCAGATTACGCAATGCCAGTTCCGCGATATCGATGCGATCAAGTTCCAGACCGGCTTCGCGAACCAGCGCCACCAGTCCGGAGACCAGTGATTTTCTGGCGGCGACCACATTGACCAGCTCGCCACGACCGCGGGAGGCATCTGCGGGAAACGGAAAAACATCGGAAACCGCGTCAGACGGGCTGAAATCGAGAAAATCCTTGAGCTTCCACTTCAGAGCATCGCCCAGCTCGGATTGCTCGATGCCTTCGGGCCGCTCCATCTGAAATACCTGATATTGATCCAGCGGCAGGACCAGCGTTGTTGAAGCACCCGCCCAGCCATGCTCGTCAACCAGCGCCTGAAGAACTGCCTCGCGTTTGGCCGGCAGGCAGTCGACAAAACTGCACTGTGCCGAGTCGGTTTCGCCCGGGACGGCCCAGGCAATGCCGTCAGGACGGATTTCCAGGCAAACGCGGCCACGCGTTCCCGAGCGCCTGAACATTCCGGTTAGCTTGGGTATCAAAGAACTTCGTGTCATGGGGCCCATTGAACTGGAACCGGAGACTCTCGCCAGCCTCAAGTCGTTATTATGCTGCCTAAAAAACAGGCGCTTTTTACACTCGCCAACATGATAGTTGAGAAAGCGAACGTAACTCCACGGCTTTTTTGTTGATTTCACGTCCTTTTGCAAGGCGGTAACACAAGAAGCCCCCGCCAGGCGGAGGCTTCTTTTATATCGGGGACTTAAAACAATCCAACGATAAATTCGCCCTAAAACGGAATGTCATCATCAAAATCATCAACCGGCTCCGGCATACTACCGCCCTGTGCGGGCTGATTGCTGTAGCCGCCCGACGGTTGCTGGGTCGGCGGATTGTTCTGCTGGCCGCCCTGATTGTTGTAATTCGCTTGTTGCGGCCGTCCTGCCGGCGCGCCCTGGCTCATGCCGCCTTCGCCGCCACGGCTGTCAAGCATCTGCATCTGGCCATTGATATCCACCACGACCTCAGTGGTGTAAACATCCTGGCCTTCCTTGTTCTGCCATTTGCGGGTCTGCAGTTTGCCCTCAATATAGACCTTCGAGCCCTTGCGCAGGTACTGGCCGGCCACTTCAGCAATCTTGCCGAACATGACGACCCGGTGCCATTCGGTTTTCGGCACCAGTTGACCAGTCTGACGATCCTTGTAGCTCTCGTCTGTGGCAAGATTCAGATTCACCACGGCATTGCCGTTGGGAGTGTAGCGGGTATCCGGATCCTGCCCCAGATTACCGATAAGAATTACCTTGTTTACGCCTCGTGCCATGTTCTGCTCCTGACTCTGTTTTCAGGGACGCCCGCGTTCCGTGCGCGCCTCCGGATTTCAAGAATTGTTAGCCTGCCGGACAAAGGAAAAGTCCGCAAGTGATGCTTCATCAAAATGCTTACGGTCCACCTTAAGATAGGCGGTGGCATCGTCTTCAACAATGACCACATCCTCCACACCCGGCAGGCTGCGGAGATTGTCGTCAATACCGTCGTACTGGTCACTCATAACCCGCTGCAACTGTACCACGAAACTGGAGGTGTAGCCGGGGGAAGGCATGGTGAGGGCCACCAGCAACCACAGGCCGAGCACACAAACCATGAACCAGAGTACGCCCTCTGTGCCGGCAAGTTCCAGCAGGAACCCGCCCAGCGCGCCGCCGAGAAACGCCCCCATGAACTGGGACGTGGAGTAAACCCCCATCGCCGTACCCTTGCTGGCCGCCGGTGCTTCCTTGCTGATCAGCGATGGCAGGCTGGCTTCCAGCAGATTGAACGCCATAAAGAAGAAAAACAGCACAATCCATACAGCCATGAGACTGCCAGAAACCCCGGTAAACGCGGCCACCGCCAGAGTCAGCAAAGCAATGGCCCCACACAGTACCGGCTTCATCTTGCGTTTTTTCTCACCGATAATGATGAACGGCACCATGGCAAAGAATGAAGTGACCACCACACTAAGGTAAAACCACCAGTGGGAGCGGCTCGCCAGCCCGAACTTCTCCTGCAGCATGGAAGGAAAGACAAGAAACAGGGCGGTCAGCACCAGGTGCAGGGCAAATATACCGAAATCCAGCCGCAGCAACCGGCCATCCCGGACTACCCGACCCAGCATGTCTTTTGCGGGATGTGTATCGGCACTGATCTTGTGCTGATGAGGCGTCGGCACCACGCGGTGGACAACGATCAGCGCTACTACCGCCAGTACGGCGGTGACATAGAAAATACCGGACAATCCCCACCAGGCGCCAAGCAACGGGCCTAGAACCAGGGAAACCGAGAACGACAGCCCGATGGTGATGCCCACGGTGGCCATGGCCTTGGTGCGCTCCTCCTCCCGGGTCAGGTCACTGAGCAAAGCCATCAGCACACTGGCAATAGCGCCCGCCCCTTGAAGAATCCGACCGGCAATCACAACGTATATGGAATCCGTGGCACCGGCCAGAAGGCTGCCAGAAGCGAACAGCACGAGACCGATGTAGATCATGCGCTTTCGTCCGACCCGGTCGGAGAGCATGCCAAAGGGAATCTGGAGCAAGGCCTGGCTCAGGCCGTAGGCGCCAATCGCAAAGCCGAGCAAGGCGGGCGTGGCACCATCAAGCTCACTGCCGAGGAGCATGAACACCGGCATCACCATGAACAGTCCGAGCATGCGCATGGCGTAAACAGACGCCAGGGCAGAGACGGAGCGTTTTTCCAGCGCGTTCATGGCAATTACGTACCTCAGCCGGGGTTGAAAGCAGTCAGATTGAGGGCACATATCCCTCGCAGGCGGCGCATTGTAACAGAAGGCGCCGTAACGGGGGACCGGTCCCGATTCCGCGTCGTCTCCATCATTTTCGCCGCAGCAGGCGCAACGCGGTATAATTTCCGTTTTATCCAAGCGAGGTGTTATGGACCATATCCAGATCAAAGGGGCACGAACCCACAACCTGAAGAACATCGACCTGGATATGCCTAGGGACAAGTTCATCGTGATCACCGGCCTCTCCGGTTCCGGTAAGTCGTCCCTTGCGTTCGACACGCTTTACGCCGAAGGGCAGCGACGCTACGTCGAATCCCTGTCCACCTATGCCCGGCAGTTTCTCTCGATGATGGAGAAGCCGGATGTGGACCATATCGAGGGCCTGTCACCCGCGATTTCCATTGAACAGAAATCCACCTCGCACAACCCCCGCTCCACCGTCGGCACCATCACCGAAATCTACGATTACCTGCGCCTGCTCTTTGCGCGGGCCGGCGAGCCCCGCTGCCCCGACCACGGCCAGCCTCTGGAAGCTCAGACCATCAGCCAGATGGTTGACCAGGTGCTGGCAATGCCGGAGGAGAGTAAACTGATGATCCTGGCGCCGGTCATCCGTGACCGCAAGGGCGAGCATCTCCAGGTGATCGAAACCATGCGCAGCCAGGGGTTTATTCGCCTCCGGGTGGACGGCACCGTGTACGACATCGATGACGTGCCGGTTCTCGACAAGAAACGCAAGCACCAGATTGACGTCGTGGTCGACCGTTTCAAAGTCAAACCCGGCCTGGAACAGCGCCTTGCCGAGAGTTTTGAGACAGCACTGGAGCTGTCCGACGGTATTGCCCTGGTCGCACCGATGAGCGGAGATGGCGAACAACACACGTTTTCTGCCCGTTACGCCTGTACCCTGTGCGGCTATGCCCTGAGCGAACTGGAGCCCCGGATATTCTCCTTCAACAACCCGGCAGGCGCCTGCCCGACCTGCGATGGCCTGGGCGTCAAACAGTTCTTCGATCCGGAAAAGATTGTCCAGCACCCGGAAGCTACTCTCGCCTCCGGCGCCATCAAAGGCTGGGATCGCAGAGCGGTTTACTACTTCCAGATGCTCGGCAGCGTCGCGGACCATTATGGTATCGATCTGGAGACACCCTGGGAGGAACTTCCGGAGGATTTCCGCGAAGTCCTGCTGTTCGGCTCGGGCAGTGAAGCTATTCCCTTCCGGTACGTGAATTCCCGGGGCCACATCATGGAGAAGGCCCATCCGTTCGAGGGCATTCTTCCCAACCTGGAGCGACGATACCGGGAAACCGAATCCCAGAGCATGCGGGAGGAACTGGCTCGCAATCTCAGCACCCAGCCCTGCAAGGATTGCGGGGGTTCGCGCCTGCGTCGCAGCGCCCGCAATGTGTTCATTGAAGACCACAACATTTCCGACGTAACCCATCTGCCGGTTGGCGATGCCCACGATTATTTCCACACTCTGGCGTTGCCGGGCACGAAAGGTGAAATCGCGGAGAAAATTCTCAAGGAGGTGCGCCAGCGCCTGCAGTTTCTGGTAAACGTGGGGCTGGAATACCTGACCCTCGAACGTAGCGCAGACACCCTGTCCGGGGGCGAAGCCCAGCGCATCCGGCTGGCCAGCCAGATTGGTGCAGGGCTCGTGGGCGTCATGTACATCCTCGACGAGCCCTCCATCGGACTGCATCAACGGGACAACGACCGGCTGCTGGCCACCCTCACCCATCTCAGGGACCTGGGCAACACGGTCATTGTCGTCGAGCACGATGAAGACGCCATCCGCGCGGCCGATCACGTAATCGACATCGGCCCCGGCGCTGGTATCCACGGGGGACATATAATTGGCCAGGGAACGCCCCAGCAGATCATCGACAACCCGGACTCCCTCACTGGCCAATACCTGAACGGGACCCGCGAGATCGCGATTCCCGAACAGCGAAACAAGGGCAATGGCAAGCTCGTCACCCTCGCTGGCGCCACCGGCAATAACCTCAGGGATGTCACTCTCAACCTGCCGTTGGGTGTGCTGACTTGCGTTACCGGTGTCTCCGGTTCGGGCAAATCAACGCTGATCAACAGCACCCTGTATCCGGTGGCAGCCGCAAAACTCAACAAAGCCACCAGCCTGACTCATGCGCCCTACCAATCGCTCAAGGGTCTGGATCACCTGGATAAGGTCATCGACATTGATCAGAGCCCGATTGGCCGAACCCCGCGCTCCAACCCCGCCACCTACACCGGCCTGTTTACCCCGATCCGTGAGCTCTTTGCCGGCACCCAGGAGGCCCGCTCACGCGGCTACAAGCCCGGGCGATTTTCTTTCAACGTTAAAGGTGGCCGGTGCGAAGCCTGCCAGGGCGACGGCGTAATCAAGGTGGAGATGCACTTCCTGCCGGATGTCTACGTTCCCTGCGATGTCTGCAAGGGCAAACGCTACAACCGGGAAACACTGGAAGTTCGCTACAAGGGCAAGAACATCAACGAAGTACTGGAAATGACTGTGGAGGAAGGACGCGAGTTCTTCGATGCGGTGCCTTTCCTGGCCCGCAAGCTGCAAACCCTGATGGATGTGGGCCTCTCCTATATCCGTCTGGGACAAAGCGCGGTGACGCTCTCAGGCGGGGAAGCCCAGCGGGTGAAGCTGGCCAAGGAACTGTCCAAGCGGGATACCGGCAAGACCCTCTACATTCTGGACGAGCCTACCACCGGCCTGCACTTCTACGACATCCAGCAATTGCTCAACGTTCTGGAGCGGCTACGTGATCACGGCAACACCATCGTGGTAATTGAACACAACCTCGACGTGATCAAGACGGCGGACTGGATTGTCGACCTCGGCCCCGAGGGCGGCTCCGGCGGCGGGCAGATTATTGCCGAGGGTACACCCGAGGAGGTTGCAGAGAACGCCGCTTCTCACACAGGCCGCTATCTGAAGCCGATGCTGACGAAGTAATTGGCGGGCAATGCAAAACTCGGTCGGCCCGGGGGTGAGGGTGTATTTTCTGCCGGGAAAAGATGTCTGAGCGAAGCGAGTTATTTTCCCAAAGAAAATACACCCTCACCCCCGGGCCTGCCACCTAACCTCGAAGGCTACGAATTTCCTGAAATCCAAACACAAAAAAACCGGGAACCTCACGGAACCCGGTTTTTTCATGGTTGGCCAAAGCCGAGGTAATTAATCCTCGTCTTCGTCCACCTCTTCCGCTTCGATATCCAGCGGACGACCAACCAGCTCAACAAATGCCATCGGGGCATTGTCGCCGGCACGGAAGCCACACTTCAGGATACGAAGGTATCCACCCGGACGCTCGTTGTAGCGGGGACCAAGCTCGTCAAACAGCTTGGCAACCGCCGCATCGTCACGCAGGCGTGAGAACGCCAGACGACGATTCGCGACCGAATCATTCTTGGAAAGCGTGATCAAAGGCTCAGCTACCCGACGAAGCTCTTTGGCTTTCGGCAGCGTTGTTTTGATCAGCT
>Ga0208300_101353_pt1 | contig 10152 bp, 8 predicted proteins | sample 23_taG_FD_184096 | JGI IMG/M metagenome (GOLD analysis project Ga0208300, IMG submission 184096) | Marine viral communities from Cariaco Basin, Caribbean Sea - 23_WHOI_OMZ (SPAdes) (version 2) | ecosystem: Environmental > Aquatic > Marine > Oceanic | place: Caribbean Sea: Cariaco Basin | collected... | reverse complement strand
AAAATCAAATGCTCGCATACCCGCATTAAACGCATTTAAACGGCGCAGGGCAGTGGTTGCTAGCCATTGTTTTTGTAATGAACGCGCATCTTTGGCTTCTTCAATATCGTTTTTGCGTAATGCACGAATGGAATGCAATTCTGCTTCACGAGCTTGGTATTCACTACAGATAGAAGCCAGTAACGGCAGCATTGGGTGGTGAGCTTCTTTTAAATCGGTTACGCCGTTAATCGAAGCCATGAAATAGGTAAAAGCATTACCTAGGCTACAGGCGATATTCGGATCGTTTTGTCGAAGCACATAAGGATATGTTTCGTCTTCAACAATATCTTCTAGCACAATCCCTGTCGGGTAAAACACAGGGTTATGACTACATGCAGAAAGAGCCAAAGCAGTAATGGCAGCAGTTATGAGTTTTAGCATTAACAAGCCTCCTATATTTATTTTTATAAGGCACAGAATGAGTACTAATCCTAATGAAAGTGGTACGCCTGTACCGCTTATGAATGCTAGCTTTCGCAAGGATTGTCCTACAAAATCGGAGGTATCATTCCATACCTATTCTTTGCTGTAAATCACATTTGGAAATATTGCGTCAAATTAATTGAACAAAAAGAACAAGTCCATTGTTTTATTTTAATAGGTTATAGAACGGTTGTTTTTTATATTGGTTATATTTATCAGCCATAAAAAAACGGAGCATAGGCTCCGTTCTTTCTGATTTACTATTAGGTTGAGCTAGGCTGAGTGCAAGCTACTTGCTGTGCATCTCTGCTATTTTTTCAAGATTCATTGTGATGCGCTCACTGTAGCTGCTCACAAGGAAGATCACAGAGTTTTCATTGTAGTTCGCGATAGAACGACCAATGAAAAGCCACTTGCTGTTGATGCTAGAAATTAAAGACTTGTCCGAAGCGCGTGTCGCTACTTGCTTAAGTTGCTTTAACTTAGTTTCGAACTCAGCACCTAAGTCTTCTAGAGTGCGCTCAAAGTTACCGTTAAACACCTGGCCTAGGTTAGTAGAACCGCGAGCCGCATACTGAGTGTTAATTTGCTGCATTAACAGTGACAGCGAACGTGCTAGAGAAGCTTCTTGAGAAACTTTCACGTTATTTTCTTCAGAAGTTTTTGTGTATAGCTGGCTTAGATCACGTAAAAGATCGCGGTTAGCAAAGTCTGCATCACTAACACGCTTAACGTCAGGGAAACCCTGATCCATCATGTCTTGGTAATTTGAATTCACTAGATCTTTAAACACCATCCAATCTTTATTGATGGCTTTAACGTCAGCACCGTACTTGTCAGCAGTAGGGATGTCAGTTGTTTCAACGAGTAGCGTTTGGAATTCATCTAGGTTCTTCTTAAGACGGTTACCGTATTTTGCATCAGCATCTAAGCCAGCAAATAAGTGATAGTTGGCGACGGCCATGCTCGAAAGCAACTGCATCTTATGAAGATTAGTCATCAAGTCTTGCGGTGACGCCGACGCTTGAAGCGAAAGCATCATACTTAGCAACACGAAAACAACTCGAGAGGTTATTTTTTTTATCATCATGGTTATGTGTCTACACTGTAGTGTTAATCTATTTTGATCAGCAAAATAAATGGCTGATTCATATCTGCTTACGCACCATAGATCCATGTGGAATAAACAGTCTCGGTTCTTATAAACTCTTGTTATTGTAGGTAAATTGGTTATCCCTGTTGGGAACCTTCTATTAAATTCTATAAAACTCACGCCTTAATCCTAGGGATTATTACAATTCTTAACAAAAAAGAAACACATCTATCATTAATGGGAAACAATCGCTCGCTCATCAGGAAAAGAACAGAAAATGATCAATCTCGTTTACAGATTGTTTCACTCAGTGGGATTTACATTTTTAAACCCTGAATTGCCCCGTTTTCTATTGACATTATAGGGAGATTTTAGGAAGGTTCGTTGTGATTCAAACGGTCGTATGAATTGTTTAATAAAATGATCAGAAAAGGCCGTATTCCTGCAATGTTTAAGACTTGGGTGTTTATTGATCAGTTATAGGTATCAACACGCCAAAACAAGTTTTAGATGAAAGCTAACCACCATAGTGGAGATCAGTTGATGATTTACGAAGGTAAAGCCATCACGGTAAATATGATTGAAGGCGGCATTGCCGAACTTAACTTCAATCTTGACGGAGAGTCAGTCAATAAGTTTAACCGTGTGACTCTAGAAAATTTAAAAGAAGCTGTTGAAGCAATTGCTGGCAACAGTGATGTAAAAGGTGTCCTAGTAACTTCTGGTAAAGATTGCTTTATCGTTGGTGCAGACATCACAGAATTCGGCGCTGCATTCAAAGGCAGTGAAGAAGAGATTGCTAACTGGGTATTAGAAGGCAACCAAATCTTCAACGCTTTCGAAGACCTTCCAGTGCCAACACTAGTAGCAATCAATGGTATTGCACTAGGTGGTGGTTTTGAAATGTGCTTGGCTGCTGACTTCCGTATCATGTCAGAAAAAGCCAAAGTAGGTTTACCAGAAGTTAAGCTAGGCCTAATGCCTGGTTTCGGTGGTACTGTTCGTCTAAGCCGCGTAATCGGTGCAGACAACGCTATCGAATGGATCTGCATGGGTGCAGAAAACCGTGCAGACAAAGCGCTTAAATTCCACGCTGTTGACGCAGTAGTTGCTCCAGACGCACTACGCGGCGAAGCAATCGCAATGTTGAACTCTGCTATTGCTGGCGACCTTGACTACCAAGCTCGTCGTGCAGTTAAAACTGGCAAAGGCAACCTAAACGCGATGGAAGGCATGATGGTATTCGAAACTGCTAAAGGTTTCGTAAAAGGCCAAACTAAAGGTCAATACCCAGCGCCAATCGAAGCGATCAAAGTAATGCAAAAGCACCACGGCATGCCACGTGACAAAGCGATCGCGGTAGAAGCTAAAGGTTTTGCTAAGCTAGCTAAGACAACTGAATCTCAAGCGCTAATCGGCTTGTTCATGAACGATCAGTTGCTGAAGAAAAAAGCTAAAGAATATGACGCTATCGCTAAGCCAACTAACAAGGCTGCAGTACTAGGCGCAGGCATCATGGGTGGCGGTATCGCTTACCAATCTGCTGTTAAAGGCACGCCAATCCTAATGAAAGATATCGCAGAAGCAGGTATCGAATTAGGTCTAAACGAAGCAAACAAACTTCTTTCTAAGCGCGTAGAGCGTAAGAAAATGAAGCCACTTGCTATGGGTGAAGCACTTAACCGTATCCGCCCTACACTATCTTACGCTGAGTTCGGTGATGTAGATGTTGTGGTTGAAGCTGTTGTTGAAAACCCAAAAGTTAAAGGCATCGTACTTGCTGAAGTAGAAGGCAATGTTAAAGAAGATGCGATCATCGCTTCTAACACTTCTACAATCTCTATCGACCTTCTTGCTAAGAGCGTTAAGCGTCCAGAAAACTTCCTAGGCATGCACTTCTTCAACCCAGTGCACATGATGCCTCTTGTAGAAGTTATCCGTGGTGAGAAAACTTCTGATGAAGCAGTAGCAACAACAGTTGCTTACGCTAAGAAGATGGGTAAAACACCAGTTGTTGTTAACGACTGCCCAGGTTTCCTAGTAAACCGTGTTCTATTCCCTTACTTCGGCGGTTTCGCTTCTCTACTAAAAGACGGTGCTGATTTCCGTCAAGTAGATAAAGTAATGGAAAAATTCGGCTTCCCAATGGGTCCAGCATACCTAATGGACGTTGTGGGCATCGATACTGGTAAGCACGCTAACGACGTTATGGCGGAAGGCTTCCCAGAGCGTATGAAGGCTGACTTCAAATCTGCAATGGACGTACTATTCGAAAACGAATACTACGGTCAGAAAAACAAGAAAGGTTTCTACAAGTACGAAGAAGACAAGAAAGGCAAGCCGAAGAAAGTATTCGACGAGTCTGTTCTTGAACTACTTGCTCCTGTTCTTGGCGAAGCAAAAGAATTCGACGCAGAAGAAATCATCGCTCGTTGTATGATCCCAATGTGTAACGAAGTAGTACGTTGTCTAGAAGAAGGCATCGTAGATACTGCTGCTGAAGCTGACATGGCTCTAGTATTCGGTATCGGTTTCCCTCCATTCCGTGGTGGTGCTCTACGTTACATCGACACAGTTGGCCTAGCTAACTTTGTTGAAATGGCTGACAAGTACAAAGACATTAGCCCGCTATACCACGTAACTGACAAGATGCGTGAAATGGCTGCTAACGGCGAAACTTACTTCGCATAATCGGACATAGGAGAATAAACATGAGCTACGAAGATAACGATGTAGTAGTAATTGATGCGGTACGTTCACCTATGGCTCGCTCAAAGGGCGGTGCTTTCCGTAACGTACGTGCTGAAGATATTTCTGCAAATCTAATTAACGCTTTATTCGAGCGTAACCCAGACGTTAAAGCTGCTGAAGTTGAAGACGTAATCTGGGGTTGTGTAAACCAAACTTTGGAACAAGGCTTCAACGTTGCACGTCAAATTTCATTGATGACTGCAATTCCAAAAGAAGCGGCTGCACAAACTGTTAACCGTCTATGTGGTTCTGCTATGACAGCAATCCACACAGCGGCACAAGCTATTCAAACAAACAACGGTGACGTATTTGTTGTGGGTGGTGTTGAGCACATGGGTCACGTGAACATGCAGCATGGTTTCGACCATAACCCTGCGTCTTCTCTATACTCTGCAAAAGCATCAAACATGATGGGTCTTACTGCTGAAATGCTAGGCAAAATGCACGGTATTTCACGTCAGCAGCAAGACGAGTTCGCTGAGCGTTCACACCGTCTAGCACAAAAAGCTACAGACAACGGCAACTTCGCAAACGAAATCGTACCAATGTACGGTCACGATGCGAATGGCAAGCAAGTACTTGTTAAGCAAGACGAAACTATTCGTCCTGAAACAACAGTAGAAAACTTAGCTAAGCTACGTCCAGCTTTCGATCCTGCTGCTGGTACAGTAACAGCTGCAACTTCATCTCAGATCACTGACGGTGCTGCTGCAATGTTACTAATGAGCGGTAAAAAAGCTAAAGAACTTGGCCTTAAGCCACGTGCTCGTATCGTATCAATGGCAGTTGCTGGTTGTGACGCTGCGATCATGGGTTACGGTCCTGTTCCTGCAACTAAGAAAGCACTTAAGCGTGCTGGCTTAACTGCACAAGACATCGACTTCTGGGAGCTTAACGAAGCTTTCGCTGCACAGTCTCTACCCTGTGTTAAAGACCTAGGTCTTAACGACGTAGCAGACGAAAAAGTGAACATCCACGGTGGCGCGATCGCATTAGGTCACCCACTAGGTTGTTCTGGTGCACGTATCTCTACAACATTGATCAACGTACTTGAACAGCAAAAAGGCAAGTACGGCGTATCAACAATGTGTATTGGTATGGGTCAAGGTATTGCTACTGTATGGGAAAACTTGAGCAGCTAACAAAACGAAGTTTTGTTGCTCAAGTTTTCGATCGCACAGGACGTGCGAGCCGGGAGGCGCTACAGGGATGTAGTTACTACGCTTTTCATTTGAAGAGCTAGTTCTGAATACAAGCAATTGCACTTAGATTTTCTATAAAAAAACCGAAGCTTAGGCTTCGGTTTTTTGTGCCTGTTAGTTTTATGTCTGATATCAAAGCTCATAAATATTCCTCAGCAAGCCGCTGCAAGTATGTCCCTATAAGCTTGGGTACGACATCCATGTCGTACACACTTGCTGAGAAACAATTTATGAGCTTTAAGCTGAGTCAGCATTTCAAATCCAAGCCGTCATTTCTGTGCGCTTTTTATCTAGTAAATTCTTCGAGAGATAATCTTTCTTGTGCTAGCAAAAAAGTCTCGTGAATAGCAGTGGGCTTTCTATGAAAATGTTAGGTATTGAGGAGCGTTTGCTAAGTGATTGAATTTAAAGAATTAGCTGGGTAGGATGGAAAGAAAATTAAATAAGGAATGACGGTATTATCCAGAATTTGGGATAATATGCTGTTAAGCATCCATATGGAATCAAAGAAATATACAATAAAATCAGTCTCTGACTTTATTTCTCATATAGAAAAGAGTTCTTCATTTTTTTATAGGGGGCAATCCCAAGACTGGCCTTTAATTCCATCTATTGGACGTGTAGGGCGAGGAGGGTTTGAGGAAGCATTATTGTTCGAAAAAAGCCTTCTCAATGAATTTAAAAGGCTGTCATTCCCTATATTAGGCTCTAAAAATCTTAGTCATAATCAGCTTATCCTTCATGCTCAGCATCATGGGCTTCCTACAAGGCTTTTAGATTGGACATCAAATCCCATAAAAGCATTATATTTTGCTGTTTGTGATACAAGCAATAATAACGAGGGTGTTGTATGGAGTGTCGATTCGTATAACATTGAATGGGATGAGGACTATCCTCAAATGGACAACCCTGAGTTTTACTTCCACAGGCCAACGCATATAAACAATAGGATTTCCGCCCAAGAAAGCATGTTTCTTGTTTTTCCATTAGTTGAAGGTCAAGAAGAAATATTGTCACTTCAAGAAGGTCATTATGATAAAACTGAGTTAGGAATTATTGAAAAGTTTGTTATACCCTCAGAGTCAAAAAAGGGAATTAGGAATACTCTTTCAACTTTGGGAATTAATCGCTTAACAATGTTCCCAGATTTAGAGGGTGTTGTTGGCTTTCTACGAGAATATTACCTAATGGACAATGCTTAACAATTCAATTAACTTCGCGCCTACGGCGCCAGATGAAGAAAAAACAGTGTCGGTTATTGAGGCGTTATAACTATTGAGGGAGCTTGATCATGGATGATGATAAAAACAGCCAGATAGAACAGTGCCGACAGAAAACAAAGATTTTGGAGAATAATGGCGTGAACCTCTCCATTGCACAGTTCTTCATCAAAAAATGTGCAATGTGGGATCACCCAACAGGAAAATGGGTTTCAGCTCCGAAGCATGTGAAGAGGATCGTTAACGGTCGTTATGGGTGGGAGATTGAGTTTGGAGCGAACACCTTTTTAGTTGCCAGAGCAATTGAGAAAAGCACACATTTTGTTAGAAGACTGATTGATCAAGTAGAACGAGGGGAAGTCATAAGAAATAGTAAAATATCCTCCCAGTTAGACCTTATTATTAGTGGTTCAGTATCAAATTACGAAGGTGAAATATTTGAAGGTTACTACTCTATTGAAAGCGGCCTCCTTCGTTTTGGAACCCAAGGCATTAATGTTGAAGCTTTCAAATCATACATTATTGGTACGACTGAAATTAGCAAAATTGCAGAGTAGTTAGAACAAAACAATCAACTTCAACCCTAATTATGCGCTATGTTTCCAAGGAGAATATCGAATGATAACTAAAGAAATACAAAAAGAGATAGAGTGTTGGGCATCTCGACCTACTTGGTTTAGCTCACATCCAAGTGACACAAAGGAGCTTCGTAAGGCAATTTCAAATCTGAGGCGCTTACAGCACTCTCCAAGTGAAGAAGAATTAGCTGAGGCAATATATCAGAGAGTTAAAGACCTGCCTGCTATGCTTGGTACGCCTAAAAATATACAGGATAGTGCCAGAGAGTTTGCAGCTAAAATATTTGAAAAATTATAAGTTAAGTTAGTAAAATATTGACATTACTAAGATACCCACTTTAAAGGTTCGAGCTTTAAACCAAGTAAGTATTTCAAACCCAAGCCGCCATTCCTGCGTGTTTTTGGCAGGAATCTTAGAGCAGTTCAGCTACCAAAAAATAATCAAGATTTTTATCAATAGGAGGGCGGTCCACGGTAGACCAATTTTCAAAATTAGGGCAATATATGACAACTGCAATAACGGAGATTTTGTTGTTGTAGTAAAGCGAGCACACTCGCTTTTAAGGAGTCTAGGCAAATGGATGTTGTACTTTTCTTTGTGAATCTATTTGTTTGAGCGCTTCCTGAAAACTGGACTTGTTTGTGTAAACGAGGGCGTGCTCTATTAAATGTTAGCTATGAATACATCAATGGAGGATGAAGTGTTAAAAATACATTTTCTAAATGTCGGGAAAGGAAACTGCACTGTAATTAAATTTCCTAGTGGGAACTTAGCGGTTGTTGATATTGATAACTCAAGAATTGACGATAATGATGACATACTTCAAGACCCTATAGAGTTCTTACGAGAGGAATATCCAAATAAATCAATTTTTAGGTTTGTCCTAACACATCCAGATATGGACCACATGTCTGGCTTGTGTGAATTACATCAAAGTAGAACCATTATTAATTTCTGGGACACTGATAATAATAAGGAAATTGATACGAGCAAGCTTCATCTTGGTGGATATAAAAAGGAAGATTGGGAAAAGTATCAAGAGTTAAGGGCTAAAGAGGAAAGCCCTAAAACTTTACATCTATATCAGGGTTGTGAAGCACAGAGTTATTGGAAGGAGGATGGTATTAAGATTCTAGGACCATCAGAATCCATGCTAGATAAAGCTAATGAAACAGAAGAGTACAACCACTGTAGTTATGTAATTAAAATTGAGTATAAAGGAATCAAGGTGCTTCTTGGTGGGGATGCCACAAAAGAATCGTGGAAAGATATATTGGAATACCATGGAGAAGATGAGTTAAAGGCTGATGTTTTTCTCGCTCCACATCATGGTAGTCCCGATAACATTGAGAAGGAGGTATTTGAATGTATTTCTCCGCAGTACGTAGTGGTATCTGATCATCGGGGGCACAATTATGACTATTCCTATTACAATAATTTGGCTTCGGAGCAGGTATATTCAACCAAGCACTTCGGGAATATAACTCTTGAAGTTAGTGATACGGTTAAAAGAATATTTCCAGAAAGAAATGGATAATCTTTATGAAGTTTGATGCTTATGCTTTAAAAGGAAGGATTGCTCCGGCATTCTTGTCAATTATCATTCCTATAATGGTCTTCAATCATTTTTATGTGAGCGAGGAGTTTTCTAAATTTGTTGGAGAAATTCTTGGGGCGAAGCTTGTATCAAACTTAACCATATCTGGCATCGGTTTGATATTCCTATCCGAGTTTGGGAGGCTTTTAGGAAAAAACGTTTTTGAAAAGATGTTTTTTAAAGATGAGCGTTATATGCCAACTACTAATTTTATGATGTTCGAAGATCATACATATAGCGATCAACATAAAAATAAAATAAGAAATAAAATATCGGATGACTTCGATGTACTACTACCGACAAAAGAAGAAGAAATCGCCGATCAGAATAATGCCAGAACTAGAATCGTAGAGGTGATGGCTCTTGTTCGAAAAAAACTACATGGCAATACGTTCCTTCTTCAACACAATATTGAATATGGTGCTATGCGTAACGCCATAGGAGGTTCGGTAATAGGTGCTGTTCTCTCATTAGTTAATATTGTATTTTTTATATACTCAACACCCAATGAATTAGCAGTAACTATCAGCATTACTACCTTAATTATATATTTGACACTGATATTACTGAGCAAATATGTTATTGGGTTCTACGGTAACAATTATGCAAAAATATTGTACAGAGAGTATCTGGGTGAAAATAGCTAAAAAATGTTAGATCCCATACAGGAAATCCGAATATATGGAAGAAAGCACACAATTAATACTTCGAGAGATACTAGCACTCCTATGTTTTGTTGCAGCTGTAGTTTTCGCTCTCATTTCAATGAAAAAGGATGGACGAGAGCACTTTTTACGAGTATGTGCATTATTTTTAGTGGGCGTGGTTGTACTCTTCGCAAATAGTTCGTACACATATTTTGCAGCTGTTTTTATTATCGCAACTGCTGTTACGCAATTGGAGTTTCTTCAAAACTTAGCTGCAATCATTCGTGGCAGTAAAGAATATTTTGAGTATCAAAAAGAAACTCAATCACGTAAAGAAGTACAAAATAAGATTGAAAAAGAACTAATAGAAGAAGAGGTGGCTGCGGCAATAGAAAACCAAAGTGCTGATGAATTAGGTGCTTCTATAAACTATTCTTCAGGCTCTGTAATGCTGAACCTATCACCGAAGCAGATGGATACGCGTTCCTTTGCTATGGTGGCATACGAGTTTGCACTTAATAAGCTTGAAGAGCAGTACGGAAAATCGATTGATCGTTATCCAAGGTTCGTAAGTAAAAACGGTCGATTTAGTGAGTTT
>Ga0208300_101348_pt1 | contig 10204 bp, 10 predicted proteins | sample 23_taG_FD_184096 | JGI IMG/M metagenome (GOLD analysis project Ga0208300, IMG submission 184096) | Marine viral communities from Cariaco Basin, Caribbean Sea - 23_WHOI_OMZ (SPAdes) (version 2) | ecosystem: Environmental > Aquatic > Marine > Oceanic | place: Caribbean Sea: Cariaco Basin... | reverse complement strand
CTGAGCACCTGGCGGCCCTGCGACACGGTGGAAACCGCGGTGGCCTGGAAGCACGCGGTGAAGCGCGACGACGGCCCCACCGCGCTGATCTTCTCGCGCCAGGGTCTGCCCTGCATGGACCGCGACGACGCGGTGCTGGCCAACGTGGCCAAAGGCGGCTATACCCTGCTGCAGACCGGCGACGGCCAGCCCCAGGCGATCATCATCGCCACCGGCTCGGAAGTGGAGCTGGCGGTGCAGGCCGCCGAGGCTCTGGGTGCCGCCGGCAACAACGTGCGCGTGGTGTCCATGCCCAGCGTCGACGCCTTCCTGTCGCAGAGCAGCGAATACCAGGAAGCGGTGCTGCCGGCGGCGGTGCGCGCCCGGGTGGCCGTGGAAGCGGGCATCACCGACTACTGGTACCGCTTCACCGGCCTGGACGGCAAAATCGTGGGCATGACCGGCTTCGGCGCCTCGGCGCCCGCCGGCGACCTCTACAAGCACTTCAACATTACCGCCGAGGCGGTGCAGGCCGCCGTGGAGAGTGTGATTTGAGACCCCAGAGTCCGGCGCCCGACGTTCGGTCCCTATGTTAAAGATCGCGATCAATGGCTATGGCCGCATCGGTCGCTCCTTCGTCCGCGCCCTGGCGGAGCGGGAAGCGGCGGGCAACGCCCTGCCCGTGCGGCTGGTGGCGATCAACGACCTGGGCCGGGCCGAGGACCTGCTCTACCTGACCCGCTACGACACCACCCACGGCCGGCTCAACGCGCCGGCGGAGCTGGTGGACGGCTGCCTGCGCATCGGCGATCAGGCGCCGCGTCTGTTCAGCGAGCCGGAGCCGGAACAGCTGCCCTGGGCGGAGCTGGGCGTGGACGTGGTGCTGGAGTGCTCCGGCGGCTTCCGCGCCCGCGATGACGCCGCCCGCCACCTGACCGCCGGCGCCGGCCGGGTGATCGTCGGCGCGGTGCCGTTCGATTACGCCGACCAGACCATCGTTTACGGCGTCAATCACGAGGATCTCAAGCCCGGCAGCCGGGTGCTGTCGGCGGCGTCCTGCACCACCCACTGCATCGCCCCGGTGCTGGCGGCCCTGCACCGGGAGTTCGGCGTGCGCCAGGCGTTGATGAAGGAAATACACGCCTACACCTCGGACCAGACCCTGCTCGATCATGTGCACCGGGACCCGCGCCGGGGCCGCGCCGGCGCCCAGAACATCATTCCCACCACCAGCAGCGCCATCAAGGCGGTACAGAACGTGCTGCCGGCCCTGGACGGCCGCATCACCGGCCACTCGATCCGCGTGCCCACGCTGAACGTGGCCATGGTGGAGCTCACCCTGCTGCTCGACCGGACCCCGGCGCCGGAAGCCCTGAACCCCTGGCTGCGGGCCCTGTCCCAGCAACAACCCGGGTTGATCGGCTACAACGACGAGCCGCTGGTGAGCGTGGATTTCAATCACCGGGCCGAATCCGCCATCGTTGACGCCACGCAGACGCGGGTGCAGGGCGAAATGGTGCAAGTGGTGGCCTGGTACGACAACGAATGGGGTTACGCCAACCGCCTGCTCGACTGGGTGGCGGCATTGGCCGGTGCCCAGTGACCATTAACGAGGTAGCAAGACGATGAACTTCAAACGCATGACCGACCTGGACCTGAAGGGTAAACGGGTGCTGATCCGCGAAGATCTCAACGTGCCGGTGAAAGACGGCAAGGTCACCAGCGACGCCCGCATCCGCGCCTCGTTGCCGACCATCCGCCACGCCGTGGACGCCGGCGCCCGCGTCATGTTGCTCTCGCACCTGGGCCGGCCCACCGAGGGCGAGTACGAAGAACAGTACTCGCTGAAGCCGGTGGCCGAGCACCTCGGCCAGTTGCTGGGGCAGGAGGTGCCGCTGGCGAAGGACTGGCTCGACGGCGTTGACCTGGAAGACGGCCGGGTGGTGCTGTGCGAGAACGTGCGCTTCAACAAGGGCGAGAAGAAAGACGACGAAGCGCTGTCCAAGCGCATGGCGGCCCTGTGCGACATCTATGTGATGGACGCCTTCGGCACCGCCCACCGGGCCCAGGCCTCCACCCACGGCGTGGCCCGCTTCGCGCCGGTGGCCTGTGCCGGGCCGCTGCTGGCCAACGAACTGGACGCCCTCGGCAAGGCGCTGCTGGACCCGGCCAAGCCGCTGGTGGCGATCGTCGGCGGCTCCAAGGTGTCCACCAAGCTGGAAGTGCTGGACGCCCTGGCCGATAAAGTGGATCAATTGATTGTCGGTGGCGGCATCGCCAATACGTTCCTGGCCGCCGCGGGTCACCCGGTGGGCAAGTCCCTGTGTGAAAAAGACCTGATTCCGGCGGCCCAAAAGCTGGCGGAAAAGGTACACATCCCGCTGCCGGTGGACGTGGTGGTGGCCAAGGCCTTCGCCGAGGACGCCGAAGCCACCACCAAGAAAGTCGACGACGTGGCCGAGGACGATCTGATTCTCGACGTCGGCCCGCAGACCGCCCATGTGTTCGCGGCGCTGATGAAAGAGGCCCGCACCATCATCTGGAACGGCCCGGTGGGCGTGTTCGAGTTCGACCAGTTCGGCGAGGGTACCCGCGAACTGGCCGAGGCGATCGCCGACAGCGAAGCGTTTTCCATCGCCGGCGGGGGCGATACCCTGGCGGCCGTGGACAAGTACGGCATCGCCGACGATATCAGCTATATTTCCACCGGTGGTGGCGCCTTCCTGGAGTTCGTGGAAGGCAAGACCCTGCCGGCGGTGGCGGTGCTGGAACAGCGCGCCCGGGATTAACACACCACGTACATTTCGCTCCGAAGACGAAAGGGAAGACATCATGGCACTGATCAGCATGCGTCAACTGCTGGACCACGCCGCCGAACACGGTTACGGCGTGCCGGCGTTCAACGTGAACAACCTGGAACAGATGCGCGCCATCATGGAGGCCGCCGACCAGACCAATTCACCGGTGATCGTGCAGGCCAGCGCCGGCGCCCGTAAGTACGCCGGCGCGCCCTTCCTGCGTCACCTTATTCTGGCCGCCACGGAAGAGTTTCCTCACATCCCGCTGGTAATGCACCAGGACCACGGCACCAGCCCCTCGGTGTGCCAGCGCTCGATTCAGCTGGGCTTCTCCTCGGTGATGATGGACGGCTCCCTGGGCGAGGACGGCAAGACCCCCACCGAGTATGAGTACAACGTGGACGTGACCCGCCGCACCGTGGACATGGCGCATGCCTGCGGCGTGTCCGTGGAAGGCGAGCTGGGCTGCCTGGGCTCGCTGGAATCCGGCCAGGCCGGTGAAGAAGACGGCATCGGCGCCTCCGGCACCCTGACCCACGACCAGATGCTTACCGACCCGGAAGAAGCGGCGGACTTCGTCAAGCGCACCAAGGTGGACGCCCTGGCCATCGCCATCGGCACCAGCCACGGCGCCTACAAGTTCACCCGTCCGCCCACCGGCGACATCCTCGCCATCGAGCAGATCAAGGCGATCCACGCGCGCATCCCGGACACCCACCTGGTGATGCACGGCTCCTCCTCGGTGCCCCAGGAGTGGCTGCAGATCATCAACGAGTACGGCGGCGAGATTCCGGAGACCTACGGCGTGCCCGTGGAAGAAATCCAGGAAGGCATCAAGCACGGCGTGCGCAAGGTGAACGTGGACACCGACCTGCGGCTGGCGTCCACCGGTGCGGTGCGTCGTTTCCTGGCCCACAACAAGGCCGAGTTCGACCCGCGCAAATTCCTCAAGGAAACCGTATCGGCCATGCGCGATATCTGCATCGCCCGCTACGAAGCCTTCGGCACCGCCGGCAACGCGGACAAGATCAAGCCGATCAGCCTGGAATCCATGTACCAGCGCTACGAAGCCGGCGAAATGGACCCGCGCATCAAGTAACCCGCCGGCACCGCGGCCTCACGGCTTGGCGTAGGGCAACCGCGCCAGCCGCGTGGCGCGGTGATACCCGTCCAGGCCGCTCACCGCCACGGTGCCCGCGGCCTCGATGTCCAGGTAGCCGTCCTCGCCCACCCAGGCGTCCTCCGCCACCAGAATCTGCTCGATACGGCCGATCACCAGCACCGTGTCGTTAACCTTGAGCGTCTGGCTGTCTTCCAGCCGCAACCCCAGCTTAATCCGCGACTCGCCCACGAAGGGCGCGGCGAAGCCGTGCCGGTATTCCGACGTCAGGCCCACCGCGTCGAACTCCGACACCGTCCGCGGGTAGCGCGCGCTGGTCTGGTGGGCGGCGGCGTGGATGCCTTCATGCACCTGGTTCAGCGTGTAGACGCCGGTCTCCAGCAGGTACTCCAGGCTGTGCCGGTCCACGGAATGGGGCCGCAGAATCATGCCGGCCAGCGCCGGATCGGCGCCCAGATGGAAGACGGAACTGATCATCGCCAGGTTTTCCTGGCCGCCGGCGGACCGGGTGCCGAGCAGATTGGCGCTCTTGAACCCGGAGAGGCTGTTCACCAGGGCGGCGCGCCGGCGCCGGGGCCAGGCCGCCAGATCGGCTTCGGTGAGTTGCATGGGGCGCTCCGTGAAGGTCGAGGTGGGCGAGGATTATCGTCGCCGGGCGTGAGGGGGCCGTGCAGAAGGGCTCCGTTATGCTATGCTTACCCAAAGTTACATATAACAATATTTATTACTTGAATATGACGTCCCGGATGACGTCGTTTGGAAAGGTGCCGACGAGCACCGGGAGAGCACCATGACGGACAACAACCCGGCCGGCCAGCGCGGCCCGGCGGAACATGAACGCCGCGACCAGATACTGGAGCTCGCCAACGAGCTGTTCAGCGCCCACGGCTACCGCAAGACCTCGGTCACCGATATCGCCAAGGCGGTGGGGGTCTCCAGCGCCTACCTGTACCGCTTCTTCGATTCCAAGCAGGCAATCGGCGAAGCGGTGTGCGCCATGACCCTGGCCAAGATCGACGTCGCCCTCAAGGAAATCGCCGAACGGGACGACAGCGCCACCCAACGCCTGCGCGATCTGCTCGATTGCCTGCTGGCAAAGGGTCTGGAGCTGTTCCTCAAGGAACGGCGGATGCACGACATCGTGGTGGTGGCGATTGAAAACCAGTGGCACCACATGAGCGTCCACGACGACATTATCTACGAAGCGATCCGCCGCATCGTCGCCGACGGCCGCGAAAGCGGCGAGTTCGAACGCAAGACGCCGCTGGATGAGGTGACCATCGCGATCCGCAAGACCGCGGCGGTGTACGGCCACCCGGTACTGCTGGAACTCAACGACCCGGACGAGCTGAAGCGCAACCTGGCGGCGGTGACCGGCCTGATCCTGCGCAGCCTGGCGCCCTGAACGGCGGCGCCGGCGACCCGGGTCGCGGCTATCGCGGCGATAGGAAAAGGTTAACAGGTTACAAGTTGACAATATCGTAACCGGTCAACATAATGGTCCCCATCAAGCGTGGGAGACCAAGCAGACACAGGGTCCCGCCACGCATTTGGAACGACCGAATGAGTGAGGAAAGGACCATGAAAAACGTAGTCATCGCATCCGCCATCGCCGCCGCCCTGAGCCTGACCGCCGCTCCGGCTTTCGCCCAGAGCCTCAGTGAGCGCCAGAACATGGACAGCTTCGAGAACATCAACGCCGCCTACCAGCAGGCGGTGGAGCAGGGTCGCCAGGCCCGTGACAGCGGCCGCGCGCCGGTGGATTACCTGGCCGCCCGCGAGAACCTGGACCAGGCCGAATTCATCGCCGCCCAGTTCCAGGACATCCAGGACCAGCGCGCCGTGGTGAAAGCCGAAGGCAACCCCCAGGGCCGCAACCAGGACTACCTGGAGCAGCGTAAGAACCTGGACAGCCTGGAAAACATCAACCGCGAGCTCAACCAGAGCTAAGCCAGCCTGAACATCTGCCTTGAGCCGGCCCCGGTACCCCACCGGGGCCTTTTTTATGCCTTGTGGGAGCGGGCTGTGGGAGCGGGCCCCGCCCGCGAAAGGCCGGCAAAGCCGGCCGGCAGGATCCCAGAGACACCGTTCCCCTCCATGGCGCCGCTGCCCTTCAAGCCCTATCATCAGAGCCTCATTTTCAGCTTTGCCCAAACACCATGCCATTCCCGTTTTCCCGCGAAGAAATCACCCGCTCCTGGCGGCCGCTCAACTGGCAGGCGTTCGACCCCCTGGACGAGGTGAGCCGGCGCTACGCGGAGTATTACGGCCTGGACTTCAGCACCGAGGTGCCGGACCTGGAGCACGGCTTCGGTTACTTCGAAGCCGCCGGGCACACCATCAGCGTGCACGGCTGGCGGCCGGCGGTGGCCCGCGGCACGGTGCTGATCTGCCACGGGTATTTCGACCATGTGGGGCTGTACCGGCATCTGATCGCCCATGTGCTGGAACTGGGCTACGCGGTGCTCGCCTACGACCTGCCCGGCCACGGGCTGAGTTCAGGTCCGCGCGCGGCGATCCAGGACTTCCGTATTTACCGGGAGGTGCTGGAGCAGTGCCTGGAGCAGGCCGGCAACGACTTCCCCCGGCCCTGGCATGTGATCGCGCAAAGCACCGGCGGCGCCATCGTCATGGACTACCTGCTGCACCACGGTTTCGACGCGGACGACAGTCCCTTTGAGCAGATTATTCTGCTGGCGCCGCTGGTGCGGCCCTTCAAATGGAGCACCGCGCGCTGGCTGCACACTCTGGTGCGCCCGTTCGCGAAGTCCATCAAACGGGTGTTCACGGTGAATTCCGGCGACGCGGACTTTCTCGATTTTCTGGAGAACAAGGACCCGTTGCAGTACCACCGGTTACCGGCCGGCTGGGTGACCGCGTTGAAAAAATGGATCCCCGGTTTTGAAGCGGCCGACCGGGTGAAAATATCCCCGGTGGTGATTCAGGGCGATCTGGACGAAACCGTGGACTGGCGTCACAACCTGGGCGTGATTCGTGACAAGTTTCAGGAGCCGGACGTGCACATGCTCACCGGCGCCCGTCACCACCTCGCCAATGAACACGCGGAATACCGCGAAAAAATACTGCGGATCATTGATCGTTATTTAGCGGAATAAGTTAACGGAGACGCCGATGAACGGTTTGAGACGATATCTCGCCGCCCTGCTCGGGCTGGTCGCCCTGGGCGCCCCGGTCGCCGGCCCGGCGGACGATCTGGACCAGCGTCTTCAGGAGCGCCGCGACGCGGGCCGCGAAGACGTCGACCGCCGCTCCCGCCAGCTGGACACCCGGACCCGGGAAAACCGCCGCGCCGTACAGGAGCGGTTGGAGCGCCGCGACATCGAGGCCCGGCAACGCCACGAAGCGGTCAAGGAAAAGGCCCGCCAGCCCTGGGGCTACGACCCCTGATCGGGGGGTTATAAATAAAATTGTTTTAAATGCCTCCCAGAGTTACTTTTCTTCACTTGAATATCCCCCTGTTTGCCCCATTTTAGGGCTATCGAATTTATGTTTTTACCGGTCGCGAGACCATCTGTCGTGAGACAAGGAGAAAAGTAATGAAAACCACCATGAAGGGTACCATCAAGAAATCCGCACTGCTGACCTGCACCGTGGCGCTTGCCGGCATGCTGGCCGCACCCGCCGCCCTGGCGGAATCCACCAGCGAGCAGATCGACCGCGAGTACAAGAAGGCGATGCAGGACGAGGCCATGGGTGACCGCAATAAGGACGGTTCACCTAACCCGGATTATTCCGAAGAGCGCAAGAACATGGATGATCCGGATCGCGTCAACAAGCAGTACGAAAAAGCCATGCAGGAAAAACGCAACGCCGAAGGTAAGGCCGACAGCATGAAGGAAGATGGCGGCGATTACCTGGAAAAGCGTAAGCACATGGACGATCCGGATAACGTCCAGAAAGAGTACGACAAGGCTACCCAGAAGAAGCAGCAGTAAGGACCCCCGGGCGGCGATAAGCGCCGCGGACGGGCAACCAGAACGGGCCGCGATGCGGCCCGTTTCTGTATAAAAAACCCCTTGAATCGTCGGTGATTCCGGCGATGGGCGGAAGCAGCTCCCACTTTTACGTTCTCGCGCTTTTTCCTTTCAGAACAAAACGCATTTCAATGCTAGTGTGCGCTCCTTCGTGCGGACCGTCCGTACGAATGTAGATACATACTTGACTTATAATCGTGAAAAAAGGAGCGGTTTATGAAAAGGATACTTTTAGCGGTATCGCCCCTGGTGCTGGTGCTTTCCATGCCCGCGTTCGCGGCGGACGCTACCCTGGGCGTTAACGCCGAGGCGGGCGCCGGAGTGGACACCAGTGATGCCCAGAAGCGTCTTGAGGAACAACGGGACGGCATGAAGAAGGACGCGGAAGCCCGCGCGGAGCAGGCTCGCGAGAAAGCCGCGGCGCAGCGCGATAAAGCCGAGGCGCAGCGCGAGAAAGCGGAGGCCAAGCGTGAAAAAGCCAAGGAACGGGCCGAAGCGCAACGCGAGAAGGCCGAAGAGCGCGCCGAAGCGGAGCGGGACAAAGCCGAAGCCAAACGCGAAGAAATGAAAGAACGCGCTGAAACTCAGCGTGAAGAGGCTGAAGCACGCGCCGAGGCTGCCAGGGAAGAAGCCCGCGAGCGTCAGGAGGCGATGCAAGAGCAGGCCGAATCAAACCGCGACGCGGCGGCCAACGCCAGAGTCAGCGGTGAAGTGAAGGCCAGTGAGCGGGGCATTGAAGCGTCACAGAACGCTAATGCCAATGCCGATAACGGCGAAGGGAACAAGCCCTGGTACAAATTCTGGGAGTAAGCGCGGCGTCGGCGCACACCCCGGTGCGTCGATAAAAAAAGGGGCCCTGGCGGGCCCCATGACTTCACTGACCATGAAGGCAGATCAATTCTGTTGAGCGCTCTTCTTGATGGAAACACTCTGGTAGCTCAAGTTGATGCCTTGTTCTGGGATAAGAAGCCGCACCTGGCCTCCTGACAACGGTCCCAATGTAATATCAAGATTTACTTCTTTGGGCTCCCGGCTTTTCAGGCCTATGAACAACCGGCCATCAGGTAGGAAATCCATGGGGCCTTCCAGAATTATTTGCCCGATGGGCAGGCCCTTGGCGTTGTGGTCGAGGCCCAGAGGCAGCGACAGTTGCGGGGCATCGAAGAGTAAATCGAACTGAATGACAAACCTGGGTAGATCGCCCGCTTCCGGGTTGTCGCCGGGAACAATGTAGCCCACCGGTGCTTCAGTCCGCTCATTGTTGGCGTCGGGCTCGTAACGCACTCGCATGATATTGGGTCCGGTGGCGGTTTCGATCGGGATCAGACCGATATCCTGTGTTGGACCTAGAACGGTGTCCAGCACGCCGCCTATCAGCGGGATGTCGCCCAGGCCTTCCAGCACCGTATCCAGGGCATCGCCCAGGACGGGCAGGGTGGCCAGGGTGGTTTCGCCGTCCGCCGCGTTCAGGTCCACGCCGATCACCGCGGTGGCGTCCAGGTTGGTCAGACCCAAGGTGGTGGGCAGGATTCGGACCGCCACTCCGCCCCGGTCGGAGTCGACGTAATCCGGCAGCTCTTCCGCTTCGACGAAACCGAGAATCTCGGTGTTCAAGGCGCCGGCGGCATACAGTAGACGGCGGGCGTCGCACTGCTCGAAGTCATCCTCGGAGTAAGGTGGTGCGCCTTCGAAGCCGCAACCGGTGTTGGCCGCCGTCACCAGGCCGCCGCCGGTATTTTCGTCCCCGGCGCCGCCCTGGTTGGGCAGAATGCGGGTAGCGTTGGGTGGTACCGGCAGGCTGTCGTCGGTAACCGGCGATTCGCCGTCGTCGATGGCGAAGTTGTAATTCACGTCCACGCTGGGCAGGTTGTTCAGCTCCTGGAACACACTGTCGGTGGCGGCCGCGCCACGGAACACGATGTCCATGTTCGGGCCGCCCTGGTCGCGCTCGTTGCCAAGCAGCAGCGCGGTCTGCAGCGGGAGTTGGTCCTCGGAGCAGATGGCGCTGGCGCAGCCGCTGGTTTCCGAGGCCAGGGTGTAGCGGTACAGGGTGCCCGCTTCCCAGGGCTGATCCGGGGTGAAAGTCAGGTGCCGCACACCCACGTCAAGGTTGCCTTCCACGGCGCCAGCGTCCACTTCCTCGACGATAAAGGTGCGGCCCAGTTCGATGGACGCCGGATCCATGTTCTGGGAGAAGCGCACGCGGATGGCGCGGTTGGCGGGCATGTCGGTAATCGGCATGCGGTCCACTTCCACCTGCTCGCTTTCCGGGCTGGAGGACACGCACACCCCCTGGCTACCCATGCCGCCGA
>Ga0208300_101347_pt1 | contig 10246 bp, 8 predicted proteins | sample 23_taG_FD_184096 | JGI IMG/M metagenome (GOLD analysis project Ga0208300, IMG submission 184096) | Marine viral communities from Cariaco Basin, Caribbean Sea - 23_WHOI_OMZ (SPAdes) (version 2) | ecosystem: Environmental > Aquatic > Marine > Oceanic | place: Caribbean Sea: Cariaco Basin | collected... | reverse complement strand
TGTGCTTCGTCATAGTTAAGCCTTATTATTTTAAAATGAGAATTGGTATTGGCATTTTTGCCGTATTGTTTAGCATGTTTGATGATAAAAATATTTTGATGTATTTACGTTCTAGTACATTGAAACAGAGTTTAAGGTAAGTTTTAGAGCAGGTCAAGTCTCAGTATAAGAAATAGCACCTATGCCACTAATACGCCAAACCCATCTCTCTACCAGATAGCCATTGAATTAAAGCCTCGCTTCGGTAAGAATAGCGTTACCGCATTCATAAGCCTATTGATAAACCCTGAATCATAAACACTCCCTAAAAAGGACAAACAAATGAACCTGCGCATTTTAAAATCAAGCGTTACCAACCCTTGGTTTAACCTCGCCACCGAGGATTGGATCTTTCAAGCACTTGACGCAAATTCACACACTCTATTCTTATGGCGCAACAGCGAAACCGTGGTCATCGGGCGCTCGCAAAACCCATGGGTGGAATGCAAAATTGATAAGATGGAAGCAGATGACATCTTTTTGGCGCGGCGCCAGAGCGGCGGTGGCGCGGTGTTTCATGATTTGGGCAATACCAACTTTACCTTTTTATCGCCTAAAGACAGCTACGACCAAGACGCGAACTTTACCATCATCATCAATGCGCTAAAGAAGTTAGGCATAGAGGCGGATTTATCTGGGCGTAACGACATGCAGGTCGGTGATAAGAAAATATCAGGCAGCGCGTTCAAACATGCAGCAGATCGCAGCTTTCACCACGGGACATTACTGGTCAATGCCAACATGCAAAAGCTGGGCGATTATCTCAATCCACATCCGCTAAAACTCAAAGCCAAAGGCATCAAATCTGTACGCGCGCGTGTCGCTAACCTGAAAGAGTTTAACGAAGACATCAATCACGAGAGGTTATCCGATGCCATCATCGAGGCGTTTTGTGAACATTATGGTGACACTGCGCCAGTAGAAGAACTCGATGAAGCGAGCCTCGCCAAGCAGCCGGCGCTCAATACCTACTATCAGCAAATGGCAGACTGGGAGTGGCGCTTTGGCAAAACCCCTGAGTTTAGCCATCACATCGAGACGCGCTTTGATTGGGGCATTATCGATTTGCACCTTGATGTGAAGCAGGCAGTGGTTAGCGAGGTCGTTATTTTCTCTGATGCGTTAAACGTTGAATTGATTGATCTGCTCAAAGAGACATTAACGGGTGCTAAATACAATAAGAAAGAGATGAAAGACAAACTTGACGGATTAGCAACAGCGCGACCTGAATTGGCAGCGCAGGTGGAAGATGTTGAGAAATGGTTGGTTGGGGAGATGCAGAGTTAATACGTGCTATAAATTCATGTTTCACGTAGGATGGATTAGTATTTTTAACCTTCTATACTGAGTGAAGATTAAACTTACTTCACATTCACCTCTAATATAGCTTACTTAAAACTTAGTCAGCTATAAAAAATGAGAATAATATGGAAAAGTTATCCGTAGCTACAATAAGTATTTTAGGCGCTTGCCTGTTATCTACTAATGCTAATTCAGCAAGTTTTGATTGTAGTAAAGCGATTACTTGGGTAGAAGAAACTATTTGTACGAGCACTGAGTTGTCTGCTCTTGACGAAGCAATGGCAAAGAAATATAGAGAAGATATCAATAATGCAGCTAACGACGAAGACAGTGAAATCTATAAAAACAATGTGATTATAGATCAGAAATTATGGCTAACTTTTCAACGCAATACTTGTAAAGATACCGAGTGCCTTATCCGTGAGTATACAGAACACATCGAAGAAACGACTAACTACGGTGTGGCTTGGGACTTTTCAGATGAGCTAATTACTTCTGATTTACCAAGTAAAAATGCATTTGGTGAGTTTTCCAAAAATTTTCAGCTTTCAATCTATAATGTAGATGGTAAGCGCAAAAACACTTTGCAAGATGCAAAGAGTACTTTATCAATTAATAAAGTCGATAGTAAGCCACACCTTTCTGTGATTGAAAGTGACTTGATTTTCACCAACTATCATAGCTGTAGTATTGGAGATAGTATTGCAAAATGGTCGCAAAATCATTGGGTAATTAACGATAGTAATCAGCCAGATGAAGTCCTTGAGTTACGCTTGTATCCAGCTCCTTATAATGGCAAAACCCAATTGCTGTTAAGAGACATTGGCAATCAATTTAGATGGGGACGTTGCGGAGTGCGCGGCTATTTTGATGGTATCGTATTAGAAAGTTAGATTGGTAGTTTCTTTAAGTTCTCATAAAACATAAGTGTTAAACGTAACCCAACACTAGACCTCAAAGTAGTAAGTTTTCTAGGTTATACTACTGCTAAACCAACCTGCTTTTTATAATTGAGTCAATTTTTCAGCTGGTTTAAAATTTCCTTACGATATGTTAATAGTATTTTTTCTAAAATACTAAGCATCTCATTAAAACAAGAAACAGATTCAATCCAACTTTCTTCTGGAAAATATACATCATCTGCTCTTATATCAAAGCTAACTTGACCTAAATTACCGTTACCCATCGATTTGATGGAATCAAAAAGTTGTTTTTCTGAAAAGTGAACATAACCTGAAGTATATTTATAAACTTTCGTTACCCAAGGATATTGTTCAGCCATTTTCTCAATAAGATATCTATCCTGTAATTTATGACCATCTCTACACTTGAATTTATTTAGCAGTTTACCACCAATAACTGCCTCCGCAAGCTTTGATGGCTCTGATACATAAGTATAGGCTAAAAGACGACTTACGGTGTCTAACTGCATCCTTATCATTGCTCTGACACAAGTCATATTTTCGCTAACTACTAAAGATTCAAATCCCCTTGCCAAACTTATTGTGCGCTTGAAAGCAGCTATCATAATCAGATCTAACACATACATGTCAGTTCTATCATCAATTAATGTTTGCTTTCCTAATTTTGGAAGTTCTGAGATTAACCTATTCAACTTCTCTAATTCAATTTCAAGCTTTTCTTTTTTCATATAAAATCCTTATGGCAAGTATAATAAGTCCATATATGAGTTATCTTTTAGTGATTCTAGTACAGGTTACTTTACCTCTAACTAGTCCTATAGAAGTGCTAAATATTATAACTTGAACTAAAAAAAGGCAGTAAGATCTTTTATCTTACTGCCTCTATACTTAAATAATCCCTCTAAATCCCAGCCGCCACTTCTGCCCCATCACGAATCGCGCGTTTGGCGTCCAGCTCAGCGGCAAGCTTTGCCCCGCCGATCAGATGGTACTGCGCGTCTGGTGCATCACCGACGTTTGGCATCAGCTCAACCACTGATTCTTGACCTGCACAGACGACGACACTATCGACACGCAGCAGTTGGGTTTGACCTTGATTATTGGTGATCCAAATCCCTTCGTTGGTGATTTTGTTGTACTGGGCGCCCGACACTTGGATGACACCGTGCGATTTGACATGGGCACGATGTACCCAGCCTGTGGTTTTATTGAGGCCACTACCCAAGCGCCCTTTGGTACGCTGCATGAGATACACTTGGCGGATCGGTTGTATGGCTTCAGGCTTCGTCAGACCTCCATCGGTTTGATAGTCAGTGTCCTCAGTCACGCCCCATTCTTCACGCCATTCGCTAACCGACTGGGCTTTTGGCCGGTAGCTCGGATCTTTTAACAGCTCAGGGCCTAACTCATCAAGTGGCTGGCCGTGGCGCGCCGTGAGATACTCACTGACATCAAAACCAATACCACCAGCACCGATGACGGCCACGGTATCGCCGACAGATTTTTCACCAGAGAGCAACTCTGCATAGCTCATTACTTGTGGCGAATCAGCCCCTTCAAGCTTACCGCTTAGGCTTCTAGGTACGACGCCAGTAGCGACGATGACATGATGGAATTTGGCTTTCTCTAACATGGCTTTATCGACTTTGGTATTGAGTTTAATCTCAACGCCTAAGTGTTCAAGCTCATTGATATAGTAGCGAATCGTCTCAAAAAATTCTTCTTTCCCAGGGATGACTTTGGCGTAGTTAAACTGCCCGCCCAAGATATCTTTGGCTTCAAACAGCGTCACATCGTGACCGCGCAGCGCTGCTACGTGCGCCGCCGACATGCCAGCAACACCGCCACCGATGACCGCCACCTTTTTCGGTTTCTTGGCTTTTTTGTAGACCAATTCAGTCTCATAGCACGCTTGCGGATTGACCAGACAAGTCGAGCGCTTATGCTCAAAAGTATGATCAAGACAGGCTTGATTACAGGCGATACAAGTATTGATGCGATCGGCTTGACCGTTTTTGGCTTTATTGACCCAATGCGCATCGGCCAAGAACGGACGCGCCATTTGAATCATATCCGCCTGACCACTGGCGACGATATCTTCTGCCGTGTCTGGCATATTGATACGGTTGGCCGCCATCATAGGAATATTGATGTGCTTTTTAATTTCAGCGGTAAAGTCAACAAAGGCAGCACGCGGCACGCTCGTCACAATGGTCGGTACGCGTGCTTCATGCCAGCCGATACCTGTGTTCATGATGGTCACGCCCGCCGCCTCCAAGGCTTTGGCTACGGTAATCACTTCGTCCATGACATTGCCGTCTTTGACCAAATCAATCACGGATAAGCGAAACAGGATAATAAAATCCTCTCCTACTGCTTCGCGTACCGCTTTCACCACATCGACAGCAAACTTCATACGACCCTGAATATCGCCACCATATTGATCAGTCCGTTTATTCACGTGACGCGATAAGAACTGATTGAGCAAGTAGCCCTCAGAGCCCATGATTTCGACACCATCATAACCCGCTTGCTTGGCCAGACGTGCTGAACGCGCGTAATCCTTAACCGTTTGCTCAATATTTTTAATGCTCATCTTACGCGGTTTAAAAGGCGAGATTGGAGACTTTACCGGACTGGCTGACACCACAAATGGATGATAGCCGTAACGACCACTGTGCAAGATTTGCATGATGATTTTGCTGTCATATTTATGGGCCGCTCGGGTGACACGCTGATGATTGATCACATCAGCTTTTGTATTCATGGTGCCACCAGCAGGGAGCAACCAGCCTTCGCGATTGGGTGAGATACCGCCAGTAATCATCATGGCCACACCACCTTTGGCACGCTCTGCAAAATAGGCGGCCAATTTACCGTAATTATAAAAACGGTCTTCAAGGCCCGTATGCATAGAACCCATGACCAAACGGTTTTTTAACGTGGTAAAGCCCAAATCTAACGGCTCAAACAAATGCGGATAGTGTTCGTTGGTGCGAGCGGTATCAATCATATTGGCTTGGCTGGCTGGCATATCATTTTCCTTATGAATGGGTTGTGAGACTCGGGTGTGCTCATGTTTAGTCTATTTAGATAATTATCGATTGAGTTGGGGATACGCCCTAAACAGGCTATAGGATTTAGCATTCCTGTCATCGTAACACAACGCTATTATTAACAGCTACGCAGACAAGCGACTGATGAGTGAGCACTATGTTCGTCAAGCGACTTGCTCAGGTTGGCGGATATCAGCAAGCACTAAAAAACATACTCGCTTTTCATATGGCTTTGTCTATAATGGACGGGCAAATATTTATCGTGAACCCCCTATCAGATTGCGACAAAACAGATCAGCAAACTGTCGTCTCAATCCTGTCGTGTCAGTGGCTTAAAAGCCGTGACAGACAGCGACTCTGCCTTTTATAGCAAGTTGATAGCGTGTTCACCGAATTATAAACGCAAGATAAAGGACTATCCCATGACAGATTTTCACACAGGTCTCGGCAAAAACGCTGCCAATCATCAACCGCTCACCCCGATCGATTTTATCATCCGCAGCGCACAAGTATATCCTGACAAAACTGCCATCATCTATGACGACCTAGCTCACAATAATCTGACACAAACATGGCAACAGACCTACGATCGTTGTCGGCAATTGGCAGACGGTCTGCGTAAATTAGGGATTGATAAAAACGACACCGTGGCAGTCATGATGCCGAACACACCCGCGATGGTCGAATGCGCCTTTGGGGTGCCCATGTCAGGCGGCGTGTTATGTACTCTAAACACACGCCTCGATATCAACGCGCTAAGCTTTTGCTTACAGCACTCAGAAGCCAAGGTGTTAATACTAGACAGCGAGTTTGCTGAGCACGCTGAAATGATCGCTGAAGCATTTCCAAAACTAATTGTCATTCATGCGACAGATGCCGCAGTTGATGTTGAGCGCTTTGGACAAATGAGCTACGAAGAATTGGTTGCCAGCTCTGACAGCTTGGACAATTGGGAAAAACCATCGGACGAGTGGGATGCCATTGCTCTGAACTATACTTCTGGCACCACAGGTAAACCCAAAGGCGTGGTCTACCATCATCGCGGGGCGACACTCAACGCCGTATCCAATATCCTTGACTGGGATATGCCAAAACACCCCATGTACTTATGGACGCTGCCCCTATTTCATTGCAACGGCTGGTGTTTCCCGTGGACAATCGCTGAACGGGCGGGCGTCAACGTCTGCTTGCGTAAAATTGACGCTGATTTGATTTTACAATTGATTGCCAAGCACAAAGTGACCCATTATTGCTCAGCGCCAGTGGTACACAATATGATTGCGGGCGGTAAGCCTGAATATAAAGCAGCGATTAACCATAAAGTGCGGGGCTGGGTCGCTGGTGCACCGCCTTCTGAAACTATGCTTGCTGCCATGGAAGCGATGGGATTTCACATCTCTCACGTCTACGGTCTCACCGAAGTATATGGACCTGTCACCGTCTGCGCTGAGCAAGAAGCATGGGATGCGCTCGATGTCACCGCTCGCGCGCAAAAAAAATCACGTCAAGGTATGAATTCTCATCTCATGACAGGGTTTGAAGTGTTTAAGCAAGGCACCACTGAACCTGTGTCTGCTGATGGTGAAGAGATGGGCGAGTTGGCACTGCGTGGCAATATGGTGATGAAAGGCTACCTAAAAAGCCGTAAAGCAACCGAAGAGGCCTTCGCTGATGGTTGGTTCCGGACGGGGGATTTGGGGGTTAAATACCCTGATGGCTACATCAAAATTATGGACAGACTGAAAGACATCATCATCTCAGGCGGTGAGAACATCTCTAGTATTGAGGTCGAAAACGTCTTATACAAAATGCCTGAGATCCAAAGCTGTGCCGTTGTCGCCGCACCGCATGACAAATGGGGCGAAGTACCAGTGGCCTTTATCGAAATCCATGACGGTAGCACCTTACAGCGCGATCACGTGATGGAGCACTGCAAGCAGCATTTAGCAGGATTTAAAGTGCCTAAATACATTATTTTTGCGGAAATACCCAAAACCAGCACCGGTAAAGTGCAAAAGTTTGAGCTGCGCCAAGCGGCCAAATCATTGGCACACGAAACCCCAAAAGTGACGGCCAGCGCTAAGTAAACTTTTATTATTAAGCGTTAATAACACTGAATGATCACTCAACAAAACGGTCAGACTAATAGCGTTAGGCTGACCTTTTTTATGTATGCTGCAATGATTCAGTCCACTATTTATTAGCCAAGTCTAGGCTCAAGCCACTGATAGACCAGCATGCCGACTATCATCGCTGGAATAAAAACATAAGCCTGCCATTGTCCCGTCCCTAGTAGCACGATACCAGGTCCTGGACAAATACCGACCAACCCCCAGCCGATACCAAACAGCATCGCGCCGATAAGAAGCTTTTTATTGATCGTTGTCTTCGTTGGCATCTCAATCAACGTGCCAATCCAGCTGGTCTGTTGACGCTGAGCCACCTGCACACCCACGATCGCTACCACAAGACCGCCGCCCATCACCAGCGCAAGAGAAATGTCCCACGCCCCAAAAACGTCCAAAAAACCTTGTACTTTAACAGGGTCAGTCATACCCGATATCAGCAGTCCAAAACCGAATAGTAACCCTGCCAGTAACCCAATTATATTTTTTAGCATTGCTCTGTCTCGCTATTATCTTGTATGACGCTATTATCTTGTATGACGCTATTATCTTGTATGGATAGTGCTAAATACTGTCGCCTACGCGGCTGTTAAATTAAGCTTAAGACATGGCGACCAAGGTAGACGGTCACGATACCAAAGAACATAAAGGTCACTGTCGCTGCCATCGAGCGTGGCGACAAGCGCGCATTCCCGCAGATACCGTGCCCACTGGTACAGCCTGAGCCTAAACGCGTCCCAAAGCCGACCAGTAATCCTGCGCCAATGAGCAAGGGCAAGGAGGTAGTCACCTCTATAGCAGGGAGCGGACTTATCAGACCATATAACAACGGCGACACAACCAAACCCAGTATAAATAGGATCTGCCACGCCTCTACGCGCTTGGGCTTTAGCAAACTTGAAAAAATACCACTGATACCGGCAATACGGCCAATACCCAGCAGCAGTATGACCGTCGCTACGCCCAGCAATAAGCCACCTACCAAAGATATTGGCGTAAATGCTTGCCAGTCTATTTGTACACTCATCATAGTTACCTAAACCAATTTTTATTAAAAGTGGAGTAAAATCATTTTATATAAATACATTATATTATAAAATATAATAAAAAGGTAAAAAAATACTGACCCCAGCGTGACGCTAAGGATCAGTATTGGTATTTAGGCGTTTATCACCCTAACAAACTAATAAGTGACTTAAGTTATTTAGCCAACACTTTTTCGAGTGCGGATTCAAAACGTTGTACCGCCCCGTCTACATCCGTCAGTTTATCTAGGCCAAACAAACCCAAACGGAACGTCTTAAAGTTGTCAGGCTCGCCCACTTTTAAGGGGACACCAGCAGCGATTTGCATTCCTGCTTCAGCAAAAGCACCGCCTTTATGCATATCATCGCGATCAGTATAAGCGACGACCACACCGGGCGCTTCAAAGCCTTCAGCCGCAACGCTCTTAACCCCTTTATTTGCCAATACCTTGCGGATACGATTCCCCAACTGCCACTGTGCATCACACAGTTTATCAAAACCAATTTCTTTGGCCTCATTGACCGTATCGCGGAATTGACGCAAGCTATCGGTGGGCATGGTGGCGTGGTAAGCGTGACCGCCATTTTCATAGGCTCGCATGATGTTCAACCACTGCTTTAAATCTAGGCTAAAGCTATCAGACTCTGTGCTGTCTACTTTTTTAACGGCTGCATCACTGAGCATCACTAGACCGGCGCATGGGGTGCTGCTCCAGCCTTTTTGCGGGGCACTAATAAGGACATCAATGCCCAAATCTTTCATATCCAACCACACGCAACCGGATGCGATACAGTCAATGACCAATAAGCCGCCGACGCTGTGGGCCGCATCACTCAACGCTTTGATATAATCTGCTGATAAAATAATGCCAGATGACGTTTCAACGTGCGGCGCAAAAACAATGGCTGGCTTCTCAGCTTTAATCTTTGCAACGGCTTCATCGATATCCACGGGGGCAAATGGTTTTGGCGACTCGCTTTCGTCAGTGCGATTAGCCGTTAGAACAGTTGATGATTTGGCGATTTTGCCTTTTTCTAAAATTTGCGTCCAGCGATAGCTAAACCAACCGTTACGAATAATCAGGCAGTCTTCATCATTGGCCAATTGACGCGCAACCGCTTCCATCCCATAAGTACCAGACCCTGGTACGATCACCACTGCGTCAGCGTTATACACTGACTTTAGATCGTTAGACAGATCCTTCATGACTTGTTGAAAGACCTTGGACATGTGGTTGAGGGCGCGGTCAGTATAGACCACTGAATACTCTAATAAGCCGTTTGGATCAATATCTTGACGTAATGCGGTCATTGGACGCTCCTAGTTTATTGTTAGATACTTGTATGATTTTTAAATTTTGGCGACAGAAAAATCCATATACTGCCTTCTCTACCATCGCCTTAAGCAATCTCATCCCATACTATTAGCCAATGTGACCACCCCTGTTTTCGAGAGATCACATAGCCCTTAGGTAGCCTAATCGCTAGATACCACAACAGGGGATATGAACTGGATACTAATATTGGTAAGTCTTGACACACTCCCACCACTTTCGCTGCGCTCAAATGGGGGATTCTAAAAGCGTTAGCCTTTAGGCGACTTTCTCACGACCGTCGCAAGTTTTCTGTTTCATCGGGTGACCTTGACTGCATCCTCCCTCCGCAGACAAAACGGCATGTCCTGCCGATAAAATATTTTTAGCTGCATTAATATCAGCGTTGGCTTTATACCCACATTGGACGCACTCGAATTTTGCTTGAGTTTGTCTATTTTC
>Ga0208300_101346_pt1 | contig 10252 bp, 9 predicted proteins | sample 23_taG_FD_184096 | JGI IMG/M metagenome (GOLD analysis project Ga0208300, IMG submission 184096) | Marine viral communities from Cariaco Basin, Caribbean Sea - 23_WHOI_OMZ (SPAdes) (version 2) | ecosystem: Environmental > Aquatic > Marine > Oceanic | place: Caribbean Sea: Cariaco Basin | collected... | reverse complement strand
CCGTGGCCGGTCTGATGATCACCACCGAAGCCATGATCGCCGACAAGCCGGAAGAAAACGCCGGCGGTGGCGCCCCGGATATGGGCGGCATGGGCGGTATGGGTGGCATGGGCGGCATGATGTAAACTGCCGACCACCTGTAGCATCCTTTTGAAATCAATGTCTTACGAAACAATGTAGGCATGGATGTAGGAAGGAATGTAGGAAGATTGTAGGAAGGTCTGGGACAGCTGCGAAGCTACCAGACCTCCTCCTGACGAGCTTCCTGCCCTGCTAAACGAAACCCCCGGTGATGGGAATGTAGGAAGCCTACTCCCAGACACCGGGGGTTTTCTTTTGGTGGGTACCTGACCAGCTAACCCCGCAATGCACAGAATTTGACTGGCAGTAAAATTACAGCTACTATTCGTTCTAGGCTGGGTGTACCACCCAGGTGCTCTTTAAACGTGTTGATTTACCTCGATTGAGCTTGCAAGCGGGCCAACCTTGTTGGTCACCCAGGGAGTTGTTCACCCAGGGTTCACTTGCCGCACAGCGACCCGGCTGCTCGGTGTCTCAGATACCCGGTAGTCAGGACTCTTGTACGGCGGGAGGCTCCTTTGAAAAGGAGCTGAACGGTGGTTTGCTGGAGCATCTACGCGTTCCTTATCGGCTCAATTGCTTGACGGCGGGGCAATTCCGCCCGATGAGAGAAGAGGTATTTCCGATGAATTCTGCACGTTTAACCAAGACTGTCGACCTGCTCAAGCAGGTGCGGTCGGAGATGCACGACGACGTAGATGCTCGCGTTACAGATGGACTGGATGAGGCGATTTCGATTCTGGAGGAGGCACTGACGGCTGATCCAAAGCCAGCAAGGGCGGCTGCCGCTCTGGCCAAGCTCGGTGAGGCATTGAAGTACCTTCCCGCGATCAAGGCGCTTTTTGAGGACTTCCTGTGACACAGCAAACCACTACTTTAAGATTTTCGATTGGTTGCGAAATATGAATATTGGATACGCAATCAAACTGTGCCGCCAGCAGCGTAAGCTGACTCAAGGCGAGTTGGCAAAACGTGCTGGCGTGTCAGTCTCCTATCTATCGCTCCTTGAGCGGGGTGAAAGATCAGATCCAGGCCTGACGTCGCTGGAGAGTATTGCCAAAGGGTTGGAAGTTCCGATGACCCTGCTGCTCTTTCTTGCTGCTGAGGAAGACGATCTGAAAGGCTTTACTCCAGAGCTGAAGGAAAAGCTCTCAGCCGCTGCGCTGAACCTGATGAGAGAGTCGGCTTGATGTGCGTATCGCCTGAGCTGACGCCGTTTTACCCCCACAACCCGATTGTGGATCCTGAGCACCTCGCACGATTACTGAATACACCACTCCCTAAACTGAAAGCCATCGCCGAGAGCGCATCTGCTTCTTACCGTCCTGTTCCTCAGAAGAAGAAAGATGGCAGCCTTCGGATGACCTACGATGCGTACCCTGCACTGAAGCGAGTGCAGCATCAGATCGTCCAAAAGATCCTTCACAAAGTGTGCTTTCCTCGTTACCTGCATGGCGGTATCAAAGATTCCGAGTTTCCAAGAGACCACGTATCGAATGCAGCTCTGCATACGGGCGCAGCGATTCTAATACTGGACGACATTGCGGACTTCTACCCATCGCTGGATCGCAAACTGGTGTTCACGGTCTGGCTACGTTTCTTTGGGTTCTCCCCCGAAGTGGCGGAGCTGCTGACCAAGCTGACAACTCGGAAGGGATCCATACCACAGGGAGCCAAGACGAGCAGCTACCTAGCAAATCTCGCATTCTGGGACCGTGAGGCTCAACTGGTCGAAGAATTGAAGGCGATGGACCTGACATACTCCCGGTTCGTCGATGATGTCACCTACTCATCCCGCTACCGGATTCCAGACAGCACCATTGGCGAGGCCAGGGCCAAGGTGTACCGGATGCTGACTTCAAAGGGGTGTAGGCCTAAACGCTCTAAGAGCCAAGTCAGCCGCAAGGGGCGAAAGTTGGAAGTCACAGGGTTGGTAACTGCCGGGCGCTCGCCAGCAATCAGCAAGAACGAGCGAAACCGGATCCGGTCTGCAGTCCATAACCTGGAGAAGGCAGTCGACAAAGAGGGAATGACGCCTGAGAACCGCAAAGCCTGGGACAGTGCCAAGGGGCGAGTCGGAAGACTCGTTCGCCTGAACCACGCCGAGGGAAGGCGACTATCCCAGCGCCTGGATGCACTCCTCCAGGCCGTACCCCTAGCGCACCGAGTCGACAACCAATGACACCAGTTCTTCTCCCTTGGGGGTCAAGCGAGCCAGCTTCCGGCGTCTCTCCGAGGGGTCTTCCTGTGTATACACCAGATCCAGCCCCGGCTTTCCAAGTCGGTGTTGTGCCGATAGCAGCGCCAGGTTGCGCGAGCAAGATGACTGGGACAGGCCTGTCTTTCTTATCAGCTCACTGACCGTGATTCCGGGCTTTCTGGCAACCTCCAGCAGCATATGAACGGCCTGGATGCCGATATCCGGCGCAACCTCACGAATGACAACGACTGCGCCGATCAGGCGTGTGATGCCGATTCTGGCTGCAACTCGCTCTGTTGCTTCCCCTTCGATGTCAGGGATATGACGAGGGGCACCGAGGGTATCCATCAGCTCTCCCTCCCTGTGCGCTCAAGGCGGTCGACATAGCGACCTGTCGAGTTCCAGGCCACCTCCAGCCTTCCAGGGATCTTCAGGTAGAAGTCCCCCAGGAACAGGCGTAGCTCGAAAGCTCCAATTGCCACGCCGACACCCCAACGCCCGATCTCTAGCTTCATACCGTACCCTCCGATGCTATATGCGAGAGACCTTATTGGTATAGCATCATCTTAAACGACAATAAAGTGTTTAAAATCAACATCCTACAATGCATCTCCGCATATAATGACGCGTCACATCAGTTGCGGGCGCGGTGGGTTGTCTTGCTCACCTGCCGGGGGAGGGGGTTGCTGTAGTAAGATGCATAGCTAATATCAGACGAAGCATGATCAATAAGCATTAGGAGCAGTACACCTTGGTTAACGGAGACGTGGGGAAGCGCCTATGGGCAGCAGCTGACCAGTTATGGGCCAACACCGGCCTCAAGCCCGCCGAGTTCTCGACCCCCGTGCTGGGGCTCATCTTCTTGAAATACGCCGACAAGAAATATTCAGCCGCCGAGGAGAAGCTCGGGCCAGTGGGTTCCGGTGGCCGCCGCAAGGTGAGCAAGGATGACTATCTGGCCGAGGGGGTGATCTTCCTCCCAGAGACCGCCCGCTTCTCGCACCTGCTGTCGCTCACCGAGGGTGACAACATCGGCAAGGCCATCAACGATGCCATGAAGGCCATCGAGGACGAGAACCCCGACCTCAAGGGTGCCCTGCCGCGAACCTACACGCGCCTGGACAATTGGGTGCTGCAGGAACTTCTCAAGCAGCTCGCTCCGGTTGATCTATCAGGGGATGCCTTCGGCAAGGTCTACGAGTACTTCCTCGGCAACTTCGCCCTGAAGGAAGGTCAGAAAGGCGGCGTTTTCTACACCCCCGAGTCTATCGTCAAGCTGATCGTTGAGATCATCGAACCCTACCACGGGCGTATCTTCGACCCGGCCTGTGGGTCTGGCGGCATGTTCGTCCACTCGGCGGACTTCGTGGAGCGTCACCACAAGACCGCCATGGACGAAATCTCGATCTTCGGCACCGAGAAGGACCAGACCACCGTCAATCTCAACAAGATGAACCTCGCGGTTCATGGCCTCTCCGGCGATGTGCGGGTGTCCAACACTTACTACGAGGATCCTCACGGGGCGGTCTACAAGAACGGTGACGGCTTCTTTGACTTTGTGATGGCCAATCCCCCGTTCAACGTCTCTGGAGTGGACAAGGAGCGCTTGGAAGGCGACCCACGTTTTCCCTTCGGTGTGCCAAAGACCGACAATGCCAACTACCTCTGGATTCAGCTCTTCTTCGCCTCCCTCAAGCCGACCGGACGAGCTGGCTTCGTCATGGCCAACTCGGCGGGTGATGCCCGAGGCAGCGAGCAGGTGATCCGTCAGAAGCTGATCGAGTCCGGTGCCGTGGACGTGATTGTCTCGGTGGGGCCGAACTTCTTCTATACCGTCACGCTGCCCTGCACACTGTGGTTCTTCGACCGAGCCAAGAGTGAGACCGAGCGCGGCGACAAGGTGCTGTTCATCGATGCTCGCCACCTCTATCACCAGATCGACCGGGCACACCGGGACTGGCTACCGGAACAGGTCGAATTCCTGGCCAATATCGTCCGCCTCTACCGTGGCGAAGAGATCGAGCTGGATCAGGGCAGTGAGCCGCTGCTGGCCGAGAAGGGGCTATCTGAGGGCTACACCGATGTGCCTGGGCTCTGTAAGCTGGCGACTCGTGAGGAAATAGAGGCACAAGGCTGGTCGTTGAACCCTGGGCGCTATGTTGGCGCGGCAGCGAGAGAAGCCGAGGATGTGAACTTCTCGGAGCGTCTGGAGGAGCTTGCTGAGGAACTGGAGGTGCTTAACTCTGAGGCGAGGGAGTTAGAGGAGCGCATCTCTCAGAATGTAGTGGCGGCTCTGGAGAATGCACGATGATTGTGTGGCCCAAGGTTAAGCTAGGGAGCTACTTCCGCATCAAACATGGCTTTGCTTTCAAGAGTAAGTTCTTCGCGAGGAAAGGCGATTTTATCGTGCTAACTCCTGGGAATTTTCGCGAAGACGGAGGGCTAAAGTCACAAGGAGAAAAGGAGAAGTTCTACTCCGCAGCACCTCCTGATGGGTTCATTATGAACAAAGGCGAATTATTGGTTGTGATGACGGATCTGACGCAGGAAGCAAGGATCTTAGGAGCCCCTGCCTTTGTTCCTGAGAGTAATCTCTATCTTCATAATCAGCGCCTTGGGAAAGTGGTTGATCTCAATGAGGCCGCTCTGGACAAGGGGTACTTATATTATACGCTGAACTGGAGTGCCGCTCGTGACCAGATCAAAGCTACAGCTACAGGCGCAACAGTGCGCCATACAGCGCCTGATCGGATATATGCTGTAGAGATTCCGCTTCCTCCGCTTTCTACCCAGCATCGAATTGCGTCGATCCTCTCCGCCTACGACGACCTCATCGAGAACAACACTCGCCGCATCGAGATCCTTGAGGAGATGGCTAGGCGGTTGTACAAGGAGTGGTTCGTCCACTTCCGCTTCCCTGGACATGATGAGGTGAGCTTCAAGGAGAGTGAGCTTGGGGCGATTCCTGAGGGGTGGAACATAACTCCAATCAAGGAGGCCTATGAAGGGCTTTTCGATGGCCCTCACGCAACACCCAAAAAGAGTGACGCTGGCCCGGTATTTTTGGGAATCAAAAACCTTCGTGAAGAGGGTGGGCTTGATCTATCTACTATTCGTCACATTTCAGAAGAAGAATACCCGAAGTGGACGAAGCGCGTTACACCACGAGAGGGTGATATTGTCTTCACATATGAAGCCACGTTAAACAGGTATGCTCTTATTCCCAAAGGGTTTGTTGGCTGCTTGGGGCGTCGCCTGGCATTGATTAGACCGGCGGAGGTCTATCGACACTTCCTCTACCTTCACTTCTTCAGTGAAAGCTGGCGGAATGTAATTGCAAAGAATACCCTTTCAGGTGCCACTGTTGACCGTATTCCGCTGACAACACTCCCTGACTTCCCTGTACTATTGCCTCCAATGCAAGTGGCTTCTGACTTCGGTCAGTTAGTTGGCCCATTGTTCCAACTCACGGAAACATTGGCGAAGAAGAACGCGAACCTCCGCGCCCAACGCGACCTGCTGCTCCCCAAGCTGGTATCAGGTGAAATTGACGTTTCCGACATCACCATGCCCGAAGACAAGGAGGTCGAAGCCGCATGACACCCCCGCCATCCCCCGCTTATGCCTATTCTGAAGATGCCCTGGTCGAGCAGCCCGCTATCGAGCTGTTCGCTGATCTGGGTTGGGACACTGCCAATCTCTACGGAGAGTGGTCGGGTACGGTATCGAGCGAGGGACGGGAGACACAGCAGGATGTGGTGCTGGTGCCCCGGCTGCGCGTGGCCTTGGAGAAGCTCAACCCCGAGCTGCCCGCCGATGCCCTGGAGAAGGCCATCGAGGAGCTGACCCGCGACCGCTCCAAGCTGCTCCCGGTGAACGCCAACCTGGAGGTTTACCGGCTGCTCAAGGATGGCGTGAAGGTTGAGGTGTCCGAAGACGATGGTGGCACCGTTATCGAGACGGTGCGGGTGATCGACTGGAGCAAGCCCGAGGAGAACGACTTCCTGCTTACCTCGCAGTTCTGGGTAAGGGGAGAACTGCATACACGACGTACCGATCTTGTAGGCTTCGTGAACGGGCTGCCACTGCTGTTCGTGGAGCTGAAGGCCAGCCACAAGACCCTCAAAGCTGCCTATGATGGCAACCTGAGCGACTACCGCTCGGTGATCCCCCAGCTGTTCACCTACAACGCCGTGGTGATGCTCTCTAACGGCTCTGAGACACTGGTGGGCAGCACCTTCTCCCCTTGGGAGCATCTCTTCGAGTGGAAGCGGATCAATGACGAGGGTGAGAAAGGCGTGGTGTCGCTGGAGACCGCCATCCGAGGGATTGCCGAGCGAACGCGGCTGTTGGACATCTTGGAGAACTTCACGGTGTTCGAGGAGGCCCAGGGCGGCACCATCAAGAAGATCGCCAAGAACCATCAGTATCTCGGGGTGAACAAGGCCATCGCCGAGCTACAACGGATCAAGAACCGTCCTGCCGGTGAGGCTGGTCGGCTGGGGGTCTTCTGGCATACCCAGGGCTCGGGCAAGTCGCTCTCCATGGTTTTCTTCACCCAGAAGATCCATCGCACCATCACCGGCAACTGGACTTTCGTGATCGTCACCGACCGCAACGAGTTGGACGAGCAAATCTACAAGACCTTCGCGGCCACCGGGGCGGTCAACGAGGTGGAGGCTCACGCCGAGAGCGGTGCCCACCTCAAACAGCTTCTCAGCGAGGATCACCGCTACGTCTTCACGCTGATCCAGAAGTTCGGCACCAAGAAGGGCGAGACCTACCCCAAGGTCTCCGACCGCCAGGACATCATCGTCATCACCGACGAGGCCCACCGCTCCCAGTACGACACCCTGGCCATGAACATGCGGACGGCGCTGCCCCATGCCGCCTTCCTGGGCTTCACCGGAACGCCGCTGATGGCCGGTGAGGAGAAGACCAAGGAGGTGTTCGGTGACTACATATCGGTCTACGACTTCGGACAGTCCATCGCTGATGGGGCCACCGTGCCCCTCTATTACGAGAACCGAATCCCTGAGCTGCAACTGATTAACGAGAACCTCAACGACGACCTGACCCGTCTGCTGGAAGATGCCGAGCTGGACGAGGATCAGGAGAAGAAGGTCGAGCGGGTATTCGCCCGTGAGTACCACCTGATCACCCGTGACGACCGCCTGGAGGCCATCGCTGAGGATTTGGTGCAGCACTTCGTCGGCAGGGGGCATCAGGGCAAGGCCATGATGGTCTGCATCGACAAGGCCACCGCCGTGAAGATGTACGACAAGGTACAGACTCACTGGAAGGACTACCTGGCCCGTCTTCAGGCCGACTTGGCGTCCGCCCCTGATGAGCAGCAGGAGGCGCTCAAGCACAAGATCGAGGTGCTGGAGACGACCGATATGGCGGTGGTGGTATCTCAAGGGCAGAACGAGGTGAAGGAGCTGGCAGACAAGGGGCTAGACATCCTGCCCCACCGCAAGCGCATGGTGGAGGAAGACCTCGACGAGCAGTTCAAGGATCCCGACAGCCCGCTGCGGCTGGTGTTCGTCTGCGCCATGTGGATCACGGGCTTCGATGTCCCGTCCTGCTCGACCATCTACCTCGACAAGCCGATGAAGAATCACACCCTGATGCAAACCATCGCCAGGGCCAACCGCAAGTACCCCGGCAAGGAAGCGGGACTGATCGTGGACTACGCGGGTGTCTTCAGGAAGCTTCAGGAGGCGCTGGCCATCTATGGTGGGGCTTCATCAAAGGTAGCTGAGCCGAGGCCAGGATACGGAGATGAGCCACCGCAAGACGGTGATACACCGATCCACCAGAAGGCCGAGCTGGTTGAGTACCTCAAGCACCTGCTGGCCAAGGGGATTACCTTCCTGACCGAAAAGCAGATTGACCCCGAGGCGATCAAAACGGCTGGAGGCTTCGATAAGGTTGCCTTGCTGGACGATGCCCGCGAGAAGCTACTGGATAGCGAGGAGACCAAAAAGGCTTTCCTGAACCTCGCCAGGGCCACCTCCCGAGTCTACCGAGCCATCCTCCCTGATCCTTCAGCCAATGATCTGGCCCCCGATGCGGTACTGCTTTCGGTGCTGGCCCAGAAGATCAAGGCGCTGGAACCCGAAGTGGACATCTCCCAGGTGATGAAGGACGTGGACGACCTGCTGGATCAGTCGGTCGCTCCGGTGCCCTACGTTATCGAGGATACTGATGAGGAGAAGCTCTTCGATCTCAGCCAGATCGACTTCGAGAAGCTCAAGGAGAGGTTCAGCAAGGGCAAGAAGCGCACCGAGGCTGAGAAGTTGCGGGCACTGCTGAACCAGAAGTTGGAGAGCATGGTGGCCAAGAACCCCAGCCGCACCGACTTCATGGAGAAGCTCCAGAAGCTGATAGAGAAGTACAACTCGGGCAGCCTGAACATCGAGGCGTTCTTCCAGCAGCTGATGAAGTTCACAGAGGAGTTGCAGGAGGAAGACCAGCGGGCAATCCGTGAAGGGCTCACCGAAGAGGAACTGGCTCTGTTCGATATCATTACCAAGCCAGCGCCTGAGATGACCGATAAGGAGGTGGCCCAGGTGAAGGCCATGTGTCGGGAGCTGCTGGAGACCCTCAAGGAGGAGAAGCTAGTGCTGGACTGGCGGAAGAAGGCCCAGGCCAAGGGCGATGTCCGCCGGACCGTGGAGATTGTCTTCGACCGGGGGCTACCGGATAGCTTCGATGAGCCGCTATATAACGAGAAGTGCGAGGCTGCGTTCCATCACCTGATGACGAGCTACTACGGTGGTGGGCAGAGCGTGTATGCCTCTACAGGTGTGCGCTGAGCATCAAAGCAGCTGGGGTGCTCAGAAGGCAAGGTGATAGAGCGAAAGAAAAAATAAAACACCCACACAAAAGTAAATATGGAATCAATTTCCATATTAAGAAAAATTTTTCACTTCCATCGACCAGCTTGAAAATAAGATGGGCTGTCCCAAGCTAGTACTAACCATGAGACGTTACTCTTGGTGAAATAGCAATGACAATCAAACACTTGGAGGTTGGCGATGGATGTTCGCAAAGGTTTCGAGGATATTTCTGACAAGACCGAAGACATTTTGGAGAAAGCTCATAGCCCTTCCAGCAGGTCGGGCCACACCGTGGAGCGGGTTGCTAAGATGGATGCAGCTGGCGTAGACCATGAAGTCATTGCGCTACAGCTGACCAAGAATAGTCGACACGGAAATCGTTATGAGCCATCTGAGGTACCGACTCTGCTGAAGGTTCACGAAGATAACGTTACAGCTGTAGGAATTACTGCAGCACAGGCTCGTCAGCTCATTCGGGACCAGCAAGACACGACCGAGGAAATTGAGGGGAACTGGTCTCCTGCGAATTGATACTCATGCTTAACTAGAACACTAAGCCTCGGTCAACGAGGCTTTTTTAAACCTAGCGACAATGGATATGCTGACATTTTCTGTGTCCAATTAGGTATACCTCAACGAGCACGATAATATGCCTGGTCTAGGTGTGCCGGTATGGCACTCGTGACAACCCAGAAGGATACGCTGTAAATAATCACACCCATACGAGTATCGGGGCTGTGAGAGAGGCAAAAACGTAGGAAGGAGTGTGGCCGCAACGCCCTCGAACGTGAATGGTATCAGTAAGTTAGGTTGTGATGAACGGCATGATGTAAATCAGCCGGTCCCACGACCTCCCAAAAGCCCCGGCGGGTTCTCCCGCCGGGGCTTTTTTATGGGTATCCTGCACTGATGCAAACCCGCGACCCGAAATTACTCTCCCATGCTCTTGTGTTCATCGCTGTCGTCCTGGCATTGGGCCTGGCCCACCAGTGGGTGAATCCCTGGCTGCGCTACGACCGCGCCGCCGTCGCCGGCGGCGAGGCCTGGCGTCTGGTCACCGCCCATCTGGTGCACCTGAATCTCTGGCATGCGCTGCTCAATCTGGGCGGCCTGGTGCTGATTCTGT
>Ga0208300_101343_pt1 | contig 10270 bp, 10 predicted proteins | sample 23_taG_FD_184096 | JGI IMG/M metagenome (GOLD analysis project Ga0208300, IMG submission 184096) | Marine viral communities from Cariaco Basin, Caribbean Sea - 23_WHOI_OMZ (SPAdes) (version 2) | ecosystem: Environmental > Aquatic > Marine > Oceanic | place: Caribbean Sea: Cariaco Basin... | reverse complement strand
ATAGACGGTGCGCAGTAGCATTTCGTCATCTTTGGGGGCTGGGATATCGCTGGTTGCCATATCAAAGTTTTCAGGTTTTGGCTCGCCAGTTGGGCGACTGGCCAATTTAATTTGACGATTTGTTGTTTGATTTTGTTGGGCATCAAAGCTCATTTTAAGGATCCTTTTTTGTTATTGATTGATGGTTTTAGATCGAGCAGCCAATAAACGAAGCATGGCTGCCGATAGTTATTCACTGATTATGAAAAGACCATTAAGCCGTGCCAGTTAGCGCCCGCTCTAAGATACGACGTGATACCGTTAAGTCATTATCTTTATGCTCACCCAGCTTTACCATATTATGAGCGTCAAGCTGCTGGATGATAGGGTCAATCGCTGACTCATCGAGCGCGGCATCTACGAAGCTGACAGGTAAACCAAGGCTACGGAAAAAGTCCTCGGTATATACAATAGCAGTTTCGATAATGCTGTCATCGTCTTGTTTTGTATCAGTATTGCTGTCGATGGCCCAAACGTTACGAGCGTATTGAAGCAGTTTTTCTTTTTTGCTGTCTTTGAGCTCACGTAGTACTGATGGCAGTAAGATAGTCAGCGTGCGGGCGTGATCGATACCATGTAGCGAGGTCAGTTCATGGCCGATCATATGCGTTGTCCAGTCTTGTGGTACGCCGACGCCGATAAGACCGTTTAGCGCCATGGTCGCTGTCCACATGATGTTTTTGCGAGTTTCGAGGTTTTCTGCATCGGCTTTTACCGCCTGACCTTCTTCGATCAAAATCTTTAACAGGCTTTCAGCAAACGCGTCTTGTACCTTGGCGTTGACAGGGTAGGTGAGATACTGCTCCATCACATGGACAAATGCATCTGCCACCCCATTCATCACTTGGCGCTCAGGCAAGGTGAGTGTTTTGGTCGGATCTAAAATAGAAAACCTAGGATAGGCAAGCGGGTTGCCAAATGGTAGCTTGGCCTGACGGTCACTGTGATTGACTACGCCGCCTGAATTCATCTCAGAGCCAGTCGCAGGAATGGTCAATACCGCGCCTAGCGCCACCGCTGAATCTAGTTTTTTGGTATAACCAATCAGGGCGTCCCATGCTTTTTCACGTGAGACTGTACCATCGTCTTCTTTGAGTGAAGATACTAAGGCGACAAACTTACTACCGTCGATGACTGAACCGCCGCCGACCGCTAAGATAAAGTCGATATTATGCTCATTGACCATATCCGCCGCTTTTAGCAGAGTATTGAACTCTGGGTTTGGCTCAATGCCGCCAAACTCAAAGATATCGCGCTGACCGTTGGCTTTGAGCGCTGTTCTGACTTCATCCAAGGTGCCCGTGCGCTCAGCTGAGCCACCGCCATAAGTGATGAGTACGCGAGCATCTTGCGGGACAAGCTCTGATAGTTCTTTGATTTGCCCTTCACCAAAGACGATGCGTACGGGATTGTAATATTGAAAATTATTCATAAGATTCCTCAGTCAATGTCGTTTGTCTGATAAAAAAGACAGCGATAAAAAGACAGCAAAAATAAAATCACTTATCTTTTACGATGGCGCACATTGTACATCAATTAGACCGGTCGTCTAGAGTTGTTTACAAAAAACACGTATAACTCAGAAATCTTATTTACTCAGCTTACTCAGTGTAGGCAGGCTGGTCGTCGGGTGATATCGATATCTACTCAAACAAAGACAACGATAAGCGGTGGGCTTAGCGTCCCATTTGGGAGGTGGTCATTTGCCATACTTCTGCCAGTGGTGTGTTGGTTTGACTGGTCTTGGCGATTAAGCTGGCACCAAGCCATGCAAAATACCAGCGTTTTGCCATGCTCTCAGCAGCGATATTCTCAGGGCGGGGCACCGACTGATCTGCCCAGCCAGCTTTGATTTGCTCAGCCAGCCAACTAATGATTTGTTGATAACCGGCGTTTAGTGCAATACGCATCGGCTCAGACAAATCAGCGACCTCAGCACTGAGCTTGACCACAAGGCATTTTTCGTGATCGCAGCCGTTTTGCTGGGTGTCATACCAGTTTTGAAAATAATCATAAAGCTTTTGCTGTGCGTTACTGTGACGACGACCAATGGTATCCAAACGCGTTTTATAGTTAACAAAATAGTGACTGATGATGGCTTCACCGAAGGCTTCTTTTGACGTAAAGTAATGATAAAACGAGCCTTTCGGGACGCCAGCGGTGTCTAGTATTTGTTTGATACCCACGGCGGTAAAGCCTTTTTTGGCAATGAGTTGGTAGCCGACATCGAGCAGGTGAGTTTTAGTATCAGGGGGAATGGTCGTTGCGTTGGCAGACGTTAAGTTGGTAGACATAGGGAGATGTCCTCTTATTATAGGGTTTGAAAGAGTTAAGGTAAACATTGGCTACATCAGTCAGTGATTATATGACGGTGAGTCTTGTAGCCGTCATGCTATGATAGGGGGCTTCCCTTTATTATATATTATACGTTTTATTGATATATGTTGTGACGCTATCAGGGATAGGCTCGTTACGTTTGTTCAACACAGCAGATGGCAAAATACGTTTCGTCACTATATTGGTCATGGTAGCATTAGACCAGTCGTCTAGCAAGTTGCTATTATTTTTACTACTTTACTATACAAGATAAATAAGGATAATTATGTCAACCAATACCAATAATCAAAGCGGCCAAAACCCGTATGAGGATTTTCATCTACAATACATCGCAGGCGAATGGCAAAGCGGCCAAGATGATAGTGTCAATACCGATGTCAACCCCTATAGTGGTGATACACTGGTGGAGATTCAGCAGGCCACCAAAGAGCAGCTCGACACCGCCTATCAAGCAGCGCATGCGGCACAAAAGCGCTGGGCGCAGCAAACCCCAGGCGAGCGAGCCGCTGTCTTGTATAAAGTGGTCAATATTTTGGACCAGCGCCAAGAAGAAATCGTAGATTGGCTTATTAAAGAGTCGGGCAGCACCCGTATCAAGGCGATGGTAGAGTTTGGTAGCGCGCGAGCGATTACGCTAGAGGCGGCTACTTTTCCCAATCGTGTCCATGGCCAGATTCGACCATCCAACACCGCTGGTAAAGAAAACTTTGTATACCGTGAGCCAATCGGTGTCGTGGCGGTGATTAGCCCGTGGAATTTTCCGCTTCATTTGACTCAGCGCTCTATCGCTCCTGCGTTAGCACTGGGTAATGCGGTGGTGCTAAAACCTGCTAGCGATACACCTATCACCGGCGGTCTGCTACTCGCCAAGATCTTTGAAGAAGCAGGACTGCCAAATGGCTTGCTGAACGTAGTCGTCGGTGCAGGCGAAGAGATCGGTGATGCCATCGTTACCCATGATATTCCAAGTTTTGTGTCATTTACAGGCTCGACCTCGGTCGGTAAGCATATCGGTGAGTTGGCCAATGGCGGCGACTATATCAAGCAAGTTGCGCTAGAGCTGGGCGGTAACAGCCCGTTTGTGGTCCTAAAAGATGCTGATATCGAGCAAGCAGTAAAAGCGGCCGCCTTTGGTAAGTTTTTACATCAAGGTCAAATCTGTATTGCTATCAACCGCATCATCGTCGAAGATGACATTTATGATGATTTTGTGGCGAGTTTTTTGGCGCATGTTAAGACACTAAATGTCGGCGATCCAAACCAAGAAGATACGGCCGTTGGGCCTATCATCAATGAAAAACAAGTCAAGTCACTAAAAGAAAAAATCGCCAAAGCCCAGCAACAAGGCGCCAAAATGCTATTAAGTGGCGAGATTAAAGGACAGGTGGTGCCGCCGCACATCTTCACCGAAGTCACCCGCGAGATGGACTTGTCTCGCAATGAAGTGTTTGGGCCACTGGTCGGTATCATTCGTGCCAAAGATGAAACAGATGCGCTGTCCATTGCCAATGACTCGATGTATGGGTTGTCTAGCGCTGTCTTTACAGCAGACATGCAAAAAGGCCTGCGCTTTGCGCGCGGTATTCGCGCAGGTATGACACATATCAATGACATCTCGGTCAACGATGAGAGTAATGTACCCTTTGGCGGTGAAAAGAACTCAGGTATCGGCCGCTTTAATGGTGAATGGGTGCTCGAAGAATTTACCAGAACGCACTGGATTTCTATGCAAAACGAGCCGCGTCAGTACCCATTTTAATTGCTTCATGCGCCGTGCTTGCTCAATGAACGCAAAAAAAAGACCGCCATCAGTGCGGTCTTTTTTGTTTAGGATAAACGAAAGGTATAATAAGCGAGAAGTATGATAGCTGAGATTAGCGAGAGTGAAAGCCGAGTAACGCTTCAATCTCTTCGACCGTCATTCGTCTGACAAGTGCCTGCTCTTCTACCGATAGACGGTTGGTATACTCTTTGATCATTGTATAAATGCTACGCGAAATCTCAGAGGTCGTCGCATAGTACATTTGAGGTTGTTCTTTGGTAAGGGTGGTCAAAAATCTGTTGATGATTTTGCGTTTTTCGTCCGCTGCATGTTCTTCAGTCATAATAGTCTCCTAGAAGAGAACCATTTAAGCAGTCGGAGATATGAGAGTCAATAACAGGAGTGTAATGGTCGCTGTCACAATATCTATCACAACCTCTATATCAGTTATGACCTCTGTTATGACAACGGATAAATGACTTTTTAACAATGGTATTGTATAAGCCATAACATTCATTTAATATGAATGTTATGGCGCTATCTTTTAACTCTATATTAAGAAGACAGTTATGCACACTATCAATCTACCCAGCAAACCGCCAAACTCGCCTCACCCCATACTCAATTTGAGCTTTCGCGTTTTCTTTAGTGGGGCGGCAGTCTTTGCAGTACTTATCATGACTTTATGGTCGTTCGTTTTTACCGGTCATACTGATATCGCCGCGCAGACATTGAATCCGCTGTATTGGCATGGTCATGAGATGATTTATGGTTATGCTTTAGCCGTGGTCGCAGGTTTTTTATTGACCGCTGTGCAGACTTGGACTGGGGTGAAGATGCCTTATGGCTATAAGCTACTAGCTATTTTTAGCTATTGGTTAATTGCGCGCTTAAGCTGGTTGGCCTTTGGCTTAGGTCTAGATATTGGTGCGGGGCTACTACTATTAGCGGCTACATTTGATATGTTGTTTGTCGCCTCAATGGCGTGGGTAGTGTTTCGAGCAGTACTGCAAGTTAAGCAATACAAGCAAATGGGGATTTTGGCCAAACTTGCGCTACTCACCTTAGGCAACGGACTGTGCTATTGGGGCATTTTTGCTAATGATATGACTGTCACTAAGATAGGGGTGTATTTAGGGTTTTATCTAATTATCGGCTTGGTGTTGACGATTGGCCGGCGCGTGGTACCGTTTTTTATTGAGCGCGGATTGGCCTATGATGGTATTGATGTCAAAGTACGCAATAGCAAATGGCAAGATGTCTTGAGTCTGGTTTTTTTCTTGACTTTTTTTATCACTGATCTATTTTATCCTAATAAATATCTGCTCACTATCACTGCTCTTGGGGTGGCTATCGTCAATCTCATACGTTTAGCCGGTTGGTATCACCCAAAGATCTGGCAAAAGCCTTTACTTTGGTCATTGTATTTAGCGTTTTTTGGCATGTGTTTGAGCTTTATCTTATACGCTTTGCAGCCTTGGCTTGGCTTTAGTCACAGTCTGGCGGTACACGCTTTATCTATCGCTGGCGTTGGTATGATGACACTGGCGATGATGGCGCGAGTATCACTAGGGCATACAGGGCGCAATATTCATCAGCCGCCAAAGATGGTCAATGTGATGTTTGCGCTCATGGTATTAGTATTTGTCAGCCGCGCATTTTTACCTATTATCGCTGTCGAACATTACTTATTATGGGTGATGATTGCGCAAGGCGCTTGGATTAGCTGCTTTGTACTATTTTGCATCAGCTATTTACCGATATTGTCCAAGCCCAGACCAGATGGTTTGTTTGGTTAAATTTGAATTGTTAAGGAGCATTTGCCCATGAAGTTGACGAACTATAGTGATTATGCGCTGCGCTCCTTAATCTATCTAGCCGTAAAGCCTGAGCCACAGGCTTTAGCGAACATCAGTGATATTGCTAATAGCTATGATATCTCGAGAAGCCATCTGACAAAGATTATTCATCAATTAGGTCAGCTTGGCTATATAGAGACGATTCGCGGTAAAAATGGCGGTATCAGGCTTGCCCGTGCGCCTGAAAATATCAATTTAGGTATACTCATTAAGCAGATAGAGCCGGACTTTGCGTTGGTTGAGTGCTTTGCGGCAACTGTACCTAAGACTGATGCCACGACGCAACAAGGCTTACCGATAACCTTGATTGATGAAACGGCTGATGAGATAGCTAACAAGGCCTCATCAGTTATAAAGCAAGGCTGCGTCATCAGTCCTGTATGTCGATTAAAGGGGGTGTTTTTTGAAGCCCTTACTGCTTTTGTGAGCGTTTTAGAGGGCTATACTTTAGCTGATATCATTAATAATAAAATTGAATTAAAGGCTTTGTTATCTTAATTCAGTATTCGTGTTAAACATCAGAAGCGATAAAACATCTGGCTCGGATGCATATAAGCAGCGATATCATGTAATAGCGTACTGCTTTGTAGTAAAAGTTGTGCTATAACAATATATAACTAGCCTAAATATAGTCGATGCACTCTAAAAAGCGCATAGCGCTACTGGGATGAATTTTGCGCAGCCTCTGGGAACGCAGCACGCAAGTAAAATTTATACCAGTAGCGCGTTTAAATTTATATAACAGTTTTATTTTCAACTGACTATAGCTTCTCATTTCCCATAAAAGAGATAATCCGATGTTTAAAATAAAAGTAGAGCGTACCGTAAATAAACCGATTGATGAGGTGTTTGAAGCCATAAGCGATCATGCCAGTTATGGATTATTCAAAGCGGTAGGGACGGCTAAGCTACTAACAAAAGGCGATGACGAGCGTAACGGCGTTGGTGCTTTACGTACCATTCAGACGGGGCCAGTCAAATTTTGGGAGCGAATTACGGCGTTTGAGCGTCCGACTCATATGCAGTACAAGATTGAAAAAGCCAGACCTGTTAAAGTGGATCACCGCAAAGGGAGCATAGATTTAAAAGATTTAGGCGATGGTACTACGCAGGTAACATGGATATCTGAAGGTCGATTAGTGATACCATTACCCCTGATCGGCCGCTTGCTTGATCGCAAGATGCAAAAACAAGGTACGGTAGGGTTTAGTAGTATACTCAAATCCATAGAAAGCCGCTAATTTAGCGGCTTCGTCTATTTTAAATTTTGAGCTTTATCTCGTCATCTTATTCTGCTTTGTTCTTAGCCGCTTCAAGCTTATTGAAGCGCGCTAACTGCTCAGGTGTGGCTGGCTGTTGATACTTCTGCTTCCACTCAGAGTAGGGCATACCATAGATCAGCTCACGAGCGTCTTCATAGTCGATGTCGATACCACGCTCCTCGCCAGCCGCTTTATACCACTTGGATAAGCAGTTGCGACAAAAGTCAGCAAGGTTCATCAGCTCGATATTTTGTACATCTTTACGCTCATCTAAATGAGCAAGTAAACGGCGAAATGCCGCAGCTTCTAGTTCGATATTGGACTCTAGTTTTGCCATAGTTTTTCCTTATCTTTACTGTGCATCTATAAATGCAGAGGTTTTTATCATCTAACGCCGTAAAACCACGTCCTTCTAGGGCGTAGATATCAGGCGTCAGTCATTGTCGCCCAGTATGGCGAATACCTTGATACCCAGCTGCATTGAGATCATAATTATCCCATGAAAACGCTCAAGCTACGCATCAAAGACAAACACGCCACTCAGCTCAATATCTTGGCTGGGGCGGTCAACTTTGTCTGGAATTACGTCAATGAGCTAAGTTTTAAACATTTACAGCGCACAGGCAAATTCTTTTCAGCCTATGACTTGGCTGTTTACACCAAAGGGGCAGGTGAATACCTAAATCTACACAGTCAAACCTTGCAAGCGATTAGTGAAGTTCACACCAAAAGCCGAAAACAGTTTAAAAAAGCCAAACTCAACTGGCGTACCAACAACCCAAAGGCCAAGAGAAGAAGCTTGGGCTGGATTCCTTTTAAAAGGACAGCCATAAAACACCTATCAACTCGTCAATCAGGCAAGAAAAGCCTTAAGTCCACTATCCAACTAAGCCTCGCTAAAGGCAAAAAACTTACTATAGATCTATGGGACAGCTATAACCTAGCCCTGTACCGCATCAATACTCTGGAGCTGGTACAAGACAATCGTGGTCACTGGTATGCCTGTATCACCGTTAAAGAATTTCCAAAGATTAAGTGCGGCACTGGCCAAGTCGGTATTGATTTAGGCTGTAAGGATTCAGCGGTCAGTAGTAATGGCGATGTTCTAACCACTAAGCTGACCCATCAATACGCCGAAAAACTGGCAATTGCCCAAAGAGCCAAGAATAAAAAACGGGTCCGTGCCATTCACGCCAAGATTAAAAATACCCGCCAAGATCTGATCCATAAATTCACATCAAAGCTTATCAAAGCCAACAGCTTAATCGTTGTTGGTAAGATTAAATCAACATCATTCACTTCATCCAAACTGGCCAAATCCGTCTATGACGCTGGTTGGTTTGAAATAAAACGGCAACTGGATTATAAATGCGCGAACGCAGGTTGCCACTATATCGAAGTCAATGAAGCGTACAGCACCCAAACCTGCTCGTGTTGCGGCTCCCGCCAAGACAGTCCGAAAGGTAGAGAAGGTCTTGGTATAAGAGTATGGTTTTGTCGTTCTTGTAAAACGACCCATAACAGAGATGTTAATGGAGCAAAAAACATTCTCGCGGTCGGGCTTGGCCGTCTTTAGTAGGAATCCCCTCCGTTTAGGGAGGGGAGGAAGTCAATAAACTTAATCTTCCTTAAGCATTTTCAAGCTTAGGGCGAGCCTTATTTACGGCTTTAAGTAACGCTTCTTCAAACTCGCCTTGTTTAAATTTGACTAAGTAAGAGTGCGCGGCGCAGAAGTTACGTACGTCCCAGTCATGAGCAATTTGAGTCGCCCAGTCACAGTACTCTTTACCGGCATTCGGCGCGTCTTCCAGCGCTTTTTTGGTAGTAGGATGCAGCATCACCTCAGGCAACATTTTTTCAAGCAATTTAGAAGGAGGACTCATAAAAGTATCATCGACGTGTAGGCTTTTACTCGTAGGATGATAAGCCAATAACGAGCCGGCATGAATCATCTCATTAGCATGGATATAATCGATGCCTTGCGACATAGAGAACTCAAGCTCAGGATAGCGCTCAGCGACTGTCGTACTTTCAACCAAATCCTCGCTCCACTCAACCTCAGGCACTTGTTTGGCGTGGCGAGTACTACCATAAAAGATTGCTTGCGGAAAATCTTTTGCCATCTGCGCGCAGTGAACCGTGTGGAATGGATGTACGTTCAGTACTGCTTCAACATCTTTACCCTCATTAGTCAGGCTCATGACCTGCGTACGTACGTCACCAATGAGTTTATAGCTATCTAAAAAGATAAACTTGCCGGACTCTAATTTGATAAGCGAGCACTGCGTACCGATATTGATAACGCCGCCGATGCGAAACTCGCCGCGTATGTTCCAAAACCCTGACCCTAGATCATGTATTTTTTCTGCCATGGTTATTCTCCTCCATGATGTTAGGGCGTGTTGAACATTCGCAAATAGGCACTGCTGATCGCTAAAATTGTTCCAGACAAGGCACAAAGCGACGATAATGCAGATGCCTTAGCGAGATTTGTAACGCAGTATGGGGCAATTTTAGCATCAGCCCGCAGGGACAGGACTCTTTTTTGCCGCTTCATCGTTAAAAATAAGCGCTTAGAATGACTAAACTTATTATTTTTAACATCGAATCGCCTAAAAAATAGTCGCTGTCAGTGCCATGGTCGAATGTTCAACACGCCCTAATAATTTTAATTGTAAACTCTATGATAGTACATCGTCTGATAAACAAGTCACTAGTAAATAGTAATGGATTCAAGCCGCTAGTATCGTTACACAACTTTTGTAACTTTTCCCAAGTTTTACAGTTGCTGTAACTGCATATCGATTAGGCCTTTCGATTAAGTCTGGCTAGAGGCCGCTTCTAAATCAGCGCGCGCGTTATCAATTCTCGATAGCAAAGCAGTTTCAAACTCACCTTCTGCAAAGACGACTAGACCAGAATGGGCCCCGCAAAAGTTACGCACCTCTCGCCACTCGTGAGCAAGCTTTGTCGCCCAGTCGCAGTACGCTTTGCCAGCGTCAGGCTCATCT
>Ga0208300_101341_pt1 | contig 10277 bp, 11 predicted proteins | sample 23_taG_FD_184096 | JGI IMG/M metagenome (GOLD analysis project Ga0208300, IMG submission 184096) | Marine viral communities from Cariaco Basin, Caribbean Sea - 23_WHOI_OMZ (SPAdes) (version 2) | ecosystem: Environmental > Aquatic > Marine > Oceanic | place: Caribbean Sea: Cariaco Basin... | reverse complement strand
GCATAGTTGCGGGTCAGCGGCGCGGTCTGGTCGCGTAGCGCCAGTAGCGTGAAGATCGCTTCGACGCCGCCTGCGGCACCCAGCAGATGGCCGGTGGTTGCCTTGGTGGCGCTGATCGCCGGCGAGCGTTCGCCGAATACCCGACGAACGGCTGCAAGTTCGCCCCGATCACCTACCGGCGTAGACGTGGCATGGGCATTGAGGTGTTGAATGTCGGCCGCTTCCAGCCCTGCCTGACGCAGGGCAATCTGCATCGCGCGCGCCGCGCCGGAGCCATCCTCGGGACCTGCCGTCATGTGATAGGCATCGGAAGTCGTGCCGTAGCCGACCAGTTCGGCAATCGGCGTCGCGCCCCGTGCCAGGGCGTGTTCGAGCGTCTCGATCACGATCAGGCCGGCACCTTCCCCCATGACGAATCCGTCGCGGGCCTGGTCGAACGGCCGCGAGGCCTGCTCCGGCGTGTCGTTGAAATGGCTGGAGAGCGCCTTGGCGGCGGCGAAACCACCCAGGCTGACGCGATCGATACACGCCTCGCTGCCGCCGCAGAGCGCGACGTCGGCTTCGCCAGCGTGAATCATGCGCGCGGCGTCGCCGATCGCCTGTAGGCCGGCGGCACAGGCCGTGACCGGTGCGCCGAGCGGGCCCTTGAAGCCGTGGCGGATCGAGACCTGGCCGCAAGCCAGGTTGGCCAGAAACGAAGGAATGGTGAACGGCGACAACCGCCGCGGCCCACGGCTGTCTACCGTGCGTACCGCATCGGCAATGGCGGGAAAGCCGCCGATGCCCGAGCCGATCAGGGTCGCCGTGCGCTCCTTCTCGGCTTCCGTCTGCGGAAACCAGTTGGCCTGGGCCAGCGCTTCTTCCGCCGCCGCGACTGCCATCTGGATGAAGCGGTCCATCTTGCGCCGCTCTTTCGGATCCATGGTGGCGTCCGGGTCGAAGCCGGCGCTGTCCTCCTCGATGGTCGGCACCGGGCCGCCGACGCCCACGGCCAGCCCTTCGACGGTCTCCGCCGGCAGTCGGCGCAGGCCGGAGGCGCCCGACAGCAGACGCTGCCACACGGTTTCGATACCGCATCCCAACGGCGAGAGGATGCCCATACCTGTCACTACGATACGTCGCATGACGATGTCCTTTCAGTCATTGATCGAGTCACTCGCAGCATCGGCAAGCTGGCCAGAAGCCTTCGCTGCCGCTGTCTGCGAGCTGGAAGAAACACCACGGTCGAAGGCTTTCTGCATGCGCTCGACACGGGCATGAACCGCCGGGCTGGCGTCGGGTCCGGGGGCCAGACGCACATCGCCGGGCGACAATGGCCTATCGTGGTGGCGGTCGTACAGGATCGGATCGACGGGTTCCAGGGTCTGTCGATCAACCAGATGGAAGCCGTCGGCTTCGATCGGCAGATGGTCTTCGCCCCAGCGGTAGAGCATCAGGATGACCGGTGCGAGGTCGTGCCCCTTTGCCGTCAGATGATACTCGTAACGCGGCGGATGCTGCTGATAGCAGCGCTTTTCGAACAGTTCATTGGTGACCATGCGATCCAGGCGCCGCGTCAGCATGCTGGAAGCGATGCCCAGGCCGCGCTGGAACTCGTCGAAGCGACGCGCGCCCTGCATGGCATCGCGCAGGATCAGCAGCGTCCAGCTGTCGCCGACGCAATCGAGCGCGCGGGCCACGGGGCAGAAGGAGGAAATATCGTGGGTCACTTTCATTATGGAAGCGACTCTACCGAATTTCCCGGCTCAAGGGAAATGGAGACGTCCAGAACCGCCAACGGTTGCGTTCACGTGCCGCCGGTATCCAGTGCCAGTCTCATTCGCACCCGCGGCAGCCGTTCGCCCTGACGTTCGCTCCACTCTTCGCCCAGGGTTGCCCAACCGCGCCCGGTCAGCGATGGCGCCAGCACCAGGCTCGCTTCGATCATCGCCTCGCTGTGCCCCGCGTCTCTCAATGCCTCGATGGACAGCGACAGCAGGCGCGATCCCACGCCCTGCCGTGCCACCGAAGGCCAGACGTAGAGCGTTTCGATGCGCCCGGCCGGGAGATCGCGCTCACAGAAGCCGATGCAATGCCCGTCGCATTCTGCCACCAGCGTGGAGTAGATCGCCTGTCGCGCCATCCACGCTTCCGCAGTGCGCGGCAGCGCCGATGCCCAGGCCTCGCGCTGGGCCAGGGTATAGTGGTTGGCCGCGCCTTCCATGATCGCGTGGTAAAAAACCTCGGCCTGATCCGAGACATCCCGGGGCAATGCCTCGCGGAAGCGGGTTCGTTCGAGCATATCGAGATCCTCCGAGCTGATCGACCATCAACGACGCCGCCGGATCACGCAGCGTCGTTGACCAGAGACTCATAGCGCGGGAAGCGCAGCGCGATGTCGCTGGCGGTTTCCGCCAGCGAATCCGTATCCCCTTCGCTGAGCGTCAAGGTGACGAAGTCCGGCTGCGGCCCCATATCGAACCAGTGCGGCAGATCCGCGGGGATGGAGATGAGATTGCCGCGCTCGCAGCCAACGACATAGACACGATAAGCCAGATGCAGGTAGAAGATCGCCTGGCCGTGGAGAAACAGATGCCATTGCTGACCCAGGCTGCGCGACTCGCTGTAGAGCAGCTCCCGCCGCAACTGGCCATCGGGATAGACCGGGCTCATGCCGCGAAGTTCGATCCGCTGACACCCGCTGCGCAGACGCATCTCGTCGATGAGAGCGGCGTGCTCATCGAGCACCTCCTCGGCACTGGCGGTACTGCGAAGCGGCGGTAGCGAATGGGACTGGAAGAGAATCTGATGGGCGCCCAGTTCCAGCTTGATACGCGCCTCATCGCGCGTCGACAGCAACGGCTGGTCGCTATCGGCTTCGTGGTAAACATGCAAAAAACTCATCCAACCCCTCTCCTTGGTATTATGCGAGCTGCCGAAATCCTGCCGCACCCGGGGCCGAGCGCTACTGCATTATGGCACCATTGCAAAAGTTCACCTCGAAAAGCGCAATCTCATGATGTCAGAGCCCTCACGCCATGCTCCCGTGTCCGACAGCGCTTTCACGCTGGAGACGATCGGTCATGTCGCCAGCGATTATCCCGACAAGTTCGGAATTCCGCGCCAGCCGGGGTTGGCGCCGTCGGCGCGGGCGATTCTCTATCTGGCGCCAGCGTTCGACGATCCGCTCGCCGTCGAAGGTCTGGAGGCGATGACCCATCTGTGGCTGACCTTCGTCTTCGATCGCAGCCCGGAGAACTGGACGCCCCGGGTGCGGCCGCCTCGGCTTGGAGGCAATCAGCGCATCGGCGTCTTCGCCAGCCGCAGCACCCACCGCCCCAACCGCCTTGGCCTGTCGCTGGTCGAGCTGGTCGATATCGAATGCACGCCGAAACCCTCGCTTGCCCAGACGCCGATTGCCGGATCCCGGTTGGCCGAGTATCGAAGCCGGGTCAAGCTGCACCTGCGGGGGCACGATCTCTGCGACGCCACGCCGATCCTCGACATCAAGCCGTATCTGCCCTGGGCCGAGTCCCGACCCGATGCCGATGCCGGTTTCGCGCCCGCGCCGCCGCCCCGGCACCGCGTCGTTTTCAGCACCGCGGCGAAAGAAGCGCTGCAGCGCCATCCCGACGGCGAATCGCTGTCTCGCCTGATCGAGGAGGTGCTGACCCAGGACCCGCGCCCCGCCTATCACGGCAGCGGTTCGAACCGGCAGGGCGCCACGAGGCAATACGGCGTCTTCCTGCGCGACGTCAACGTGCGTTTTCAGGCACTGGAAGGGGCCGGCGACACCGAGTTCCGGGTGGAAGCGATCGAACCCCGTTGATGGTCGGCGGAATCGAACGCAGGCCGGCACTGGTCACCGGGCATCGATGCGGCTAGGCTGGCGAGCTTCGATGAATGACTGGAGTGCCTTCGATGCGAAAGTCGCTGATTGCCCTTTGCCTGTCCGCCCTGACGGCATTCTCTCTTCCGGTGCTCGCCGATGCCGATCATCCGCACGTGCGCCTGCACACGAGCCAGGGCGACATCGAAGTCGAACTCGATGCCAAGGCGGCCCCCGAGACGGTGGACAACTTCCTGAGCTACGTCGATGAAGGCTTCTATGCCGGCACGGTCTTTCATCGCGTGATGCAGGACTTCATGATCCAGGGCGGCGGCATGACGGCGGATCTCGAGCCCAAAGAGACCCACGCACCGATCGCGCTGGAAAAAAGCGGCCTCGACAACACCCGTGGCACCATCGCCATGGCGCGAACCGCCAATCCGGATTCCGCGACCAGCCAGTTCTTCATCAACCTGGTCGACAATAGCGCGCTGAACTATCGCGATCTCTACAACCCGGGCTATACGGTGTTCGGCCACGTGGTCTCGGGCATGGACGTCGTCGACGAGATTGCCGGCGTTGCCACCGGCCGCCAGGGCCTTCACGCCAATGTGCCGAAGACGCCGATCACGATCGAGAGCGCGGAACGTATCGACTGAAGACACCGTGATACGGCAGAAAACCGCCAGGTGAGCCAGAAAGCAAGAAAGCAAGAAGCCCCGACGTTGTCATGTCGGGGCCTCTCATGAAAATCAATTCTCGAGAAGCGCTGCAACAATCTCCGAGCGGAGCGAAGTGCAAGGCGTACGGCGCGCAGGAACCGGAGCCTATGGGGTATAGGTGAGGATTCCGATCGGACCGGCGCCACCGGAGCCGTACAACAAAGCAATTTGCCCGCGCAGGAATTGAGACAGCGTTTCTAGAAGGTCATGCCCAGACGCCGCCCCACCTCCTCATAGGCCTCGATCACGCCGCCCAGCCCCTGGCGGAAGCGGTCCTTGTCCAGCTTCTCGCGGGTTTCGGCGTCCCAGAGCCGGCAACCGTCCGGCGAAAACTCGTCGCCCAACACGATCTCGCCCTCGAAGAGGCCGAATTCGAGCTTGTAGTCGACCAGCAGCATGCCGCCGTCGAGAAACAGCTGCTTGAGCACGTCGTTGACCCGGAAGGTCAGCGCTTTCATGGTCGCCAGCTGCTCGGGCGTCGCCCAGCCGAAGGTCTCGGCCAGCGACTCGTTGATCATCGGATCGCCCTTCTCGTCGTTCTTCAGGAACAGCTCGAAGGTCGGCGGATTCAGGGCGACGCCCTCTTCGACGCCAAGACGGCGCACCAGGCCACCGGCGGCCAGGTTGCGCACCACGCACTCCACCGGAATCATCTCCAGCTTCTTGACCACGCACTCGGTGTCCGAGAGCAGCTGCTCGAAGTGCGTGGGAATGCCCGCCGCCTGGAGCTTCTCCATGATGAAGGCGTTGAACTTGTTGTTGACCATGCCCTTGCGCTCGAGGGCTTCCTTCTTCTTGCCGTCGAAGGCGCTGGTGTCATCGCGAAAGTGCAGGACAAGCCGCTGCGGGTCGTCGCTCAGGTAGACCGACTTGGCCTTGCCGGCATAGAGAAGATCGCGTTTTTGCATGGAGCTGTCTCCGCGTCGCGGCCCCTTGGGGCAGCAGGTTCATGAGGGTGATGAAGGTGAAACGTGGTGTGGCGACGAGACGGTTCTTTTCACCGTCAGGCCACCTGCTGCCAGTCGATACCGCTATCCTGGGCCGAAACCAGCAGACGCGACTCATCGCCGTCGAGCAGCGGCACCAGGGTTTCCAGTACCCGCTCGGGATGATTATTTTGCGCCGACAGATGCGAGCAGACAATCCGCTGCAGCCGATCGAGCCCCAGCCGGCGCAGCAGTTCCGCCGCCTGGCCGTTGGCGAGATGGCCCCAGCGACCGGCGACACGGCGCTTCAAGTGCGGCGGATAGGGCCCTTCGGCCAGCATGCGCGGATCGTGATTGCACTCGAGGAACAGCGCATCGCAGCCGCCGAAGACATCGGCCACGTGAGACGTCGGATGACCGAGATCGGTCAATACCCCGAGGCGGCGATCGTGGGCACGAAAGCAGAACTGGATCGGCTCACGGGCGTCGTGAGGAACGGTGACCGGATCGATCTCCAGTCCGCCGATGGCGAAGCGTGCCTGTGGTACCAGCAGTTCGTGCCTGGGCACCTCGCCCAACTTGCCGGAGAACCAACTGCCGGCGCTGAGATAGACCGGCAGTTGATGGCGGCGCGCCAGGGCGCCCACCCCGGTGATGTGATCGCTGTGTTCATGAGTGACCAGCACCGCCGATAGCTGGCGCGGATGGACGCCCAACCGCGCGAGGCGCTTCTCCGCCTCGCGCACGCCGAAACCGCAATCCACCAGCACCAGGGTTTCGCCATCGCTGACCAGCGTCGCGTTGCCCTTGCTGCCGCTGCCCAGCGAGGCGAAGTGAAGGCCCGGTGTGGAGGGCGACGCCATCAGCGCAGCGTGGACGCGATCGCGTCCAGCAGCTCCCGTGCCGCAGCCGGTGCCACCGGTTGACCATCGGCATCATCGACCGTCACCACGGTATTGTTGGCGTTCGAGTCGAGCTGCAGGCGGTAATGGTTGGGCTGCGGATCGCTGCCGAACCAGTCGAACCAGCCGCCGTCATCAGCTTCCAGCGGCAGGTAGTCGATGAAGAACTGACCGGCGCTGCGGTTCTGATCCGTTACCGTCAGGCGATCGTCATCGAATCCGTTCTGCAGCTGATAGTAGAGCTCGGACCAGGCACGCTCGCTGTCCAGTGCCAGATCGAGCTTCCAGCCGCCGTCGCGGTTGCGCAGCTTCACGCGCTCGCTCTGGTCGAGCGGCTGCGCGGCCAGCGACACACCGCTGTCGGCGGTATGGTTGTTGTCCAGATACGCCTTGATCGAGGTCAGACATTGGGCGCTGCTGCCGATGTCGCAACGCACCTCGCTGGTACCGCTACGCAGCCCCTGGCGCAGGCTCATGCTGCCCTGAGCGGTGTCGATGCGACCGCTGGCAGCATTGATGGCGGTCGGGTTGACGCCGTGATCGACGGCAAAGCCCTGCAGGCGCGGCCATACACTGGCCGGCGCGGCATCGACCAGCAGCCAGCGCTCGCTGCCTGCCTGACGCATTTCGACGTAAGGCTGCTCGTCGCTCTGCCCGGAGGCCAGCGGCTGCGGGCGCGGCGCGTCGTCCATGGCCTCCGTCGACGCGAAATCGCTATCGGCCTGGGGAACCGGCATCGAATCCTGATAGCGAACCTGGTTGCGCGAAGCCGGCAGATCCAGCGGTTGGGTCATCTTGGCGTTCTGGTACTCGTCGTTGCGGTCATAGTAGTAACCGTCTTGAAACAGACCGCAGCCGGACAGGACCAGCGACGAGCACAACACCAGAGGCATCCATTTGAGGACGGGCTTCATGCATCCACCTTTGTTTGAAGCAATGGGCTGGTTAGCGATTCGATCCACGCCGGGTGGCATCACTTGCTGTCGATGCCGGCGAGCTGCAACGCTTCGCCGACGCTGCCGTGGTAGCGTTCTGACAGCCAGGTCAGCGGCAGCCGGATCCCGGTGTCGGCATAACCCATGCGGTTGAGCGCCCACTTGACCGGAATCGGGTTGGATTCGATCCCCAGCGCCGTGTGCAGCGGCGCCAGACGCGCGTTGATCTGGTGCGCCTTCTCGCGCTGGCCGCTGGTCGCCGCGACGCAGAGATCGTGCATCGACTGCGGCGCCACGTTGGCGGTGACGGAGATATCGCCGTGGCCGCCCATCAGCATGAAGTCGCAAGCGGTAGGGTCGTCACCGGAGTAGAGCGCGAAATCGCTGCCCTTGAGTCGATCGATCAGCTCCTCGGCACGTTCCAGGTTGCCGGTGGCGTCTTTCAAGCCAACGATCCGCTCGAGCTCCGCCAGGCGGAAAACCGTCTCGTTGTAGATGTCGGAGCAGGTACGACCGGGCACGTTATAGAGAATGATCGGCAGTTCGCTGGCTTCGGCGACCGCCTTGAAATGCTGATACAGGCCTTCCTGGGTCGGCTTGTTGTAGTAAGGCGCGACCGAAAGACAGCAGTCGGCACCTACTTCGCTGGCATAGCGCGCCAGCTCGACCGCTTCGGCCGTGTTGTTGGCGCCCGTACCGGCGATGACCGGGATCCGACCGTTGACCTCTTCGACCACCGTGCGGATGACATCGAAGTGCTCGGCGAACGACATCGTGGTCGGTTCGCCCGTGGTACCGGCGGCGACGATCGCGTCAGTGCCGTGATCGAGATGGAAATTCACCAGGCGACGCAGCGCCTCCCAGTCGATCTCGCCACCGGCTTTCATCGGCGTCGCCATGGCAACGATACTGCCTGTGATCATCTTGCAGCTCTCTCCCTGTGGCCGGGATGGACGCCGGCCGCGTTAACTCACCGTAAGTCGATTATCCCGGAAAGCGAATAACCGGACCTGACGAATCCCGGAACCCCGGACGCATGCCAATGCGGGCATGGCGCCTACCCAGGCACGATTTGCAAACCTCAGATGGTACTCAGGCAGCCTCGGCGTGTACAGCCGGCAAGCCGGCTCCCCGCCGAGATCGACGCCTCGACACACGACGCCGTCCTGTGATGATCTCGTCGCCCGTCTCGAGGATCGCCATGCCCGAGCATTGACCGCCAGAATCGGCTATCGTTCGTTCGCAACGGAATCCTCAGGGATTTTGACGATCCATTCCCCTTTCATTTCGGAGCGGCTCATGACCCTCAGCGTTGGACAACCCGTCGAAGACTTCTCCGCCGAGGCCACCGGCGACACGACCTTTCGTCTCGGCGACTACCGTGGCAAGCAGGTAGTGATCTATTTCTATCCCAAGGACAGCACCCCGGGCTGCACCACCGAGGGCGGCGACTTCCGCGACAAGATCGGCGAGTTCGAGGCCGCCAACACGGTCATCTTCGGCGTCTCGCGGGATGGCCTCAAGTCCCACGAGAACTTCAAGGCCAAGCAGGGCTTCCCGTTCGAGCTGATCTCCGATCGCGACGAAGCGGTTTGCCGGCAGTTCGACGTGATCAAGCTGAAAAAGATGTACGGCAAGGAGCATCTGGGCGTCGAGCGCAGCACGTTCCTGATCGACGCCGACGGCAACCTGGCCCGCGAGTGGCGCGGCGTCAAGGTGCCGGGGCACGTGGACGAAGTGCTCGAAGCGGCGCGCGAACTCGACGCCTGACAGTTGGCGAGGTCGCGCTTCAGGGCGTCTTCTCTATCTCGGCCTGGCCCGACTCGCCTCGCGGCCAGGCCTGCACCAGCGCCTTGATCAACGTCGCCAGCGGAATCGCGAAAAACACGCCCCAGAAGCCCCACAGCCCGCCGAAAAACAGCACTGCCAGAATGATCGAGACAGGGTGCAGGTTGACCGCTTCCGAGAACAGGATCGGCACCAGCACATTGCCGTCGAGCGCCTGCAGAATGGCGTACGCCACCAGCACATACAGGAACTGCTCGCTGACCCCGAAATGGAAGCCCGCCACTGCCGCGACCGGCAGCGTGGCAACCGCGGCACCGATGTAGGGCACCAGCACCGACAGTCCCACCATCAGCCCCAGCAAGGCGGCGTAGGGCAATCCGAAGGCCCAGAAGAGAATGAAGGCCACGCTGCCGACGATGATGATCTCGATGGTCTTGCCGCGCACGTAGTTGGCGATCTGATCGTCCATCTCATTCCAGATACGGGTCATCAGCGTGCGTCTGCCCGGCAGCATCGACAGCATGAAGGCGACCAGCCGCTCGCGATCCTTGAGCATGAAGAAGACCAGGATCGGCACCAGTACCAGGTAGATGATCACCGCCATCAGGTTGCCCAGCGACGCCAGCGAGAAGGTCAGCGCCCGCTGGCCGAGCTGCGACGCCTGGTGGCCCGCCGTGGCGATCCACCCCTGGATCTGATCCGGCGTGACGATGGTCGGGTATTTCGTCTGCATCTCGCCCAGCCAGCGTTGGCTGCTGGCAAACATGCTGGGGGCCTCCTGGACCAGCTCGACCAGCTGATTCCAGACCAGCGGCATGATGACCAGCGCCAAGGCGAGTAGCGCCCCCACGAACAGCAGAAAGACCAGCCCGACCGCCAGCAGACGCGGCAGCCCTCGACGCTCCAGCCAGGCCACCACGCCCTGCAACAGGAAGGCGACGACCAGCGCGGTGAAAAACGGTGCCAGCGCACCGCCGAGCCAGATCACGATGGCAAAGCCGCCGATCAGCAGTGCCAGCAGGACGATCGCTTCTTCATCGGAGAGATAACGCTCGAACCAGTTACGCAGGATGCCCTTCAAACTCATGCCGGTGCGTCTCCATCCGCCTTGCGCAGCCAGTAGCGATAGATTCCGTCCGCTTGCTCGCGCTCGACCAGCGTGTGTCGGCTGTGCTCGACGAAACTTTCGAAATCAC
>Ga0208300_101337_pt1 | contig 10338 bp, 9 predicted proteins | sample 23_taG_FD_184096 | JGI IMG/M metagenome (GOLD analysis project Ga0208300, IMG submission 184096) | Marine viral communities from Cariaco Basin, Caribbean Sea - 23_WHOI_OMZ (SPAdes) (version 2) | ecosystem: Environmental > Aquatic > Marine > Oceanic | place: Caribbean Sea: Cariaco Basin | collected... | reverse complement strand
GCTGTGCATGATGTGGCTGAAAGAGCCGGAAAGCGGCTTCTCCGAGGAATACCAGTTGTCCTCTGTGGATCTGCAGATCGAAGAAGAGGAGCGTCGCCGGAAGGCTGCTGTGGCGACCTGATACCAATAAGCCCAAAAAAGTAAAAGCCCGCAGGGAGCGATCCCTGCGGGCTTTTTGCATAATCCCGGATACGGGAAGGTCATCGGAGCTCGGCAGCAAGCACACAATCCTTCTGTAACCTAACGATATGGGCTAACCTGAAGCCACAAAACCACGCAAAACCAGATGGTTGCATACCAGAAGTAACGGCGGCGAGCGCATGGACAAGAAACAGCTCACAGAGCGGGACATCTGCACCAAATATATCAACCCGGCGCTGCATAAAGCAGGCTGGGATATGCACAGTCAGGTGCGGGAAGAGGTCTCGTTCACCGCTGGCCGCATCATCGTGCGTGGCAGGCTGCACACCCGTGGCAAACGTCGCCGGGCGGATTATGTTCTCAGTTACAAGAAGAACCTGCCCATTGCCATCATCGAAGCCAAGGACAATAACCATAGCCCTGGCGACGGCATGCAGCAGGCCCTGGCCTATAGCGACGCGCTGGATGCGCCCTTCGTGTTCAGCAGCAACGGCGACGGCTTTCTGTTCCACGACCGCACCGGGCTCTTCGGCCAGACCGAAACCACCCTGAGCCTGGACGAGTTCCCGTCCCCGGAAACCCTCTGGCAGCTCTATTGCCAGCACAAAGGCATCAACCAGAGCGCCCGGAAAACCGTCGAACAACCTTATTACGATGATGGCAGCGGCCGCACACCTCGGTATTACCAGGCCGTGGCCATTAACCGCACGGTAGAAGCGGTGGCGCGCGGGCAAAACCGCATCCTGCTGGTCATGGCCACCGGCACTGGTAAAACCTTCACCGCCTTCCAGATCATCTGGCGGTTGTGGAAGTCCAAACAGAAGAAGCGCATCCTGTTCCTGGCCGACCGCAACATTCTGGTAGACCAGACCAAGAACAACGACTTCAAGCCCTTCGGCCAGGCCATGACCAAGGTTACCAACCGCACGGTAGACCCGTCCTACGAGATTTACCTGTCGCTGTACCAAGCGGTAACCGGTAGTGAAGAAGAACAGAACATCTACAAGCAGTTCTCCCCGGATTTCTTCGACCTCGTGGTTATAGACGAGTGCCACCGGGGCAGCGCCTCTGTAGACTCCGCCTGGCGCCAGATTCTGGAATACTTCTCGGCCGCTACCCACATAGGCCTGACGGCCACACCGAAGGAAACCAAGGAAGTCTCCAACATCGACTACTTCGGAGAGCCGGTTTACACCTACTCCCTGAAGCAAGGGATCGAGGATGGCTTCCTGGCTCCCTACAAAGTTGTCCGCATTGACCTGGACCGCGACCTGCAGGGCTGGCGCCCGAGTAAGGGCCAGACCGACAAGCATGGCGAACTCATCGACGACCGCGTCTACAACCAGAAAGACTTCGATCGTACCCTGGTGCTGGAAAAGCGCACCTTAGTGGTCGCCGAGAAAGTCACCGAGTTCCTGAAACAAACCGACCCGTACCAGAAAACCATCGTGTTCTGCGAAGACATCGACCACGCCGAACGCATGCGTCAGGCCCTCGTGAACCTGAACCCGGAGCGGGTGAAGGAGAACCGCAAGTACGTGATGCGTATTACCGGCGATGAGCAGGAAGGCAAGGCCGAGCTGGACAACTTCATCAACCCGGAAGAGCGTTACCCGGTCATTGCCACCACCAGTAAACTGATGACCACCGGCGTGGACGCCCAGACCTGCAAACTCATCGTGCTGGACCAGCGCATCCAGTCCATGACCGAGTTCAAGCAGATTATCGGCCGCGGCACCCGCATCAACGACGACTACAACAAGCACTGGTTCACCATTCTGGACTTCAAAAAGGCCACCGAACTGTTCGCAGACCCGGCGTTCGACGGTGACCCGGTGAAGGTCTATGAGCCCAAAGGCGACGATTCCATTGTGCCGGATGATGAACACGAGGATCTGGACCCAGCCGCGACAGAGCTTCCGTTAAGTGAAGAGGCCGAAGGCTACGAAGTCGAGCCCGGCGAAAGCTGGCACAGCGATGACAGCACGCTCGCCTGGCCTTCTGGTGACGGGGAGAAAGCCAAGCGGGTGAAGTACGTGGTGGGTGATGTGGAAGTGAGCGTTATCGCCGAACGCGTCCAATACCTGGGCCCGGACGGCAAGCTCATCACCGAAAGCCTGAAGGACTTCACCCGCAAGAAAGTGAAAGAGCAATACGCCACACTCAAAGACTTCCTCAAGCATTGGAATGAAGCCGAACGCAAGCAGGCCATCATTGAAGAGCTGGCCGAGCACGGCGTCATCTGGGACGACCTCATCAAAGAGGTGAGCAAGAAACTGGGGGCGGAACCTGATCCTTTCGATGTTATTTGCCACATCGTCTACGACCAGCCGCCTCTGAGTCGGAAGGAGCGCGCAGAACAAGTGCGCAAGCAGAATTACTTCAACAAATACGAAGGCGCCAGCAAGGACGTACTGAACGCCCTGCTGGACAAATATACCGATGCCGGAATTGAGCCAATTGAAGACGTCACAGTGCTGCGCAATGCTCCCTTCAGCCAGATGGGCTCACTCATGGAGCTGGTGGATGCATTCGGAGGGAAGCCCGGCTACACAGAAGCCGTCAAAGATCTGGAAGACGAACTCTACCGGCAATCTTCTTAATCTGACCTATCTTTTCCTATCGTTCTCTTACCACTCTGGAACTGAATTTTTATGTCTATCAGCACTACCATTAAGTCCATCCAGGACATCATGCGCAAAGACGTTGGCGTCGACGGCGACGCCCAACGCATTGGCCAGATGGTCTGGATGCTGTTCCTGAAAATATTCGACGACCGGGAACAGGAGTGGGAAATTGTTTACGACGACTACAAATCCCCAATTCCAGAGAAACTGCGCTGGCGCAACTGGGCCGCCGACCCGGAAGGCATGACCGGCGACGAACTCAAGGACTTCATCGACAACACCCTGTTCCCCGGCCTGCAGAACCTGGAGCCGGCCGGTGACGATTACCGGGGCGTGGTCATCCGTAATGTGTTCGAAGATGCCTACAACTACATGAAGTCCGGCCAGCTCATGCGCCAGGTGATCAACAAACTGCAGGAAGGTGTCAACTTCAACAAATCCGCCGAGCGCCACGAGCTGGGCGATATGTACGAGCAAATCCTCAAAGACCTGCAGAGCGCCGGCAACGCCGGTGAGTTCTACACCCCCCGGGCAGTTACGGAACTCATGGTCAACCGGGTAGACCCAAAGCTGGACGAGAAAGTGATGGACCCTGCCTGCGGCACCGGCGGCTTCCTCACCTGCACCATCGAGCACAAGCGCAAACACTACGTCAGCACCCCGCAGGACGAACAAACCCTACAGAAGAGCATCCACGGCGTTGAGAAAAAGCCCCTGCCGCACCTGCTGGCCACCACCAACCTGATTCTGCACGGCATCGAAGTGCCGGACCAGATCAAGCACGACAACACCCTGGCCCGCCCGCTCATCAGCTGGGGCCCGAAAGAACGGGTAGACGTTATCGTCGCCAACCCGCCCTTCGGCGGCATGGAAGAAGACGGCATCGAAACCAACTTCCCCAGCGCCTTTCGCACCCGGGAAACCGCCGACCTGTTTATGACCCTGTTCATCCACCTGCTGCGGCAAGGCGGTCGGGCTGCTGTGGTGCTGCCAGACGGCTTCCTGTTCGGCGAGGGCATGAAAACCCGCCTCAAGGAAAAGCTGCTGGAAGAGTGCAACCTGCACACCATCGTGCGCCTGCCCAACGGCGTGTTTAACCCCTACACCGGCATCAAGACCAACCTGCTGTTCTTCACCAAGGGCAAGCCCACGGAAACCGTGTGGTATTACGAGCACCCCTACCCGGAAGGCTACAAGAACTACAGCAAAACCAGGCCCATGAAGTTCTCGGAGTTCCAGACCGAAATCGACTGGTGGGGCACCGAGGCCGACGGCTTCGCCAGCCGTGAGGAAACCGAGCAAGCCTGGAAAGTGTCCATCGACGACATCAAGGCCCGCAACTACAACCTGGACATCAAAAACCCCTGGCAGGGCGAAGAGGTCAATCACGACCCGGACGAACTGCTGGCCAAATACGAACAGCAGCAGTCCGAAATCCAGGAAATCCGCCACCAGCTGCGGGACATCCTGGCCGATGCGCTTTCTCACAACAGTGATGAGAAAACCGAGGGAGGTACGGCGTGAGTGCGCGGGAGCTGATTACTGAAAACCTGGATTTGTGGACCGGGGCGGTCACGAAGAAGTCCAGCAGTGGCCGGGGGAGTAATGGCAAGGTTGAGCTGACTGGGGTTAAGAAGCTTCGGGAGTTGATTCTGGAGCTTGCCGTAAGGGGCTCGCTGGTTGACCAGGATCCAAGTGATGAGTCCGCTCAAGAGCTGCTGGAGCGATGCCTGAGAGCCAAAGCCGATTCTGTGGAGCTAGGCAAACTTAAGAAGGCTCGAAAGCATGCCACCATCACAAGTGACGACACCCCTTTCGGCCTACCCCAAGGCTGGGTCTGGAGCCGACTTGATGACCTTGTGCGAGTGATAAATGGCAGAGCCTACAAGAAGCACGAAATGCTTTCATCTGGCACCCCTCTGTTGCGAGTAGGCAACCTGTTCACGTCAAACGACTGGTACTACTCCGACTTGGAGCTAGAAGAAGACAAATACATTGACAGCGGCGACCTGATTTACGCGTGGTCCGCTTCTTTCGGTCCATTCATCTGGGATGGCGGGCGGGCTATCTACCACTACCACATCTGGAAGCTGGATTTATTCGATGAAGCGGCCGTCGATAAGCGGTTCCTATATCTATACCTCAAGGCTGTTACGGAGGAGATAAAGTCATCAGGCAGCGGTATTGCCATGATTCACATGACGAAAGCCAAGATGGAGGAACTCATTATTCCGGTTCCACCGCTGGAAGGACAACACCGCATCGTCCAAAAAGTCGATGAACTCATGGCCCTCTGCGACCGACTGGAACAGCAAACCAGCGACCAGCTCGACGCCCACGAAACCCTCGTGGACACCCTGCTCGGCACCCTCACCCAATCCGAAAACGCCACCGAACTGGCCGACAGCTGGGCCCGCCTCGCCGCCCACTTCGACACCCTGTTCACCACCGAACAGAGCATCGGCAAGCTCAAGCAGACGATTCTGCAGTTGGCGGTGATGGGGCGGTTGGTGGAGCAGGATGCGGGGGATGAGCCCGTCATTACTTGCCTTGGTTCATACGGTATAAAAACTACTGAACACGTGCGACCTGGGTGGGCTCAAGTGCGCTTGGGAGATTTAGGCGAAATTATCGGCGGAGCTACCCCGAGCAAGAGAAATCCCAATTTTTGGCACGGTGAGATTCCATGGGTTTCACCCAAAGACATGAAGACTGATCAAATATCTGACAGTCAAGAGCACATCTCTGTAGAAGCGATTACAAATAGCCCGCTGCGCATAATCCCTTCACAAAGCTTACTTATGGTTGTAAGAGGAATGATACTTGCCCACTCATTCCCTGTCGCAATGACAACCGCCCCAGTCACTATTAATCAAGACATGAAAGCACTAGTCCCGCCGAGTGATATCTCCCAGTACTTGCTTTTGTTTCTTAAAGCTCGAAAGGCAACTGTGACCGACCTGGTGGACCGCTCTAGCCACGGCACATGTAAGCTAAAATCAGACAAACTATGGGCTCTGCCTGTCGAATTGCCTCCTATCAGGGAGCAGGAGAGGATTCTAAGAAGAGTCGATGAGCTCATGGCCCTCTGCGACCAACTCAAGGAACAGCTGAACCAGGCCAGCGAAACCCGCTGTCAGCTGGCCGATGCCGTGGTGGAAGGAGCCCTGAACTAATGGTTTACAATAGGCCATGGAAGTCCTTCCCCGAGCAACTGGAGCTACTCAAATCCCGGGGCATGGTGGTCACCGACGAGGCCGCTGCCTTGGATTACCTGCAGCGTGTGGGCTACTACCGCCTCAGCGCCTACTGGTACCCGTTTCGCAAGTTCGAGGTGGTGCAGGACAACAACACCGGAAAGCTGGCGACAACGGCCGTTGACGAGTTCCAGCCGGGCACTCAATTCGTGGACGCAGTACACCTGTACCTGTTCGACAAGCAGTTGCGCTTGTACCTGGCTGACGCCCTCGAACGTATCGAAATTTCCCTGCGAGTAGACCTGTCGTACCTGCTGGGCAAACGCAGCCCGTTCGCCCACATCGAGAATACCAAGACTCACTTCCACCCGGGCTTCGCCAGTCGGCCTTTCCACAAGGGCAGCGCCCAATCCGCCTTTGATGCCTGGCTGAACAAATACCGGGGGCTGGTCAGCCGGTCCAAGGAAGACTTCGTGCGGCATTACCACGCTAACCACGGCGACGAGCTGCCGATATGGGTGGCCGTGGAAGTGCTGGACTTCGGTGCCATTTCCCAGCTGTTCAGCATGCTCAACGTCAGAGACCAGCTGACCATCGCCAACCGCTACGGCGTGAACGACTGGAAGGTATTCAAGAGCTGGCTGTTCAGCCTGAGTTACCTGCGCAACCTGGTAGCGCACCACAGCCGCCTGTGGAACCGGAACATCACTTCCAAGCCCATGCTACCCAAACGAGGCGAGATAGACTGGTGTGATGCGTTCATCGACAACGAAGACACCCGCTTCAAGCCGTTCCTGCTGCTGGCCATTACACGCACACTGGTGAAGTCGATATGCCCGAATACCCAGTGGCACAACCGGTTGGCAGAACACCTGGAGCAGTTTCCAGAGCAGCACTCATTGAGGAAGCTGGATTTGAACGGGATGGGAATTACGGAAGACTGGAAGAACTGGTGGTAGCCAGAAAATAAAAACCCCAGCGTAAGTTGCAAGCAACCAAGAGGCCAGGGTCGTGTTGCTAGAAAGATTAGGGTTTCAACCAACTATTGTCAAGCAACGGAAGCCGAAGACAGAAACAGCAACTAACCATTTAGGCAGAGTAAATCTGCCAATTTTCAACAAAACCAAGGAAGCTATACATGGAGAATTCGAAGGTATATCTAGTTCGCAGTCCCAGCAAACTCATTTCTGAGAACTTGGCTGGCTACGGATGGCCACAGGTCAACTTTTCAGAGGCGGAAGACACCGCCAGCCTCATGGCGCTATTTGCCGACAAAGGCATTAACCCGGGGCGTCAGCGCAATCAGATAAAGCGTTTCTTTTCGATTCAGGAAGGCGACCTTGTAGTTATTCCCCTCCACCGCGCAGCGGCCTTTGGTATCGCCACTGGCAAACGGTCTTACGCGACGGGCGTGGGTTACGGAGAAAACCGAATTGGGGTGGAATACTTTCGCCACGAAGACGGCTCCGTTGTTCGGGTTCCACGCTCGGAACTCCCTGAAGCACTGTCTACCCGGCTGAAGATTCGCATGTCAGTTGTCTCTCTGGCGGAGTTCAAAGACGACATCATCCGCATTATTAACCAGATTCAGGACAAAGGTGCCGCAAGCTTCGACTCACATATTCAGCAGTTGGAAGCAGACGCACTGACCACCCTTCGGGAACAACTTCTCAAGAACATCCGCTCAGGGAAGACCACCCTTGAGAGCGGCGGCATCGGGCTTGAAAAACTGGTAGCCGAACTTCTGCGCACTGAAGGCTATGCCGCCAAGATTCTGGCCAAAACAGCATTCGAGGGGAACGCTGATGCTGATATCGAAGCGTTTCGTGAAGACCGCTTTACCTCAAACAAGCTTTTGATTCAGGTGAAACACCACACCGGCAACACCGGCCACCATGCTCTGCGCCAACTCCAGCAGCTCGACAAAGAAGACGATGTTCAGAGATGGCTAATCACGACCGGTGATGTCCAGCAGGAACTGGTCGAAGAGGCTGAAGGCCAGGGCATTGGAGTTATGGATGGAGAACGTTTCGCCGAATGGGTAGTGGAGCGAGCTGACCAGCTATCTCAGCGAACACTCAATCGGCTTGGCCTATCAACAACGCCTTCACTGCTGATTTAAGCAATGAATTTTCAGGGAGACTGCAATGAACTTCGATGCATCTTTTGATCAAGCCCGGCTCGACCAGCTGGCCCAGCAACACCTCAGCAATGCCAGCATTACTGGGCGGATACTTTTCTTCGGCGATCCCGAAGAAAACCGGCTCGACTTGGCAACCTGGCAGTTAGATACCGACGAAGATTACGAGACGCTCAAAGGCTCGGACTTAAAGCTGCAGATGATGGAGCTGCTGGATACCCTGCTAACGTACCGTACCCGGCATAACCAGCCCAACCCCGGCCAGGGCGTGGTTTATGCGGACAACGGCAAGCTGTCCATTGAATGGCTACCGAAAGAGCACGTGGAAGCCATGCGGAACAGTGAAAGCGAGCTGTAAAGGAGCTAAACAGCAGATGAAAAATGGCTGGATGATTCGTGCCGGCAACGGCGGCCGGTACTTTGACGACTTCAAAGACAACGACTGCGTGGCCATTGGCTGGAACAGCCTGGGCGACCTACGTAATTAAAAAAGTCCCGAAGCGCTGAAGGAGGCCTACATACAGCACTTCGGCAACGCGAAGCCAGGGCGCACGGCCAACGCCATTGCCATGATTCGCAAGTTCCGGGACGACATCAAGCAAGGCGACACCCTCATCACCTACAGCCAGGAGCATCGGGAATACCTGGTCGGCGAAGACCTGGGCCAGTACGAGTTCCGCTCGGAGCCGGAGCAACAGGTAGGCGAGTTCCAGCACATACGTAAAGTGAAGTGGCTGGGCCGCGTATCCCGAGACCAGTTCAGCCAGGCCACCAGAAACAGCCTGGGCTCCGTTCTGACGGTGTTCTCGTTGTCGGGTTCTGTCATCAGCGAAGTTCAGGACCGGCTGGCCGGAAAACCGGTGGTACAGCCAACCACCGCTGATGAGACTCAAACAGCGGAAGCCGAGTTCGAGGTTTTAAGAGAGGAGGTCGTCTCACGCGGCCACGAGCTCATCAAGGACAAGATACAAGGCCTGGACCCAGAAGAAATGGAAGAGCTCACCGCTGCCCTTCTTCGCGCCATGGGCTACCAGACCCGGGTTTCAGCCCGGGGCCCAGACCGCGGTGTGGACGTATTGGCCTCCCCCGATGGCCTGGGGCTGACTCAACCCCGCATCAAGGCTGAAGTGAAGCACCGAAGCGGCAGCATGGGCTCCAACCCCATCCGTAGCTTCATTGGCGCCCTTCGTGAGGGAGACCAAGGACTGTTCATCAGCACGGGCGGTTTCACCCGCGAAGCCCGTTATGAAGCCGAACGGGCCACCATTCCGGTAACGCTCATCGACATCGACCTGCTGGCCGACCTGGTGGTAGCGAATTACGAGCGATTCGATATTGAAGGGCAGCGTTTGCTGCCTCTGGTTAAGGTCTACTGGCCGGCAGAATAACCAGTTTCCGTGGATACCACGTTGGATACCGATTTATGGAAACCACAGTAGCTTTTGGGCTCAAACAGCAGTTGCCATAATATGCAGTTTGGAAGCCTCCGAGTTGCCAGCCGGTTTTGGCAGTATGTGGTCGTGTTCGACGACCCCAAACTCGGGGCGAAAAAACAGGGAGACTAGAAAAAGAAAAGCCCCAGTCTTATCGGCGACTGAGGCGCTGCCACGATCCAAAACCTTTGGTAAAGGATCAAAAGAACCCCCGCGTAAGCTCCTGTCGGAGCCAAGAGGCAGGGGCCGTGTTACAGGTAACGATACCAGTTACGGGTTCTTTATGTACGCATTCTTGCGCAGATAGAACCACCAGTTAACCACCAGGCAGAGCGCGTAGAACACCGCAAACCCGTACATGGCCACTTCCGGAGTACCGGCCTGGATTTCCTGGCCCATCACCCGTGGGGCGATGAATGCACCGTAGGCGGCAACCGCGGAGGTCCAGCCCAGAACCGGGCCTTTCTGCTGCTGGTTGAAGATGAAGCCGATGCTGCGGAAGGTGGAGCCGTTACCGATACCACTGGCCGCAAACATGATGATGAACAGGATCAGGAACGGCGCAAAGTAGGTGTTGGGATCGGTGGAGTTGTAGGCCAGCATCATCACATAGCCGGTGGCTACGGAGGCCGCGACCATCACAACCGAGATGATCTGGGTAACGATGGATCCGCCCACCTTGTCGGAAATCCAGCCGCCTACGGGGCGAATCAGGGCGCCGACAAACGGTCCCATCCAGGCCCAGGTCAGTGCGCTCGGCGCATCCGGGTTAACTACCCTGGTTACGGTGCCATCGGCCG
>Ga0208300_101335_pt1 | contig 10360 bp, 8 predicted proteins | sample 23_taG_FD_184096 | JGI IMG/M metagenome (GOLD analysis project Ga0208300, IMG submission 184096) | Marine viral communities from Cariaco Basin, Caribbean Sea - 23_WHOI_OMZ (SPAdes) (version 2) | ecosystem: Environmental > Aquatic > Marine > Oceanic | place: Caribbean Sea: Cariaco Basin | collected... | reverse complement strand
TCGGGCGTGTCGGCCACCGCCGCCAGCCCGCCGGTGGTCTGCGCGACCTGCTCGAGCAGCGGCAGGTCGACGTTGTTGGAGAGCGCGATGGGATGCACGACGACGCCGCGCGCGGCGAGGTCCGGCGCCAGTTCATCGATGATGCGCTGGCGTGAAGCGCTGTCACGTTGCGCCTTGTCGCTACCGGAAGCCGGCAGGTCGACCATGCCGTCGGTCAACAGGATCAGATGCCGATTGCCGCTGTCCGGCGTCGCACTCGCCGTCTGCCGCAGCGCGCGCTCGATATCCGTGAACTGCTGGTAGTCGGTCAACTGCGAAGCCATGCTTCCGGCCTGCTCCCGCCAGGCATCGACGACCTCGCCACTCGGCAGCGGGTTGGCGACGGTGGTCCCGAAGGTCCAGACCGATCCTCGCGCACTGGGAGGCAGCAAGGTCGCGGCGAAACCCAGTGCATTGGCGCGCAGGTTGCCGGGATCGTTCTGTTTCATGCTGCCGGAAACGTCGATGACCATCCGCACGTCCGGCGCCGTCTGCGCCAGCGCCCAGCCGGGAGACATCCCCGCCGCCAATATCAGAATCAACAACAACGCACGCATTTTTCGCTTCCTTTCGAAATACACGTCAGGACGAGATCATCTCATCCGAAAATCTACTCGGCTCATCAGTTGACCACCGGCTCGCGGCGGGTCCGCCCCTTCGCTCGCGGCGCCGGCCCCTCCTGCGGCGAGCTCCGCTTTCCCCGGCGCGGGCCGTCGCCAGCATCGCCTCCATCGTGGCGGCGAGCCAGTAGCCGCCATGCCAGCACGCCCAGCACCGCTCCCATGGCGGCACCTGCCAGTAGCAGCGGCAGCGCGCCGGCGACCTGGCCGCCATCGTGCTGGAGCACGCCGACCGCCATGACCACGACGGCTGGTGCCAGGCCGGAGTACGTCTCTCCCGGTTCCAGCAATGGCAGCGAGAATGGCGCCACCATCCACAACCCGCCAGCGACGATGCCCACCAACACAAGACGCGGCAGCAACGGCAGCAGTCGCACGCCCAGATAACCGGTGATCAGAACGACCAGAGACAGCACGCCATAACTCAGCCAGAGTTGCGGCAGGGAATCGGAAAACAGCATGGTAATGACTCTCGATTCATACGATTTGGGACATGGTACACTCCAAGTCGGTAAAGCACAGCCGCGCCGCTATCCGACGTGGCATGCGGCTCGCCCCCGCCGCACGGCCTCCCGAGCGCAACAGACGGCAATCGTCCCACGGCATTGTCGAAGCGCGATTGTCAGAAGTATCCTTTTTCGACGTTGACGCCTCCTTTTTCGATGTCATTGAAACAGCCTGCCCGAAAGGACCTTTCCTCGACCCATGCCCCGCTCGCAGACGACACAAACACCACCCGTCGCTCACTTTCGCCGTAGCGACGATCCCGACTGGCACTGGCTGGAGTCCCGCGATGACCCGCAGGTCAAGGCATTCCTGCGCGCAGCCAATCGTGAAAGCGATGCTTTCTTTGCCCCGCTGAAACCGCTGGAAGATGCCCTCTACGACGGGCACCTGGCGCGCCGGGAACTCAAGGTCACCGGTTTGCCGACGACGCTCGAACGGTTCCGCTACTGGAGCGAAACGGCCGCCGATGCCGACTACCCCTTGTGGTGGCGCCAAACCAGGGACGGCGATACCGCGCCCGAGCTGCTGCTGGACCTGGAAGCTCGCTCCCAGGCCCATGATTTTCTCGAACTGGGCGACATGGCGATCTCGTCGGACGAACAGTGGCTGGCCTGGACGGAAGATGCCAGCGGCAACGAATATTTCGATCTCTACCTGAAGCGGCTGCCGGACGGCGAACCGCAACGGCTGCGCAGGCGCATCGGGCCGGATCTGGTGTGGGCGGAGGATAACCGGACGTTGCTGTTCACCCGTTACGATGCCACGCAGCGCCCCGCTACCGTGTGGCTTCTGCGGCCGGAGGACGATCACTGCGAAAAGATTTTCGAGGAAGTGGACGTCGAGTTCTGGGTCGGGCTGGGCAAGACACGCTCCCGTCAGTGGCTGGTACTGGAGACCGCCTCGAAGGACACCTCGGAGTGCCACCTGATCCCGGCGACAGCGCCCCGGACGGCGCCGGCATGCGTCCGGCCGCGGGAGACCGGCGTCGAGTACACGCTGGAGCATCGCGACGACGTCTTTTACGTGCTGCACAATCGTGACGGCTCGCATTTCCGCCTGGATACGGCCCCCGTCTCACAACCCGACTCATGGACGCCGCTGGTCCCGCACCGCGAGGACGTCACGCTCGAGGGCATCGATGCCTTTTCCTGGGGCGTGGTCGTCACCGAACGTGACCACCACGAAGCCCAGGTCTACCTTCGCGTCATCGAGCAAGGGGAAGCCGATCTGGACGGGAATGCTCAAGCTGACGAAGGGCTACCGGGGAGCCGGCTTCCGCTTCCCGAAGCTCCCTGCAGCCTGGCGCTTGGCGACACGCCGGATTTCCATACCCGCAAGCTGCTGCTGCGCGAAGAGTCGTTCACCCTACCAGTACGCTGGGTCGAGCACGATCTCGACAGCGGAGAGCAGCGCGTGCTCAAGACTCAGCCGCTGCATGGCGACCTGCAGCCCGACGATCTGGTCTGCCGGCGGCTCTGGGCCGAAGGTCACGATGGCGAGCGCATTCCCGTTTCCGTGGTGGCCCGAGCCGACAGGCTCGGTCAGGCACCGATGCCGACGCTGCTCTATGGCTACGGCGCGTACGGCGAAGTGCTCGATCCCTGGTTCTCGATTGCTCGCCTGGAACTGCTCTCTCGAGGCGTCGCGTTTGCCGTCGCTCACGTACGCGGCGGCGGCGATCGGGGCGAACCCTGGTATCTGGCGGGCAAGCTGGAGCACAAGGAGAACAGTTTCAGGGACTTTCTCGCGGCGCGTCAGGCCCTGGTCGCCGAAGGAATTGCCGATCCCGAACACATCGCAGCCTATGGCGCCAGCGCCGGCGGCCTGCTGGTCGGCGCCAGCCTCAATCTCGAGCCGGAGGCGTTCTGCGCGGCGGTACTGGACGTGCCTTTCGTCGACGTGCTGCGGACCATGGAAAATCCAGATCTGCCCCTCACCACGGCGGAGTACACGGAGTGGGGAAACCCGGACGAACCGGCCGTACGGCGACGCATCCGCGATTATTCGCCGCTGGACAACCTGAACGCGCAGCCCTACCCCAGCGTCCTGCTGCAGGGCAGCTGGCACGATTCGCGGGTTCCTTACTGGGAGCCCGCCAAGCTCTACGCACGCATGACGGAACTCGGCAGCGCGCGTGGCCCGGTCCTTCTGCGTACCGACATGGCCGCCGGCCACGGTGGCGCGTCAGGACGATTCAAGGCATGGCGAGACAACGCCCGCCAGGACGCTTTCATCCTATGGGCACTGGGGCGAGACGCCGTCTGACGCTAGCGGGAGTGCACCTCGGGGGACGCCGGCGGGAGGAGTGACATCCCGCCGGCTGAGGGTTCAACGTTGCTCGTCGAGGGGAATAATGTCGATGATGTGTTCTTCATAGTCGGCATCATCGACCTCGGCTTCGCTGACGGCGAAATGGCGAACGCTCATCTTGCGCTCGTGCATGCGGCGATCACTGCCGCTGCGCAATGGATGCCAGCTGGCCAGCTTGCGCCCCTCGGCGACACGCCGGTAGGCACAGCTGTGCGGCAGCCAGTGAAACTGGTCCAGGTTCTCCAGACTCAACTGGGTACACTCGGGTACCCGCTCGAAGCGATGCGCATAGTCGCTGCAGCGGCAACTGCCGATGTCCAGCAGTCGGCAGGCCACGTTGAGGGTGGCGACGTCTCCCGTATCGGCGTCTTCCATCTTGACCAGACAGCACTTGCCACAGCCGTCGCACAACGCCTCCCACTCCTGCTGGGTCAGTTCTTCCAGAGGGAACCGCTCCCAGAATCGCTCACGCATACGACTCTCCTTGCCTTGGCTCAGGGCCGCCCCGGAAGAACGGGTGCCACGTTCGGCCAGGATCACTCATCCCGCCGGGTAAACAGGTCCAGCATCTCGGGATCCTTGGGCGGCGGCATCTGCAGATAGAACCCCTGCCCCCGGATCGCCGCCATGACCTTGACCACATCGACCCGCGCCAGCGGTCGCTCGGGCCGCAGCAACAACGTCATCACCGGGATCGGTCGACCGAATTGCTCGCGCAGCGCCTGGGGCACCGGCGCCATGCCGCGCGCCTTGTCGAGATAGAGATACATTTCATCCCGTCGCGAGCTCTTGACGATCTCGCAGATGAGCCTGGAGGTATCGTTCATCACGCGGCTTCCTGCTCGGCAAGCGCCTGCTTCCAGTCGGCCGATAGCTGCTGCCCACGCCACCCGGTCGGCAACGGCAAATCCAGCTGCCTGAGATGCGCGGTGACCACCGCCTCCATTTCCGCTCGGTTGGAGAGCCGTTCGGGTGCCAGCCCCAATGCTTCGGCACGGGTCTGTACGACCTTTTTCAGCGCCTTAAAGCGGCACTTGAAGGCAGGGGATGTCGGGACCGGCAAAGGTTCGCAGAGTTCGGACGCCTCCCGATGCTGCGCTGTCTTGACCAGCGCCAGCATCGCGTCCCCTTCCCGCTTGACGAGACTTGGCGTCATGCCATCGACGGCGGCCAGTTCATACCGGTTGCTCGGCATGGCCTCGGCGATAGCGTAGAGCACGCTATCCTTGGCCAGCCAGCCCCGCGGCACATCCCGACGCCGCACTTCGGTTTCACGCCAGGCGGTCAGCTCCCGATACGCTTCGACCTGCCGGGGCTGCAGGCGCCATAGCTGGCGATGGCGGGTGTACCACTGCTCGCCGGCAGCAGCGTTGCGACCCTGGCTCAACGCCTCGCACTCTTCCTCGAACCAGCGCTCGCGTCCCAGCGTCGCCAACGCCTGACGCTGCTGCTCCCAGATCACCGGAAGATAGACGACATCGAGAGCGGCATAATCGAGCTGCGCCGGTGTGAGCGGGCGCTCGAGCCAGTTGGAACGCGTCTCCTCCTTGGGCAGATCGACGCCGCAACGCTGCGCGACCAGGCGTCGATAGCCCATGGCCGGGTCGGCGCCAAGGAAGGATTCGGCGATCTGCGTATCGACCAGCGGAGCCACCGTCACTCCTGCCCACAATGCCAGCACGTCGAGATCCTCGCTGCAGGCGTGGATCAGTTTCGGCGGGCCGGCGCTCAGCAATTGCCGCAAATCGTCACTTGCCGCGATCGCCTGAGGATCGATCAGATAGACGACTTCCCCGGCCGTCAGCTGGATCAGCGCCGGCACGGGAAAAAAGCTCGACTCCCGGAAGAATTCGGTATCCAGGGCGACGAGATCCGCCGTGGTCAACGCCTCGCAAGCGGCCTGCAATCCTTCCGGGGTGTCGACCCAACACAGCGAATAGTCAAAACTCATTCAGATCCCTCTCGGCCCGTCATTCGGCCGGCATTACAAAAAATCGGAGCGAGGGCTCGGCGGACGAGCCACCGATGCCCTTACTCGTAGGAAAATGGCTGGCGCCCCTGAAACGCCCGGCTGAGCGTGCCGCCATCGACATACTCCAGCTCGCCGCCCATCGGGACGCCGTAGGCCAATCGGGAGAGCTTGGCCTCCCGCCCGACCAGGTGCTCGGCGATGTAATGCGCGGTGGCCTCCCCCTCCACGGTCGGGTTGGTCGCCAGGATGATCTCGCTGACCATCTCTCGGGAGAGCCGGGACTCCAGTTGATCCAGGCCGATATCGTCGGGGCCGATGCCGTCGAGCGGTGACAGATGGCCATGCAGCACGAAATACTGACCGCGAAAGCCGCCCGCCTGCTCGATCGCCAGCATGTCGGCCGGCGACTCGACCACGCACAGCAGGGCCGAGTCGCGCCGCGAATCCTGGCAGACGCCGCACAGCGCCTCTTCGGTCAGCGTACGGCATCGCTCGCAGTAGCCGACCTGCTCGATCGCCTGGACCAGCGCTTCCGAGAGCCGCCGCCCACCCTCGCGATCACGCTCCAGCAGGTGAAGCGCCATCCGCTGCGCGGTCTTCGGCCCGACTCCCGGTAGCACGCGCAGGCTATCCAGTAACTGCTCGACAAGCGGTGAAAAGCTCATCAGAACGGCATCTTCATCCCGGGCGGCAGATTGAGTCCGGAAGAGACTTCTTCCATGCGCGCCTTGGACTGGGTCTCGACCTTGCGTGACGCGTCGTTGACGGCAGCCGCCAGCAGATCTTCCAGCAGCTCCTTGTCTTCCTGCATTACGGAAGGATCGATCTCGACGCGGCTGACGTCATGGCGGCCATTCATGGTCACCTTGATCATGCCGGCGCCGGCTTCGCCCAACACTTCCATCTGGGCGATCTCTTCCTGAGCCTGCTGCATCTTTTCCTGCATTTCCTGGGCCTGCTTCATCAGATTGCCCATGCCACCCTTGAACATGACGAACTCCTTCGAGATTGGGAATGCTTTGCAAAAGCGTGACGCCCGCGAAAGCGTGACGTCTGCGAAATCGTATGTCTGCGAAATCATATGCCTGCGAAATCGTGATGCCCGGTCGGGATCACACGCGATCGGCGGTTACGCTTCCTTCCATCAGCCGAGCGCCGAAACGCGCTTCCAATTCCTGGATATGCGGGTCGACACGCAAGGCTTCAACAGCGCGTGCGTGACGTTCGCGTGCCTCGCGGTCACGCTTGGCCTTGGCCGTCTCGCGTGCGCCGTCCAGTTCAGCAACGCTGATCTCGAGCCGACGCGTGTAGCCGAGGCCCGCCAACGCCTTGGTGATGCGCTCGATATGCAGATCGGAGAGCATGGCCGACTGGCCGGGGTCCAGCGTCACCTTCAGCGCGCTGCCATCGTCACTCTCGATAACGCAGTGAGCCGCGAGATTGCGCGTGAGACCGCCAATATCGAGCTGATCGAAGCGATCCAGCCATAACCCGTGCGTGAGCTGGCCGGCATTTACCGGCGAGTCCTGTGTCGCCGCCGGGCTGTTCATCTCTGCCATCGGCGCCTCGGCCATCGCCGGCACCGCATCCGCTTCGATAGCGGCTGTCGACCCGTCAGCGCCAGCCGATGCATGCCCCGTGTCGGCTGGAGCGACGTCGCCTTGAGCACCGTCGCTTTGAATACCGCTACTTTGAAAGTCTGGCCGGGCCGGTTGCGCTATCTGCTCGACCGGGGCGGAAGCCGCTGCTATATCGGTCGCGACGTCGACAGCCGGCGAGTCGCCGGGCTCGGGTGCCGAAGCCTCTGCCGCTTCGGCCGCCCAGGCGTAGGCCTCGTCGCTGAAACCGGCTTGATCGTCGAAACGGCTCGCGTCCTCGAAATCGCTGGCATCACTGATAGCCGCGCTGCCCGACTCGGCCGTGACGGTGACCTTCTCGCCCTGTTCCCCGCTCGGCTCCGGTGACGCCGCTTCCGGGACGATAACGGCCGCGGGAGCTTTAGCTTGGGATGCCTCGGTCTCGGTAGACCAGGGTGGGCGGTCGTCTGCCGACCCGTCGGCTATGACTGGCTCGACCGATGCAGACGAAGGGGGGGCGGCAGGTTCCGCGGACTGAGCCTGACGCTCGACAGGTGCCGACGGTGCCGCAGCGGCTGGCTCCGGCGCGATCTTCGGCGCAGGAACGGTGCTGGTCGCCTGCGGCGCCTCCGCCGTCGACGTGGCCGATGTCTGACGCTCGTCGCTCGGCGACCTGCCGCCTTGCTGGGCGCCCCTGCGCAAAGGCAGGTCAGTCTGCGGTGGCGTCGGTACACCCTGGGGCCGGAAGGCCAACATGCGCAGCAGCGTCATCTCGACCGCCGCGCGGGTATCCGGTGCGTTATCGATATCGCCTCGGCCCTGCAGCGCAATCTGGTAATAGAGCTGCACGTCTTCCGCGGTGAAGCGTCCGGCCAGCGCCAGCAGCTCGTCACGATCGCCATGGCCGTTGTCCAGTGCGCCGGGAACCATCTGGGCGATCGCCAGGCGATGCATCAGGCCGGAGAGCTCGTCGAGCACGCCGGCAAAGTCCGGCCCCTGCTCGGCCAGTGAGGCCACTTCGGTGAGCAACCGCTCGGCATCGACATCCGCCAATGCCTCGGCCAGCGCGATCAGATGCGCGTGATCCAGGGTACCGAGCATGGCGGCCACGTCTTCCCGCCGCACCTCGCCCTGGCCAAAGGCGATGGCCTGGTCGGTCAGGCTCATGGCATCCCGCATCGAGCCGTCGGCGGCCTTGCCGAGCAGCCATAGCGCCTGCGGATCGAAGGCCACCTGCTCAGCTTCGAGAACCCGGGTCAGATGCTCGACCACCCGCTCCGGCGGCATGTTCTTGAGCGTGAACTGCAGGCAGCGCGACAGCACCGTCACCGGCAGCTTTTGCGGATCGGTGGTCGCCAACAGGAACTTGACGTGCGGCGGCGGCTCTTCCAGCGTCTTGAGCAGCGCGTTGAAACTGTGCGTCGACAGCATGTGCACCTCATCGATGAGGTACACCTTGTAACGCCCCTGGGTCGGCGCGTACTGCACGTTATCGAGTAGTTCGCGGGTGTCTTCCACCTTGGTACGCGATGCCGCATCGACCTCGATCAGATCGACGAAGCGGCCGCTGTCGATATCGCGGCAGGTCTCGCACTGGCCACAGGGCTGGGAGCCCACGCCCTGCTCGCAATTGAGGCACTTGGCGAGAATCCGCGCCAGCGTCGTCTTGCCGACACCGCGAGTCCCGGTAAACAGATAGGCGTGATGCAGTCGCCCCTGGTCGAGCGCATTGACCAGAGCACGGCTGACATGCTCCTGACCGACCAGTTCGTGGAAGGTACGCGGGCGCCATTTACGGGCCAGAACCTGGTAACTCATGCGGCGCGATACTCCTCGCAGATAGGCTCGCGGCTGGACGTGATGGTCAGGAATCGGCACGACCACGATCGAAACATCGTTGCCAGCATCGGTCATCCTGAAGTGATCGGGCCATTCTAGCAGGGTCGGGAGAAAACTGACGAGGCGGGAGGCAGCGACTTGGTCGCCGAATTCATGACAGGCCAAATTGCGCAGGGCCAGAAATGGAGGCGGCCCCTACCAGCCACATCCCGGCACACGCGGCCACCACTACCGTTGCTCCCTTCCGGGCCTGGCGGGGTTTGCGGTTTAGCGTTGCGGGAGGACCGGCAAGGGCCACCATAGCTCGATTCATCAGTGACGCGATGAGATCGAAGGCCGACAAAGCCTGTTCCATCAAGACGTTGCCGAGCGAGCGGCACTATAACAGCGTCATCGCTCTGCGGCAACCGGGAAGGATTCAAGAGTACCCAGAAAACGATAGCAGCGAATATCTCTACCCTCGCTGCGAACAAAAAAGCCCCGCCGTTTCAACGAGCGGGGCATGGAACATGTCATCTCGCGGCTCAGCCGACCTTCTCCTTGGCCGCCTGCATCCGGCGCCGCAGAATCGGCCCCACCACCACCGGCAGCACCAGCCCGATGATCGCCACCAGCCACAGCCCGATGGAGAGACCGCTACCCCAAAGGATCGACCAGTCGCCGTCGGAGATCTGCATCGCGTGACGCAGGTTCTTCTCCATTTCCGGCCCCAGCAGCAGGCCGAGAATCACCGGGACCAGCGGAATTTCCAGCTTGCGCAGAATGTAGCCGGCGACGCCGAAGGCGATCATGAAGTAGAGATCGAAGGTCGAGTGGCTGATCGAGTAGATGCCCACGAACGCGACCATGGTCACGATCGGCAGCAGATACATCGGCGGAACCGACAGGATCTTCACGAACACGCCGACCAGCGGAATGTTGAGCAGCAGCAGCATGAAGTTGCCCACCAGCAGTGCGGCGATGACGCCCCACACCAGGTCGGCATTCTGCGTGAACATCAACGGCCCCGGCGTGATGTTGAGCGACACCAGCATCGCCAGCAACACCGCCGTGGTCCCGCTACCCGGTACGCCAAGCGTCAGCATTGGCACCAGTGCGCCGCTGGACGCGCCGTTGTTGCCCGATTCGGGCGCAGCCACGCCACGCGGATCGCCTTCCCCGAAGTAGCCCTTCTTGCCGACGATCTTCTTTTCCAGCGTATAGGTGATGAAGCTGCCCAGCGACGCGCCCGCTCCCGGCAGCACACCGGCGATGAAGCCTAAAATGCCGCCGCGCACGGTGGTCGGCATGATCGACAGAATTTCCCGCCACTTCAGCTTGAGCGGGTTGACCTTGATCATCTCGCGGCCGGCGCCGGCCTTCTCTTCGATGAAGAACAGAAGCTCGGATACCGCGAACAGACCGACGATGGCGATGATGAAGTCGACGCCTTCGTAGAGCTCTAGCACGCCGAAGGTGTAGCGCTGCGTGCCGGTGGAGAGATCGATTCCGACAGT
>Ga0208300_101330_pt1 | contig 10374 bp, 9 predicted proteins | sample 23_taG_FD_184096 | JGI IMG/M metagenome (GOLD analysis project Ga0208300, IMG submission 184096) | Marine viral communities from Cariaco Basin, Caribbean Sea - 23_WHOI_OMZ (SPAdes) (version 2) | ecosystem: Environmental > Aquatic > Marine > Oceanic | place: Caribbean Sea: Cariaco Basin | collected... | reverse complement strand
AGTTAATAGTTAATAGTTAATAGTTAATAGCGAAACAAAAAAAGCGCGGGCCAGTCGCCCGCGCTTTTTTAACTATTCACTGTTAACTGTTAATTATTAACTACTTCAGTAGTTCCTGTTGGTCTTTGTCGCGGACGCCGATCAGGTAAAGAATGCCGTCCAGGCCCAATGTCGAGATGGAGTGGGCGGCGTTTTCCTTCACCAGCGGCTTGGCGCGGAAGGCGATGCCCAGGCCGGCGGCGCCCAGCATCGGCAGGTCGTTGGCGCCGTCGCCCACGGCGATCACCTGCTCCAGGTTGATGCCTTCGCGGGCGGCGATCTCCCGCAACAGCTCCGCCTTGCGCTCGCCGTTGACGATCGGCTCCGCCACCTCGCCGGTGACTTTGCCGTCGACGATCTCCAGGGTGTTGGCGTAGACGTAGTCGATGCCCAGCAGTTTCTGCAGCCAGTCACCGAACCAGGTGAAGCCGCCGGACAGAATCGCGGTGCGGTAGCCCAGCGCTTTCAGGGTGGGGATCAGCCGGTCGGCGCCTTCGGTGAGCTGGATCCGCTCGCGCACCCGTTCCAGGGCGCTTTCGTCCAGCCCTTTAAGCAGCGCCACCCGGGCGCGGAAGCTTTCGTTGAAATCCAGCTCGCCGAGCATCGCCCGGTCGGTGATCGCCGCCACCTGCTCGCCGACGCCGGCTTCGGCGGCCAGCTCGTCGATCACCTCCGAGCGGATCAGCGTGGAATCCATATCGAACACCACCAGGCGGCGGTTGCGCCGGAAAGCGCTGTCGCGCTGGAAGGCGATGTCCAGGTTGCGTTCGTTGGCGATTGCCAGAAAGGCGGCGCGCATGGCGCCAGGATCACGGGGTTCGCCGCGTACCGAGATTTCCACGCAGGCGCGGCCGTCCGGGTCGCTGTCCTCGCCTTCCAGGTGCACCCGGCCGGAAAGCCGCGCGATGCTGTCGATGTTGAGGTCGTTATCCGCCACCACGGTGGTCACGTCGCCGAGCTGCTCGGCGGTGATCTTGCGCGCCAGCAGGGTAATGATGTGGCGGTCCTTGCCCTGACCGGACACCCACTGCTCGTAGCGGTCCTCGTCGATGGGCCGGAAGCGCACCGAGATATTGCGCTTGTGCGCCTCGAACAGCAGGTCCTTGAGCATCGAGGACGCCTCCGCCGCCGGCGGCACTTCCACCAGGATGCCCAGCGACAGGGTGTCGTGGATCACCGCCTGGCCGATATCCAGAATATTCAGGTGGTAGCGGGCCAGAATGCGGGTAAAGGCCGCGGTGAGGCCGGGCCGGTCGTTGCCGGACACCTGGATGAGAATAATCTCGCGCACGCTGGGGGATTCCTCGGGCTGGTCGGTACGTTGCGGAACAGCCGCTAAGATTACCAGAAAACCGTGCCGGGTTGGCGTGCGTGCGCCAGAGCCAAGCGTAGCGCCGCCACCACGGGTTATACTCCCGGCCGTCGCGTTCACAGGCAAGGAAGGCACTGCATGTCGGTGTGGGAAAAATGGCGGCCCTGGCTGCAACGGGAAAAACAACTACTGCTGGAACTGGCGCTGATGCTGCTGGTGGCGCTGGTGGTGGGGGTCTATTTTCTGGAGCACTTCTCCGCCCGCCTGCAGGCGGAGCAGCGGGTGCAATTGAAGGCCCTGGCGCAACAGACCGCGCTGCGCTCCGCCGAGTCGCTGGCCGGTGACGACCTGATCGGGCTGAACGTGATCGCCCGCGAAACCCGCGCCCTGGAGCCGGTCGGCGGCGTGCAGTTTCTGGACGTGGCCCGTGAGCCGGTCACCGGCAAGAGCGACGACAGCCTGCCGGTGAAAGTGGAGGTGCCGGTGGCCCTGCCGGACGGCGAGCTGGCCGGCTCGGTGGTGCTCGCCGCCGCCCACGACACCGCGCCGCGTCAGCGCCTGGAAACCGGCTATGTGCTGGTGGTGCTGGGCCTGATGGCCCTGCGCGCCGCGGCCGAGGTGATCCGCCGCCGGCTGTGGCGGCCCGCCGCGCCGCCGGCGACGGCCGCGCCCGCCACGGATCAGGACACGGCGTCCGAAACGCCGCCGGTCGCCCCGGTGGACGGCGATGCGCCGGCGCCGGATGGCGTGTCGGTGGAGCTGCGTTTGAGCGTGGTCAACTTCGATCATTTCCAGCAGCGCTACACCCGCTCGGCGCTGGAAGCGTTGCTGGCGGATTACCACCACCTGCTGCGCGAAGTGGCGGCGCTGTACGGCGGCGAAGTGATCACCGCCATCGGCGACCGGGCGCGCATCCGCTTCACCGGCGAGCCGCTGTCGCACACCGCCTTTTCGGCGCTATGCGCCGGCCTGCTGTTCCTGCGCGTGGCCCGCCTGCAGGCGCCGCGGCGCAAAGCCGGCCAGTCGCCGGCGCTGGAGTTCAAGGCCCTGGTCAGCAACCAGTTCAACGAGGCGGACAGCTGGGCCCTGTGCCTGGCCGGGGTGCCGGGCCGGCTGAACGTGCCCGAGGCGGAACTGACCCGCGCCGAACTGGACGTCAAAGCCCTCTACCAGACCGAGCGGGCACAGCTGGTTCAAGCCGGTGACCGGCAGATTCGCCTGCAGCCGGTGGAGCAGCTCGCGCACCGCTATCAGACCCTGCTGCGCACTCAGGCGGAAAAGGTCATGGGCGGTTCCGGGGTGTCCGGCGACGCCTCGCCGAGCAAGTAACCGCGCATCGCCGCGCCGATCAACTGGGGCAGCTCCGGCCTGCCCCGGTTGCCGAACAGGCGGTTGAATTCCAGCACGTAGGGGCGGCCCTCCACCCAGGCCACGTCGAACCCGGCGTGGTCGATGCCCAGCTCGCGGGCAAGCCGGGTGACCAGCGCCAGGGCCGGCTCCGGCACCGGCAGGTCGGTGCGCACCCGCGCCCCGCGCGCCAGATTGTTGTGGAAGCTGGTGCCCTCGCGCCAGTAGCTGGCGATCACGTCACGGCCCACCACCACCACGCGCAGATCGCGCACGATCGGCAGCAGCTTCTGGATATAAAGCACCTCGCTGTGAGCGGCGTAGTCCAGTAACTGCTGGCGGCTCTCGATCAGAAACACGCCGCTGCCCTGGCTGGAGCGGATCTGCTTGGCCACGAACGGAAAGCGCCAGGTATCCAGCACCTGGCTAATGCCGTGCGGCCCCGCCGGCAGGATATCGGTCTCGGGCAGATGTTCCGGGCACGCCAGCTTCAGCGCCCGGGTCATTTCCACCTTGTCGTGCCCCAGGTGGTAACTGGCCAGGCTGGGGAAAATCGGGCGGCCCAGCACATAGTGCAGGCTGTGCAACTGCCAGTAAGCCGGGAACAGCAGCCAGTCCGCGTCGGTCAACCGCGCGCGCTGGTCGTGCATCAGCTCCGGTTTGATGTAATGCACGCCCGGCAGGCCCAGGGTGCGGAAAGGGTCAAAGGTGATCAGTTTCAAAGGCCGACGGACCTCAGGCTAGAAGCCCGTGCACGGTCGCGCGGGCGAACCGCGAATTTATAGGGCTAAACGGGCCCCTCGGCAAGCGGATTTGTCATGGCCAGCGGGGTCCGCACCGGCTAGGCTTTGGCGCACAACGACACTCGGGAGAACGCTGTGAATTTACCCCCTTTGCAAAGCGGTGAGGTGCTGGCGGCCGAAGACGGCGCGGTGCTCACCCTGACCCTGAACCGCCCGGACAAACTCAACGCCCTGACCGGCGCCATGTACCGCGACCTGGTTGACCTGCTGGCGTTCGCCGGCGACAGCGATGACGTGCGCGCGGTGCTGATCCTGGGGGCCGGCAAATCCTTCAGCGCCGGCAACGACCTGGCCGACTTCCTGGCCGCCGGCGAAGGCACCGAAGGCGGCGCGGCGCCCTTTATCCGCGCCGTGAGCCGCTTCGAAAAGCCGCTGGTGATCGGCGTCCAGGGCCACGCCGTGGGCGTGGGCACCACCATGCTGCTGCACGCCGACCTGGTGGTGGCCGCCGACGACGCCAAGTTCCTGACCCCGTTCGTCGACCTGGGCGCGGTGCCGGAAGCGGGGTCCGCCAAGCTGCTGCCGGCCTGGCTGGGCTACCAGCGCGCCGCGCGCATGCTGCTCGCCGGCGAGCCGCTGCTGGCCCCGGAAGCGCTGCAGGCCGGCCTGGTCGCCAAAATGGTCAGCCCCGCCGAACTGGCGGACACCGCCGCGGCCTACGCCCGCACCCTGGCGGCCAAGCCGCCCCGCGCCATGCGCGAAAGCAAGCGCCTGATGCGCCAGGCCGCGCAGATGGACCTCCACGACCTGATCGACCACGACCTGGCGCTGTTCGCCGAGCTCCTGCAAGGCGACGAAGCCAAAGCGATCCTCGCCGCCAAGGTCGGCAAGAAATAAATCCGGATGGGTTTGTAGGAGCGGGCCCGCCCGCGAAAGGGTGGCTTTCAGCCACCCCGCAGGATTCCAGCGACTTTTCCCTCCAGAAAGCCCGCGCCGGGATCGGGTGGGCCCGTCCAGGACACGCCACCATTGCACCGCGTCTCCGATACGGAGCGCCGGACACCTGAAGAACCCAGGTCTCTGGCATCCCGCCGGCAGCTTCGCTCCCTTTCGCGGGCTGGGCCCGCTCCCACAAGCCAAGCCCCGGCGAACACGGGTCTCTACTGACGCACCGACCCGAAGGCTTCGCCCATCCGCACGGCGGCGCCGGCGGTCAGCTCCGAACCGAACTCGGCGGCGCCCTCCGGGAACAGCACGATCACCGTGGAGCCGAGCAGGAAGCGGCCCAGCTCGTCGCCCTTGCGCAGAGTCACCGGCGCCGGATTGCGGTAGTCGACCCGGGTCACGGTGGTGGACTGCGGCGTCACCTGACCGGCGAACACGGTCTCGATGCCGGCCACGATCATGGCCCCCACCAGCACCACCGCCATCGGCCCCACCTCGGTATCGAACACGCACACCAGCCGTTCATTGCGCGCGAACAGGCGCGGCACCCGCTCGGTGGTGGTCTGGTTCACCGAGAACAGGCGCCCGGGCACGTAGCAGGTTTCGCGCAGGGTGCCGGTGAACGGCATGTGCACGCGGTGATAATCCTTCGGCGACAAATAGACGGTGGCGAAGTGGCCGTTCTGGAACTCCGCCGCCAGCGCGCCGTCGCCGCCCAGTAGCTCGAAGGCGGAATAATGGTGGCCCTTGGCCTGGAACAGGTCGCCGCCGCGCAGCGGGCCCAGCTGGCTGACGGTGCCGTCCGCCGGGCAGGCCAGCACCCGCTCGCCGTCGGCGATGGGGCGCGCGCCGTCTTTCAACGCGCGGGTGAAGAAGGCGTTGAAATTTTCGAAGCGGTCCGGGTCTTCGATTTCCGCTTCGCTGAGGTCCACCCCGAAGTGCTGGATGAAGCGGTTGATGAAGGTGGTTTTGATCCAGGGAATCTCGCTGCGCGCCACCCAGCCCACCAGGCGGGACAGGAGGTGCTGGGGGACGACGTGCTGAAGCGCGATAAACAGCTTTTCTTTTAGAGCGTGCAAAGAGTGAGCCTCAAGGTGATTACTCGGACTTTTCCGTGGGGGTGTCGGGGTGGTTGCCCCATTCGGCCCAGGAGCCGGGGTAGCCGCGAATGCGCTCGAAACCGAGGATTTTGCCCACCAGCCAGGTGAAGCTGGAGCGGTGGTGGGTCTGGCAGTGCGTGATCACTTCCTTGTTGCTCTGGATGCCGCGCTCGGCCAGTTCCCGGCGTATTTCTTCCAGATCGCGCAGGCGCAGGTTGTTGTGCTTGTCCATGGCGTCGGTCCACTCGTAGTGGGTGGCGCCGGGGATGTGGCCGGCCTTCTGGGCGAAGGCGCGCACGCCGGCGAATTCCTCCTCCGAGCGGGCGTCCCAGATCACCACGTCCGGGTCGGTGTGGTGCTTGAGCACGTAGTCCAGATCGACGCTGGTGGCCGGGTCGTGCTCGCCAACCCGGTAGTCGCTGGGCTCCGGCCGGGTGCGGTCGCTGCTGGTGCTCAGTTCCGCCGCCAGCCAGCCGTGGATGCCGCCATTGAGGTAGGAATATTTCTTGTGGCCGATCACATCCAGGGTCCACAGCAGGCGCCCGGCCCAGCCGCCGCCTTCGTCGTCGTAGGCGACCACCTGGGTGTCCGGGGTCAGGCCCAGTTCGGAAAACAGCGCGGACAGGGCGTCGTCGCCGGGCAGCAGCCCGGGGGCCGGCTGGGTGCCGGCGAGCAGGCGCTTGAAGTCCAGGTGCACGGCACCGGGCACATGGGCCTGGTCGTAAACCTGATCCTTGCTCAGATCCACGATCAGCAGATTGTCATCGTCCAAATGGGCCGCCAGATCGGCGGGCTCCAGCAGTAGCGGCAGTTGAGCGGTCATGGCTAATCGTCTTCGCTGCGGAATGGGGTGCGTGAAAACAACCCTGATTGTAATGGAGGGACCCCATGGCTGTCAGATGTGTTCCCCGAAGGTCTACCGGTAGCGCTCGCGGCCTTCCTCATCCAGGGTGTCGGCGATCTGGAAGAAATTGTGCAGCCGCTCCTCGCTCACCTCGCCGTTTTCCGCCGCCTCACGCAGGGCGCAGCCCGGTTCGTGGCGGTGGGTGCAGTTGCGGAAGCGGCAGTGCCCGGCCCGCTCGGAGAGCTCCCGGTAGCCGTGCAGCAGCTCCTCTTCGCTGATGTGCCAGAGCCCGAATTCGCGGATCCCCGGTGAATCGATCAGCCGGCCGCCGTCCGGCAGGCGGAACAGGCGCGCGGTGGTGGTGGTGTGCTGGCCCAGGCCGGACACCCCGGACAGGTCGCCCACCGCCAGCTCGGCGCCGGGCAGCACCGCGTTCACCAGCGACGACTTGCCGACCCCGGACTGGCCCACGAACGCGCAGGTGTGCCCGGTCAGCGCGGTTTTAAGCGCGGCCAGGCCGGCGCCGTCCTCGGCGGACGCCTCGATCACCGGGTAGCCCAGATCGCGGTAAATATCGGTGATGTGGTCCAGGGCGTCGCGGCTCTCCGCATCGATCAGGTCCGCCTTGTTCAGCACCAGGGTGGCGGGGATCCCGGACAGCTCCGCCGCCACCAGGTAGCGGTCGAGCAGGGCGGTGGAGGGCACCGGCATGGGCGCGAACACCACCAGCAGCCGGTCCACGTTGGCGGCCACCGGCTTGAGGTTGCCGTAGTTATCCGGCCGCTTGAGCACGCTTTGGCGGGGCTCGATGGCGGTGACCACGCCGTCGCCGTCGCCTTCCACCCGCGGCGCCTGCCAGATCACCCGGTCGCCCACCACCAGCTGCTCCAGATTGGCGCGGAAGTGGCAGCGCGCCGGAACGCCGGCCTCGTCTTCCACCAGTACCTGGCCGCCGAAGTGGGCCACCACCGTGCCCAATTGCTCATCGCCCAGGGCGGTGGCCACCGGGTTTTCCTGGCCGGCCCGGCGTTGGGCCCGCTGGCGCCGTTCCGCCTGGATTTTCTCGATCCGCCACTTCTGGCGCCGGTTCAGTTTGCGTTTCGCCATAAATCACTGGGCGGCCGTACCGCCGTTAGCTGGGGATGCAGGCTGCAGGATACAGGAGCGCGCCCCGATCCGTTATCCTGCAACCTGCATCGCATTGATCATTCGGGAGCCCCATGACGCAATCACGAGACAACCTGATCTGGATCGACCTGGAAATGACCGGGCTGGACCCGGCCAATGACCGCATCATCGAGATCGCCACCATTGTCACCGACGCCCATTTGAACGTCCTCGCGGAGGGGCCCGTGATGGCGGTGCATCAGAGCGACGCGCTGCTCAACGGCATGGACGAGTGGAACACCGAGCACCACAACAATTCCGGCCTGGTGGAGCGGGTCCGCAAAAGCGACCTGGACGACGCCGAGGCGGAGCGCCGCACCCTGGTGTTTCTGGAGCAGTACGTGGAAGCGGGCATGTCGCCGATGTGCGGCAACAGCATCTGTCAGGACCGCCGTTTCCTGGCCAATTACATGCCGCGCCTGGAAGCGTTTTTCCACTACCGCAACCTGGATGTGTCCACCCTCAAGGAGCTGGCGCGGCGCTGGAAGCCGGACATTCTGCCCGGCTTCAAGAAGGAGAATAAGCACCTGGCGCTGGACGACATCCGCGAGTCCATCCAGGAACTGGCCTACTACCGCGAGCACCTGATCCGCCTGTAGCGCCCGACTTTCTTGCCTTTCTACGAAGCTCGAATTGTGGGAGCTTGCCTTGCAAGCGAAAGGGTGGCTTTAGCCACCCGGCAGGATACCAGAGAGGTTGTTTGTGCTGCCGTTAGATAGGTCTCTGGGATCCTGCCGGGAGCTTCGCTCCCTTTCGCGGGCGAGGCCCGCTCGCACAACCGCTCCCACAGGATCTTATTTTTCGCGAAGGCGCCGCAGCGCCCAAGAGGCGTGCTCCCGGACCAAATCGCTGGGATCATCGAGCGCGGCCTCCAGGGCCGCCAGAGCTTGGGGCGAGGCCGGGCCGTTGCCCAGCGCCACCGCCAGGTTGCGCCGCCAGCGTTCGAAGCCGGCACGGCGGATCGGTGAGCCCTCGGTGCGGCGCAAAAACGTCTCTTCGTCCCACTGGAACAGCGTCACCAGCTCGCTGTCCGCCAGGCCGTGGCGCGGCTGGAAATCGGTTTCCTTGCTGTGCGAGGCGAAGCGGTTCCAGGGGCACATCAACTGACAGTCGTCGCAGCCGAACACCCGGTTGCCGATGCCGCGGCGCAGGTCCTCCGGAATCGATCCGGGATGCTCGATGGTCAGGTAGGAGATGCAGCGCCGCGCGTCCAGCTGGTAGGGCGCGATAATGGCATCGGTGGGGCACACCGTCATGCAGGCGGAGCACTTGCCGCAGTGGTCCTCGGCGGGCTCGTCCACCGGCAACGGCAGGTCGGTGTAAATCTCGCCGAGGAAAAACCAGCTGCCCGCGTGGCGATTGAGAATCAGGGTGTGCTTGCCCTGCCAGCCGAGGCCGGCTTTCTCGGCGAGGGGTTTTTCCATCACCGGCGCGCTGTCCACGAAGGCGCGGGCCAGACGGGTGTCGGCCACTTCTTCGCGGATCAGCGCCGCCAGCCGCGCCAGCCGTTTGCGCACCAGCTTGTGGTAGTCGCGGCCCAGGGCGTAGCGGGACACATAGGCTTTCTCTTTTTGCTGCAGCACCTTCACCGGCTGGGTGTCCGGCGGCAGGTAGTCCATGCGCAGCGACAGCACACGCACGGTGTCCGGCTCCAGCTCCGCCGGCCGCGAGCGCTTGTTGCCGTGGGCGGTCATCCAGCCCATCTCGCCGTGGCGGCCGGCGGCCAGCCAGTCGTGCAGGCGCTGTTCCGCCTGGCTCAGGTCCAGGTCGGCGACGCCCATCTGCTGGAAGCCCAGCGCCCGGGCGTGCTCGGCGATGCGTGTTTTCAGGTCGCTGAAATCCATGGAAGCCAGGTGGGTGATATAGTGTCGGTCAACCTGTTTGGTGACCCGAGACGCAAGGATAACAGTGAATGCCGGTTAGATCGTTGCCCGAGGCGCTGTACAGCGCCGATCAGACCCGCGAACTGGACCGTCTGGCCGGTGAGGCCGGCCTTAGCGGTGAGGAATTGATGGAGCGCGCCGGCCGCGCGGCGTTCGATGTGCTGCTGTCGCGCTGGCCGGACGTGTCGCGTCCGGCGGTGCTGTGCGGCGGCGGCAATAACGGCGGCGACGGCTATGTGGTGGCGCGGCTGGCCCGCGAAGCCGGCCTGGAGCCGGTGATCCACCATCTGCGCGACCCGGAGCGAATGAAGGGCGACGCCCTGACCATGGCGCGGCGCGCCCGCGATGCCGGCGTGCCGATGCGGGCGCTGTCCGTGGACGATCTTCCGGTGGACGTCCCGCTGCTGGTGGACGGCCTGCTCGGCACCGGCATCAGTGGTGCCTTGCGTGAGGACATCCGCGCGGTGATCGAAGCGCTGGACCGCCTCGGTAAGCCGGTGCTGGCCCTGGATGTACCCTCCGGCCTCAACGCGGATACCGGCGCCCCGGCCGGCGCGGTGCTGAGCGCCGACTGCACCATTACCTTCATCGGCGTGAACCGGGGCCTGCTCACCGGCGCCGGCCCGGTGCACAGCGGCGAGCTGCTGTTCGACGACCTGGGCGTGGACCGGCCGGTCTACCAGCACATCGGCCGCCCCGTTTGGCGGCCCACGCCGGCCCGCCTGCGGCACTGGCTGCCGCCCCGGCGCCGCGACGCGCACAAGGGCCACTTCGGCCATGTGCTGGTGGTGGGCGGCGATCATGGCTTCGCCGGGGCGCCGTTGATGACGGCCCAGGCGGCGGCCCGTTGCGGCGCCGGCCTGGTGAGCCTGGCCACGCGGCCGGAGCACGCCCCGGCGGTGCTCGCCCGCCAGCCGGAGATCATGGTGCGCGGCGTGGACGGCGCCGAATCGCTGCGGCCGCTGCTGGAAAAAGCGTCGGTGGTGGCGGTGGG
>Ga0208300_101328_pt1 | contig 10410 bp, 8 predicted proteins | sample 23_taG_FD_184096 | JGI IMG/M metagenome (GOLD analysis project Ga0208300, IMG submission 184096) | Marine viral communities from Cariaco Basin, Caribbean Sea - 23_WHOI_OMZ (SPAdes) (version 2) | ecosystem: Environmental > Aquatic > Marine > Oceanic | place: Caribbean Sea: Cariaco Basin | collected... | reverse complement strand
GGCGCGGAATGAAGGAGAGCGGCGGAACGGGAGAGCAACGAAAAATGAAAGAGGGCCCAGGCGCAAGCGCCGGGGCCCTCAGTAAGCACGACCATAGGTGCTTGGCTATCACGGTCTCGCAAATCCGTGAATCCATGGCATCAGAACATTCCTGTCTGCATTCCTGGCGAGCATCCATCCAATGGAAGGCGACAGCATAAAGCCAAATTATGATTAGGGATAATGATCTAGCCTAAGTATCCGTAGGATTTTGTTACTCATCGTAAACGAGCCGACAGCTCATGCTCCCTCGGGCTGCCCGCCCTGTCTCGCCAGCAGTACGACTCAGCAGCGCTCCAGATAGTGGACGCTAAACAGGTCCTCATCGTCGGTCCAGCAGGCGCGCGCCTTGAATCCCGCGCGCTCCGTCAGTGCCTGAAAGCCTTCGACCGTGTACTTGTAGGAATTTTCTGTATGGATGGTCTCGCCTTCCAGAAAATGGAAGCGCTCGCCCTCGATCGCGACGAACTGGGGTAACTGGCTGACCAGGTGCATCTCGATGCGGGTTTGCGCCTCGTTGAAGAAAGCCCGATGGGCAAAATGCCCGGGGTCGATTTCGGTGTTCAGCTCCTCGCGCAGGCGATCCAGCAAGTTCAGGTTGAAAGCTGCCGTCACGCCTGCCGCATCGTTGTAGGCGGCTTCGAGTGTCGTCTTGTCCTTGATCAGGTCGACACCTATCAGCAACCCGCTGCCAACGGGCAGCAGGGAGTGCAAGCCGCGCAGGAAATCCTCGGCGGCCTGCGGGTCGAAGTTGCCGATGCTCGATCCCGGGAAGAAGCCGACCGGCCGTTCGCATCCCAGCCCCTCCGGCAAGGCCATGTTGCAAGAGAAGTCGGCACAGGCGGCGTGCACCTCGAGCCATGGATAGTCGGCAGCCAGACGGCGCGTGCTTTCGAGCAGGAATTCCCGGGAGATATCGATGCCGAGATAGTTTGACGGTCGCATGGCTTCCAGCAGCAGCCGAACCTTGCGACTTGCCCCGCTGCCGAGTTCGATCAACGTCGCCTCATCACCGGCGATGTTAGCGATGTCCTCGGCGGCGTCGGCCAGGATCAGTTCCTCGGTTCGTGTCGGGTAGTACTCCGGCTGTTGGCAGATCCGGTCGAACAGTTCGGATCCCCGCTGATCGTAGAAGAACTTTGGCGAGGCAAACTTCTGCTCGGCGCTGAATCCCGTCAAGATCTCGTCGCGAAGCGACGTCTTGGCAGGGGTCGTATGCATGTCATGGAATCGTACGGCCAGGGTCATGATCAGCTCTCCTTGGAATCTCTGATTGATTATTCCGCTGGGTAATACGGCGTTACTCAGAGGCTCCCTTGGCAAGACGGAAACCGGAAAATGCCCAGCGGGCATGAGGCGGGAAGAAGTTGCGATAGGTGGCGCGGATGTGATCGGCCGGCGTCGCACAACAGCCGCCTCGCAACACCATCTGGCCGGACATGAACTTGCCGTTGTATTCGCCCAGGCTGCCCGGCAACTTGCGAAATCCCGGATAGGGGCGATAGGCGCTGCCCGTCCACTCCCAGACATCGCCGAACATCTGGCCCGACGCGCCTGTGTCCCCGGCAGCAGCGACCGGCTGCAGATGGTCCTGCTCGACGAAGTTCCCCTGCCCGAAGTCGTCCTGAATGTCGGCATCGTGGGCCACTGTCTCCCACTCGGCCTCGGTGGGCAGGCGGGCACCGGCCCACTGCGCATAAGCATCGGCTTCAAAGAAACTGACATGGCAGACCGGCGCGCTCATGTCGACCGGTACCAGGCCGCCCAGGGTGTAGTGGTGCCAGACACCGTCACGCTCGACCCAGTAGAGTGGCGCCTGCCAGCCTTCGGCCTTGACCGTGGCCCAGCCGTCCGACAACCAGTGATCGGGCTTGTCGTATCCACCCGCCTGCATGAACGCGAGAAACTCGCCGTTGGTCACCGGGCGGTCGGCGATCTGGAATGCCTCGACGAACTGGCGGTGGCGCCCCATCTCGTTGTCATAGGCAAAACCCTCCTCGGTGTCGTCATGGCCGATGTACCGGACGCCGGCCGGGTAGGCATGCCAGCCGAGCGCAGCGACGTCATGCGCAGGCGTCGGCGCCAGGTCGTCCCGATAGACCGGGCACAAGGGGTTCTGGGCCAGGATGTGCTTGATATCCATCAGCAGCAGTTCCTGATGCTGCTGTTCGTGGGGCAGGCCCAGCTCGAGACGTCGGAGAATCTCCTGGAGATGTTCCTGCGGTGGATCGCTGAGCAGCGCTTCCATGGCCCGGTCGATGTGAGCGCGATAGCGATAGACATCGTCCACGGTCGGCCGCGAGATCATGCCGCGTTCGGGCCGGGGGAACGGCGTGCCATGGGTCACGTAATAGGAGTTGAAGAGGTGATCGTACGCGGGGTCGAGGGTCTGGTAGGCGGGATGAAACGGTTTCAGGATGAAGGCTTCGAAGAACCAGCTGACATGGGCGATGTGCCATTTCGGCGGGCTGACATCCGGCATGCTCTGCACCATGTAGTCTTCCTTGTGCAGAGGCGCACAGATGGCCTCGGTGGCGGCACGGATTCGCTGGTACGCACGCAGCCATTCCTTGGCGTGCAGGTTGTCTGGCGTTTCGATTGCCAAACCTTGAGCAGGTGACATGGACGACTCCTTTCTCAGTATCACTCCATTGACGTGGATCCGGCGGGCCAGGCCGCCGGGGCCTAAAGGGCAAAGCGTATCGATCCTGTAAACAGCGAGAGCGCTTCCGCGCCGAGTCCTCCGACGATCAGCAGCACGCCCGCCACGGCCATCGTGGAACGCGCCCACAGGCCCGACAGCACATGCACGGCGGACGGATGACTGCCGAACATCATCGGCGCGACGATGCGCAGGTAATAGAACAGCGAGATGACGGTGTTGATCACCGCCACGAGCGCCAGCCAGGCGTAACCGCCCTCGAGGGTGACGCGAAACAGCATCAGTTTGCCGAAGAAGCCGACCAGCGGCGGGATACCCACCAGGGATAACAGCGACACGATCATTATCGTTGCCGCGATCGGTGCGTTTCTGGCCAGCCCCCGGTAATCGTCCAACGCAGTACGGCCTCTCAGATGCGTGACCACGGCGAAGGCAGCCAGGTTGGCCGTGGCATAGGTTGCCAGGAAGAACACCAGTGCCGGCAGGGCCTGATCGCTGATGCCCATCACCACGATGGCCATCAGGGCATACCCGGACTGGGAAACCGATGACCAGCCCAGCAGACGGCGCACATCCGTCTGTCGCAATGCCGCCACGTTGCCCAGCGTCATGGTGGCGACGGAGATCGATGCCACGATCGCGCGCCAGGTGACATCCGGCGGCAGCAGGGAAACGAAGCGGGCCAGCGCTACCGCGGCGCCGATCTTGGGAATGACGGTCAGGAAGGCTGCCGCCGGTACCGGGGAACCCTGCGCCACGTCCGGCATCCAGGCATGGGCCGGAAACGCCGCCAGCTTGAAGGTCAGACCCAGCACGACGCAGGCCGTGGCGATGGTCAGCGCCAGGCGGTCGCTGTTCGTGGCCAGCGCCTGGGTAATGTCCGGATACCCGGTACTGCCGGTCAGGCCGAACAGCACCACCACCCCGATCGTCAGCAACGTATTGGTCAAGGCGCCGATCAGGAAATACTTCATCCCGGCTTCCAGCGCGGGCGCCCAGCCACGGTGGTAGGCGGCCAGCGGGTAACTGGCCACCGAGGATAACAGCACGCCCAACACCAACTCCATGGTATCGCTGGCCGATGCCATCATGATCACGCCCAGCAGGGCGAACAGCACCAGTGCGTAGTACTCGCCATGGCGGCGATCGGCCCGCATCCATTCAGGCGACATCGCAACGACCAGCGCACCGGCGGCCAGCACGACCAGCTTGCTGGCGAGCGCCACGCCATCCAGGGCCCAGACACCGGAAAACGTCAGCCGCGGCGTCCCGCCCCATTGCGCGAAGGTCAGCCCCGCACCGAGACCGATAGCGAGCAGGGCCAGCACAGCTGCCCAGTGATGCTGCCGCTGACGGACGAAGCTGGCGAACAGGACGATCGCCACGGCGCCCAGCGTCAGGCTGATTTCCGGCAATACGTCACCGATAGGCATCAGCGGCCTCCCATCAACAGCTTCGCCGATGCCTCGACCAGTGTCAGCAGAAACGCCGGCGCCACGCCGATGATCACGAAGCCTGCCGACAACACCGCGAGCACGCCCCACTCGAGGGGACGCAGATCCTCGAACTGCGCCCAGCGCTCCGGCATCGCCCCGAAGAACACCTTCTGCAGCATCTGCAGGAACAATGCTGCCGTCACCAGGATGCCCAGCACGCCGATGACGGCGAGCCATGGATAGACACCAAAGGTGCCGACAAAGATATGGAATTCCGCCACGAAGCCGGCCAGGCCAGGCAGGCCCAGACTGGCAAACGATGCGAGCACGGCGAAAGCGGTCAACCACGGAGCCTGACGAAGCAATCCACCGTAGCTGTCCAGGTCGTACTCCTCGGTGCGCTGCCAGAATGAGCCACAGATCAGGAATAGCGTGCCAGTGATCAGACCATGCGCGACCATTTGCACCGTTGCCCCGGTCAGCGCTATTTGCCGGGCGACAGTGTCATCGCTTAGCACCGCGGCGGCTACGGCGATCCCCAGTACCGTGTAGCCCATGTGGTTGATCGAGGTGTAGGCGATGCGTCGCTTGAGATTACGCTGTGCGAGCGCGACCAGGGCGCCGTAGAGTATCGAAACGACGGCGAGCACGGCGATGACCAGGGCATAGCGAGCGAACGTCTCCGCCATCATGGCGAACGGAATGCGGATGATCCCGTAGGTGCCCATCTTGAGCAGCACACCCGCCAATATTGCCGAGACCGGCCCCGGTGCATCGACATGCGCCTGCGGCAGCCAGGTATGCACGGGCACCATCGGCGTCTTGATCGCAAAGCCCAGCATCAGTGCCAGAAATACCAGCCCGGCGTAGAGCCCGGTACCGGCCAGTGGCTGCTGTTCGATAAGCACACGCATGTCGAAGGTATGCGGTTCGACCGACAGGTAAAGCCCGATGATCGCCAGCAGCAGCAATAGCGAGCCAAAGAAGGTGTATAGAAAGAACTTGAACGCGGCGAGCTGCGCCTGGCCATGCCCCCAGCGGCCGATCAGGAAGAACATCCCCACCAGGCTCAGATCGAAGAAGACATAGAAGAGCAGCAGATCCAGCGCCAGGAAGACACCCAGTGACACGGACTGCAGGAAGAGCATCCAGGCGTAGTACTGGCGAGGCTGATGCTTCGTGTCCACGGGGTAGGCGATACTCGCCGAGAAAACCAGGGCGCTCATCGTCGCGACAGCCAGCGCAATGCCATCCACGCCCAACCTGTAGCCCATGCCTAGGCTGGGTACCCAGGGTACCTCCTCGACGAACTGGAATAGCGCACCTTGCGGATCGAACTGTCGCCATGCCCAAGCCAGCAACAGCACCGGCAACACCGAGACCGCAATGACAAATCGACGAGCCGTGGTCTCGGTCCAACGGCTTGAAACGGCGAGTGCGAGGGCCCCCAGCATGGGAAGCCCCAAGGCTGCAGTCAAAATCAAAGGAGCGCTCCTATGCTCAGGATGATCAGGATCGCGGCGAGTCCTGCCGCGATACCGGTGTAGTAGTGATGCATCTGCCCGGTGTGCGCCCGGCGTGCCACTTGCCCCGCCCAGTCGACGCCCTTCGCGAGCTGGCTCGTGGCGCCATCGAACGCGCCTTCGCCACGCCGTTCTCCCAGCCTGGCCAGCCACACACCGAAGCGGGCACTGCCACGGATCCCGGCATCCACAGCGCGATCGTCGAAACGTGCCAGGCCATGGCTGAACATCATCACGGCATCCGCACCTCGCGCCGTCAACGTGGGCAGGCCCAGCCAGTCCGCCATGCTGGCTCTCATGGCGCCATGTCGGCCCGCCCCCGCCATCTCACGACGCACCGCCCAGGTGCCGAGGCCCACGCCCAGCGCCACCAGCAGTAGCGACAGGATGAGTTCCCACAGCCTGGTCTTGGGAAAGTGCACAGACAACAAATCAGCGAGACTATTTCCAACACCGGGCCACCAGAGGAGCGACAGCGCCAGCGTGCCTGCCGCCAGCAGGTAGAGCGAGATGCCCTCCGCCCGGGAGTGCCCGGACCGGGAGGAAGCCGCGCTCGTGTGGTCATGCCGCCCCCGCCCGAATGCCAGCAGCTGAAAGCGTGTGGCATACAACGCGCTGAGGCCTCCCGCCACGGCGGCGATCACGGCCAGCCAGGACGCCTGATGGCCGGCGGCCGTGACGATCTTCTCCTTGCTCCACGCCGCACTCAGCGGAACGACGCCCGCCAGCGCCAGGCTGGCCACCATGGCGGCTGCTGCGACGCCCGGGAGCAGGCGGCCCAGGCGCATCGCATTCAGCGAGTAGCTGCCGACATGGCGCTCGGCGATGCCGGCAGCCAGAAACAGGGCCGCTTTCGTGAATGCATGCGTGACGAAGTGCACCAGGGCGATACCGGGGAAGCCCGCCCCTGCCGCCAGCCACATCAGGCCATACTGGGCCGACGTCGAGGCGGCCAGCAGCTTCTTGGCATGGCCCTGAAGACAGGCCACGATGCCCCCTGACAGGGCGGTGGCCAAGCCTAATGCGATCGCGACCGGTCCGAACCAGGCAACGGCGGACAACTCCGTATGCAGCCGAATCACCAGGTAGATCCCCGCCGCGACCATGGTCGCCGCATGGAGCAATGCCGACACCGGTGTCGGCCCGGACATGGCGGCAAACAGCCAGGGAGAGAACGGCACCTGGGCGGATTTCGCGGCAGCGGCCAGTACGGCGCCGGCAACGAACACGTCCAGCAGCCACCCATCGAGCCGGGACAGTTCGTCAAAGGCAAACGAACCCGTGCCGGCAAACACCGCTGCCGCGGCAATGTACAACCCCAGATCCCCGAAGCGAGTCACCAGGAACGCCCAGGCGGCATCCCTCAGGTTGCCAGTCTTCTGCCACTCATGGGCGATCAACGCCCACGAACATGCCCCGACCAGTTCCCACGCGATCAGCAGGGTGACGAAATCCTCGGCCAGGACGAGCAGCTCCATCGCCCCGACGAACGCCGTCAGCAGCGCCACCAATCCGACGGGCGAGCGCGCCGTCCCCCCGTCACTGACAGACGATGCTTCATGGTAGGCGCTGTAGACGATGATCGGCGCGGCGATCAGTGGCACGACGATGGCGAACACGGCGCTCGCGGGCGTCATCCCGATCGACAGGACGATCAGGGAACTCCAGCGATAGGTGCCGCCCCAGTCCGCCGTGACCGCAACGCTCGCGAGCAGCAGGGTGGCGACCATGATCGCCACCCCCGCCAGCGCCAGCGCGGCACGGCCCCTGTCGTCGCCCAGCCAACGCTTGCCGAGCCCATAGATGACAGGGGCAGCCAGCAAGGGCAAGAGAGGAACGAACCACAGCATCAGTGCTTCAGCCCGGTCAGCGATTCGGTCACGTCGGCCTGCTTACCGCGGAAGACCGCGACCACCAGGGCAAATCCCATCGCCATCTCGATGGCCATCACCGCCATGACGATGATCGTCAGCAATTGCCCTTCCGGCGCCCCGGCCCCGCTGAAGGCCCAGAACGCCACCGCCGCCAGCATGACCCCGTTGAGGATCAGCTCCAGTCCCATCATCAGCATCACGAACGACTGCTGGGAAAGCGCACCATAGATCCCGATACCGATCAGTGCCGCTGCCAATAGCAAAAGTGTGGTGAGTGTCATGCAAGCCTCCCTGCCTGTCTGTCCCGCTCAGTGGTGATGGTGATGATGGTGATGCCCACCCTCGCCCTCTTCGTCCTCCTCGGGCTTGCCTGCCGGGTCGCCGCCCGGTTCCAGCCCCGGCGGCATCGAGCCCTCCGCCGCCGCGCCATAGCGCCCGCGATGGCTCGACAGCACCACCACGCCGATCATGGTGGTCAGCAGCACGAGACCCGCCGATTCGAAAATCAGCATCGAGTCACCGAGCATTTCGTTGCCCAGTGACCTGACGGGATCGAGGCTTGCCGGCACCGGCTGGTCGGGAAAGGTCGCCAACAGAGCCATGGCGCCCAGTACCAGGAAACCGGCGACGCCGGCCCCGATGGCGATACGTTCCTGGTGAACCATGTTCATGGGATTCAGGCCGGCCGGGTTCATCATGAACATGACCATGAACAGCGCCATGACCGTCATTTCCACGGCCATCATGAAGAACATGGCGACGCCCAGGTATTCCGCCGCCAACAGGATCATGATCACGCCCACGGCGATGAACGACACCAGCAGGAAAAAGGAGGCCCGTACCATCGAGTCGGTGCGAAACACGCGCCACCCGGTAACCACCGCCAGCGTGGCCAGCAACACAAACGCGATATCGACACCGATGCCGTGATTCATGCTCTCCATCACAACAGCGCTCCTATCCCGGCCCACACCAGGTCGATGAACGACAGCGGCAGCAACACGACCCACATCAAGGTGACGCAGCGCTCCGGCGCCAGTCGCGGCAGTAACCGCCCGAGCAACAGCAGCACGATCAGTACCGCCAACATCTTGAGGGACATCCATAACGGGCCGGGCAGCCAGGGCCCCAGCCAGCCCCCCAGGAAGGCAGTCGCTGCCACGCCGCTGAACGCGACCAGCATGGCCGCCCGGGCCATGTCCCAGACCAGCCTTGGCGGCCCCGAGATCTCCGAGGCCGTGCCGCCGGCCAGGTCCGTCGAATCGGCCAGGTTCAGCGGCCCCCAGAAGGTCATGCCCAGGCCGACGATGAGAAACAGCGGTAGCCCCAGTGGCTGGCGAATGACATTCCACAGCCCTTCCTGCGAAGCCACCACCTGGGTGAACTGCAGCGATTCGGCCGGCAATGCCACACCGATCAGCACGAACATGCTGATCAGGATGTAGGAGAGCCCCAGCGCCACATAGCGGTACCCGCCGATCAACGCCAGTAACGAATTCGCCGACCAGCCATGCAAGAAGATGACGACGGTCGCCAGGGCTTCCACGCTGCCCCACAGCACCACGCTGGTGACCAGGTCCGTGGCGACCAGCGAGGCCGACCATGGCACCACCGCCAGCCCGCTCGCCGCCAACGCCAGATACAGGGCCGGTGCCAGCCGCCAGGCCCGCCAATCCGGCGCTTCGGTGGCATTGGCGTGCTGGGTCAGCAACCAGGCGCCGCGTGACATCGGCGCCAGCCAGACACGCCCGGCCTGAGGAGTGCCAAGCGCACTGGCAACCAGGCGATCGAGCACGGCGACGGCATAACCGCCGATAACCAGCATGAAGATCACCATGAGAACCGGCAGAAATAGCTCACTAAACATCGCTTCCGGTGCCTCCCTCTGCCGCCCGGGACTCTCCGGATGGCCGTGTGCCTACAGGTTGATCGGTCAACCCCGCGACATCCAGACTGGCGACCGCCGCCAGGGCATCGCCCCACTCCAGCCCGGGTAACAGCTCGTCGAAGAGCGCACTCGCATCCGCCGGCCGCCGCGCCGACCAGGGGCCACGCGGTGTCTCGACGCTGCCTGTCCGCTCCGTGTGTACCCTGTCGCGTTCGGCCAGACGGGCCAGATGGAGGGATTGGTCGATTTCGTCCAGAAGCTGCCGCCAGCGAGCATGGGTATCGCCTTCGGCCTGGCAGACGGGAGAGAACCCCAGCCGTCGATAGCCGGCATCCTCCGAGCGCAGATCATCAGCCATTCCGGCAGCTCGGGCGGCGGGCCCGCCGACCATGCGTGCCTGCTCGGGGCCGAGCACGCCGCCGCCCGCAGTCAGTCGAAAGAAGCCACTACGTGATAGCGCGCGGCGCAATCCATCGAGGGTGCTCGACGTCGACAATCCATGCGCCAGGCGCAAGGCCCGCAGGCTCACGCCTTCCAGGCCCGCCAGGTGTAACGCATGAAACAGCCGCTGCAGATGATGGCGGCCCCGGGCAAGCTCGACCTCCGCAATGGGGACGGGGCGCTCGAGCGCGTCGAAAAAGACCTCGTCGAGAGGCTGTGGATACGGCGCCAACTGCGTTTGCCATGTCTGCACGAGATCCCCCTGCAGGGTGATCTCCGCCGCCATGCCGGGCGGAAACGCGCAAAAGAACGGCCCCAGCCGGAACGTCAGTGAATCCAGCGTCAACCCGTCGCGGATGTCGTCTGCCATGTTCATGGCCATGGGCCGCCCGTAGGGCACCCCGCCCATCATGCCTTCGCCGCCCTGGCCAAAGTCGCCCTCGCCTTCCCAGGGGTTGGGCGGCTCATCCGGCAGGAGACGATGGGTACTGCCGCGGCAGCCTTCCATCAATTCGCGATGCGCCGTGACCAGTGCGCCGGGCAGGTC
>Ga0208300_101323_pt1 | contig 10481 bp, 9 predicted proteins | sample 23_taG_FD_184096 | JGI IMG/M metagenome (GOLD analysis project Ga0208300, IMG submission 184096) | Marine viral communities from Cariaco Basin, Caribbean Sea - 23_WHOI_OMZ (SPAdes) (version 2) | ecosystem: Environmental > Aquatic > Marine > Oceanic | place: Caribbean Sea: Cariaco Basin | collected... | reverse complement strand
TCTCGGCCCTGGACTACAAGCTGCGCCGCACCATGCAGGTTGAGCTGAAGCGCCTGCAACGGGAGCTCGGCATCACCTTTGTGTTCGTGACCCACGATCAGGAAGAGGCGCTGTCGATGTCGGATCGGGTGGTGGTGCTCAAGGATGGCCTCGTCCAGCAACTGGGAACGCCCCGGGAAGTCTACGAGCGACCGGCCAATCTCTTCACAGCCCGGTTTGTGGGCGAGACCAACTTTTTTCCGGGCACCGTTGAGTCGGTTCAGGATGGTTCCATCACTGTGGATGTCTTCGGCCTCAAGCGAACATTGCGTCGTCCGGATTTTCCGGTGCAGGCTGAGCAGTCCTTGCATGTCCTGCTGCGACCGGAAGATATCCGGGTTCTCGACCCTGACGACGAGAACGGTGTCGCAGGCAAGATTGTCGAACGCAATTACAAGGGCAGCACCCTGGACTCGGTGATCCATCTCGCCGACGGCACTGAAGTTCTGGCCAGTGAATTCTTTGATGAAGATGACCCTGCTTTTGACTACCGGCTTGGAGAGCCCGTCAAAGTTAGCTGGGTTGATGGTTGGGAATGGCTGCTTCCAGAAGAAGCCAGCCAGAGGAGCGAAGAGGAACTGACGGCCGATGCATAGCGTTATGCAGCAGCCGTTCAAAACCGCTGTCCTGATTCTGGTCTGGGGCTGGCTACTGTTCCTGGTACTGGCGCCGAATCTGCTGGTGGTAGGCGCCAGTGTCATGACCCGTGACCCGGTCTCGTTCCTGTCTCTGCCCCTGAACCTGGACGCCTATCGCCAGCTGTTTGATCCCCTGTATCTGGACGTGTTCCTGCACTCCCTGTACATGGCGGCGATGACCACGCTGGTGTGCCTGCTGATTGGCTATCCGTTTGCCTGGGCCCTGTCCAAAGTGGGCAAGCAACGTCAGCTGGTCCTGATCTTCCTTCTGATCGTGCCGTTCTGGACCAACTCTCTGGTGCGCACCTACGCACTGAAGCTGATCCTCGCCACCAATGGGCTGCTGAACAGCGCCTTGATGTCGGTCGGGCTTATCGATGAGCCGCTGCAGTTGCTCTATACCGAGGGCGCGGTGATCATTGGTCTGGTGTATCTGCTGCTGCCGTTCATGATCCTGCCGCTGTATTCGGTGTTTGAGGATCTGAAGCAGGAATTGCTGCTGGCGTCCCACGACCTGGGTGCGGGTCGGTTTTCCACCTTTGTGCACGTAATAGTTCCGCTCACATTGCCCGGAGTGCTGGCCGGCGTGATGCTGGTCTTGCTGCCGGCCATGGGCCTGTTCTTCGTTCCGGATATCCTGGGTGGTTCGAGAAACCTGCTGGTAGGCAACGTGATCAAGAACCAGTTCCTCGATGCCCGCAACTGGCCTTTCGGGGCCGCCGCCAGCATCGTGCTTACCGTGACCATGGCGTTTCTCATGTTTGCGCACCGGTTGAGTAAACGGCGAATCGGTGAGGAGGGCGCGTGATGACACGGTGGCTGCCCCGAACCTATCTCACGCTGGTCTACCTCCTGCTTTATGTCCCCATCGTGGTGCTGGTGGTGTTCTCGTTCAACGAGTCCCGCACCGGCTATGCCTGGGGTGGCCTCAGTCTGCGCTGGTACGAGTCGCTGTTCAACAACCGGGCCATGGTCAGCGCCATGTGGAATTCCCTCTGGCTGGCGTTGTCTGCGGCCACCGTGTCCACGGTGATAGGTGCCCTGACCGCCCTGGCCCTGCACCGATACCGGTTCCGGGGCAAGAAGCTGCTGAACGGCATGCTGTTTGTGGTGATGATGTCTCCGGAGATTGTCCTGGCTATCTCTCTGCTGGCCCTGTTCCTGCTGGTCGGGCTGCAGCTGGGTTACGTTTCCCTGTTGCTGGCCCATGTGACCTTCTGTCTGCCGTTCGTGGTGATCACGGTGATGGCGCGGTTGAGCGGTTTCGATGAGAGCCTGCCCGAAGCTGCACGGGACCTTGGCGCTTCTGATTTCACCATGACCCGGACCGTGCTGATCCCGGTGATCATGCCGGCTTTACTGGCAGGTTGGCTGCTAGGGTTTACACTGTCCCTCGATGATGTGGTGGTCAGTACGTTTGTCAGTGGCCCGAGCTATGAAATTCTGCCCTTGCGCATCTACTCCATGGTGCGTGTGGGCCTGAAACCCGAGGTGAATGCCCTGGGCACACTGTTGCTGGTGTTTTCACTGGTTATGCTGATGTTGTCTCAATGGATTCTGATAAGGAGCAAACGATGAAGAAACTGGCACTTGCCGGCTTGCTGGCGGTGGGATTAACGGGGTGCAGTTCCGAGGAGCCCCAGGTGCTCAACCTCTATAACTGGTCCGAGTACATGCCTCAGGAAGTCCTCGACCGTTTCACCGAGGAAACCGGCATCCAGGTGGTCTACACCACCTACGACAGCAACGAGGCCATGTATGCCCGTTTGAAACTGCTGGATGACAGTGCGGCTTATGACCTTGCGGTGCCGTCTACCTATTACGTCAGCAAGATGCGCCAGGAAGACCTGCTGCTGCCGATCGATCGCAGCAAGATTGAGGGCTTCGATAACCTGGATCCGGAGCTGGTGAACCTGGATATCGATCCGGAGAACCAATTCTCCGTGCCCTATCTCTGGGGCACCACGGGTCTGGCCGTGGATACCGCAGATATTGAAGGCGAGCCGGTCACCGCCTGGGAAGACCTCTGGGAAGACCGCTTCGATGGTAGGGTGATGCTCACCAACGACATGCGGGAAGTCTTCCACGTAGGCCTGCGGGTACTGGGCTATTCCGGCAACAGCACCAATCCGGACGAGATCGAGGCAGCCTATGAAAAGCTCGCCGAGCTGATGCCTTCGGTTCGCACCTTCAACTCCGATGCGCCCCGCATGCCGTACCTGGAAGGTGAGACCGACGTGGGCATGATCTGGAACGGCGAGGCCGTGATGGGCAAGGACACCATGGAGTCGCTCGAGTACGTCTATCCCGAAGAGGGCATCATTGCCTGGCTGGACAGCTTCGTGATTCCGAAGAACGCCAAGAATCCGGAAGCGGCCCACCAGTTCATCAGTTTCGTACTGCAGCCTGAAATCTCCGCGCTGATCAGCGAGGAGATCGGTTATGCCACACCGAACCTGGCGTCGCGGGACCTGCTGCCGGACGAAGTCGCCAATAACCGGGCAAGCTATCCGAACGCCACCGACATGATCAATGCCGAGTTCCAGACCGACATCGGTGACGATGCCCTGCAGGTCTATGCCAAATACTGGGAAATGTTGAAGTCCGGGCGTTAAGCAGGCCGATACGTTATGGAACCACAAAAAAACGGAGGCTTCGGCCTCCGTTTTTTTGTATCGGGTTTCACAAAACTGCAATACATGGTCTATAACTTCCTGATAACAAATGGTTAGCAAACTTCTGAACTTGCCATAAGTAAGGACACGTTATGATCATGCCCTCTCGTTCGACACGGAACCGTGCTTTTTTGCTGTCTGCAGCCCTGACTACCGTAAGTTTCTCCGGCAGTGCCTCGGCCGAAGAGCTGCGCCTGATAACCTGGGGCGGCTACGCTCCGGATGATGTGGTCGCCCAGTTTGAGGAGGAGACTGGCATTGATGTGAAAGTGACCCTCTCCAACAACGAAGACATGATTTCCAAGCTTCGTGCGACGGGTGGGGCGGGGTTTGATTTGGCCCAACCGAGCCAGGACCGCATTGTCGGCGTCCAGCGCCAGTTCAACATTTACAAGCCCATCGATTTCAGCCGGGTGAATACCGATCAGTTGCAGCCGTCGATGGTCAAGGCTACTCAGGATTCCACTGAGCTGGATGGCAAGTTTTATGGGGTGCCTTCGGTTTGGGGTACCAGTGGTTTGATCGTCCACAGCTCTGTGGCAGATACCGTTACCGATTACACCGATCTGTGTGACTCCGGTGTTGAGGGCCAGGTCAGCTACCGGCTCAAACGACCCACACTGATCGGTTTTGCCTTTGCCATGGGGATGGACCCGTTTTCGGCCTATGCCGATCGCGATGAATACGAAGCGATCATGACAAAGGTTGAGGACAAGCTGATTGACTGCAAGAGCAATGTCAAAACCTACTGGACCGGTGGCGATCAGTTGCTGGCTCTGCTGCGTACCGGTGAAGTGAAAGCGGCCATGGCCTGGGATGCCGGCGGCTGGAAGCTCAATGCCGAAAACCCGGAAATCCGGTTTGTTGCCCCCGAATCCGGCGCCCTGGGCTGGATTGATACCTTCGCGATTCCTCGCCGCAGCGAGAACGAAGAAGCCGCCTACAAGTGGATCAATTTCGTGATGCAGCCGAAAATTGCAGCCCGTATCACCAACGCCTCGGGCAACTTTACCGCTTCAAAAGGTGCGGATGAGTTTGTGAAGGCCGACCTTCGGGACGCATATCGCGAAAGCTTCGACGAATCCGCCATCAACAATATCAAGTGGTATCCGCCGGTGCCCCCGGGGCTGGAAACCATGGAAGGTCAGGTGCTGGATCGCGTTCAGGCCGCGAACTGATCCACATGGGCATGGATTCGGACCTGTTCTGTGAGGGACTGGTCCGCCGATTTGGCAGCAATGCCGCGGTGGATCATGTTTCCCTGGACGTGCCTGCGGGCACGTTTTTCTCCATTCTTGGCCCCTCCGGTTGTGGCAAGACCACCCTGTTGCGACTCCTGGCCGGATTCGACAAATCCGATGAAGGTGATATTCACATCCGTGGCCAGCGCATGAACGATGTGCCGCCGAACCGTCGGCCGGTCAACATGGTGTTCCAGCATCTGGCCCTGTTCCCCACCATGTCGGTGGGCGACAACATCGGCTATGGGCTCAAGCGCCGGAAAATGCCACTGGCAGAGCGGCGAAAGCGCATTGCCCGGGTGCTGGAACAGGTAGGCCTGCCCGATCTTGAGCACCGCAACCCACAGGAGCTGTCTGGTGGCCAGCGACAGCGGGTTGCGCTGGCGCGCTGCCTGGTGCTGGAGCCCACGCTCCTGCTGCTGGATGAACCCCTCGGCGCCCTCGACCTGAAACTCCGTGAGCAGATGAAGGTGGAGCTCAAACACCTCCAGAAGCAGTTCGGCACCACCTTCGTGTACATCACACACGACCAGTCGGAGGCCATGGTGATGTCGGACCAGGTGGCCGTTATGCGGGACGGCCGATTTGATCAGGTAGCCCCTCCGGAAGAGCTTTACCGGGAGCCGGCCACACCATTCGTAGCCGGGTTCGTCGGCGATAACAATCGCCTGTCCGGAGAGCTGGTGTCTGTGCGGGATAATCTGGCCGAACTCCGTCTGGATGATGGTGCCCTGGTCCAGGGCAGAGTGGCATCGGATAACCTTCAGGCCGGCCATCGTGCCGAACTGTATATCCGACCCGAATCCCTGGTGCTCTCGGGAGATGCGCTCAGTGCCGGCTACTCGTCGATGCAGGCGAAAGTGCGTACCACCTTGTTCGATGGCGCCAACAGCCGGGTCGAGGCTGAGACGTGTGGGCAGCCGGTGTATGCTCGCTTGCCTCAGGATGGCTCGGCACCAAGGCTGTCTGCCGATAGCTCAATCCGGCTGGCCTGGAATCCGGCCCTGGCCAGGGTCTTTGGAGCAGACAGTCTGTGAAGTCCTCGGTCAGTCGCTTATCCCTCTGGTTACTGCTCACACCGTTCCTGCTTTGGATAATCTTGCTGGTGCTGTTGCCTCATCTTCAGATGCTCCGGGTGTCGTTCCAGGTCCGTGAAAGCTGGGACACCATTGCCTGGGGAGTCGAGCAGTACCAGAATTTCTTTACCGAGTCCTATTACTGGCGGACTTTTGTGCGTACCGGGGTGATGTCACTGTTCACCACCTTTCTGACCCTGATAATCGCCTTCCCCATTGCCTGGTACATTGCCCGTCTTGCCCGGGGGCGCTCCAAGGGTATCCTGTTCCTGGCCTGTCTGATTCCGTTCTGGGCCAGTGAGTTGGTGCGTACGTACGGCTGGATGATTCTGTTGCGGGAAAGTGGCCTGTTCAGTTCCTGGCTGCAAGCACTGGGCTGGGTGGATGGCCCGGTGGAAATGCTCTACAACGATGTCGCAGTGATTATCGGGCTGGTCTATAACGGCCTTCTGTTCATGGTAGTGCCGCTGGTAACAACCCTCGATGGCATGGATGAGAACCTGGTGGAAGCCGGCTACGATCTCGGCGGCGGTCACGGCACCGTGTTGCGCGAAATCGTTGTGCCCTGGGCTATGCCCGGCATTGTTTCCGGTTGCATCGTTGTGTTTATGCTCACCCTTGGCAGCTATCTGACCCCGATACTCATGGGAGGAAAGGACAGCGCCTGGTTTACCGAGCAGATCTTCACCCAGTTCATCACCCGCTTTAACTGGGAGCAGGGTGCAGCGCTTGGTGTTCTTCTGCTGGTGCTGTCGTCGGTCATCGTCTGGCTCGGGCTGAAGATCTCCGGTCAATCATTGCGCAAGGTGATGGGGTGAGGCCATGATTCGTTCGGTTCCTCGGTCCCGTTTGTTTGATAGCCTCTACCTGGCTTATCTGGTGGCATTTTTCGTGTACCTGGCCTTGCCCCTGCTGGTTACAGCCGTGTTTGCTTTCAACGATGCACCTTTCCCGTCGCTGCCATGGCAAGGCTTTACCCTGGACTGGTATTTCGCGGATGGCAGTGAAGGCCGCACCGGGCTTTTCCACGACGATGGTCTGCTCACAGCGCTCTGGGTCAGTGCCAAGATCGCCTTCTGGGTGACTCTGGTGAGCGTCGCCCTGGGGTGCGTCAATGCCGTGCTGTTTGAACGGGTACAGTTCCGGGGCAAGGAGTTCCTGTACCTGCTCATGTTGCTGCCACTGGTGATTCCCGGGGTCATTCTGGGGGTATCCATTCTGGTGTTCTACAGTGGTATGGCCAATGATGTTTCATCGGCCTGGGGTATCGAGCTGGATCTTTTCCGGCCTGGTATGACCCTCGTGGTGATGGGGCAGGTCACTTTCATCGCGACCCTGAGCACCCTGGTGATTGCGGCCCGGTTACGCAAGTTTGATCCCCAGCTGGAAGAAGCTGCCCTGAACCTGGGCGCTACGCCACTGGTGGCCTGGTTTACCGTAACCTTGCCCTGGCTTTTGCCATCCATTTTCGGGGCTGCCGCCATGGCGTTCCTGATGTCATTTGAAAACTTCAATACCACCGTTATGCTCACAGGTAGTGACACGCCGTTGACGGTGGCACTGTTCAACCGTCTTCGGGAGGGGTCGACGCCCGTGCTCAATGCGGTGGCCCTGCTGCTGATGGTTGGATCCGCGCTGTTGGCATTGCTGGTGATGGGGCGTTCCTCACGTTAACGTTATCCGCCGCGCAGACGGGCAGCGAGACCGGACTCAACAGACAGCCGTCGGGAGGTCTCATGAAGTTCATTTTCGAAGTGCACATCCGGGAGGGGCACACCGCTGAGGAATACGCGGATGCCTGGGTCAGAGCCAGCGAAATCATTCAGCAGGCGCCCGGAGCTCGGGGTACCGAATTGCATCGCAAGATTGGCGACCCCAATACGCTGATTGCAATTGCCTCCTGGGAGAGCAAAGAACAGCGCGACGCCATGGAGGGGCAGCACAACCCCGACGTGGCCGCCATCATCCGGAGTGCGGCGCCCTTTGTCGATATCAAGCCCATTGGTGAGTTTGAAGACCCGGAATGGGTGGTGAAGCCCAAAAAAGACTGATTAGCAGGCGAAGCAGCCCCCACCTTTTCAGGGCGCTGGGCTATAATCAACTCTCATCGCCAGATAACGCGGGTTCGCTTTCCTGATGTCATTGATAAGCCTGCTGCGCCTCTCAAGTGTGCTGCTCCTGGTTTTCCTTATGCCCGCGTTGGCCAACGGTGCATCGCAGCCGGTAACTCAGGGTTGGGAATACCGCTGGGGCGACTCTCCGTTTACCTCCGAAGGTGTTCCCCAGTGGGTGTTGCAGGATGCGCCGGAAAAGTGGACCAGCATTGGCTTCCCGTCCAACCCTCCTGGCCGCGAAGGTCGTGAAAACGTCTGGTTCAGGGTGACTTTGCCCGCAGGGGAGTGGCAGGAGCCCGTTCTTTATATCTTCAGTGTCGATCTGATCGTGCAGGTCTGGGTCGACGGCGAGAAAATCTACCAGTATGGAGAGTTCGACGCCGAGGGTCGTGGCCGCTTTGAGGGCTGGCCCTGGCATGAAATCTTCCTGCCTGAGGGGTATGAGGGCAAGCCCGTATACTTCCGTGTGTTCTCCAACTACACAGACATTGGGCTGTGGGGGGAAGTCTCCATCATGGACCACCCGGACCTGGTGTTGTACATCCTCAAGAATTCCCTCGAAGCTCTCGCAATCGCAGGCTTCGCTACCCTGATTGCGCTGCTGGCGATCATTTTTGCGTTACTCCAGACGGAAAAGAAGACGTTTGCCAGTATTTCACTGTTCACCCTCGCTTCGGCCCTGATGCTGGTATCAGAAAGCCAGGCCAGTCTGCTGATTGCCTATCAGCCGTTGATGTGGGATTACCTGGCCGCCGGTTCCTACTACATGCTGCCGGTAGCGCTGGCGCTTCTGCTCGAACAATGGCTGACAAATCATCGCCCCTGGTTAATCAACCTGATCTGGAAGGTTCATCTGGTGTATCTCGTCGGTGCATTGCTCGGCGCGCTTGCTGGCGTGTTTGATCTGTCCTCGACATTCCCGCCATTCGATGCCCTGTTCCTTGTTTCTCTGGTTATCATTTTTGCCGTGGTGCTGCGTCGTATCCGTCGGATGTTGCGGGAACAACAGATATTGCTACTGGCCTTTGGCATTTTCTGTGGCTTGCTGATTGTAGATATGGCAGTTGCCCACGGGGTACTGCCCTGGGGACGGGTGCCGGTTAGCTGGGGTATGCTCCTGTTCTCCCTGGCCGTGGTGGTTATCTCTCTGTGGCACTATGCGGGAACCCAGGAAGCGCTGAAGCGGTTGAACGTGTCTCTGGAGGAAAAGGTGGCTGAACGTACCGCCAAAGCAGAGGCACTGGCTCGGCGTGAGCAGGCACGGGTTCGGATGCTGACCTTCGAAAACGAGAAAAACAGGATTCTGGGCGACGTTCTTACCGAACTCCAGGACTGTCTGGGCCTGAAGCAGGCGTTCGGTCTGCTTGTACGGGCGCTCCCGGATATCTGCAGCCCACTGAAAGGCGCCTTCTATCAAAGGGGGTCAAGCGACCGGTACGATCGCGTCGCTGTCTGGGGATTCAGCCGCCCGGTCCCTCTGCCGGTGTTGCTGGACGCCCGCAAAGGTCTACCGGAACCCTCCAGGCTGCCGCAACTGAGACAGTGGCATGGCGCCGAAGGGGTGGATAGAGAAGTCGAGAGTGCCACGCTTTGCTTCTGGGTGAACGTGGAGTCAGCCAGCGCGGGTAACGTCACTGAAGGCATTCTGCTGCTGGAGGGGGATGGCGTTTTCGATAACGCAGAGAGCGAGTATGGTTCGGCCCGTCTTTTAGCGGCACTGGATCAGGCCATTCAGAGAATCAGTATTACTCTCTCCAGCATTGCTCTTCGGGAAGAGTTGCAGAAGTTTTCGTACGAGGATGGACTAACCGGGCTTAAAAACCGCCGCTACTTTGATCAGCTTTTCGAGCATGAGAGCGCTGTTGCACAGCGCAACGATCTTCCGCTGTCGCTGTTGATCATCGATATCGATCACTTCAAGAAGTTCAACGATACTCACGGTCATGAAGCTGGAGATAATGCCCTCAAAATAGTTGCGGGCATCCTGCAAAAGCAGTTCCGTGAGAGTGATCTTGTTTGCCGCTATGGCGGTGAAGAGTTCGTGGTGGTGATGCCGGGAGCCACATCAGAAGCGGCAATGGATAAGGCAAGCCAGCTCAGTAGCGCAGTGAGGGACGTGGCGATCATTCATCGGGAGAAAGATCTTGGCGCACTGACAGTCTCGGTGGGTGTTGCCAGTTGGCCGGAAAGTGGCGAGAAACCGTTGCAGATTCTGACCCTGGCCGACAGGGCGCTCTACCGCGCCAAGGAAGCCGGCCGTAACAGGGTCGAAGTTTTTGGTTAGACGGTTAAACCACAAGAACCGGGCATTTCGCGTGAGATGCTACCCGATGCGAAACACTGCCCAGAAACAGGCCATCCTTGTCACTGTGCGTACCCTTGGTACCGATGACGATCAGATCCACCCCTTTGTCCTTGGCAAAATCGACAATGACCTTCGAAGGCTTGCCTGCTTTAACGAAGCCTCTGACGTTTTTGCCGCCGCGCTCCGCAGCCAGTTGTTTCGCGTGATTCACCACGTCCTTGGCGTACTCTGAAAGCACTTTATCCGGGATGTCCATTTCAGCCGGCCGTCCGATCGACAGAGATGCCTCAAACAGGCTGTGATGCTTGTACACACACAGCAGGTAGATCTCCGCATCAGTCAGTTCTTGTAGCTCAATAGCCTTGCTCAAGGCCTCGAACGAGGTCATCGAGC
>Ga0208300_101321_pt1 | contig 10494 bp, 9 predicted proteins | sample 23_taG_FD_184096 | JGI IMG/M metagenome (GOLD analysis project Ga0208300, IMG submission 184096) | Marine viral communities from Cariaco Basin, Caribbean Sea - 23_WHOI_OMZ (SPAdes) (version 2) | ecosystem: Environmental > Aquatic > Marine > Oceanic | place: Caribbean Sea: Cariaco Basin | collected... | reverse complement strand
TGACTTCCCGCACGGGGCTGAACAATACCAGGTGTCCCGACGACTGAATCGAGACCGTATCTTCAAGCGTCGACTGTTGATAGGCCTCGGGCATATCCTCCGGAGCAGACTGCACACCGGAAGACAGAGCCAGTAATCCGAGGATCGGAACCAAGAAACGTGTGAACAGTAATTTCAGCAAGCGATTACTCATTTTCCAGGAATTGTCTGATGGCTGTTGCAGCCGGCCCGGTCTCGCCATCCAGATGGCAATGGTGACCTCCCGGCACGTTAACGATCTGGAGGTTGGCGATAGCGTCAGCGCGTTTATCCAGATCCTTTCTGTACGAAAGAAGTCCTGCATCGGCTCTGACAAAAAGCACACGGGTTTCAATAGCAGACAGCGAAGCCAGCACCTGCTCTTCGGTCATCATCAATGGAGACGGGTGCCGTAACCTTGGGTCGGTCTGCCAGACGTAGCCCTCTCCCTCGGGTTTCATATTGCGCGGAATGAGCGTCAGCGCGGCCTCGGGGCTGAGCGGACTCAGCCCGCCCTCCCGTGCTTTGGCGGCCGTGGCGATATCCGGATAGACAACCTGGCGGCCAGAGCCGGCAATGCGTTTTTTCACAGCTTTTCGGAGCTGGGGAATGGTTTCCTTAACCGGACGGCTCAGTGCGCCAAGGCTGTCGATCATCACCAGGTTTCGAATTCGCTCCGGAAAGGCAGCCGCGTAGAGCGCTCCGACAATCCCCCCAAGCGAGTGCCCGACCAGGTTGATCCTGCCATCCGGTGTTTCCTGGAAATAACGTTCAACCAGCTCGGCAAGATCCGCCACATAGTCCATCAAGAGGTAACTCTGCCCCTCTGGGCGGTGCCCGGAATGGCCATGCCCGGCGAAGTCCAGCGCGTAGACGCGCCCGAGTCGCGCCAGCTCCGGTGCGAGCTTCACAAAGGTGAGGCTGTTATCGAGCCAGCCATGCAGCATTATGATCGGTGTAGTATCGTGGGCATCAGTAGCGGCAGGCCAGCTAAGACCGGCCAGGGTGATGTGCCGGAGTTTCCAATCGGACTCGCGGAACGACCGGGCGGGGTTTTCAATGCTCCCGTCCTTCACCTGGTTTCCGGGGGTGTTCGTGGGAAACGACATGTCGCTCATCCAGGCTCCGCCTTCACATTGTATGGGTGGGGCGATCGGAGCTCAGCGAGCCTGCCAGGTAGGACTCAATCTTGGTTCGGGCGGTTTCATCATCGCCGTTGAACTGGACACCGATACCCGCCGCGCGGTTGCCCTGGGCACCTTTGGGCGTTATCCAGATTACCTTGCCGGCGACCGGAATTTTTTCAGGCTCGTCCATGAGGTTGAGAAGCAGAAAGACTTCGTCGCCCAGCTGATACTGTTTCTGGGTCGGGATGAACAGACCACCCTGGCGGATATACGGCATGTATGCCGCGTAGAGCACTGCTTTATCCTTGATTGTCAGGGTGAGTATGCCACTGCGCGCACCAAAACCTGGCCCCATAACTGACACCTTTCTCTTAGATCGTTTTGAACGGTTATCGGGATCCGAAAATCCCTTTCATTCCGGAATCATAGCAGTTGTTGCCCCCAAAGACGCAATTCTGCCGGGATATCCGCTAGGCCGCCGGGCGTTTCACCGGCATGAGCTTTTGCCAGGCGATCAGAAGACGACTGGCTTCCAGCTCGGGGCTGGCGTTGTAGACACCCGCTGCGCGTGATTCCTTTACCATATCGAGCAACTCATGGGCCCGCCAGCCGGGCGTCGTTTTGGCCAGAAATCCGAGCATATCGGCGGCATCGGCGTCCCGAGCACTGCCCCCCACTATCAAGCGTGCCAGATCAGCCGCCCAGGTTTCGAACAACCAAAGCGTATCTTCCAGGCCCATGGACTTGAACGCCCTGGCGGCCTCACCGACCGGAATCCTGGACTTCATGAAATCCTTGAAGCGGTCTAGGGCCGTGTCCCGCAAACCGATGAAATCTCCTGTTGCATAGTCCAGTGCCAATCTGGGTGCATTACCCGCCAGCATCAAAGCTTTGGCCAGAACATCTGCAGACGGTTGTGCATCTTCGGGAAGATTCTTTACACGACTGGCGAGCCAGTGGTTGGCTTCGCTGTTGCCGGGCACCGGAACCGTCAATGTCTGGCATCGGGACCGGATGGTAGGCAACACCGGACGACCGCTCTCCTGCAACAGAATCAAGGTCACGTCGGGCAGCGGCTCTTCAAGGGTCTTGAGCAATGCGTTCGCCGCATTGATGTTCAACTGATCCGCCCGGTCAATAATCGCCACCTTATGGTGGGCAACCTGCGGAGACGCCACCGCGAACGACGAAAGAGCCCTGACCTGATCCACCTTGACCATACGCGACTTTTCCGGCGCATAAATCCGGATATCCGGGTGGCTGGCGGCGGCCAGAAGTTCACATTGTTTACAGCGGCCACAGGCAATTGCCTGGCCCGCTTCCCGGCCCAATGGCTGATCGCACAGCAGCAGCCCGCCGACAGCCTCTGCCCAGGCCCGCTTACCCACACCACGCTCACCAACGAGTATAAGAGCGTGTGGCAGTCGGTCTTCTGCGACCCGGCTCTGAACCGTTTGCCAGGCACGGTGCAGCCAGGGCATGTCTTGGGCAATATCAGTCACTGGATTTTCCTGTGCGGGTTCCGGATCTGCGCAGTTGGCGCTTCATGGTCGCAAGCAAGCGGCGCATTCGCTTCAACTGCTCAACGCCCTCGTCGTCTTTACCAGCGCTATAGTAATGGCTGTTCACCATCCGGGCAAAAAGCCTGGCAGAATCCCCTGCAGCCGGTTCAGCTTTTGCCAGCCTTGATGCAAGAACCGACGGCGTTTCACCATGACGGACAGGCACGCCTGCAGTCGCGCACAGACGGTGCCACGTATCCACCACCCTCCGGAACGCGTCCCGCCTTTCTCCACGGCGCATTTGCAACGCGGAAATGAGTCCAGCAATTAGCAAGCCGGCACCAACGATACCCGCCGTCATGTATCCCAATTCGCGCATGCCGAAACCACCGGGCAACCTGGACATCAGATCCATCTGGCTCTGGCCCTGATAGCCGACGACCCAGCGCTGCCACTGGTAGTTGATGCGATCCATCTGAAGACTCGCCCATTGCACCAGGGCAACGTCCGCATAACGCTGGGGCGAGGCCCAGTTGTTTTCAAGGAAGGATCCCTCCTCTGCCACCGCATCTCTCAGGCCTGACTCAATCCTATCCGGTGCAATGGCGGCCGTCGGATCAATTCTCACCCATCCGCGGCCGTCGACGTAGGCCTCAACCCAGGCATGGGCATCGTACTGACGCACAATCAGGTAATCGCCTCCTGCCCCGTTTTCGCCCCCCTGGTAGCCGACGACAACGCGCGAGGGAATACCGGCAGCGCGCAGCACGAAGGTGGTTGCGCCCGCATAGTGGGCGCAAAACCCTCGCTTCTCGTCGAAAAGCAGGGAATCAATGCCGTCTTCAGGCATGGCAGGAGGTCTGAGCGTGTAAAAGTATTCCTGTTCTCGAAAACGCTGCAACAGGGTACGAACGACCTGCTCGTCGCCCATCGTACGACGAAGTTCCCGCGCAAATTCTCGCGCTCTGGGATTGCCTTCCTGCGGCAACTGAAGATAGCGGCGCAGTTCCGCAGCGCTTTGTTTTTCGGGAACAGGGGCTTCGCTCTCCAGTGCTAGCCTGTAACGTACCGGGCTGTCAGCCGGTCGCCGGAAACGGAAAAGATCCGCGGTGTCTTCGAACACGTTATCCGATACCGCACGGGAACCTTCCAGGGCAAATGCCCAGCGCTGATCCGTCGGTTCCAGCAACACGTCATACTGGTTTGGCTCAAGCTCTCCTATGCCACCATCAACCGCTACGCGGCCAAGCGCCCGAAACGGTTCTTGTTGACCCTGGCGCCAGGTTTCTCCATCCAGATAGTCGAGAATAAGCCCTCGCCAGTACCTGTCCCTGTAGGCGGGCATCTCGCCGCCAAAGGTTACCCGGAACGCCCTCTCACTGCTCTGGGCAAGGTTGGAAATATCGCCTGGCCTCATGGTATCGCTGATTCCGGTGCGAGCCTCACCGGAAACCAGCGGCACACTCCACAGCGGCGACATCCGGGGGAAAAACACGAATAACAGAACGACAATCGGCAGCGTCTTGAGGAACATTCCACCCAGCCTGCGCCAGCCTGAAGTCATGCCACCGGGCAGTTCCGGGGCGTTCAGTACCTGCAACCCAACCAACAGCAGCGCTATGCCGGTGAAGTTCACCAGTGCCCACAGAATCTCCTGGTGGAACAGAAAATTTACCGAGGCCAGATAGACAAGAATGAAGAAAAGAACGTAGAAGTCCCTGACCGATCGGGTCTCCAGCCACTTGAGACCCACCGCCAGCACGAAGAACGAAGCTGCGGTATCTACCGTGAACCGCCCCTGTACTGTTGCAACATAGACGCCGATAAGCACCAGCATAATGCCCGTGCGCAACAGGCGGCCAGGGAGCCTTACCTTCCCGTATTGCGCCAACCAGCGCCAGGCCGCCAATACCGCACATGCTGCAATCAGCCAAAGCGGTAAACGGTCCCACTGGGGCGACAACAGCAACGCAAAACTGGCAATAAGCCAGAGCAGGGCCCTTGATGGCAGATTGGTCGCTGTCGCTTCTTCCGATTGGGTGCCTCTAAGACGGTCGAGGAAACTCAAGCCTGCCCCTCCCCTGCATACAGCGGTGAGTTTCCTATCGGCTGCCTGCGCGTTCCATGGGGCTCGGCCATGGCCTCCCGGGGCCGTTCCTCACCCCAGGTCGCCAATGCTCGCAGGCACCGCATTGCGTGCGCTGGCCCCGAATCAGGCTCGATGATCTGCCCGGGAAGATTCAACCCGAAGCGCACACCGCTTTTACCCCGTTCGTTAACCAGAAACGCCAGGTAACTCAACCGCAACTCATGGTCTGCGCCGGGGTAGGCGTTGAAATCCAGCCAGTAGGGACTGCCCTGCTCACCCTCCCAGTCTGCGACCACCATTTGCCCGGTTCGTGCGAACCGTTTCCAAAGTACCCGCTGGCTGAGATCACCTTCCCGCCAGGGTCGGATATCCGCATGATCATTGCCTTCAACGGATCGTGCTTCTGCTGACTCTTCACCATCCTCTACCGTGCTGAACGCCTCAGGTGCTGGAACCGGCCTTGGAAATACCAAACCGGCGGATACCGGCCGAACCCACGACCAGGCCTTGAGGAGGCCAAACGGAAAACGCGTTTCAATCCGTACCCGATCGGGCCGCAAATACCCCCGATGAGCGGAATGAACCGGAAGCGTGACATCCTGGGAACGACCCGAGTGAACGTGAACCGGGGCCAGGCCGGACTCTTCGCAGGACATCAGGATGGCAATGGCGTCATCCCGCCCTGCCTTCAGGCGGAATCGAAACGGAATATCATCACCGGCAAAGCCCTCTCCTGGCTGAACCAGCGTGAGTTCCATGCCGGACAGATTTCGATGGGTCTGATGCATCGCGCCAACAAAGACCGCCCCAAGCAGAAAGGTACTCAGATAAATCAGGCTGTTCTGATAATTGATGCCGGTGAGAAGCATGATGACGAGCAACAGCCCGAACACGAGTCCCGCACCAGTAGGCAGGATGAATATGTTCTTCTGACTGAAGCTCTGGACATCGGACCGCGGAATCCGTCGGTTAATCCAGCGACGAAAGCGATTTCTGAACGGATTTTTCATAGTAGAACTGAGGCCCTGCGATGCCCAAAAAGTTCATGGTATTCGACCACGATTTTGCGTTGATTAGTAACAGTACCGAAAATCAAAGATTCTGATCACAATCCCGGATCATCTGGCTTGAATTCCTGTCTGACAAACCGAATACTCGTGCAAGGGAGCGTATTTTTTTAACAAAAGAGGCCAGATTATGAAACGCCGACATCTGCTCACCACCGCCATCAGCGGCCTGGTTGTTGCCTTACCTGCCTTCGGTGGCGTTCAGACCATGACCTCGGACGAGATGGTGGAAACCTATGTGAAAGATTCCGCCGTAATCGTTGTCCCCAAAGAACGGAAGAAATCAGAAGCCGACCGCCAACGTATCCTGCGCTCCCTCACCATATCGCCCGGCGAACCGGTACTGACCGAAGCCGAAGAGGAAGCTTACCGGGAAGCGTTGCAACGATACGTTGATGAGGGCAAGACCGATGCTCTGGAAAACGCAGAAGATGAATTCCTCCGTCGCGCCCTGCTGCTGCCCCAGGAAGAAATCGCCCGGGCGCAGCCGCCAGCAGAGTTTACCCCAACGATTCCACCAATCATCTTTGGGCAGCAGGCACAGATTCCAGAAGAGCCTTTTACGCAAACCTTTCTTAATGATCAACTGGGGATAGGGTTTGACGGGCAGAACCTGAATTTCAGCATCGGCAATCCGCCGGGGATTGATCAGATACAGGTTCCGCAGGCCATTAATGAAGGACCGATTACTTTGACACCGAGGCCCGGTGGTGGGTTTGATCTTTCTATTGCGGTGCCGGATCAGTAGCGCTGACTTTTAAATCAGTTGCGAAAACGGCAGCCAGGATTGGCTGCCGTTTTTTATTGTCTCTGTTTTTCATCTGACCAAATAAAAACGCCCCGCAAGGCGGGGCGTTTCACCAACTCTGGTGTCAGGTCAGATTAGTGACCATAGACAGCCAGGCGGGTGTTCTGAATATGCAGGTTGTCCAGAGCGACAGTACCAATGCTGGTTCCGCCGATGAGAACACCGCCAACATTTACGTCCATTACGACATCGTTGACATCGACCCGCAGCACGTCGGTTGCAGTCGACTGGCCGAGGCCATTGCCCTTGTAAACATCGAGGTTCACCTTGGCGAAGCCGACATTGATGCGTTCCGCCTTGGTGTCTCCGACGGTGCCACTGCCATCAAGGTCAGTATCGGCGCTATCAACAACACCATCACCGTTGTAGTCGAAGTTCGCTCCGGCGCCGGTGATGGACATACCGCGCACGCCAACCGCCAGGAAGGGAACGTCGAATTCCATGTTATTTACGGTGAAAGCAGTGTCGATGTTCAGAGAACCGTCGCCAGTGCCACCGAGGCTGGTGGACGCATCTTCAGTGTCAACCCGGATATCCAGCTTGGCCAGCATACCCCAGGCACTGAGGCCAGAGATCAGCGTGGTGCTGTCGGTACCTTCCAGGTTCATTGAGGAGGCCGTGAAGCCCCAGTCAATTGGCAGGCCACTGATCGTGTGAACGGAAATCACAGCGTCGCCGTCGTCCGCCAGGTCGATGTCGATAGACAGATCGTCTAGGAGCTGGCTAGCCGCAGTGTCAGGAGTACCGTCACTGTTAGTATCGAAGATCGGGTTGGCACCTGTGATGAGACCAGCACCACCAAGTTCGATGTCATTAACGGTGAATGAACCGCCACCGATTTCACCAGCAGCACCACCGTTCGTGTCGGTGTACTTGAACTGACCAATGCTGACCTGGGTTTCCAGTTCGATGGTCACACCGGCCTGGCCGGTTACGTTACCCATCGCAGAATCATTCATGGCCGTCAGTTCTGCCTGGGCGGCGAACGGGGCGGCGGCTACCGCTGTAGCAAGTGCAATTTTTTTCAGGCCTTTCATTCTTATCTCCTTATAAACTCATCGTTGTTCTTGTGTGAGTTTTGTATTTTTAGAAGCAGGATCTGTGATCCCACAAATCCATTTAAGATTGTTTTACACTCCGAATCCGTGATTGCACTCACAATTCTCACCCACACTGAAACAAACCGTTACAAAGCGGATTCAGGTCACGTTTTTCTACCCCTGTTCACCTTGCCCTTCTTTTTCCCGACCTTCGTAGAACAGTTCGTAAGGCTTTTTCTCGGTGCTGGGTTTGCCAAGGCTCAAGGCGCCCTGATCAAACTGATACGGGACAACCTGCAGACCCGAGAGCCCTAAACGATGCTCATGCTCAATCGCCAATACCCGAGTGTCCTTTTCACCCTCTACGGTCCCCGCATAAACGATTGCGGTGGCCAGGATTTTCCCATGACGAGCGAGCGACTTTAATGCGGCCCTGAACATAAGCACCTTCATCGTTGCCGCAGCTTGCTCGCCGCTTTCGCCGAGCCGAACCCGCTTTACTTCTCCGTCGTTCATCATCATCCACGCTGCCGGAATGACTACGCCACTCTGCTCGAGCTCATTACCGACCTCTTCGCGTGCCACGGCCGTTAGTTCCTGAATGTGCTTGGCCGCCAATGCGGCATATTTCTTGATTTCATCCTCGCTCAGCTTCCCATCCGATAACGCATTGCGGTTCGGTATGATTTCGCTGGTCTCACTTTGAGCCTGGACAGCGGGAGTAGCGAAAAGCAGGATAAAGAGAGCGGAAAGCAGAATTCTTTTTACAGGCCCCATAATCGTTCTTGTCCTTATATTCGGTCGTTTTTATTAAGGAAGGTCAGACGCAACTACAGTAAAATGCCCAAACGTAATTGACTGCCCCTCTTTGAATTTTTATTAGATCAAGGGCCGCACGCAGCCTACAACGCCCGTTTTGTGTGCTGCTTATCATTTCTTGAATATCCCGGAGGCGACTTGAACCCGGCAAACATGCGTGAACTCACCGATGAGGGCTACCATCGCCTGCTAAGCCATGCCTGCCGGGAAGCGGATTTCGCCTATATCGGAAGCGTCGGAAACGGCCCGGCCCGGGGAGTTTTCAGCGGATTTTCCGCCAGAGCTCTTGACATCGAAATACTCCAACACCCTGTGCCTGAGAATTTCTGCTCCGATCAGCTTACCCAGAACATGGAAAGCCTCGTCCACCAGTTCCAGATCGAACAGGAACCCAATCCGGAATGCCTGTCCGGAGGGTGGATTGGCTTCCTGGGCTATGAGCTCGGGTATGTCAGGGAAAACCGTCTCAGAGAGCTCTGCCCATCTCTGGATGTCCCCCTGATGTCTGCAGGATTCTATCTTTGGACTGCCAGTCATAATCGCAGAACAGATCAATATTGGCTTTGGATTCATCCGGACTGCCCTGATGGGACGCGTGATTTACTGGACCAGTGGCTGGCCACGGACGAACCCGCCACCACTGGATGGTCTATGGTTTGCGGATTTCAGCCCAGGCAAACACCGGTTGCTTTCAGGACGAGCGTCGAAAGGGTCCGCCAATACATCGAAGCCGGTGATTGCTATCAGACGAATCTGTCCCAGGAATTCTCAGGCCGTTTCGTAGGGGATCCCTGGCGAGCATTCCAGGCGCTTTCAGATGCTAACCCTACTCCCTACAGCGGTTTTATCCGATCAGGCGAAGCATCGATTATCTCGGTCTCCCCCGAACGTTTTCTCGAGATACACGATCGCACCGTAACCACCAGCCCAATTAAGGGCACCAGGCCGAGAGGCAGAACACCGGAAACCGATCTGGCCTATGCCTCTGAACTGGAAGGCTCCGAAAAGGACCTTGCCGAGAACCTGATGATCGTCGATCTTCTCCGCAATGATCTGGGCCTGAACGCGAAACCCGGTAGCGTGAAAGTCGACAAACTCTTTGCTCTTGAGTCCTACAAGAACGTTCATCACCTCGTCAGCCACATTCGCGCGGAACTTGCCGACGGTGTTACGCCGATGAAGGCCCTGTTTGACGCATTCCCGGGTGGTTCCATTACGGGTGCGCCCAAGATCCGAGCAATGGAAATCATCCGGGAACTTGAGCCCCACTGGCGCGGCCCCTACTGCGGCTCGATTTTCTACCGCGGACTGGATGGCACGCTGGACAGCAATATAGCGATTCGAACCATGCTGTGTGATGGCGAGGGCACCATTCGGTGCTGGGGGGGTGGCGGTATTGTTGCAGATTCGGATCCCGAAGCCGAGTATCAGGAGACGCTCGCAAAAGTCGGCTCTCTAATGCGGTTTCTGGAGGAATTGGTTATTGAATGAACTTGACGTTGGGCCAGATGTATTTTTCATCTGATCCCAACGTGCGACTCAAACTTCTCAGGCGTTGTTAATAGCACTCGCCTTGAGAAACTCCTGCCTGAGATCGTCAAAGTTATGTACCGCAGGGAACTGCGGGAACTCGTCGATTACGTTCTGCGGAGCGTGGAAAAGAATACCGGCTTCTGCCTGCCCCAGCATGGTGGTGTCGTTGTATGAATCACCGGCAGCAATCACGCGATAATTCAGCAACTGGAATGCCCTCACCGACTGTCGCTTGGGGTCGCGCTGGCGCAGCAGGTAGTTGGTGATCTGGCCGTCGTCTGCAACTTCCAGCTTGTGACAAAGCAGTGCCGGATAACCCAGCTTCTTCATCAGGGGCATGGCGAATTCGTAGAAGGTGTCGGATAGAATCACAACCTGAAAACGCTCGCGCAGCCAATCCAGAAACTCCCGGGCGCCGGGCAGCGGGTCCAGCTCGCCAATCACTTCCTGGATTTGCGGAAGGCCATAGCCGTGCTGGTCCAGCAGCTTGA
>Ga0208300_101320_pt1 | contig 10515 bp, 8 predicted proteins | sample 23_taG_FD_184096 | JGI IMG/M metagenome (GOLD analysis project Ga0208300, IMG submission 184096) | Marine viral communities from Cariaco Basin, Caribbean Sea - 23_WHOI_OMZ (SPAdes) (version 2) | ecosystem: Environmental > Aquatic > Marine > Oceanic | place: Caribbean Sea: Cariaco Basin | collected... | reverse complement strand
GGAGCAAAGCGAGGCGATCACCGTCAGCGCCAGCAGGATGATCAGGAACTTCTCGACGTAGGAGAACTTGATCGCGAAGTCCGCCAGCACCGGCGCGAAGAAGAACAGCACCGCGGCGCTGAACAGCCCGCCGAAGACCGAGGCGACGATGCCGATCTTGAGCGCGCGCTCGCCCTCGCCCCGCTTGGCCATCGGATAGCCGTCGAAGGTGGTGGTGATCGACGAGGGCGTGCCGGGAATGTTGATCAGCACGGCGGGAACCATCCCGCCCGAAATACCGCCGACGTAAAGCCCCAGCAGCAGCGCGATGCCATTCTCGAGCCCGAAGGCATAGGTCAGCGGCAGACAGACGGCCACCGCCATGGTGGCGGTCATGCCGGGAATCGCGCCGAAGATGATACCGATCAGGGTTCCCGCGGCGATCAGCCCGAAGAACATCGGCGTGAGGTGAGACAGGATATCCATGAGACGAGTCTCCGATGGTCAGGCCAAAAAGATCAGGGCAAGGTGATGCGGAACAGCTGTGCCAGCACATACCAGGCCAGCGTCGGGGCAATCAGCGCGTTCAGCACCAGAATGATGAACAGCCGCCGCGTCAGATGATCGACGTACAGAAGCGACAGCAGGAACACGAACAGCACCGACATGATCAGGAAGCTGTAGCCGGTGTTGGGGAACACGTCGCTCAGCACGCTCATCAGATAAAAGTAAGCCGTCGTCAACGCCAGCGTGCCGAAGAAGCGCTTGTGGTCGAACTCGCCCTCGCGCCCTGCCAGTACACGGCCGGCACGCTTCAGGCCGGGCACCAGCAGCCGATAGCGGGTGATCACGATCATCGCCAGCAGGATGACCAGGATCCAGGTGACGATACGGGGAAAGAAGAGATGCGATTGGTCGAAGTCGATGCTGACATCGAGCAGCGACAGCCATTGGCTTTCCATGGAAAGCGGCTCCTGCGCCGGGCGTCACCGGCAGCCTCAGTGGTGGAAACGAATCGTGCCGGCCGACGTTCGCCGGCCGGCACGCGGCAGGATCAGCCTTTCAGGTCGCTGATGATGGTCTTGTAGTCGTCGTTCTTCTCTTCCAGATAGCTGGCCGCTTCCTGGGTCGGCTTGTAGTCGGGCACGAAGAACGAGCGCTTCAGCTGCTCCTGGAGCTCATCCCCCTCGTACACGTCGGCCAGGGCACTGTCGATGCAGTCGATCGCGGCAGGATCCATGTCCTTGTTGTACAGCAGGAAGAATTCCTTATCGAAGGTGAAGTCCTGGTCCTCGCCCATCGGCACGCTGGCGTTCGGCGTCACGTACTGCAGCAACTGCTCGCGCGTGGTATCACCCATGCCTTCTTCGTTGGTCTGGGCAATGGTCTTCTCGCGAGCCGTGATCCAGACGAAGCGCATCGCCTTCTGGTCGTCGGCGGGCAGCTGGGTGTACTGCTCGTTGGCCTGGACCGAACCGTTGATCACATCCACCGCCCCGTCGAACAGCAGCTGGTTCTTGTCCGCCTGGGAGCCGGTGTTGACGGCAACGATGTTGCTCTCCTTGCCCGGATACTGCATCCGCACGGCGTTCTTCAGCGCGGTAAAGCCGATCTCGGAAACACCGCCCGGCTGGATGGCGACCTTCACCTGCTTGCCGTCACCGGCGGCTTCGATGATGTCGCTCATCGACTGATAGGGCGAGCTTTTCGGTACCAGGTAAGCGTTGCCCGGGTTGATGGCGATGGTCGGCCCGACGACGAACTTGCTGAAGATGTCGGGATAGCCGTTCACGCCGTAGAGATGACCCAGATAGGAGCCATCATGGAAGATCATGATCGTGTTGCCGTGCCGGCTACGCTCCAGCGCCTGGAAGCCGGGCATGACACCGACGGCGTCGACCTTGGCGTTGATGTCGAGCTGCTCGGCCAACTGGTCGACCACCATGCTGGACACCTGATAGGTATCGCCGCCGGTCGACGTCGAACCGATCACGACGCGCAGGTTGCCCGGCAGCGGACAGTCGTCGGCGGCCTGGGCGGAAGCCGATACGCCAATGGCGGCACTGGCCAGCACGGCCAGACAGGTCTTACCCAAAATCGCTTTCATGATGCGTCTCCCTCATACCGTTGTCCCACATGCGAAGCGCAACCCGATGCGCCGCCCCCGGTGGAACCAAATGATAGCGTTATCATCGAACACGCCTTGCACGGTAGAGAAAGCGACTTTGTCAGACAATTCAACTTAAGTCGCCCGACCAAAGTCGCAACCGCTCGGCTTGGGCAACTTGCTGATAACGGGACGAAAAAAGCCCGGCCATGGCCGGGCTTCTGCAACGGTTGGCGAACGTCTAACGTTCGACGAGTCTGTCAGGCGATTGTCACGTCCTTGGAGAGGTAGACATCCTGGACGGCGTTGAGCAGCTCGATACCTTCCTTCAGCGGCTTCTGGAACGCCTTGCGACCGGAGATCAGGCCCATGCCGCCGGCACGTTTGTTGATGACTGCGGTACGCACGGCTTCGCCCATGTCGGAATGGCCCTTGGAGCCACCGCCGGAGTTGATCAGCCCGGCGCGTCCCATGAACGAATTAGCGACCTGATAGCGGGCCAGATCGACCGGATGATCGCTGGTCAGTTCGCTGTAGACCTTGTCGTGGGTATGGCCGAAACCGATCGCCTTGTAGCCGCCATTGTTCTCCGGCAGCTTCTGCTTGACGATATCCGCCTTGATGGTCGCCGCCAGATGCACCGCCTGGCTGGTGAGGTCGGAAGAGACGTGGTAATCGGTGCCGTCTTTCTTGAACTCGGGGTTGCGCAGATACGACCACAGCACGGTGACCATGCCCAGCTCGTGCGCGCGCTCGAACGCCTCGCTGACTTCCTGGATCTGGCGACGGCTATCTTCGGAACCGAAGTAGATCGTGGCGCCGACCGCGATGCAGCCCATGTCGTGGGCCTGCTCGATCTGCGCGAACATGGTCTGCTCGTACATCGCCGGCAGCGTCAGGCTCTCGTTGTGGTTGAGCTTGAGCATCATCGGGATCTTGTGCGCGTAGCGCCGCGCGACGGACGAGAGCACACCCAGGGTGGAACAGACGCAGTTGCAGCCGCCCTGCAGCGCCAGCTCGAGAATATTCTTGGGATCGAAGTACATCGGGTTGGGCGCGAAGGAGGCACCAGCCGAATGCTCGATACCCTGATCGACCGGCAGGATGCTGAGATAGCCCGTGCCACCCAGACGACCAGTATTGAACAGCGTCTGCAGGTTACGCATCACGTGCGGGCTGCGGTCGGTATCGGAGAATACGCGGTCGACGAAATCGGGCCCCGGGAGATACAGGTCTTCTTTCTTGAAACCCGTACAGGTATAGCTGAGAAGGCTGTCGGCTTCCTTGCCCAGTAACTTGGCAATATCGGTCATGTTGCTTTTCCTCTGTCCTCAAGATGGGTCATCCGGGGAATCTCGACCTGGGCCGTTTCCCTCTCTACCAAAGATGGCTACCCGATAATGGCTGCTCTAGGGCCTGTGGCCGTTTCAGCGCGAACCGCGTTGCTGCGCCGCGTACCGTCCGGAAAGGCTGGCGCCAGCCGATGACGTCGCACGGCCGGTCCCACAGAACCCGATCAGGCGCGCATTCTTCGACCCCACGCGCAACCGTTTCACGCCGCGCTGCCCATACTGCGCCCCCCTCTCCAGCCGCGGCGATCATCGATTAGCCGTAGAACGTCGCCAAGAATAAGCGACAATGCGTCGCAGTTCACGTCCATGCACCGTTTCTGCATCGCCTGTCTCTTCTGTCGGACGCCTGACGGGGCCTCCCAGATTGTCACATTTCGTATCCCGGCGATGGCTGAAAATCGTCATGGGAAAGTCTTGAGCCATCGCCGCAGAACACGTCTTTCGCATCAACCTGCAGGGGGAACGTTGCGCCTTTGGTATGATGCTCATCTTTCAGCGATCCGGGGTTTCAGCGATGTCCGTTCTGCGCGGCTTTCTGTGGCTGCTCGCCTTTCTGTTGCTGGGGCAGACCTTCGTGCGGCTATTTCACATTCCGATGCCCAGCGGCGTAATAGGCATGTTGCTGTTGACACTATGGTTCGGCTATCGCGGTCGCATGAATCCGGATGTCGTGCATGTCAGCCAACCGCTGATCGCCATGCTGGCACTGCTGATCATGCCCGGTGTCGTCGAGATATTCTTTGTCGCCGATCAATTTGCAGACCAATGGGCCGCGATTCTGACCGCCCTGATCGTCGGCACGCTGCTCAGCGTATTGTCGAGCCTGCTGCTGATGCGCCGTTATCTCCCCGAAAACGACGAGGCCGCCAACCCTCTCGGAAGCGTCGACCATGAATGATTGGCTCGCGCGTCTTTCGCAGTTGCCGCAACAATGGTTCGAGTCGCCGATCGCGGCGATCGCGCTCACCCTCGGCGCCTATTTCTTCGGCATTCGCCTGTTCAAACTGATGCGCCGGCCCATCTGGTGTCCACCGATGCTGATCGCGGCGATCGTGATTGCCGCGGTCGTCGCCTCGTTGCCCATCGGCATCGATGACTACAACCGGGGCGCCAGTTGGCTGATGCTACTGCTGGGCCCGGCCACCGTCGCGCTGGCCGTCCCGCTCTACCAGCAACTGCCGCAGATACGCGCATTGTGGAAGCCGATACTGATGACTCTCCCGCTGTCGGCGACGCTGGCCGCCTGCTACGCAGTGATCATCGCCGCCATCATGGGCGCACCCAAGGACGTGCTCGCCTCGCTGGCGCCCAAGTCGGTGACCTCGCCCATCGCGCTCGGGCTGGCCGAAGAACTCGGCGGCTCGCGGGCGCTGCTGATGGGAGCGCTGCTGACGACGGGCATTACCGCCATCTTCGGGGTGGAGTGGCTGAGCCGGATCCTGCGTATTCGTGACCCACGGCTGATCGGCCTGGCGCTGGGCATCAACGGGCACGCCCTGGGCACCGTACGCGCGTTCGAGCTCGGCACGGTCGCCGGTGCCTTCGCCTCGCTGGGCATGAGCCTGACCGGCGCCTTTACCGCCATCGTGCTGCCGCTCGTCTGGCATCTTTTCTATTGAAGCCGTTTTCTGTCTACTGAAGCCGTTTTCTGTCTACTGAAGCCGTTTCCTGTCTATGGAAGCCGTTTTCTGCAGGCGTTTCTGCCGAATGGCTTCTCCATCGAACGGCGTGCCGTACCGCGCTCGCCCCTGACAGCGGCGAAGATCGCGCTACGCTGATAGCAGTTCGTCGAACATTTCGATGACCTCGACAGGAGACACCCGATGACGATAGCCAGTGACAGCGGTCAGGGAGACCCGACGCTGGTGCTCATGCACTTCTTCGGCAGTTCCCATCATGAGTGGGAGGCGGTGCTGCCGCTGCTCGACGATCGATACCGGGTCGTCACGCTGGACATGCCGGGCTTCGGCCGCGCCAGCGAGGTGGCCGGGTTCGACGTCGCCTCGATGACACGGCACGTCGAGCAGTGCATCGATGCCGCCAAGCTCGACGACGTGATCCTGGTCGGCCACTCGTTCTCCGGGCGCATCGCGATGACCGTCGCCGCCAATCGCCCGGCATGGCTACGCGCGCTGATCCTGATCGCGCCGTCGCCGCCGGGGCCGCAGTCGATCGGCGAGGAGGAGCATCGGTTCCAGCGGGAATTCGACTTCAGCGAAGCCCAGGCGCGCCAGTTCATCGACGGCGCCAGCGAGGTGTCACTCGCACCGACGCTCTACCAGCAGGCGGTGGAAGATGCCATCAACGCCAACCCGGCCGCGTGGCGCGCCTGGCCGACGACGACCTATGCCGAGGACTGGCGCGAGACCGTCGGCAAGCTGGCCTATCCGGCCTGGGTGCTGGTCGGCGACCAGGACCCGTCGCTGCCACCGGAGACGCAGCGTGCCGAAGTCATGCCGCACCTTCCGCAAGGCAAGCTCGAGGTTTTTCCCGGCTATGGTCACCTGCTTCCCATGGAGATGCCGGAAACCCTGGCCGAGCAGCTCAACGCGATTGCCGCCCAGTTGACGAAGAACCGCTGACGAGCGACTGACCACAGGCGACTGACCGCAGGCGACCACTGACTGCAGGCGACCAGAAACAGCCGCCATCCGCTGTTTCACTCGCCTAGCCAGGCCGGCATCGCGGCGGCAAGCCGGCCGTCGACGGCGGCAGTCACGCATGTCGAAAGTCCGGCGAATCTCACCTGCCGCCCCACCAGCCCTGGCGCATAGTGGGCGTACTTGGCGGAGTTGGTCAGAATCGTGCGGGCCGACGGCGCGACGATCGGCGCCTGGAGCATGCACCAGCAGGTATCGGTCATGATTCGGCTACCGAAGGCTTCCAGCGTCGCCAGATGGCCGGCGCGCCGGGCCTGCCCTGCCACGTGCCGGCTGGTCGTGACGATCAGCTCGACGTCATCGTGCTTGCGCCGACCACGGCACAGCGAAGCCAGCGTCGCGAACTCGTCCAGCGAAAAGTGCGGATTCCCCAGCGCGATCAGATCGACGCGTTCGCCCCGCTCGCCATTGAGCTCCAGCCAGCCACGGCGCAGATCGGCCATCGTCGGCGCCCAGCTCGCCTCGGGTGGCACGCCTCCCAGCGCTGTCTGGCTATCCACGGCCTCCGGGGTGACACCCGCGACATGAAACAGGCCCGCCGACGCCGTGGTGGCGAAGGCCGCCCCGAACGCCTTGAGCGCCGACGGCGCCTCGCCACTCGAGATGTCCAGCCCACAGATGACCGGCACCCGATCGCCGGCATAGGCGCCGATCACGTAGCCCAGCAGCGGATACAGCGACTCATCCGCTGCCGGCAAGGGCGGCAGATCCACGCGGAGTCGAGCCCACCGATTCGTCTCCAGATAGTAGCCTGAAGAGGGCGCGCGGCCGGTCAGCGCAATGCAGATATCCAGCAGATCCGGTGTCTTGTTGGTCCGGGCGCCCAGCACGCTGTTGGCATAGACCACCGCGTTGGACTCCGCCCAGGCGATCGGTTCGTCCAGCTGCGGCGGGCCGTCGAGCAGATAGGGCGCGCAGGTGTAGGTCGGTTGCGCCCCCAGCGCCACGTAGGCATCGGCCAGGCGGCTGGCGGGAACGCCGAGGGCATCGGGAACGCCGTCCGCCTCCCAGCGGCGGCGATCCACCGAGATCGCGTTGAGCGTGGTGGGTACGCGTACCCGGCCGCCCCACGCGGCCAGTCGTTCCGCGAAGGCCAGTCCCGCGGGGCCGGTGTAGATGCAGCCATCGACATGTACCCGAGTCACGTCGAGCAGTCCGAGCGCGCCCTGCAGACGCGCCATGCGCAACACGATGCGCATGGCGGCCTGGGCCGCCGGGCCGTCCTCGCCGTCGAGACAGCGCCGATCCGCCGGCGTGAGCGCGAACCCGTCGTTGGCGGCAATCGCCGGGGCCGGCTCGTGCCCGAGCTCCCCGCCGGCCGTCACGCTGGCCAGGCCCGCCAGTCGCGGGCCGCTCAGTACCAGCCGCCTGCCCCGATGGAGCGTGACGAGATGCGCCGCCTGCGCCATGGCGAAACGCGCGTCGTCCAGCACCACGATCGGCACCGACAGCGACAAGACTTCCTCGGCGACGATGGCGCCCAGGGCGATGATGTCATCGACCCGGTTGAGCACGATCACCGCCGGCGCCTGCCCGGCGTGGATGGCCTCCAGCAGCACCACGCTGCCGGTACACGACCCCCGCCCGTGGGGAATGACCAGCGCCCGCCCGGCGATGCCTTCGCCGCACAACGGGTGGTGGCGATCGATGATTTCGCCTCGGTCCGGGTCCACGCCGCCCCACAGGCTGAGCGGCGTCGAACTGGCCAGCACCACCCCGCTGCCCTCGCCCTCGACCAGGCATTCAGTGGCGGAAAGATAGAACGACAACGACTCGAGATGGCGCCTCATGACGAACGGGCCCGAGAATGCGACGCCGAACCCGACAATCTCGGCAGCGCCTTCGCAACGATAGACATCGGAGATATCACCCAGCAACGCGGAACATCACCTCAAACTATGGGGCAGCCCTGGCGTCGTCCAGCGGTTTACCCGATTCGATCGAGATTTTCCCGTCCAGCGTGCCTCAGGCTCGAATTCTGCCCACCAGGACCGAATGCGCTAAGATGCTCCCATTCGCTCTTCCCAGGGTTATCAGGATTCACGATTCGCCCATGACCTACCGCGTCGCCATCAACGGCTACGGCCGCATCGGCCAGAGCGTGCTGCGCGCGCTGATCGAACGCCCCGACCTGCCGCTGGAAATCGTTGCCATCAATGAGCTTTCCGACCTCGAGACGATCGCCTACCTGACTCGCTACGACACGACTCATGGACGCTTTCCCGGTCAGGTAGAAGCACGGGATGGCTGCCTGGTCATCAACGGCCGCACCATTCGGGTGCTCAACGCTGCCGAACCGGAAGCGCTGCCGTGGGGCGAACTCGGGATCGATCTGCTGCTGGAGTGCTCCGGCAGCTTCAAGGATCGCGCCACGGCCGAGCGCCATCTCCAGGCCGGCGCAGCGCGGCTGCTGTTCTCCCAACCGGCGGAGACCGACGTCGACACCACGGTCGTCTATGGCGTCAATCACGCAGCAATCGCCCGCGACATGCGCATCGTCTCGGCGGCCTCGTGTACCACCAACTGTCTGATACCGATCCTCGACGTGCTGGAAGCCAGCTTCGGCGTCTCCCACGGCGTCACCACCACCATCCATTCGGCGATGAACGACCAGCCGGTGATCGACGCCTACCACAACAGCGACCTGCGCCTGACACGGTCGGCGATGCAGTCGATCATCCCCGTGGACTCCGGCCTGGCACGCGGCATCGGCCGGTTGATGCCGCATCTGGCGGATCGTTTCGAATGTCTTCACGTACGCGTGCCGACCATCAACGTCTCGGCCATGGACATGGCGATCTCGCTCGAGCGCGAGACCGACGCCGCTGCCGTCAACGCCTGTCTGGCCGCCGCGAGTCGCGAACGCTACCCGGGGCTGCTCGGCATGACCTACGAACCGATGGCCTCGGTCGACTTCAACCACGATCCGCGCTCGGGTATCGTGGATGCCACCCAGACCCGCGTGGCCGGCGGCCGCCTGCTCAAGCTATTGTGCTGGTTCGACAACGAGTGGGGCTTCGCCAACCGGATGCTCGACGTCGCCCGCCACTGGCTCGAACTGCCATCTTCCATTGCCGAACCCGTCACCTCCTCAGGAGAGGATATTTAAGAAACAGGTGAACGAAGACGAGACAAGGCGAAACCGGATGAAACAGCGGAGTTTACGAGCAGTAAATGAGCATGTTGAAGAGGGTTTCAACGCCGTATCGGCGAGTGCAGCCCTTTATTAAATACCCTCTAAGGAAAGGATCTCATGACCGTACTCAAGATGACCGACCTGGATCTCTCCGGCAAACGCGTACTGATCCGCGAAGACCTCAACGTGCCCGTCAAGGACGGCAAGGTCACCAGCGATGCACGCATCCGCGCCAGCCTGCCGACCATTCAGGCCGCACTCGACGCCGGCGCCAGCGTCATGCTGATGAGCCACCTGGGGCGGCCCACCGAAGGCGAGCCGTCCGACGAATTTTCGCTGGCGCCGGTGGCCGAGCATCTCGCCGACCTGCTCGGCAAACCGGTACGGCTGGAAAAGGACTACCTCGACGGCAACGTCGAGATCGCCGCCGGTGAAGTCGTGCTGCTCGAGAACGTGCGCTACAACCCGGGCGAGAAGAAGGACGACGAAGCGCTTGCCAAGGCGTATGCCGCGCTTTGCGATGTCTACGTGATGGACGCCTTCGGTACCGCCCACCGCGCCCAGGCCTCCACCCATGGCGTGATCCGGTTCGCGCCGCAATCCTGCGCCGGCCCGCTACTGGCCAACGAGCTCGACGCCCTGGAAAAGGCGCTCAGCGCACCCAAACGCCCGATGGCCGCCATCGTCGGTGGCTCCAAGGTGTCGACCAAACTCGATGTGCTCTATTCGCTGTCGGAGAAATGCGATCAGTTGATCGTTGGTGGCGGCATTGCCAACACCTTCATCGCCGCGGCCGGTTACGGCGTGGGCAAATCGCTCTATGAAGCCGACTTGGTCGACAAGGCCAAGGAGCTGATGGCCAAGGTCGAGATTCCGCTGCCTACCGACGTCGTCGTGGCTACCGAGTTCTCGGAATCCGCGGAGGCGACGGTCAAGCCGGTCGATCAGGTCAGCGATGACGAGATGATCCTGGATATCGGTCCGGAGACCGCCAGGCATCTCGCCAGCCTGCTGGAAAACGCCGGCACCATCCTCTGGAACGGCCCGGTTGGCGTGTTCGAGATCGATCAGTTCGGCAAGGGCACCGAAGTGCTGTCGAAGGCGATCGCCGCAAGCCCGGGATTCTCCATCGCCGGCGGCGGCGACACCCTGGCCGCGATCGACAAGTACGGCATCGCCGATCAGGTTTCCTACATCTCCACCGGCGGCGGCGCCTTCCTGGAGTACGTCGAAGGCAAGACCCTGCCCGCCGTGGCCGCGCTGGAGAAAGCCGCGCAGGAA
>Ga0208300_101319_pt1 | contig 10536 bp, 10 predicted proteins | sample 23_taG_FD_184096 | JGI IMG/M metagenome (GOLD analysis project Ga0208300, IMG submission 184096) | Marine viral communities from Cariaco Basin, Caribbean Sea - 23_WHOI_OMZ (SPAdes) (version 2) | ecosystem: Environmental > Aquatic > Marine > Oceanic | place: Caribbean Sea: Cariaco Basin... | reverse complement strand
CATACAATCGCGCCAAATTCATCGCTGAACGTACCGAGATGATGCAGGTTTATGCAGACTACTTGGACGAGTTGAAAGTAAACGATAACGTCATACATGCCATATTCAAGGCAAAAGCACAAAAGACAGGCTAACGCTTGTCTGCAACAACTATGCAAGGCTAGGAGTAATTACCCGAACGCCAGTCGTTTTACACACCCTCAGACTGGCACTGCCTTGCACCTTCTTTTAGTTTTAGGGGTGTGTGTGAGGGTATAAGTATGCGTTTAATGGATCAACCCAATAACAGTCTTGCCAGCTTTATGACTGAGTACACATTGCCGCAAGTAGTCGCGCTAATACTGCATATCGACTTGGCTGATATAACCACCAATCCAAACAACAGCTACATTAACAATCAAGACAAATATGGTGAAGGTGCTTACCAAAAATTTGAAAACTTACTACAGTCATATTCAGTAGCGGCGCTCAATAACAAGCTTGATGGAGTGGACCTTTATACTCGCACAGTAACAACCTACGGCGGCGGTACCGAAACTCACATTGACCTTGAAAAGACCAGTATTAACCGAAGCAATCTTGCCAGCTACCTATCTAGCATAGGTTACCAATTGGACGACCTGATATCTAAACAAGGGGCGTTGCATGCCCGAGATGATAACTATCAGAGAGGTGAGGACGAAGCGAAGTCAGTATTACTCCTAAACCAGCAAGTAGAGGATCTTCAAGCGCAAATAGCTGAAAAAGATAAAGCGTTTAAGGCTCAGAGTGAGAAGCTGAATGCGGCATTAGAGAAGGCTAAGCAGGCAGGCAAGAGCACTGGCCAGCTAAGCGAGCATGAAGAAATGAGCTATCAATTAATTACGAGCATACTTATTCAGCTGATGACCAATGAAAGAGGAATACATAACAAGAAGCCATTCCCAAGCGAGGCAGAGATTATCCGTGAAATAGAAGCGATAGACCTTTACGGCTATAAAAAAGGAACGCTAGCGAAACGGTTCCAAGGCGCAAGAGAAAAGCTTGAAAATGAGTTAAGAAAAAAAACACCTCCTAGAACGCTTGATATTTTCCAGCAAAAATCTACCTTGAAGAAGTTAGGTTAAGCTTTATCAGAAAAACGGCATCCCACTTGATACGCCAATCCATACCAGTTGGGATGCTGATTACTAATGCTTCCAACATACTGACAGCTCCAACCACGGCACAGCCTAGGAGTTAAGTATGGCAGGTGATCTAGATTTTAGCGTACAGCTACGATTATTAAATGAGAGTTTTAACCAAGGCGTCAATCAGGCGCGTGACCGATTTAGTCAGTTTACGCAGGCCGTAGAGCGCAATCTTGCACAAATGGGCACCGATACCGAACGAGCGGAAACGCTATTAACTGGTCTTGGCAATGTAAGCCCCGATAGATTGACCGCTGAGCTACGCGCAACGGCTGACCAGTTAAGACAGATGGGAGCTGGCGCGAACATAACCCGTGAGCAGCTTGATAGCGCCATGCAAACAGCAGCGTTACAGGTAACGCGCTTAGGTCGTGAGCTCGATGTAGCAAGACGAGAGGCTGTAAGGTTAGGGCAGACCAATGCGTCGCCTACTGAGCTGACTGAGGCGGCAAATAGAGTTAATCGATTAGAGCAAGAATTGGGGCAGGCGCGATCAGCCAGTACATCGCTATCCAATGAGTTAGCCGGTGCAATGAATCGTGCCAGCACAAGCACTAATGAAGCAAGTAACGCCCTCTACCGAATGGCAAACATTCGAGTGCCCGAAACGATACGTGCTGAGATAGACCAAATCAACCGCGCATTGATTGATTTTACAAACAATAGCGGAAGACCAGCGGCAGAGATTGAACGAGCAACACGGGCAGCACAAGAAGAAATCAGACGGCTTGAGCGTGAGCTTAACGGCGTTGACGACACAATCAGACGAACCGATGTCAGCACAAACAGCTTTAGCAGTAACGTTGGTAAGCTCAGAACAGCCATGAGCGGATTAACAGGGCTATTGGCGGCGGCAGGTATCGGTATTGGTGCATCTGAAATTATCGAGATGTCAGATGCTTTCGTCACATTAGAGGCAAAAGTGAAACTGGCAACAGGTGAAGGTGCAGCATTCGTCACAGGCTTTCAAGGTGTGACTGATATTGCAAAGGAAACTTTTACCAGTATTGAAAACACAGGGGAGCTTTTCGCACGTATCACCCAAGCGTCTGAGTCGTTAGGACTGGCGCAAAAAGACGTTCTAGGTATCACCAAAACGATTAACCAAGCCATTCAGCTATCAGGTGGCAGTGCCGCCAGTGCTGACGCTGCTATTACGCAGCTCATTCAGGGTTGATGTTAGCCCCAATATACAGCGATGTGTATTGTAAACTTCTCTAATTGCTGGAAACCCTTTAGAGCCTAAAGCACTACAGCGTAATCGGAAACGATAGACGCGATAGTTTGAAAAGTTTTAGGATTAGGTAATCAGCAGCCAAGCGTCTAAGTCGCAAGATATGACGAAGGTTCAACGACTATCGAAAAGATGCGGGCAACCGTAGAACTGAGTAGAGTAGCGCCAAGCGGTAGGCATTATGCCTTTAAAGCGAAACGGGAAGCCTCTCAATGAGAGGATGATATAGTCTGTTCCTACATGAAAGTGCAGGCGGGTGTCAAAGCACACCGCGTTGAGATTATAAGCGACTCACCGGGACATTCAGTTACAATCAGGCCAATTACGCGGCGAAGAATTTAACAGCATCATGGAGCAATCGCCACGCTTAGCCCAAGCAATGGCTGACGGCTTAGGTGTGACGCGTGGTGAATTACGAGCGATGGCGGCCGATGGCAAGCTGACAAGTGAAGTCGTCATTAATGCGGTACGCTCGCAAACGCAAACCATTAATGATGAATTTGCGACATTGCCAACGACTTTTGCAAACTCTGTCCAGAATATGAAAACGACGGTGTTTGAACTCGTTGGTAGCTTAAATGAAACAGTCAATCAATCTGGTCGTTTGGCTGAAGGCATACAGTACATTAGCGACGCTATTGATAATATTGATCCCGCGACAATGGCAGCCATCGGTCAGTCATTTGATTTTGTCTTAGAGCAGTCCGCCGCGTTATTTACTCTCGTTAAAGACATTTACGGCGCTTTTAGCGAATTGACCGCTATTATTGACGGTACGGTAGCGGCTGGCAATGATGTTGGTTTGATTACTAAATCAATGCAGCAGTTTGCAGTAGTAACAGGCGTAGCGATTGACGGCATACGCGGTCTATCAATCGCAGCTGACAGTGTTTTTGGCACAATTAGCGGCATTATTGGTAGCGTGTTGATCGGCATCGCTAAGATGAACGGTGAAACCTCGACAATGGGCGAAGCATTAATCGCTAAGCAAGAGGAGCTATACGCACGCTCAGAACAAAAGATGATGGACTTCAAGTCTAAGTCTGGCGAAGCATGGGCTGAGATGAACAAGACAGCCCAAGACAGACTTGATGAAACCGTGGTTGAAGTCGTTAAAAACTACGATGAGATGGTTGCTAAGGGCGACATATCAGCAACAGCGATGGAAGAACAATACATTAGAGTGGCCAAAGCTAAGATTGAAGCCAATAACATGATTATCACTGATGATATGCGGCTTGAATTAGCGGAACAAGGATTGCAGGCGTCGATCAGTGATACAAACGATGTGATTGTTGAGTCATCTAAAGGCGTACAGGCGGCTTATCTTGGCGTTGGTCAGAGCTTTGCTGAGGTGGCGCTTAAAGCGCAAGTTTCTGGCACCTCAATGCGTGAATCGTTGACGGACGCCGTGCCAAAGGCGCAAACCATTGGCGCAGTTGATGACATCATATCTTCTCTTAGTGCGCTTGGTAGTCAAGGTAAAATATCAGGCGAAGATATGGCGTTTGGTATCAACCTTGCCAATGAACGCTACAAAGAGATTGAAAGCAACTTTGCAAGATATGCAGCTAAAAGCATTGCTGACAACGGCGGCATCGTAACGTCTGAGCTTGAGAAGGCAGCAGCCTTACAAGGGCTTGCGGTACAAGCGACTGAAACGGGCAATGTGCTAGTAACGCAGCTTGATAGATCAACAGTCGCTAGTGGTCGTTCTAAGGATGAAATTGACGCATTAGCAGGCGCTGTTGGGGCTGGCTTGTCTAAAGAGTTTATCAAATCTAGCGAGGGACTTGATGAGCTGATAGATGGTTTTGATGACTTAGAGGGCGCAGGTTATGACGCAGGTGGCGCGTTGGTCGGTGCGCTTACTGAAATGTCCGACAAGGCTAGAAACGAAGTTGAGATTGAAGCATTAACCGCTCGATGGCATGAACTTTATAAAGAGGGCAAGATAACCGGTCAAGAGCTTGCCGAAGGCTTGGATAATATAAAAAACCGAGCAGACATTCTAAAAAACGGCATTAACGGAGTAACTGAGGCTTACGGACTCTTAGGACTTAAGACCCGAGAAGAATTGGCCAAAGACGCCAAAGCTTACACCGAGTCTTACAAATTGGTCATGGCTGAGGGTAGGCTGACTGCCCAGGAGCAAGAAGAAGTCTTTACAAAGATGGCAAAGGCTAATACCGCTGCTAATGGTGGTGTTATTGATAGCTTTACTAGAGCGCAAGCAGCAGCCAAAGGTTTTACAGTTGAGATTGATAAAAACGGACGTGTAGTCGTTGAAAAGGCGGGGCAGGCAGTAAGCGCGAATGACCGGGTTAAAACCTCAGTAGATAGAGTGGCCACCTCACAAAGAAATCTAGCCAGCAGCGCAGGATCGGCAGGCAATGAGATGGTTAAATCCGCAGGTAGAGCCTTTGCCGCTTATGAAAAGCTACAGCAATCAATATCGGTTTGGAACGCTAAGTTTACCACTGATGCAAACACTAAGAATGAAAGCGCGAGCCTTGCTTTTATGCAAAAAGCAGAGGCGGGTATCAAGAGTAATATTGCCGCTTTAAACCAACTGAGCGGCTCAACAGCGACCGCAGATGAATCGTACCAAAAGCTCATGAGAAGTATGGGCTTTGTGGACGGCTTCAAATGGATGAGCATGGCAGACTATGCGCGTGATATGAATCGTGTCCAAGCTGCTGTTGATAGACAAGCTGAGAGTTATTCGGCTAATAACATGAAGTACAGACGAAGCAATAAAAATGATGATACCTCAAGCGGTGATAGTAATTACAGTGATAATCAGAACAACAGTAACCGCCCTAGCGCTAGCGAGATCAGAGAGGAGGAAAAAAGACGCGCTGAGATATATTACAAATATAGACAGGCTGAGCTTGAACGAGAGAAAGCAAACGGCTTATCTGGTCAGGCATTAGAACAGCAACAACTTTTAGTGCAGAGCGCGGCTGATGCGCTAAGGAACGCGGGTGGTTATGTGCCACAAGCGCAGCTACCACAATCGGCACTTGACGCTGTGGCCAATATTAGTAAGACGCCTAATTTTGATGCGAGTAAGGGTGGTGGTCCTACTAAAACAATAGTGGTAGAGCTTAAGTCAGCTACTGGGACAGTAGAGGCGACCATACCAGAGTCCCAAGAAGCGCTGTTTAATGCGTTCGTTAAGCAGCTGCAAGACAGTAAGGCGTTATCAGGGCAGTAGTACCGCTCAACATGCCAGCGTAGAACAAACAGAGAGGTGAGCTTAAAGCTTGCCTCTTTTTTTATTGTCAAAAATTCATCTCAGACAAAAATGGCGTCCCACTTGATATGAATTGTCGTACCACTTGGGATGCCTGCGAATCATCTGATAGCTAAGCTGACACCAGTTGACACCAACAGTTACTAATAAGTATTAGGAGCTATCAAAATGCTAAAACTATCAGAAGACACCTCTCCCACAGCTGAGCTACATCCATTGGGTCAAACCCGTGTACTGCCTGCTGCTGAATTGGCTGGTGTGAGCCGTCAGACTCTGCGCCGCTGGTATAGAGCGGGCAAGTTTCCAAAGCCATTAAAGATTAACGGCATGTTGTTGTTTAAGAATTCAGATCTAATCGAATGGTTTGAAAATAACGCCTCAAAAGGCGAACAGACACAAGGAGCATAAAACAATGACTACTCCACGGCAACCAGTAACAGCGACACAGACAGACACCATTAGAGCGCACCTTATGACCGGCGCAACCATCTCAACATGGGAGGCTTACGAGCGCTACCAAATCACATGCCTTGCTCAGCGCGTGCATGAATTAAGACGATCAGGGCTTGATATCAAAAGCGAAGTCACGGTGAAGAACGGTAAGCGATTTAGCCTCTATTGGATCGAGCAGGAGGAGCGTGCCCGGTACGTGAGCGGTCAGGTCGACACGCCTGCCAATGTTCGCGGAACGGGCAGCGATACCAATAATCAAGATGACGGCATTCTTACCAGCATAAATGAGGTGACGAAAGGTCACCGCGCCAAGCATGACGCTTTAGCGGCCGTTAATGCAAATAATGGCGTATGGTTGCCACATGGCTATGTCGATAATTTGTTGATCGCCCTAACCGCGAATTCCAAAGCGCTGAACGCATTGGCGCAGCTTGTAGATATCGAAGGCAGCGAAGAAGCGGACAAGATTAACGACTACTCGATGGAGGTATCAGATATTGCCATGAGTTTGACCCTAGCAACAACCAATGTCAGACCTAATCCCAATAGCGCTTGTATTAGTGGCACATGGCTTGCGCGGGACTACCTTAAGCAGGTAAAGCAGTCTATCGATGGTAATGCCAACGGTTTGGGCACGATGGCGATATTAGCGCACCTTACCGATGTCGGTATGAATGAGGGCGTCAGTGAAGCATCAATGCGACTGGCTGAGATAAGCGCAAGCATAGGGGAGTTAATCACCAATGACTGACAACAACACAACTCAAGTAAAAACGAGCCATGACAAGCAGGCTGAGGCACTAGGAGTGATTGCTACTATCGCTCAATCCTTAACACTGTCAGGCTGCAATAAATCCGAAAAGGACGTTGTGGTAACCCACCTCACTCAAGGATTGCAGACGGGCAAATTAGAGGGCAATAACCTTAATATTGTGACCGAGTACGCGCCGCGATTAATACAGGCTATTACTGATGGCTTAAACATCCGTCGCGTTGAGTTGAGAAGAATGGCTCGCGCTGGCGAGTTAACAGCTGACATTGTGATCCAGGCTATCTCCTCACAATCTAATGTAATTAATAGCGAATTTAAGGAGCTACCCATGTCATTAGGCGGCGATAAACCGAACAAGAACGGCTCTGTTGGGACTGGTATTTTATCAGGGTTATGCGCTGCCGCAGTCTTGACGGTATTTTCACTAACCAACTGCAAGCCAGCCAGTGCAGGGTATGAGCCGTTACAGGGTAACGTTATTTCGTTACAGGGTAACGATAATGCGCCCAAAAACAATGGCGCTGAAATTAATATCAAATTACCTCTTGCGCTATTCAAGGACAAGGGTTATGATGTTGTCCTCTCGAAAACAAATAGCGGACGAGCCGACCGTAGAACTTTGGCTTTTTACGTGCCTAGTGTTAGTATTGACTCTCAAATCAATACCGATCATTTAGACACAGCCCCAAGAGTGCAATTACGCACACCAAGGGCAAAAACCCTCATAAAGGCAATCCACTTGCCGACCGACTATGACGGGATGACATCGCTTAATAAAATAGCCGAAAGGCGAATAAGCGGGGCGGCTACTATTTGTGCCGAGAGTGAACCCCGTCACCCTATACCACTACCGTATAGCGTGACACCTACTCAAAAACAAATAGGAGGCATTCATGCCTAATCCAATCCGTACGACCTCAAACACTCAAACCCCTACTAACAGCACACCAGCCACATTCAAGGCAGGTGATGCCATTTTGTGCCCGTTTGTGGGCAATGGCAGCTATCAGTTATTTATTGACGATGAACACGGCTTATTAAGCTTTATTGCAGGCGTGAATAAATACCATACTCGAGCGGACGGCAAGCAATGCCCAAACGATAAAAGCCCATCAATATTCCACGATACCCCAGCCAACCGCCAAATCATTGACGCGCTATATAGTCAAAACACTCCTAAACCTAGCCAGCGCAAGTTAATCGACACCACCAGTGCCGATGACGATGAAGTGGTGCTTCTTAAGTCATCCAAGATACTAAATAATGCTGACGAGTTGAGCGGTGCGGTTGATGTTCTGGACGATATGTCTTCATTTCTTGGGCTTATCTATAGCGGAAAGCTTGATCAGTCAGACACTAAGGCGCTTGCCCGCCTAACACAGACAACCGTTGACACATGGGCAGAGATACTTAACACGCAATTAGAGCGCCTGAACGAAGTATTAACTCTCACTAAATTCATCAAGGTGGGAGAATAATATGACTGCATCAATCCAAAAAGCACCTATCAGCAAGCCAAATCAGCGCAAAGTAATCGATATAACTGAGTTAGACGATAACGAAGTAATCGTACTGCCTACAGACATGCTGTCTGATATTGCCTGCCACATGAACGGCGCAATTAATGCGCTAAACGACATCGGCAACATCCTATACCTTATCCAACAAGATGAACTCAGCTCAAGACAAGCATCGTCTATGGCTCGCCTAACAAATGACGCCGCCGAACGATGGGCCATGCTACTTGGTCACCAATTGGATGCTATCAACGAGGCAATGACAGAATCAAAATTTGAAAAGGTAGGGGAATAACATGAAGACTTCGACAAGCTACGAAGCAAATGCAGCCGACCAAGCCGCCTCCGATGCCGTATTGGCCAAAGAAGCCGAAGTACAACGTTTCTCATGGTTCGACGCCTTATTCAGCACCATCAAAACCGACCTTAAAAACGGCAATAAGCTTAAGGCGCAAAAACTTGCCGACCTTGGGCAATACCTAGCGCAAGACCTTGCTTATTATTCACAAGTTGATTTAGCGGAGATGCTAGACGATCAGGAGGGCTCATTGTGAAGACTTTCCCACAGCCTAAACGTAACCGTGGACACGCCAAGCGCAAGAAGCATTACAAGAAGTATCAATCTGCGCGCAAGCCTGCCAAACAAAGCCGCAAGCATGGAGGGAGTGATGACTACCATACCGCGTAAGACGAGCGCCCACAAAAAAGCCCGAGCGATAAGCTCAGGCTTCTTGGGACTGATAAATACTTTCGTGCTAACTCCACGGCAAGGACTAGCAGACAAGCGAACATTATTCAGAACAGTGGCTAAACACCACGAGAATGATAATAGCACATCTGCTGGCAACTTGGCATCCACCCAAGCGCAAAAATCTGCATCGATATGGTTTTTGACGCGCAGCCAAGCAGGAGGTATGTGATGCACTACTACACATTCCACCCAAAAGACTATATGAGCAAGACGAGCTTCTTAGAGCCTTTAGAAGACTTGGCGTATCGTCGAATGCTGGATTACTACTATCTGAACGAGAAGCCGCTGCCGAGTGATGTTGATGAAATCGCATTGCTAGTAAGTATGCGTTCGCATAGCGATAGCATTGCGGTCGTATTGCGTTACTTCTTCGAACTCACCGAAGATGGTTATATCAATGATAGGGCTGAGAAAGAAATAGAGGCTTATCAGGAAAAATCAGAGAAAGCGCGCATCTCAGCACGCGCAAGATGGGATAAAAGAAAGCCTAAAACCGACACCAAAGCCAATAAAGACGAGGCTTCATGCGAACGCAATGCGAACGCATTGCGAACGGAATGCGAAGGCAATGCTAACCATAAACCAATAACCAATAACCAAGAACCAGTAACTAATACTAATGGCGATGATGAAAAAGCCCTGAACATTCCTTTTGATGTTTTTTGGAAGACCTATGCCAAGTCAGTAGGTAAAGATAAATGCGAGGCTAAGTGGAGATCTCTTAGCAACAGGGTACGTGAGCAGATTATGGAACACTTGCCAGCATACGTTGCTTCAACGCCAACCAAGAAGTTTCGCAAAGACCCTATGACCTATCTGAATGGCAAAGGCTGGCTAGACGACATCATTGTTGATGAACCAGGTATCAATCAGCAGGCAAAACCTTCTTACAGCAGCATGAATGTAAATGCCAAGTATGAAGATCCAAACTATGACCCTTTGGACGGACTAGCTAGCAAAACAGGAGCACCTCATGGGAATTATTAAAGAGTTATCGCGGATTGAATTAGGAACGACGGTTATCCGTGAGGTATTGGCTGATTGCGCTATCCATGGTCAGACAGACCACAGGGAAATAGCCGGTAAGATGAATTGCTGCCAGTGCAACGAAGAAAAGCGCGTGCGTGACAATGAAGAGCGCCTCAAAACTGACCGCGGCATCATGAGAGCGTTAATGCTTGCCAAAATGAAAGCTAAGGGCGTGAGCGCGAACATGGGACGATTTAGCGAGTGGCAGTACGACCCAGTAAAGGGCGATGATCAGCGCGCCAAAATCGCACAGCTGCAGCAGTACAGTAAAACCATCGATGGCCGGTCACGCAATATCGTTATTCTTGGCCCTACTGGTACAGGCAAGACGATGTTGGCCAATGCAATCGCG
>Ga0208300_101318_pt1 | contig 10537 bp, 9 predicted proteins | sample 23_taG_FD_184096 | JGI IMG/M metagenome (GOLD analysis project Ga0208300, IMG submission 184096) | Marine viral communities from Cariaco Basin, Caribbean Sea - 23_WHOI_OMZ (SPAdes) (version 2) | ecosystem: Environmental > Aquatic > Marine > Oceanic | place: Caribbean Sea: Cariaco Basin | collected... | reverse complement strand
TGACTTCCCGCACGGGGCTGAACAATACCAGGTGTCCCGACGACTGAATCGAGACCGTATCTTCAAGCGTCGACTGTTGATAGGCCTCGGGCATATCCTCCGGAGCAGACTGCACACCGGAAGACAGTGCCAATAATCCGAGGATCGGTACCAAGAAACGTGTGAACAGTAATTTCAGCAAGCGATTACTCATTTTCCAGGAATTGTCTGATGGCTATTGCAGCCGGCCCGGTCTCGCCATCCAGATGGCAATGGTGACCTCCCGGCACGTTTACGATCTGGAGGTTGGCGATAGCGTCAGCGCGTTTATCCAGATCCTTTCTGTACGAAAGAAGTCCTGCATCGGCTCTGACAAAAAGCACATGGGTTTCGATAGCAGACAGCGAAGCCAGCACCTGCTCTTCGGTCATCATCAATGGAGACGGGTGCCGTAACCTGGGATCGGTCTGCCAGACGTAGCCCTCTCCCTCGGGTTTCATATTGCGCGGAATGAGTGTCAGCGCGGCCTCGGGGCTGAGCGGGCTCAGCCCGCCCTCCCGTGCTTTGGCGGCCGTGGCGATATCCGGATAGACAACCTGGCGGCCAGAGCCGGCAATGCGTTTTTTCACAGCTTTCCGGAGCTGGGGAATGGTTTCCTTAACCGGACGGCTCAGTGCGCCCAGGCTGTCGATCATGACAAGGTTTCGAATTCGCTCCGGAAAGGCGGCCGCGTAGAGCGCTCCGACAATCCCCCCAAGCGAGTGCCCGACCAGGTTGATCCTGCCATCCGGTGTTTCCTGGAAATAGCGCTCAACCAGTTCAGCCAGATCTGCCACATAGTCCATCAAGAGGTAACTCTGCCCCTCTGGCCGGTGCCCGGAATGGCCATGCCCGGCGAAGTCCAGCGCGTAGACGGGCCCGAGTCGCGCCAGCTCCGGTGCGAGCTTCACAAAGGTAAGGCTGTTATCGAGCCAACCATGCAGCATTATGATCGGTGTATTATCTTGGGCATCAGTAGCGGCAGGCCAGCTAAGGCCGGCCAGGGTGATGTGCCTGAGTTTCCACTCAGACTCCCTGAAGGCCTGAGAGGTTTTCCCAGTGAGTTCTCTCCCTGCCTGGCCTTCCGAAGCTTCCGTGAGCATCGCCATATCATTCATGCAGGCTTCACCCTTACATCGTGTGGGTTGGTCGATCCGAACTCAGCGAGCCTGCCAGGTAGGATTCAATCTTGGTACGGGCGGTTTCGTCATCCCCGTTGAACTGGACGCCGATCCCCGCCGCCCGATTACCCTGGGCACCCTTGGGTGTTATCCATATTACTTTGCCGGCGACCGGTATCTTTTCCGGCTCATCCATCAGATTGAGAAGCAGGAAAACCTCGTCGCCCAGTTGGTACTGTTTCTGGGTGGGGATGAACAGACCACCCTGACGGATATAAGGCATGTACGCAGCGTAAAGTACCGCTTTGTCTTTAATCGTCAGGGTAAGAATGCCACTGCGCGCGCCAAATCCTGGCCCCATAACTGACACCTTTCTAATAGATCGTTTTGAATAATTTTCGGGATCTGAAAATCCCTTTCATTCCGGAATCATAGCAGCTGTTGGCACCAAAGGCGCAATCCGGCGGAGGCCGGGCAACTAAGCTGCCGGCCGTTTGACCGGCATCAGCTTTTGCCAGGCAATCAGAAGCCGGCTCGCTTCCAGCTCCGGGCTGGCGTTATAAACACTTGCCGCCCTAGAGTCCTTTACCATATCAAGCAGTTCATGGGCCCGCCAGGCGGAAGTGGTCCTGGCAAGGAAGCCGAGCATATCGGCCGCATCGGTGTCCCGCGCATTGCCGCCAACAATCAGGCGGGCCAGATCCGCTGCCCAGGTTTCGAACAACCACAGGGTGTCCTCCAGGCCCATCGCCTTGAACGCCTTGGCGGCTTCACCCACCGGAATCCGGGATTTCATGAATTCCTTGAACCGTTCCAGCGCCGTATCCCGCAGACCAATGAAATCGCCGGTGGCATAGTCGAGAGCCAGCCTCGGCGCATTCCCCGCCAGCATCAGGGCTTTGGCCAGAACCTCCGAAGACGGTTGCGCATCCTCGGGCAGTTCCCGAACACGGCTCGCGAGCCACTGGTTCGCTTCGCTGTTAGCGGGCACCGGCACAGTCAATGTCTGGCATCGGGACCGAATGGTGGGCAGGACCGGACGCCCGCTTTCCTGCAACAGGATCAGGGTCACGTCCGGCAGCGGCTCTTCCAGCGTTTTGAGTAACGCATTCGCCGCATTGATATTCAATTGATCCGCACGATCAATGATCGCCACTTTGTGGTGTGCCAGCTGGGGAGACGCCACCGCAAACGACGACAGCGCCCTCACCTGGTCTACCTTCACCATGCGGGATTTTTCCGGCGTATAAACCCGGATATCGGGGTGGCTGGCAGCGGCCAGGAGCTCGCACTGCTTACAATGGCCACAGGCGATTGGCTGGCCAGAATCCCGGTTCAGACGGTTATCACACAGCAACAATCCGCCGACCGCCCCGGCCCAGGCACGCTTACCCACACCACGCTCCCCCGCAAGGATAAGGGCGTGCGGGAGCCTGTCTTCTGCTACCCGGCTCTGGACGGTTTGCCAGGCGCGGCTGAGCCAGGGCATGTCTTGGGCAATATCAGTCACGAGGTCTTCCTGTCCGGGTCCTTGATCTGCGCAATTGGCGCTTCCGTAGTTGACGCTTCATAGTGGCGAGCAGGCGGCGCATTCGCTTCAGCTGTTCACCGCCCTCGTCGTCTTTATCAGCGCTATAGTAATGGCTGTTGACCAGGCGGGCAAAAAGCCTCGCCGAATCCGCAGCCGCCGGTTCCGCTTTCGCCAGTCGTGACGCGAGCACCGATGGCGTTTCACCATGGCGCACAGGCACCCCGGCACTGGCACACAGCCGATGCCAGGTATCCACCACTCTCCGAAACGCGTCACGTCGTTCTCCGCGCCGCATCTGGAAAGCGGAAATCAGCCCGGCGATCAGCAAGCCGGCGCCAACGATACCGGCTGTCATATACCCCAGCTCGCGCATGCCGAAACCACCTGGCAGCCTGGACATCAGATCCATCTGGCTCTGCCCCTGGTAACCCACTACCCAGCGCTGCCACTGGTAGTTGATACGATCAAGCTGAAGGCTTGCCCACTGCACCAGGGCGACATCGGCGTAACGCTGAGGCGAGGCCCAGTTATCCTCCAGAAAGGATCCCTCTTCGGCAACGGCGTCCCGAAGACCGGACTCGATCCTGTCCGGCGCAATGGCCGCCGTAGGATCGATCCTTACCCACCCTCGCCCATCGACATAGGCTTCTACCCACGCATGGGCATCATACTGGCGCACAATCAGGTAATCGCCCCCCGCTCCGGTTTCGCCACCCTGGTAGCCGACCACAACCCGCGAGGGAATACCGGCAGCCCGTAAAACGAAGGTGGTTGCACCCGCGTAGTGGGCGCAGAAACCGCGTTTTGCATCAAACAACAGGGAATCAATGCCATCATCGGGCATGGCCGGTGGCCGCAGGGTGTAGAAGTATTCCTGCTCACGGAATCGTTGCAACATAGCACGAATCACCTGCTCGTCGCCCATACTTCGACGAAGCTCCCGGGCCAACTCCCGGGCTCTCGGATTGCCTTCCCGGGGCAACTGAAGGTAACGCCGCAACTCGGCGGGGCTTTGTGTCTCAGCCGTCGAAGCCTCTCCCTCCAGGGCCAGCCGGTAACGGACCGGGCTGTCGGCAGGACGTCGAAATCTGAAAAGATCGGCACTGTCTTCAAATACGTTGTCCGAGACCGCCCTGGAGTTCTCAAGTGCGAACGCCCAGCGCTGATCGGTTGGCTCCAGAAGAACGTCATACTGGTTCGATTCCAGCTCTCCTATGCCCCCATCAATCGCAACCCGACCAAGAGGGCGAAAACCCTCGCGCTGGCCCTGGCGCCAGGTCTCCCCATCCAGATAATCGAGAATCAGACCCCGCCAGTACCGGTCGCGGTAGGCAGGCATCTCGCCTCCGAACGTTACCCGGAAGGCTCGCTCACTGCTCTGGGCAAGATTGGAAATATCGCCGGGTCGCATGGTGTCGCTGATGCCCGTACGAGCCTCACCCGATACCAGCGGCACGCTCCACAAAGGCGACATCCGCGGGAAAAACACAAACAACAGAACCACAATCGGCAGTGTCTTCAGAAACATCCCACCCAGCCTGCGCCAGCCAGAGGTCATTCCCCCGGGTAATTCCGGCGCATTCAGCACCTGTAACCCCACCAGCAATAGCGCTATGCCGGCGAAATTCACCAGGGCCCAGAGAATCTCCTGATGGAACAGAAAATTGACCGTTGCCAGATAGACAAGGATAAAAAACAGAACATAGAAGTCCCTGACTGACCGGGTCTCCAGCCATTTGAGACCCACCGCGAGAACAAAAAACGAGGCGGCATTGTCCACCGTAAACCGCCCCTGAACCGTTGCGACATAAACACCAATCAGCACCAGCATGATCCCGGTGCGTAACAAGCGGCCGGGAAGCCTTACCCGCCCGTACTGCGCCAGCCATCGCCACGCGGCCAACACGGCACAGGCGGCGATCAGCCACAGGGGCAGACGGTCCCACTGGGGCGACAGTAACAGGGCAAAACTGGCAATCAGCCAGAGCAAAGCCCGGGAAGGCAGATTAGTCGTTGTCCCTTCATCCGACTCATTGCCTCTAAGGCGGTCCATCAAACTCAAGCCTGCCCCTCCGTAACCCACTGGGAGGTTGTCTCTCTTTGTTTCTTTCGCGTTCCATGGGGCTCAGCCATCGCATCCCGCGGCCGCTCCTCACCCCAGGTTGCCAATACCCGGAGGCACCGGGCCGCATGGGCCGGTCCGGAATCAGGCTCGATGATCTGCCCCGGAAGATTCAATCCAAACCGCACACCACTGCGGCCTCGTTCGTTTACCAGATACGCCAGGTAACTCAGCCGCAATTCATAATCCGCGCCCGGATAGGCATTAAAATCCAGCCAGTAGGGACTACCCTGCTCACCCTCCCAGTCGGCAACCACCATCTGCCCGGTTCGGGCAAACCGCTTCCAAAGCACCCGCTGGCTCAGATCACCTTCCCGCCAGGGCCGGATATCGGCATGATCGTTCCCTTCAACGGACCGTACCTCTGCAGACTCCTCGCCATCCTCGACAGTGCTGAAAGCTTCTGGCGCAGGAACCGGCCGCGGGAACACAACCCCGGCTGACACCGGCCGAAGCCAGGACCAGGCCTTCAGAAGACCAAACGGAAAACGGGTTTCGATACGAACCCGGTCGGGCCGCAAATAACCCCGATGAGCGGAATGAACCGGCAAAGTGACATCCTCAGACTGCCCTGACTGGACGTGCACCGGCGCAAGACCGGATTCCTCGCAAGAGAGCAGCATGGCGATGGCATCATCCCGGCCAGCCTTCAAACGAAAGCGAAAAGGGATATCATCGCCAGCAAAACCCTCTCCCGGCTGAACCAGGGTGAGTTCAACGCCCGACAGGTTCCGATGGGTCTGGTGCATGGCCCCGACAAACGCAGCGCCCAGCAGGAAGGTGGTGAGGTAAATGAGGCTGTTCTGATAATTGATGCCGGTTAACAGCATGATGACCAGCAAAAGCCCAAACACGACCCCTGCGCCGGTGGGCAGAATGAAGATGTTTTTCTGACTGAAGGTCTGTAGATCGGACCGCGGAATCCGTCGGTTAATCCAGCGACGAAATCGGTTTCTGAACGGATTTTTCATAGTGTCACTGAGGCCCTGCAACGCCAAAAAAAGTTCATGGTATTCGACCATGATTTTGCTGTGATTAGTAACAGTACCGAAAAATCAAAGATTCTGATCACAATCCCGGATCTTCCAGCTTGAATTCCTGTCCTACAAACCGAATACTCGACTCAGGGAGCGTATTTTTTAAACAACAAGGGTCCAGATTATGAAACGCCGACACCTGCTCACCAGCGCCATCAGCAGTCTGGTTGTTGCTTTACCTGCCTATGCTGGCGTTCAGACCATGACCTCGGACGAAATGGTAGAGACCTACGTAAAGGATTCCGCCGTTATTGTTGTGCCCAAAGAGCGCAAAAAATCCGACGCCGACCGGCAACGTATCCTGCGCTCCCTCACCATATCCCCCGGTGAACCGGTGCTGACCGAAGCTGAAGAAGAAGCCTACCGTGACGCCCTGCAACGATACGTTGATGAGGGTAAGACCGATGCCCTGGAAAACGCTGAAGAGGAATTTCTACGGCGCGCCCTGCTCCTGCCCCAGGAAGAAATCGCCCGGGCACAGCCGCCGGCTGAGTTTACGCCAACGATTCCACCAATAATCTTCGGACAGCAGGCACAGATCCCGGAAGAGCCGTTTACGCAGACGTTTCTTAACGATCAACTGGGGATCGGGTTTGATGGGCAAAATCTGAATTTCAGTATTGGTAACCCGCCGGGGATTGACCAGATCCAGGTTCCACAGGCGATTAATGAAGGGCCGGTTACTCTGACGCCAAGGCCTGGTGGCGGGTTTGATCTTTCTATTGCGGTACCGGATCAGTAAGGCAGAATTCGTTGATTCGATTTGAAAACGGCAGCCAGGATTGGCTGCCGTTTTTTTATTGGCTCCAGTTTTCTTCTGGCCAATAAAAACGCCCCGCGGAGCGGGGCGTTTAACCAATACTATGGCGTCTGGTAAAATTATTTACCGTAAACAGCAAGCTTGGTATCGGAGATGTGCAGGTTATCGATACCGATAGTACCTATGTTGGTACCACCTACACGGGTTTCTTGGATGTTTACATCCATAAGAACATCATCAACATCCACGCGCAGAACGCCTTGCTTCGATCCGTTGAGGTTCTCACCCTTGTATACATCTAAGCGGGCAACCGCGAACGATTGACCGGTAGGGTTAACCCCAGAAGCAAGCGCAGCCAAGGTGCCTTCGAGCACCTGATCTTCACCATTCGCATCGGTGAGCAGATCAGCAATCTCTGCCTCAGTATAGGTCTCACCGCCAGCATTAGCACCTTTAATGCTCAGGCCTGTGATACCGACCGCCAGGAAATCGACCTCGAAATCCATTTGCTCGACCGTGAATGCCGCATCCAGGTTCAAGGTACCAGTGTCAGGGCCAGCTGCAACATCGGTGGTATCAACCCGAATGTCCAAAGCGCCCAACAAACCCCACGCCTTCATACCTGAAATCAGTGTAGTATTCTCAGTGGCAGAAGATCCATCCACGTTGTCACGCAAAGACATCTCACCAACTTGCATACCCCAATCAATCGGAGCGCCAGTATTAGAGCCAACGTGAATTACTGCATCGCCGTCTGCTGCAACGTCGATATCAATTTTCAAATCGTCCAGCAGTCCACTTTGGGTAGCCAGGCCAGGCTGTGGCTCAAACCCCCCATTCCCGTCGGGAGCGATTAACCCACTGGCATTTGCACCGCCGATTTCAATATCGGAAACGGCAAAAGTACCTTCGTCAGTGTAGGTGAACTCACCAATAGAAACGCGGGTTTCCAATTCAATGGTTACACCTGCCTGGCCGGTTACATTACCCATCGCGCTGTCATCCAACGCTTTTAGGTCAGCATTAGCTGCAAAGGGAGCCGCAGCAACCGCTGTAGCAAGAGCAAGTTTCTTCAGGCCTTTCATTATTATCTCCTTGAGTAAACTCTTTTTGATTGTTTTCCGAGTTTTAGTTTTGTGAAGTTCTGTAACCTCACACCTCCATTTAAGATTGTTTTACAGTCCTATTCCGTGAATGAACGCACAATTCAGGATACGAAGAAGTCCCGCCGAGCGACTATTCAGCCCTCTTGTCCCTCTGGTCGTAGAAAATTTGAAAAGACTTTTCCTGTGAGATAGGCGCACCAAATGTGGCATTTCCCTGGCCAAGCTTGAGTGGAACCAACTTCAGCCCTGCGATGCCAAGACGATGCTCATGTTCTACGACTACGACGCGCTCTTTCTTTCCCTCCTTTGTAATCGTTCCCGGATAAACAATTAAACTTGCATCAATTTTTTCGTGTCGGGCTAAGGACCTTAAACTGGCCCTGAAGACCCTCAGCTTCGCTGCCGGAGGCGCGCTCTCCGCTGCCTCATCGAGCCTCACTTTTTTGAGTTTCCGATCTTTTAAAACCATCCATGCACCCGGCCCGAAAATCCCCGAATTCTCTACTTCTTCCTCTACAACGGACATTGAGGCTTTCAGCATTGAAGTGAGATCTTTTTCCGCCGTTAACATGGCTGCAGCCAGCTCCTTTTTTGTGAGCTTGCCGTCAGATAAAACACTGGAACCTTCACTCTGGTGTTCCTGAGAGGTCGCTGTCGCGGAGAAGCAGACAAGTGAAAGAATCAAAAAAAGGACCTTTAAATAACCAAATCGCAAGGTATTCATAGAAACTCCATGTGCAAAGGACTGCCCTTGCCTCTCGGGACAAGCGCTTCCATTTAGTTTTTTTATACTGGGGACGCCCTACCAACTCGGATAGAATGCCGATCAACCGTATAATCAGCAGTTGAATAAAGCGTTAGTTAATTAGATCAGCGCATCCATAAAAGTCACAACGCCGATTTTGTGTGCTGTTTATCATTTTTTGAACATTCCGGAGGAACCTTGAACCCGGCAACCATGCGTGAACTCAATCAGGACGGCTACCATCGCCTGCTAAGCTATGCCTGCCGGGAAGCGGATTTCGCCTATATTGGGAGTGTCGGTCACGGCCCCGCCCGAGGAGTCTTCAGCGGTTTTTCTGCCAGAGCTCGCGCCACCGAAGTGCTCCAATACCCTGTGCCTCCGGATTTCTGCTCCGATCAGCTTGCCCAGAGCATGGAAAGCCTCGTCCGTCAGTTCCAGATCGAACAGGAACCCAACCCGGAATGTCTGTCCGGCGGGTGGATTGGATTCCTCGGTTATGAGCTCGGGTATGTCAGGGAAAGCCGTCTCAGGCAGCTCTGTCCATCTGTGGATGCTCCCCTTATGTCTGCAGGATTTTATCTTTGGACGGCAAGTCACAATCGCAAGACAGATCAATATTGGCTCTGGATTCATCCGAAGTGCCCTGGTGAGACACGGGATCTGCTGGAGCAGTGGCTGGGCTCGGACGAACCCGCAGCCACCACCGGATGGTCTATGTTTTCCCGATTTCAGCCCAGGCAAACACCGAGTGCCTTCAGGGCCAGCGTAGAAAGGGTTCGCCAATACATTGAGGCCGGAGATTGTTATCAGGCGAATCTCTCCCAGGAATTTTCCGGCCATTTCACGGGGGATCCCTGGCAAGCATTCCAGGCGCTTTCGGATGCAAACCCTACTCCCTATAGCGGTTTCATCCGCACCGGAGAGGCATCCATCCTCTCGGTCTCCCCGGAGCGTTTTCTCGAGATACACAACCGTACCGTCACCACCAGCCCCATCAAAGGCACGCGGCCGAGAGGCGGAACTCCGCAGAGCGATTCAGCCTACGCCGCTGAACTGGAAGGCTCTGCAAAGGACCTGGCCGAAAACCTGATGATTGTCGACTTACTTCGCAACGATCTGAGCCTGAACGCAAAGCCGGGCAGCGTGAAAGTCGACAAACTGTTTGCCCTGGAGTCCTACCGCAACGTTCACCATCTGGTCAGCCACATCCGCGCCGAGCTTGCCGAGGGTGTAACACCCATGAAGGCCCTTTTTGACGCCTTCCCGGGTGGATCAATCACTGGCGCACCGAAGATACGAGCCATGGAAATCATCCGGGAGCTTGAGCCCCATTGGCGTGGTCCCTACTGCGGCTCGATTTTCTATCGCGGACTGGATGGCACTCTGGACAGCAGTATCGCGATACGAACCATGCTGTGCGATGGCGAGGGAACCATTCGTTGCTGGGGTGGTGGCGGTATTGTCGCGGACTCAGATCCCGAGGCGGAGTATCAGGAGACTCTGGCGAAGGTCGGGCCTTTGATGCGGTTTCTGGAAGAGTTGGTGATTGAGTGAACTTTGAGGTCAGGTGAGCATGGGGTCAGAAGAAGGGTTTCTTCTGACCCCGCTTTTAGCTCTCGGCTCAGGTGTTGTGAATAGCACTCGCCTTGAGGAACTGCTGCTTCAGATCGTCAAAATTGTGTACTGCCGGGAACTGCGGGAACTCGTCAATCACGTTCTGCGGAGCATGGAACAGGATGCCGGCCTCGGCCTGAGTCAGCATGGTGGTGTCGTTGTAGGAATCACCCGCCGCAATCACCCGGTAATTCAAAAGCTGAAACGCCCTTACGGACTGGCGTTTGGGATCGCGCTGGCGCAGCAGGTAGTTGGTGATCTGGCCGTCGTCTGCAACTTCCAGCTTGTGACAAAGCAGTGCCGGATAACCCAGCTTCTTCATCAGGGGCATCGCGAATTCGTAGAAGGTGTCGGACAGAATCACAACCTGAAAACGCTCGCGCAGCCAATCCAGAAACTCCCGGGCGCCGGGCAGCGGGTCCAGCTCGCCAATCACTTCCTGGATTTGCGGAAGGCCATAGCCGTGCTGGTCCAGCAGCTTGA
>Ga0208300_101311_pt1 | contig 10582 bp, 9 predicted proteins | sample 23_taG_FD_184096 | JGI IMG/M metagenome (GOLD analysis project Ga0208300, IMG submission 184096) | Marine viral communities from Cariaco Basin, Caribbean Sea - 23_WHOI_OMZ (SPAdes) (version 2) | ecosystem: Environmental > Aquatic > Marine > Oceanic | place: Caribbean Sea: Cariaco Basin | collected... | reverse complement strand
CGGTCGACCCAGTGCGGGTTGGCCGGGTTGTGCTTCAAGAAGCCGCGCCACAGCACTTCGGCGATATCCGCCATGCCCATGGGGGCGCCCGGGTGACCAGACTTGGCTTTCTGTACCGCATCCATGCTCAGGGCACGGATAGCATTGGCGAGATCACGGGCAGCTGGGGCTGACGACATGCACGGCTCCTGAACGATTTTTGACCAGAGGTATGAAAAGGGGCGCTATTGTCGCCCAAGCCCGGGATGGGGGCAAACCCCAGAGCGCGATGCGCTCCGGGGTTTGCCCCGCTACAAGCTTCAAGCTTCAAGCCGCAAGCAGGCCGAGGCTTGTAGCTTGCGGCTTGAAGCTTGTAGCCCCGCCATCTATATCAATAAACTTTGATGCAGCCCAGAACGTTCGCTACACTCGCCTCCATGTCTTTACACCCGGCACCGCAGGAACAGGATCTGGACGGCCTGGCGGCCTTTCTGAAGGCGGCCGGCGATCCGCTGCGCCTGGAGGTTCTGCAGGTGCTGGGCCAGAACAGCTTCGGGGTGCTGGAGCTGTGCGAAATCATGGCGATCAAGCAGTCGGGCATGAGCCACCATTTAAAGGTGCTGGCCCAGGGCGGCCTGGTGGAGCGCCGCCGCGAGGGCAACTCGATTTTCTACCGGCGCCGTCTGCCGCCGTCGGACGCCGCCACCGGGCCGCTGCAGAGCGCCCTGTTCGAGCGGCTCGACGCCACGCCGGCGGACCCGCTGACGCGGCAACGGCTGGCCGGCGTGCAGGCGCAGCGCGCCGCCCAGAGCCGGGCGTTTTTTGCCCGGCACGCGGACGACCTGGCCCGGCATCAGGATCTGATCGCCGAACACGACCAGTACGCGGAGCAGGCCTGTGAGTTGCTGGATCGGGCCGCGCTCGGCCGGGCCGCGAACAGTCGGGAGCCCGGGGAACGGCGGGGCATCGCGCTGGAGATCGGCCCCGGCGAGGGGCGCTTCCTGGCGCCGCTGGCGAGCCGCTTCGAGCGGGTGCTGGCGCTGGATAACGCCGAGGTGATGCTGGCCCGGGCCCGGGAACGGGTGGCCGGCCAGGGGCTGGACAATGTGGAGCTGGTGTTGGGGGAATGGCCGGAACACGGCGCCCTTTTACCCAAGGTCGACGCGGTGGTGGTCAATATGGTGCTGCACCACCTGCCCTCGCCCTCCGCTGCCCTGGAGGCAGCGGCCCGGCAATTGAACGAAGGCGGCGTGTTGGTGATCACCGATCTGTGCCGCCACAACCAGCGTTGGGCGGTGGACGCCTGCGGGGATTTCTGGCTCGGTTTCGAAGAAGCCGATCTGGTGAGTTGGGCCGGCCGCGCCGGCCTGGTACTGCGCGAGAGTCTGTTTCTCGCCATGCGTAACGGTTTTCAGGTGCAGGTGCGCAGCTTTCAGCGCGTCACCGCGCATCCATCAAAAAGGGAGCAATCCGGTAATGAGTGAATACAGCATCTTTACCTCCGAGTCGGTCTCCGAAGGCCATCCGGATAAAATGGCCGACCAGATCTCGGACGCGGTCCTCGACGCCATCATCGCCGACGACCCCCACGCCCGCGTGGCGGTGGAGACCATGGTCAAGACCGGTATGGCCATCGTTGCCGGCGAAGTGCGCACCAGCACCTATGTGGAACTGGAAGACATCGTCCGCCAGGTGATTCTGGACATCGGCTACGACAGCTCCGACGTGGGCTTCGACGGCGCCACCTGCGCGGTGCTCAACGGCATCGGCAAGCAGTCCGCGGACATCGCCGTGGGCGTCGACGAAGGCGAGGACAAGGAACAGGGCGCCGGCGACCAGGGCCTGATGTTCGGCTACGCCACCAACGAAACCGACACTCTGATGCCGGCGCCGATCTACTTCTCCCACCGGCTGGTGGAGCGCCAGGCGGAACTGCGCAAGAACGGCCAGCTCGGCTGGCTGCGCCCGGACGCCAAGAGCCAGGTGACCCTGCGCTACGAGAACGGCAAGCCGGTGGCGGTGGACGCGGTGGTGCTGTCCACTCAGCACTCCCCGGACATCAAGCTGGCGGATCTGCGTGAAGCGGTGATGGAAGAGATCGTTAGGCCGGTGCTGCCGTCCGAATGGCTGCACGGCGACACCCAGTACCACATCAACCCCACCGGCAACTTCGTGATCGGCGGGCCGATGGGCGACTGCGGCCTGACCGGGCGCAAGATCATCGTCGACACCTACGGCGGCATGGCCCGCCACGGCGGCGGCGCGTTCTCCGGCAAGGACCCGTCCAAGGTGGACCGTTCCGCCGCCTACGCCGGCCGTTACGTGGCCAAGAACATCGTCGCCGCCGGCCTGGCCGACAAGTGCGAGATTCAGATCAGCTACGCCATCGGCGTGGCCGAGCCGACCTCCATCTCGGTGAACACCTTCGGCACCGGCAAGCTGGACGACAACCGCATCGCCGCGCTGGTGCGCGAGCACTTCGACCTGCGCCCGCGCGGCATCATCGAGATGCTCGATCTGCGCCGGCCGATCTACCGGCCCACCGCCAGCTACGGCCACTTCGGCCGCGAAGGCTTCAGCTGGGAAAAAACCGACAAAGCGGACGCTCTGAAAGCGGCGCTTTAAACGCATACCACCACACCCCCGAGGGGCGCTGCAGCGGACAACCGCGAGGCTCGGGGCAGGGTGAGACACGATAACGGCGCCCATTCGCTAACCACGAATGGAGAGACCCATGAACGCAAAAGCGGAAACGCTGCAGGACTACAAAGTCGCTGATATTTCCCTGGCCAAGTACGGCCGCGCGGAGATCGACATCGCCGAAACCGAAATGCCGGCCCTGATGGCGATTCGGGAAAAATACCGCGCCGAGCAGCCGCTTAAGGGCGCGCGCATCATCGGCTGCATCCACATGACGATTCAGACCGCGGTGCTGATCGAAACGCTGAAAGCACTGGGCGCGGAAGTGCGCTGGTCCTCATGCAACATCTTCTCCACCCAGGACCACGCCGCCGCCGCCATGGCCGCCGCCGGCGTACCGGTATTCGCCTGGAAAGGCGAGACCGAGGAAGAGTACATGTGGTGCATCGAGCAGACCTGTCGCGACGGCGAAGGCAACCTTTGGGACGCCAACATGATCCTGGATGACGGCGGCGACCTGACCGGCTACATCCACGAGACCTACCCGCAGATGCTGGACAAGATCCACGGCATCACCGAAGAGACCACCACCGGCGTGCACCGCCTCTACGAGATGCTCAAGCAGGGCACCTTGAAAGTGCCGGCGGTGAACGTGAACGACTCGGTCACCAAGAGCAAGAACGACAACAAGTACGGTTGCCGTCACTCGCTCAACGACGCCATCAAGCGCGCCACCGACCATCTGCTGTCCGGCAAGAAAGCGCTGGTGGTGGGCTACGGCGACGTGGGCAAGGGCTCGGCCCAGTCCCTGCGCCAGGAAGGCATGATCGTGAAGATCACCGAGATCGATCCGATCTGCGCCATGCAGGCCTGCATGGACGGCTTTGAAGTGGTCAGCGCCTACAAAGACGGCGTCAACGACGGCACCGAAGCCTCCATCAACAAAGAGCTGCTGGGCACCACCGACATGCTGGTCACCACCACCGGCAACTACGACGTGTGCGACGCCAACATGCTCAAGGCGCTGAAGAAAGGCGCGGTGGTCTGCAACATCGGCCACTTCGACAACGAAGTGGACACCACCTTCATGCGCAAAACCTGGGAATGGGAAGAAGTGAAGCCCCAGGTGCACAAAGTCTGGCGCGACAAGAAAAACCAGGACTTCCTGCTGCTGCTCTCCGAAGGCCGCCTGGTCAACCTGGGCAACGCCACCGGCCACCCCAGCCGCATCATGGACGGCTCCTTCGCCAACCAGGTGCTGGCGCAGATGTACCTGTTCGACCAGGGCTACGCCGGCCACTCCGACACGGTGAAGGAGAAGATGCTCAAGGTGGAAGTGCTGCCCAAGCACCTGGACGAGGAAGTGGCCCGCTACATGGTGCAGGGCTTCGGCGGTGTGGTTACCCAACTCACCGACAAGCAGGCCGGCTACATCGGCGTGGACGTCAACGGCCCCTTCAAGCCGGACCACTACAAGTACTAAGGCATTTTTCAATCATGTCCAAGCGCATCAGCTTTGAGTTTTTCCCGCCCAAGACGGAAAAAGGGCGGGAAAAACTTCTGAACACCCAGAAAAACCTGCTGGCCAAGAAGCCGGAATTCTTTTCCTGCACCTTCGGCGCCGGCGGTTCCACCCGGGACAACACCCGGCAGATGGTCGACCTGCTGCGCGAGCAGCACGCCGACACCGCGCCGCACCTGAGCTGCATCGGCCAGAGCCGTGACGAGATCATGGAGCTGGTCAACGGCTACAAGGAAAGCGGCGTGCGCCGCATCGTGGCGCTGCGCGGCGACCTGCCCTCCGGCATGGGCTACGCGCAGAGCGAAGTGAAGTACGCCGATGATCTGGTCGCCCTGATCCGCCAGGAAACCGGCGATCATTTCCATCTGGAAGTGGCCGCCTACCCGGAGAATCACCCGCAGTCACGCAGCTTCGACGACGATATCGCGCACTTTCAGCGCAAAATCAGCGCCGGGGCCGACAGCGGCATTACCCAGTACTTCTACAACGCCGACGCCTACGGTTACTACATGGACGAGCTGCGCCGGCGCGGTTGCGATGCGCCGGTCTACCCGGGCGTGATGCCGATTCTCAACGTGGCCAATCTGTTCCGCTTTTCCGATAACTGCGGCGCCGATATCCCCCGTTGGCTGCGCAGCCGCCTGGACGACATCCGCGACGACGAGCAGGCGGTGAAAGCGTTCGGCGAGGAAGTGGTGACCCGTCTCTGCGAGCGTCTGCTGGCGATGGGCGCCCCGGGCCTGCATTTCTACACCATGAACCAGTCCGGCCCGATTCTGCGCGTGCTGGATAACCTGGGGCTTTAAGCGTCAAGCTTTAAGCCGAAGGTCTGGATCAAGGAGTGTTGCAGGTCACACTTTTTACGCTAGACTGCGTTTAAAGATAGGGGCAAATAATTATGAGAATCGGTCTGGTCGTTGATTCCGGCTGCGATCTTCCCAAATCCTTTATCGATGAACACGGCATTCTGATCCTCCCGGTTTCCATCCGGCTCGGGGATCAGATCATCGTTGATGAACGGGATCCGGAACGCACCCGTCAGTTTTACGCCACCGAGGCGTCCGAGAAAGCCCATGGCGCGGAATCGATCCCGTTCACCATGGAGCAGATCAAGGCGCTGTTCCTGGATAAGGTGGTGGTGGATTTCGACTACGCCCTGGTGCAGACGGTGCCGAAAAGCCGCAGCCCGATTTTCACCAACGCCACCGAGGCCTCCCACGCGATCCTGCGTGAGTACAAGCCGATCCGGAAGCAGGCCGGCGTGGAAGGCCCCTTCGCCCTGCGCGTCACCGACAGCCAGACCCTGTTCGCCGGCCAGGGCGCCCTGGCGGCGGAGACCATGCGGCTGATCAAAAGCGGCATGAAAATCACCGAAATCCGGCAAAGCGTGGAAGTGCTGGCCTCCAAGGCCACCGGCTACGCGGTGGTGCCGGACATCTACTACCTGCATAAGCGCGCCAAGAAACGCGGCGACAAGAGCGTCAGCTGGGCCGGCGCGATTCTCGGCAACGCCCTGGATATCAAACCGGTGCTTTGCGCCCGCCAGGACGAAACCTTCCCGGTGGCCAAGATGCGCGGCTTCGACGCCGGCGTGGAGGCCATGTTCCGGCACGGCGCCCGCTGCATCGAGCGCGGCCTGATGGCGCCGGTGGTGTGCGTGAGCTACGCCGGCGACGAAAGCCGCATCCGCCAGATGCCCGGCTTCGACCGCCTGGCCGAGGCCGCCAAGCGCCACAAGGTGGAGCTGCTGACCAGCAGCATGGGCCTCACCGGGGCGGTGAACATCGGCCCGGGCGCGCTCAGCATCGGCATGATCGTCGACGACCCCACCTTCACCGCCGATTGACCCGGTTGTAGGAGCGGGCCCTGCCCGCGAAAGGGAGCGAAGCTCCCGGCAGGATCCCAGAGGCCTTTCTAACGGCAGTACCATCAGCGCCTCTGGAATCCTGCCGGCCGGCTTTGCCGGCCTTTCGCTTGCAAGGCAAGCTCCCACAAGCCCACAAGACCTGCCGCCCTCACCCGCCGTTGATTGATTCGTGTTTAGCGTAGCGTTTCTTAATTATCCGCGGAGCCTTTAATGAGATTAGCCCTGCTGTTTCTTTGCACGCTGGCGGTCACCGGCTGTGTGCGCCATCTGGGCGCGCCGGAGGGCGAGCCGCCGGCGCTGCCCGACTACAACGTGGCGGTGATCGAAGACCGCGTCTATACCCCCGATGACTGGCCGCAAGCCCTGCACGCGGACCTCTATCGCCCGCAGCCGAACGGCCGGTACCCGGCGGTGCTGATGGTGCACGGTGGCGGTTGGGAGCGGCGCTCGCCGGAGGACACCGCGGCCCTGTCGCGGCGGCTCGCCGAGCAGGGCTTCGTGGTGGTGAACATCGAGTACCGCTTCGCGCCGGAGTACACCTTCCCGGCGCAGCTCCACGACCTGCAGATGGCGATGCGCTGGCTGCACGTGCACGCGGACGATTACGGCATCGACCGGTCGCGGGTGGGCGCCTGGGGCTATTCGTCCGGCGCCCACCTGGTGACGCTGCTGGCCACCGTGGCGGCGGACACGGAAAGCCCGCTGAACGAGCCCTACGGTGGCCCGGTCACCCGGCCCCGGGCGGTGGTGGCCGGCGGCACACCGACGGATCTGCGCAAGTTCCAGGGCGGCACCCTGGTGCCGCAGTTCCTGGGCGGCCCCCAGGACAGCAACGCCGCCACCTACGCGGCCGCGTCACCGGTCACCCACGTGGGCGCCGACACGCCGCCCCATCTTCTCTATCACGGCACCCTGGATTCGGTGGTGCCGGTGGACCACGCGGAAGACTACCGCACCGCGCTGAACGCCAACGGCGTCGACAACGAACTGCTGCTGTTGCGCGGCAAGGGGCATGTGGCGGCGTTTCTGTTCAGCGGTGCCGCCGAGGACGCCGGGGCCGCTTTCCTGGCCCGCACGCTGACACCCGCCCATTAAAAAGCCCCGGGGAAAACCCCGGGGCTTGCTCACAACCCAAATATGCAAAAGATAGCGTTCCGCTAGCTCGCCACCGCATTGTGGGGGCCAACCCGGCCGAACGCTTGCACGCTTGTTTCCCACCCCGTTGATGATTCGTCCCGTGGGCGTTTTCGCTCAGAGACTGAGCAGCCAATCGCGAAACTCCGGCCGCGACGGCCCGTCGCCGTCCACCAACGAACGGCGGGCGCGGGCGGAGCGGCCCTGCTCCATGGCCTCGCCGGGGGTCATGCCGAAACGCTGACGGAACAGCCGGCAGAAGTGGCTCTGGCTGTCGAATCCGCACTCCAGCGCCACCTCGACCAGACGCCGCTGCCCCAGGTCTCGCTCGGCGAGCTCACGGAAGGCCCGGTCCAGGCGCTGTTCGCGGATATACCCGGCGACACCACCGAACGGCTCGAACAACCGGTACAGCCGGGTACGCGACAGGCCGAAACGCCGGCACAGCCGGGCCGGCCCCAGCCCCGGGTCGTCCAGGTTGTGAACGATGAAGGCACGGACCGCGTCGCGGGCGGCGTCCTCGAACGGCATCGCCGCGTCTTCGCGCACCGGTCCTTGGCAAAACGCGCCGGCCACCGCGCCCACCAGGGTGCGGTTAATGGCCGGCAGGTCCTCCACGGAGGCGTCCGCGAGCGTCTCCCAGACGCTGGATAGATGATTGGCGAGAATGTTCGCCAGCGGGGTGCCGGCGCGCAGCACCGTGCCCGGCCGGTAGTCGGCCGGTTTGGTGAGGGCGAAGAAGCGGTCGCGGGGAATCACCAGGGACAGGTTGCCGGAGCGCGGCGCCAGGGTTTCCAGGCCCAGCCCCATGTCCAGCAGGCTGATGTCGCCGGGGCCCACCTGCACTTTGCGGTCACCGTTGTAACCCTGATAGCCGCCGTGGGTGTACAGCTGCACCAGCAGATGATCGTCCGAGGTGCGCCGGTCCCGCTGGAAGTGCAGGGGCGTGAACTCGCTGCGCGCGATCAGCGTCTGGCCGAGATTGAAACTCTCCAGCCGGCCCTGGAATTCGCGGCCGGTGGCTTCCCGGGCGGCCCGGCAATCGAACAGCGGCTCGACGCTCTGACGCCAGACTTCCAGGCGTTCATCACGGTCGAACTGGCGGGCATCAAGCTTATCGTGGGGAATTCGCTCCATGCCCGCATGCTAGAGCCTGACGGGCGCTTTGTCTCGCCCGCCGTCAGTCCCAGTCCGGGGCGAAATCCGGGTCGGCGATGCGCTCGTTACGGTTGAGGGCTTCGATGGCGTCCATGTCGGCCTGCTCCAGCTCGATATCCAACGCCGCCATGTTGGCTTTCAGGTGGGCTTCCTTGGTGGACGACGGGATCACCACGATGTCTTTCTGGTGCAGCCAGGCGAGCGCCACCTGGGCGGCGGAGGCGTCGTACTTTTCACCGATGCGTTTCAGCGTATCGTCCTCCAGCACCTTGCCCACCGCCAGCGGCATATAGGCGGTCACGGTGAGGCCGGCACGCTGGATCGCGTCCACCACTTTGCGGTTGGTCAGGAAGGGATGCACTTCCACCTGATTGGTGACCAGCTCCTCGCCGCCGGGCACGCTGAGCGCCCGTTCCAGTTGCGCCACGGTGAAGTTGGAGACCCCCACGTTCCTGGCCAGGCCCTGTTTCTTGGCGTCGGCCAGGGCGCCGATGTATTCGTCCATCGGCACTTCGTCGTTGGGGCTCGGCCAGTGGATCAGGGCCAGGTCCACCGCGTCCACGCGCAGCCGGTTCACGCTTTCCTGCAAACTTTGTAAAAGGTCATCGTGCTGCAGGCGGTCGTGCCAGATCTTGGTGGTCAGGAACACCTCGTCACGGGGGACGTCATGGGCGTCCAGGGCGGCGCCCACGGTTTCCTCGTTCTCGTACATCTGGGCGGTGTCGATGTGGCGGTAGCCCAGGTCCAGGGCCTTGTGGATGCTGCCCATCAGCGGCTCGCCCTTGAGCCGGAAGGTGCCCAGACCCAGGGCCGGGAGGGTTGCCTTGGCCATGTTCTCTCCTTGCTTTCGTGGCTTGTCTAACGCCTACCTGATGATGAAGGCGGCCGCTTTCAAGCGCGCCCCTTCATGCCGGCCACCAGGAAGTCCACGAACTGGCGGACCTTGGGGGACAAATGGCGGTGGCGTGGATAGACCACCCACACCGCCGTGTGGGTGCAGGCGTGGGCGTCCAGCACCGACACCAGCTCGCCCCGTTCGATGCCCTCGCGCACGTAGTAGTCCGGCAGCTGGGCCAGCCCCAGCCCCTTGCGCACCGCGTCCAGCAACGCCAGGCCGGAATTGGCCCGCCAGTTGCCCTCCACCCGCCAGGCCCGGTGCTGGCCGTCCAGGTCGAAGGTCCAGTGGTCGGCGGAACCGAGCAGGCAGTTGTGGCCGGCCAGCTCGCCCAGGGTGTGCGGCCGCGGGTGGCGCTGGAAATAGTCCGCCGAGCCCACCACGTATTCCCGGCGCGGGCACAGCTTGCGGGCGATCAGCGAGGAATCGGGCAGGGCGCCGGTGCGCACCGCCACGTCGAACCCCTCGTCGACGATGTCCACCGGCCGGTTGGTGAAGTCCATGCGCACCGACAGTTGCGGGTGCTCGGCGAGGAAGTCGTTGACCAGCGGGGCGATGAATTTCTCGCCGAAGGTGGTGGCGCAGGTGAGTTTGAGCACGCCGGTGGGCCGGCGCTGGTAGTCGCTGATCGCGGTGAGCGCCTCCTGGAAGCCGTCGAACAGCTGGGCGCAGTGCTCGAAATAGACGGCGCCGGCGTCGGTGAGCCGCAGGCGGCGGGTGGTCCGGTACAGCAACTGGGTGCCGAGCTGGGTCTCCAGACGCGCCACCAGCCGGCTCACATGGGAGCTGGAGACCCCCAGCCCCCGGGCGGCCCCGGCGAAGGATTCGTGCCTCACCACCTCGACGAAGGCCTCGATGCGGTCCCAGTGCTGCATTGTTGCTCCTGAGCAATAATCTATTGCGAAATAATGCCTTAAGAGGGCGAAGCAGCGCCAGTACACTGAACCGGTGATCCGACGTCAGACGTCCTACCTGTTACGGAGAAGAGCATGAAATCGAGAGCCGCCGTCGCCTGGGAAGCAGGCAAACCCCTGGTTATTGAAGAAATCGACGTGGCCGGCCCGAAAGCCGGTGAAGTGCTGGTGCAGATTGTCGCCACCGGCGTCTGCCACACCGACGCCTACACCCTGTCCGGGAAGGACCCGGAGGGGCTGTTCCCGTCCGTGTTCGGCCACGAGGGCGCGGGCATCGTCCAGGAAGTGGGCGAAGGCGTCACCAGCGTCAAACCCGGCGACCATGTGATTCCGCTCTACACCGCCGAGTGCGGCAAATGTAAGTTCTGCCTGTCCGGCAAGACCAACCTGTGCTCCGCGGTGCGCGCCACCCAGGGCCAGGGCCTGATGCCCGACGGCACCCGCCGCTTCTCCCTGAACGGCACCGAGCTGAA